>Ga0134104_1000834_pt1 | contig 32175 bp, 30 predicted proteins | sample 15_3_2metaG_FD_94455 | JGI IMG/M metagenome (GOLD analysis project Ga0134104, IMG submission 94455) | Switchgrass degrading microbial communities from high solid loading bioreactors in New Hampshire, USA - 15_59_3.3_214_A2 metaG | ecosystem: Engineered > Bioreactor > Semi-continuous > Anaerobic...
ATACTTTGTTTAATATGAAGTTGTCTTGGTTTTCCGTGGTCCAGTCTGTCATAATCATAAAGCCTGTAGGTAATATCGCTGCTTTGCTGCGTTTCAAGAATCAAAGTTCCGCCCTTGATAGCATGGACCGTACCGGGAGTTATCTGAAAGAAGTCGCCTTTTTTTATCGGGCGTACCCTGATAAGTTCATTCCATCTTTTTTGCTCAATCATCCGTTTCAATTCATCTTTATCTTTGGCATTATGACCTATTACAATCTGAGCATTTTCTTTGCAGTCCAGTATATACCAGCACTCAGTTTTCCCCAGGGCTCCGTTTTCATTCTTATATGCATATTCATCGTCAGGATGTACCTGAATACTGAGATCGTTCTTTGCGTCAATTATTTTAATCAACAGGGGGAATCTTTCCTCCGTTCTGTTACCGAACAAATCTCGACGGTTATTCCAGAGCCAGCTTAAGCTTTTTCCTTTAAAAGTACCGTTTTTTATGATGCAGTCCCCGTTGGGATGGGCACTGATTGCCCAGCATTCGCCGGTATGATCGTCGGGTATGTCATATCCGAACTCTGTTCTTAATCTTTCGCCTCCCCAAACCATGGATTTAAAGACAGGATTTATAAACAGTATTTCTTTCATTCAGGCTTCTCCCCTTTATAGTAAAAGAATATAAACATAGTATCAATTATAATGATTTTAATGCAAAAAACAACGGTATAACATGATTATATTAATGTAATAAAATTGCATAATATTTGCAAAGTATTTTGTATGTTTATTTTACAAAAAAAATTTAATATTGAAAAGAGGTATGCTAACATGATTGCGCATCCATGCTTAGGATTCTTGCTCTATATGAATTTCTTCGGCATTTCTTATACAAAAAAAAAGAGGAAAAATCACAATTCAAATTTTCCTCTTTTTAAATGATACAATAATTTTATTGAGTTTTTCCCGATCATGGTTTATTCGAAAAAGATTCCTCCGTAACTTATACTTGTTTTGAATTATTATGCCGCATATTTCAAATTGCTATTTCATATTGTGGATTTCATCGACATGGTGACAGGCCACCAGATGGCCTTCTTTTATTTCATGCTCCGGAAATTCCTTTCTGCAGATATCCGTAGCATAAGGGCAACGTCCCGCAAAAGGACATCCGGGCTTGGGATTTATAGGGCTCGGTACATCTCCCTGAAGTATCTGCCTTTTCTTTTGGGCTTCTGTTTTCGGATCGGGTATAGGTACCGCCGACAGTAGAGCTTTTGTATACGGATGAAGAGGGTTTTTATACAGCTCTTCACTGGATGCCAACTCAACTATATGTCCCAGATACATAACCGCTATCCTGTCGCTGATATATTTGACTATATTCAAATCATGGGCTATGAACAGGTAAGTCAGATTCAGCTTCTTCTGCAAATCATAAAGTAAATTTATTATCTGAGCCTGTATAGATACGTCAAGAGCAGATATGGGTTCGTCGCAGATTATAAATTCCGGTTCAATGGCAAGGGCACGGGCTATTCCGATACGCTGCCTTTGTCCTCCCGAAAATTCGTGGGGATATCTGTTGGCATGCTCAGCATTCAGGCCGACCAGTTGAAGGAGCTCATATACCCTTTCCTGACGCTTCTTTTTATCATACATTTTATGAATGATCATTCCTTCTTCTATTATGGAACCCACAGTCATTCTGGGATCCAAAGAAGAATAAGGGTCCTGGAAAATAATCTGGGCCATCTTGGCATACTCAAAGAAATTCTTCTTTGACACAACCATTTCCTTTTTACCGTGATATATTATCTGTCCCGATGTCGGAGGGTATATTCCCATTATAACCTTACTTAAAGTGGATTTTCCGCAGCCGGATTCTCCTACCAGACCCAGGGTCTCACCCTTTTTGATTTCCAGATTAATATGATTTACGGCTTTAAGAGTTCCTCCCGAGACCTTAAAATACTTTGATACGTCCTTTATTTCAACTAAAACGTCATTATCAGCCTTATTCATTTTTTTCACCTCCGTATGCGGCTTTCCCTTCCTGATAAGGGCAGTCTTCATGCAGAAGCCAGCAAGCCGATTTATGATTCTCTGACGGTTCAAAATTCGGAGGCATAATATCCTGACAAATTTTCATGGTATATTTGCATCTTCCGGCGAAAGGACAACCTTTCGGCGGATTCAGCAAATCCGGGGGCGTTCCGTTTATGGATACCAGACGGGTGTTTTTGTCCATATCTGTTTTCGGAAGGCTTTGAAGCAGGGCTTTCGTATAGGGATGGGCCGGATTATAAAATATGTCGAAGGCCGAGCCTGTCTCAACGATTTTCCCTCCGTACATGACCGCAATCCGGTCGGCCATACTGGCCACCACTCCCAGATCGTGGGTAATAATTATAATCGCAGTTCCGGTTTTTTCCCTGATTTCCTTCAATAACTCTATTATCTGTGCCTGTATGGTAACATCCAAAGCTGTTGTAGGCTCATCAGCGATCAATACCTTCGGTTCACAGGACAGAGCCATGGCAATCATAACCCTCTGTCTCATTCCGCCGGAAAATTCATGGGGATACTGAAATACCCGGCTTTCTGGATTCGGAATTCTTACAAGTTTAAGAAGGCGGATTGCCTCCCTGTCGGCTTCTTCTTTAGAAAGTTTTTTATGATTCCTTATAGCCTCCGTAAGTTGTTTTCCAATGGGCATCGTAGGGTTTAAGCTGGTCATGGGATCCTGAAATATCATGCTGATATCTTTTCCCCTTATGGCCATCATTTCCTTCTCGCTTGCCTTAACTATGTCTTTGTCTCCCAGTCGTATACTTCCTCCCGTAATTTGTGCGGGAGGCATGGGATTGAGTTTCATTATGGTTTGTGCCGTAACACTTTTACCGCTGCCGCTTTCACCGACCAGGGCCAGTATTTCACCTTCATATAAATCAAAGGTAACACCGCGAACCGCTTTGACTTCGCCGGCATAAGTGTGAAATGACACATGTAAATCATTAACTTCCAGAATTTTATTCATTATACCACCTTCTTAAATCTAAGCAAGCTTCATTGTCTTCTTAATCCGGCTTCATAGCCTTATTTTCCTGTCCTAAAATAAATGATTTCTTTATCTTCTTTATCAAAAAATCTAAACAGACCTTTGTTATCTTCTCAGTTTTGGATCCAAAGCATCCCTGAGTCCGTCACCCAGCAGGTTAAACGAAAGCATCGTCAAACTGATACAAATGGCCGGTATGATAAGCTGTGACGGATAAACCTGAAACACTCTGCTTCCTTCGTTCGCCAGGGTACCCCAGCTTGCCAAAGGTACCGGAACCCCAAGACCTATATAACTTAAAAATGCTTCGGTGAATATGGCATTCGGAATTGACAGCGTAATATTGACTATAACCACGCTTAAGGTATTGGGAAGCAGGTGCTTTCCTATTATTCTGGCAGGTTTTGCGCCCATAACTTTCGCAGCCACTACATAATCCTGCTCTTTAAGGCTCATTACCTGACCTCTTACAAGTCTTGCCATACCGGTCCAGCCCACGGTGGCATAAGCGATTACCATGGTCATGGTACCCGCCGGCAAAACCATCATTAACAGTATTACGATTATCAGATAAGGTATTCCGTTAACAATTTCAATAATCCTCATCATGATATTATCTACTATTCCACCGGCATAACCGGCAATTCCGCCATATATGATACCGATGATAAAGTTAACCAATACAGCCGCCAGCGATATGGATAACGATATCCTGCCTCCGTACCATACTCTTGTAAATATGTCCCGGCCCAGGCTGTCGGTCCCAAACAGATGAATATGCCCGTCCGTCGGATCCTTAAATCCTATGGGGGCATCGGTATGGCTTAAATGCTGTTCGCTTATCGTATAGGGTGAAAAAAACGGTACAATAATGCTGCTTAAAGTGATTATGATAATTATTATATGTGCGGCCATGGCAGCCTTATTCATAGAAAGGCGCCTTACGGCATCCCTCCAGTAGCTTGTATTCGGTCCCGATACGGTTTTATTGCCGTCCGTATCTGCACCTATCCGCTCAAACTGGCTTATATCTATATGCTGCTTTATTTTGTCATTCATTTTTTTCACTCCTTAACCTCGTTAAGCTTTACCCTGGGATCTATAAAACCATAAGCAAGATCCACCAAAAGATTGGCGACAATAAGAAATGCCCCATAAAATAAAGTGGTTCCGGAAATCATGGTATAATCCTGTGTCTGAATGCTGTATACGAAGAATTTTCCCATACCCGGTATTGAAAAAATATTTTCAACAACAAATGCTCCTGTAAGCAAAGCCGCCGAAATGGGTCCCAGTACGGTAATTACGGGCATAATCGCATTTCTGACCGCATGCTTCCAGATAATGTTCTTCTGGGACAAACCTTTCGATTTCGCGGTCTTGATATAATCCTGGCTTAAAACATCCATCATACTGGTTCTCATTAATCTTGACACTGTGGCAAGGGAACTTAAGCTTAAAGCAAAGGAAGGCAGAATCTTAGAGGCAAAACCGTCCCACCCCGTATTGGGAAAGAATCTGATTCCGGTCCATTGGGTAAGTTTTAGGGCAAAAAGGTATTGCAGCAAGGAACCTACTATAAAACCGGGTACAGAAACACCGATTATGGCCAAAAGCATGGACATGGTATCCCAATGGGTTCCTCTTTTTACAGCCGCAACTATTCCAAGCAAAATTCCCATGACTGTAGCAAAAATCAGTGCCCGGATACCAAGATCAAAAGAATAAGGGAATGCCTGCTTTATAATATCATTTACAGGCCTGTTATAATGTATAGATATACCCAAATCTCCTCTGAACACATTTCCCATATAAATCAAAAGCTGCTGCCACATGGGCTTGTCTAAACCGTACTTCTCATTAAGGGCTTTCAATGTTGTCTCAGGAATGGCTTTCTGTCCGATAAAAGGATCCCCCGGAAGCAGGCGCATCATAAAAAACGTCAGCGTTACAAGGACCAACAGGGTAAGGAACGAATAAAATATCCGTTTTAAAATATATTTAATCACCGCCATCCTCCTTTACTTAAGTCTTATCATTACATAACATAAAGTTTTAGGGAGCATGGTTAACATGCCCCCTTTAGTTACTATTTGGACAATTTAACGTTTATCAGATTAAGATCCTGGAACGCAGTTCTTACAACTCCGGATTCAATCTTTCCGCTTAATACATAATCTCTTGATCTCCAGTAAATCGGGCCTACCGGCATTTCTTCCATCACGATTTGCTCCAGTTGCTTCAGGTAGCCAAATCTGGTTTCTGCATCTGTTTCGGTCCTGACTTTTTCAAGCAGTTCGTCATACTGTGCATTGCTGAAGCTTACGTGGTTATTGCCGTTACCCGTTTCAAACATATCCAGGAATGTAAGCGGGTCATTATAATCCGGGCCCCAACCTGAGAATACCATATCAAAATCCTTATTGGACATTCTCTCCAGTCTGCTTTTAAACGGCATAGGCTCAATTTTAACTTCAATTCCCAGATTTACTTTAAGCTGCTCCTGAACAAATGCTCCGTTTTTCACAGCCGAGTCACTGTCGTCAATAATTAACGAAAGGCTTATATTATCCATATTCAGTTCTTCCAGGGCCTTATTGTAATATTCTTTTGCCAAGGTTGCGTCAAATACCGGCTGCAGACTTCCGACCTCTTTGTAGAATTTGTCATTCTGTCCCTTAATGGCAGGTGCCGTAAAGGAAACGGCCGCTTCCGAATTATTCTTTACTATGCTGTCAATAAACGCCTTTTTGTCTATGGCATATGTTATGGCTTTTCTTAAGTTTTTGTTGGACAAATATTTGTTGTCCAAGTTATATTCCAGATAGAAGGTGGAACCGTCGGAATAAGTATAAACCGGATAATTCTCATTATTCATCGATTTAACCTGATCTCCGGTAAGACCGATAAGGTCAACCTCCCCTACTTTAAAGGAATTTAATGCCGCATTGGAGTCGTTAATCATAACCATGGTTATTTTTTCCAACTCTATGTTGTCGGCATTGTAGTAATCGGGATTCTTTTCAAGAACGATCTTGCTCTCATGTTCCCAGGATGTCATCTTGAATGGCCCGTTATAAACCATTTTATCGGCGTCGGTACCGTATGCTGTACCGAATTCGTTATAGGCTTTTTCGTTAACCGGTGCAAAAACACCGAATGCCAAAGTATCCAAAAAGTATGTCGTAGGATTTTCCAGGGTAACTTCAAGCTGATAATCCGACAAAGCTTTAAATCCGAGTTCATCCTTGCTTACCTTGCCTTCATTGTATGCCCTTCCGTTCTTGAACACATATCCGAAATATGCATAATCAGATGCAAATGACGGTGTAAGAAGAGAAGTCCATGCAAATACAAAGTCGTGAGCCGTAACTGGTTCACCGTTGGACCATTTCATGTCGTCCCTTAGGTTGAAGGTATATACAAGTCCGTCATCGCTTACGGTCCAGTCCTTTGCCACACCGGGAATCACATTGTCATTCTCGTCCAGAGTCACCAGATTTTCCACAATATGTCTCAATACCGAGAATGACGTGGTATCCGTCATGGTAACTGAAAACATATCCGGCGGTTCCGTTGATATATTAACGGTTATGGCCTTGTCTTCCGCAGTTCCCGGATAAGCTTTTTTACTTTCGTTGTCATTGGTATTCTTATTACCGCAAGCTGACAGTATGGTTATCGCCATTGACAAAACCGCCATGGCGGAAAGTAATTTTCTCAACTTCATTTATTTATCCTCCTTGTTTTATATATAAAGGAAGTGTTTTTTACACTTCCCGGAAAAAGAATATGTATATATTAATACCAAAGCTTATTATAGTCAATATTGATACTATTTCCTATTATTTGTCATATATTATCACATATGTTACTATAAGGATAATTCGGGATATTTTACTTCCATATATATTTATTTTTGTCAGTTTTCACTTACAACAGCGTTGCCGTCTTATCGGCATGTTTTTAATCGCACGACTACACGGCCATACATTTACAGAGTAACTCCGTCTGATTCGGAGATATTTCCTATAGTATAAACAAACATAAAAAAACTCTTCTCAGGTATTATTAATTTACCCTAAGAAGAGTCTATTATACCGATATTTATTTGATTTTACGATTACTTAAACCATACGTTAACGCAAAACATAATAAACAGAAAGAATACTATGATAAACACCGAGCCTACCAGAAGGGCCGCCAGCGTGGCGTTCGCCGCTACCCTTCTTAATTCTTTTTTGTTAAGTTCAGTCAAAGGTGATTCTCCGTTGCCTTCCCCGTTTTCCTCATAGAAGGAGCCGCCGGAACGATACCATGACACAGATTCTTCATTCATATCGCCCATAGCCGGTTTTTCTTTATCCGGCAGTCCGGTGTTTCTTTTACGAAATAACATGATCTATCCTTTCTAAACAATGCATTAATCATTGTACAAATGACATTGTACAAAATGTCCTTCCTCGATTTCCTTGACTTCAGGAACCTGCGACTTGCATATTTCCATACACTTTTTGCATCTTGTATGGAATTTGCAGCCAGCGGGAGGATTGGCCGGCGAAGGGATGCTGCCTTCAAGAATAATACGTTTCATCTTTACATCGGGATCCGGTACGGGAACCGCACTGAGCAATGCCTGTGTATACGGATGAGCCGGATTTCTGAATATATCTTCTTTTTTGCCGTACTCAACCAGATTACCCAGATACATAACACCGACCGTATCCGATATATGCTCAACGACGGACAAATCGTGAGAAATGAACAAATAAGTCAGATTTCTTGATTTCTGCAGGTCGCTGAGCAGGTTTATTATCTGTGCCTGAATGGAAACGTCAAGGGCGGATACCGGTTCATCACAAACTATAAATTTAGGATTAACAGCCAGGGCTCTTGCTATACATATTCTCTGCCTTTGTCCGCCCGAGAATTCATGGGGATAACGATCCTTGTGATAAGGCTGCAAACCGCAGGCAGCCATTACGTCGTCCAGATAATCCTCATATTCTTCCTTTGATACTATATTATGTTCTTTAACGGCTTCCCCAATGATTTCTCCGACAGGAAGTCTGGGCGAAAGGCTTGAATAAGGATCCTGAAAGATTATCTGCATTTCGGTGCGCAGTTTTCTCATTTCTTTTTTATTCAAATTATATATATCCTTACCGTCAAACAGAACATCGCCGTCGGTCTTCTCTATAAGTCTTAAAATTGTTCTGCCTGCCGTTGATTTACCGCAGCCGGATTCCCCCACCAGTCCCATAGTGGTACCGCGTTTTATATTAAAACTGATACCGTCAACCGCTTTCACCATGCCCTTCTGCTTGGAAAATACGTTGGATTTAATCGGGAAGTATTTTTTCAGGTCCCTTACTACCAAAATATCATCTGAATTTTCTTCCGAGACCTGATTTAAGGTCATTTTATCTTCCATTCTCAAATTCCCCTTTCTTATCGTAATACAAATAGCAGGATACGGCATGGGTAGGTGAAATATATATTTCTTTCGGATACTCCCCGGCACATTCCTTAATGCACTTTTCGCAACGGTCTCTGAAATAGCAGTAATTCGGCATATTTATAGGATTAGGAACTTTACCCGGAATACTGTACAGACGGTCCACTTTTTTACCTACTACCGGCTTGCTGTTCATCAAGCCTATCGTATAAGGATGACAGGGATTTTTGAATATGTCATGTACGGTACCTTTTTCAACAATTCTTCCGGCATACATAACCACTACATAATCCGCCATTTCCGCAATAACACCCAAATCATGAGTTATTAACATAATACTGCTGTTGATTTTTTCTTTCAGATTACGCAGCAAATCCAAAATCTGGGCCTGTATTGTAACGTCCAGGGCTGTAGTAGGCTCGTCTGCAATTATCAGCCTGGGGTTACATGCCAATCCCATGGCTATCATAACACGCTGTCTCATACCGCCGGACAGCTCATGAGGATACATTTTATATACGCCTTCACTGTTGGCAATACCGACCATCTCAAGCATTTCAATAGAACGGGCCTTGATTTCCGCCTTTGTCATATTCTTATTATGAAGTTCTATAACTTCATCCAACTGGGTACCTATTCTGAATACCGGATTTAAACTGGTCATCGGTTCCTGAAAGATCATGGATAACATATTGCCTCTTAATTTCTGCATTACATATGTAGGCGTTTTGGCAATGTCATAAGCCTCGGTGCCTGTATTGAAACGTATGGATCCTTTCACAATTTGTCCCTGAGGCCTTTGAAGCAGCTGCATCAGCGAAAGACTGGTAACGGACTTGCCGCAGCCCGATTCTCCAACTACTCCTACCGTCTTTCCCTGCGGTACATCAAAGGTTACCCCATCAACCGATTTTACAACGCCTATATCCGTGAAGAAATAGGTATGAAGATCGTCAAATTCCACGACATTGTTGGGATCCCTCATCTGAGTCAAATATTCTTCTTTCGGAACTTTCTTTCTGTTCCTCTTTTTCTCCAGTTCATTGGTTATTTTTCTGTTTTCCCTTGAAATTCTCCGGGATTCTTTTGCTGAAATATAATTTACACTGTTTTGTTTTTTATTTAATAAAGACAATGTTTTCACCTACCTCTTCATCTTAGGGTCAAATGCGTCCCGTAGTCCGTCACCGACAAAGTTAAATCCTAATACCGTAACCAATATCAATAATCCGGCGGGTATCCATACATACCAGTAGTTGGTCATAACGTAGATATCATTTACCGCATTAATGATATTACCCCATGACGCATAAGGGAATTTTACTCCGAGTCCGAAAAAGCTTAGGGTTGCTTCGGTCAGGATAACGTTACCCAAATCCATGGTGGCAATTACCGTAATCTGAGGAATAACATTAGGAACCAAATGTTTGAATATTCTTCTTCTTGTACTGATACCCAGCGCCTCGGTCGCAGTCATAAATTCCTGTTCACGCAGTGACAATATCTGTCCGCGAACCATTCTTGCAATTCCAGGCCAACCAAGTAAGCCCAGAATAACCATCAGAATAAATATTCTAATCTTCGGATCAACCTTCATGAAATCCATGACCGAACCTATAATAATATACAGAGGCAGGGACGGAATACAATAAACTATATCTACAAAACGCATCAGGAGGTTATCTATCCATCCTCCGAAATAACCTGCTATACCGCCCAAAATAACGCCTATAATAGTTTCAATTATAACAACCAGGAAACCTATCATAAGCGATATTCTTCCGCCATACATAAGACGGGTCAGGATATCCATACCGTTACCGTCCGTACCGAGCAGATGTTTCGTGGACGGCTTATCGTATCTGTTAATTAATTCTGTCTCCGTGAATTTTCTTATTATGTACTGATTGTTTTTTCTGACTATTTTATATTCAACATCAGTACCGTTTTTATCAGGAAATACAAAGCTGGTTTCGCTGTTTTCTATGGCATTAAGTACGGCTTCTCTGAAATCAATGCTTAAAAATTCCTTATCCACGGCATTGATACTTATATCGGAAGCAAGGGCATATTCAATCTTTTCCCCGTCCTTTACCAGATAGAATACCGCAGAATTATCCTCTTCGTCCAGTTCCATCTCATAAGTGGAACCGTTTACTTCAAATACGGGCTGTTTTTCATTCATTGCCTTTTCGGCAGCGAAACGGAAATTATAGTCTATAACGGTATCCTCGGAATAAGCATTAAAAATCAGCTTTGATATCATACAGATTTCATGAGCCCTTGCAATTGATGTTTTAGAACCGTTGTTTATTATGTAATACAAGGTTCCGTCGGCTTCAAAGGTATTTTTCCCTTCTTCCACCGCCTTCTGATAAAGGTTTTCCATTTCTTTTGTAAATGTTTCCCCTTCGACGGGCATGATTCTGGTGATACCTTTTAAGCTTGTTATTTTAGCTACATCCTGATATTGTACTACTCTGTAAAAATCCCTGCCATCCTTAATTATCGAATAAGTTACATCCTGGGATACGAAACTTTCTTCTCCCCTGTTTATGGCAAGTATTAATTTTGCTTTCGCAACGGAAGGGAACTTCTCATTTTCGGCTTCAATATACTGAAAATCCGTGTTTACAGCCGCTCCTGCAAAATCCTTTTCGATACTGTCATATATTTTAAATACCTGTGTTTCTCCGTATGGTGAAATCAGTCCGCCTATGAATGAAAATGCAAACATCGCAATCAAAATGATGATTCCGACAACGGCCAGACGATTTCTGAAAAATCTTTTGGCTACCAGCATTCCCGGTGACAGCACCTTAACTCTCTGCTCATCGTCTAATGCTGTGGAGGTGCTGATATGCCTGTTCATTTCCTTATTAGCCATTTTCCATACACCTCCTTAGTTTATCCTTACCCTAGGGTCTACAACCGCATAAAGTATATCCGCAATCAGGTTTCCGAGTAACGTGAGCATTGCCAAAAATACCAGATAAAACATTGAAAAAGGAATATCTCCTGTTGTCATTGCCTGATATGATGTATAACCTATTCCTTCAATCTGGAACAAAGTTTCCGTAATCATGGCACCCGAAAACAGACCGGGAAGCGTTCCGCCTATAATGGTAACTATGGGAATTAAGGTGTTACGGAATGCATGGTAATTAATGACCCGTCTTTCAGAAAGGCCTTTCGCCCTGGCTGTCCTTATATAATCCGAATTCAGGACTTCCAGCATGTTGGTTCTGGTGTAACGCATGAGCGCACCGATGTTTACAATGGTTAATGTTGCAACCGGCAACACCATATGATTTGCCTTATCCAGGAATTTTCCGAAAGGACTTAACTGCTCATGCATTCGCCCTATCATTCCGAACAGTTCAAACCATCCCAACTTTACAGAGAATATATATTTTAATATCGTCGCAAAGAAAAATGACGGTAATGATATTCCTATTAATGCGATAACGGTGACAGCATAGTCCGTTCTGCTGTATTGTTTTCTTGCCGCCAGAATTCCCAAAGGAATGGCAATTAAAATTTCAAGAACAAACGATATTGCACTTAAAATAAATGAATTCCATATAACCTCTGAAAATTTTTCGATAACAGGCACATTATATGCCCACGAATCTCCAAAATTGCCTCTTACCGCCTGCCCAAGCCAAATCATAAAGCCGACGGGAATGCTTTTATCCATTGCGTAAGCTTTCTCCAACTGCTCCAACCATTCCGTGTATGACCTTCCTCCGGGAAGAGATGCCTTTTCTCTGGCCATCTTCTCAACGAAGGATGTCGGCATGCTGCGCATAATTGTGTATATAATTAACGCAACAAAAAATAAAATCACTATACTGATTGTCAGTCTTTTTATTATAAATTTTCGCATGTCTGCATCTCCTGACTACCTTATTTTATTTACTCTATTTATGCATACTTTTGTTGTTTTTTCTTTTTTTGTGTCTATATTGCTATAATAACACAATTTCATCAGACTTGGTACAAAATCTTTAATTATTTTATACCGTCTATATGTGGGTATAAATATGTGGGTATATGGAATATTTAAAGTAATATTAAAAACAATACCATATTACTTTAATTCCATATATATGCTCGCATATTCTATATGCCTGCATATTTATGCCCACATATAAACCTTACTTTTATTGTTCAGGTATTGTATCTGTTTTAATTCATAAATAAATATGGTTATAAACATAAGGATAAGAATGCCATGAAAAATCATGGCACTCTTATCACCATACATTTCATTATAATTTTAATTATAACAAATTATTTTAACTCCATATTCTCAATTTCACTGAACCATCCGTAGAAGGTCGTGATGTCCGGTGTAATTGTATCAATATTTACACGATCAACGCTGAATACAACGCAGTTCTGTCTCTGGTATACAGGAATTTCAACGGCCCAATCCAGAATAATATCAAGGCATTGCTTATAGCAGGACTTTCTGTAGGACTGATCGTCACTCTTTCTGGCTTCCATAATCAGAGTATCCAGATCTTTGTCAGCAATATGGTAATGGTTGCTGTCTGTGCCGCCCTTTCCTACAATATTGTTGCTGTGATATACCTGATACATATCGGGATCGATTGTTGCCTGCCATGCAGCGCACCACATTTCCTGAGTACCTGCATCAAGTTTATCCCACATCACATTCGGATCGGACAAGTCGGTAACAATAAGGTTGAAGCCGATTGTCTTTAATGCTGCGGAAGCGTCTGTCAGCAATGCGAAGGAAGGATGGTCGCCTTCACCGTAACCGGGAATCAATACTTCGTATTCAAGCTTAGCGCCTTCGGGAGCAGCCACTAACTTACCGTCCTGTACGGTATAGCCGGCAGCTTCGAAATATCCCAGTGCCGCCTGTAATGCAGCAGCATATTTGTCTTCAGAAGACATATCAGGCGTGTAAATCGGATTACCGTTAACATCTCTGGAATATGCTATTTCATAGTCGGCATCGGATTTCTGCGGTGCTGCCCATGAAGTATTGGATATCGGATAGTTGATAACGGTAGCGGCATCACCATAATAGGTATCAACGGCAACATCACGATAAACGGCCAATACAGTGGCAATTGCTTTTCTTAAGTTCTTGGAAGCTTCGGATGCAGGATCATTGCCAACTTTAACAGCATCGGCGTTAATGCCTATATAACCGTAACCGAGGTTGTCAACAGTACTTGTTACGATCTTATCTCCGGATAATTCTCCGTTGCTGTTGATTTTTGAAATCTGTTCAAATGTTTCCTTCTTACCTGAAGGATCGGTAATATCCAGTGTACCCTGTTCAATACCTGCAAGTTTATCTGATTCATTGGTTTCCTTCAACTGTACATATTTGATCTTAGGAACGCCTTTGTAGTAATACTCGTTGGCTTCCAGGAATACTACCTTATTTTCATACTTGACAAATTTGTAAGGGCCGGCTCCTAAAGGTTGGGTTGTCTTTGATTTTACAATTGACAGATCCCCTTTCGGGAAACCGAACTTGTTGTTTTCGTAGTCATACTGGGATTCGTCACCGTAGTAATGTAAAGGAGCTACGATTATACCGCCAATCTGATAAATGGCAGCCGCATCATAACCTTTTGTTGTTACGCGAACTTCGGTATCACTGATTTTCTCAATACCTGCGATATTATAAACATCTTCGCCTTCGCCGGCTGCTTTCTTTTCTTCGGCGAGAATTCCTTTTGCAAGTTCAAAAGCAGTTGCATCAAAATATGTATCATCACCTGCATAATTTGCGGCCAGTGTCTTATAGTCTGTGCCGTATTGAGCAATGATATCTTCGATAACCTGTTTGTCATCGCTTACTTTGGTGGAATCATAATTCTCGTCTAAATTATAGAAGGAAGCAAACAAATCCTTTTGATTAGGATAAGCTTCTGTTTGTTCCTTATATTTGTCGTTACCATAGAGGGTGCCTGCCCAATCATACTCGGATTCCAATGTAGGTCTGATAATATTATCAACGATAGCCTGTTTCAAAGCATCGCTGGGATTTGCCAGATAAGCGTCTACTTCTTCATCGGTTATTGAATCGGCTATTGAACTGTTGTAACGATAGTTCTGTATACCGATAATCGGTACCGAGTATAATGATGATGATCCGTCATAAGCAGGATCCGCAAGTACATAATATGTGAAAATAATGTCGTCGGCATCCATTACATGGCCGTCACTGAATTTGACATCGTCTCTTATTTTAATATCATAAGTGGTTATATTTGCCGCCTCATCATAGTGTACATCAAAGTCAGCTATACCATAATATGTATAATCTTTGCCGTTATAAGGTATTGTTTCTCCTTCAATTGCCTTATAAACGATATTTCCTACTCTGTCGGTAGTCAGCAACTGAACGCCTGTCATTTCACAAACGTCCATATCGTAGTCCGTATCGGCAAAGAAAGGACTGAACTTTTCACTGAATGGTGCGTATCCTACTACCAGCGGTTTATCACTGTTAGTATTATCTGTTGTGGTTTCTTTGTTTTCATTTGCGCTGTCTTTTGATTCGGTTTCCGCTTGATTGCTGGTGGCCGAATCTTTATCTTTTTTGCTGCATGCCGATAATGCCATTAAGGCCATTACAAGCACAAGCAAAACAGATATCATTTTCCTAGCCTTTTTCATAATCTCTTCCTCCTCTTTTTAATTTTTGATTTATATTTTTTATATTAAAAAATATATCAAACCATATCAACTGCCCCTAAAAAGTAAACAGGGAAAGATTTATCCGTTATAATCCGGATCTTTCACCTGGTATGTTACTCCCCTTTGCAATTTTACAAATATAATATTTAAAACCGTAATAAGAAGCATACTTAAGGCAAAAGCCGCTTCTTTACGGAATATGTCTTTATCCTTTTCTGTTATAATATAAATTACATCTCCCAGGAATGCCAGACCGGCAAGTACTATCTGCCAGACAGCCGCTCTTCGGATTCTGAGTATTGTTTCATCATATTCGGCTTGTTCCAATTTATTTCCGGAAGTTGCAAATTTCAAGGTTCCCAATAAGCTGAAAACCAGCGGCAAAAACAGCGATACATAAGGAATCGACACATACATTACCCTGCTGCCGGGATTATTAAAAAATCCTATCCCTATTGCAGTAGCACCACTGCAAAGCACTAAAGCGAGAAAATATAATTTAATCTTTCTCAGTCTGGTTTCATCCAATTGGCATATATAATACTTGCCTGTATATTCCGCCTCATACTTTATCTTGCCGTCAGGCAACTTTCTCGGAACCATTTTATAATCTTTATAATACTTTTTCATAAATTACCTATTCTTACTTTGTTTTTCCTGTTCTTACATTTGTCTGCCCAGGAATTACATCGGCGGTACTAAAAAAGTCGTCAATACCGACGACCAAATGTCTCTTGTATATCCCGCCAAGCCCTGTTTTCGCTATAAAGCACATTAATTTTACAATATTTTATTTTTTTCCATACCAATTTTGTCTTTTCTTGAGATATTATTAAAATATCATAGTTATATATCCTTGTCAAGCACAAGCTTAATCTTTCCTTTATTTTCTTTAAAGCCAAAATCTTCCTTATAAAGATCCCTATGAACACCTTTTTTTATTAAAACATATAATGTCACATAAGGAGGGAACGTAAATGGCATGTAATTACTGTATCGGAATTTTTGGCGGTGACAAGAGGCAAGTCTATATGGCATCTTCCCTGCTTAATAAGAGTTATCAGGTATATACTTTCAGGCTTTTTGAAAAAATTGAACACAAAAATCATTCTGCGGTTAACAGCCTTAAAGAATTAATGAATAAATGCCGTGTACTTATCGGTCCTATCCCCCTTACCAGAGATCTTGTAACCATATCCTCGGGGTCTTCCGATAATACGGACGGCGAAACCATCGCACATTATCTTAATAAAGAACATATGCTGATAGGCGGTTTAATTCCCCAGGACATACAAACGATGTGTAAGGAAAAGGGCATTTTCTGTTATGACCTTATGAACAGCGACAAGATAGCCATCATGAATGCCGTTGCCACTGCCGAAGGCGCCATAATGGAAGCAATAAAAAGCAGTGTCATCAATCTTCATAAGAGCAATTGTCTTGTTATCGGGTACGGCCGTTGCGGCAAAATACTTGCCGCCAAGCTTAAAGGGCTTGATGCGAACGTAACCATAGCGGCCCGAAGCGATAATGATTTGGCTTATGCGCAGGCAACCGGTTTATCTGCCGTTCATATCAGGGATATGGAACAGCTTTTGCCAACATTCCATTTTATCTTTAATACGGTTCCCGCTCTTATTCTCAATAAGGAACTGCTAAAAAAAGTATCAGAAGACGTAGTTATTATAGATATAGCTTCCGCTCCCGGCGGGGTTGATTTCGAATATGCCCTAAAGAGGGGAATAAACGCAAAGCTTTGTCTCGGAATACCCGGCAAGGTATCTCCGAAAACCTCTGCTGATATTTTGGTTACGGAAATTGAAGCCTTAATGAAAGAAGTGATAACATGAGTATAAAAGGCAAAAATGTAGGTGTCGCTTTTACAGGTTCCTATTGTACTTTCGATAAAGTCTTTACCCAACTTAAGCGGCTCGTAAAAGAAGGAGCCAATGTATATACGATTTTTTCATATCAGGCTCAAAAAACCGATTCACGATTTGGCAAAGCCGCGGATTTTTTAAAACTGGCCAAAGACATTACGGGCAGGGATCCCATTACGACCATCCCGGATGCCGAACCTCTGGGTCCCAACAACATCCTCGATATTATGGTCATAGCTCCCTGTACGGGCAATACTTTAGCCAAACTGGCCAATGCCATCACGGATTCTCCGGTTTTAATGGCCGCAAAAGCCCTGCTTAGAAACAATAAGCCGGTGGTACTTGCCATATCGACCAATGACGCCTTAAGCAATAATTTAAAAAATATAGGCCTCTTAATAAATACAAGAAATATTTATTTTGTACCCTTCGGTCAGGATAATTATCAAAAAAAGCCGCATTCCATGGTTGCCCATTTTGATTTGATACTCCCTGCGATTGAAAATGCTTTGGAAGGGAAGCAACTTCAGCCGCTTTTGCTGGCACCCGAATAACCTAACCGCCAAAAGCCCCGGCCGAATTCCCGACCGGGGCTTTATATGATTCCACATAATATATGATATTTAGTTGGATTTTGTCTCGGTGTTTGGCTTTTCGACTTCAACAATGGCAGACTTCTTCATTGGTATCCTGCAGTTCTTGTTGTTACCGAATTCGACTATAACAACCTCATCCATAATGTCTATTACAACCCCGTAAAATCCGCTGCTGGTTAATACGCTGTCGCCTTTCTCCAGATTGGCCAGCATTGCTTCCATAGCTTTTTGCTGTTTTTTCTGAGGGCGAATAAGCAGAAAATAAAACAGAACTCCCAGTAAAGCCAGTTCACCTATCAGGAATACAATTGAACCTGCTCCCCCTCCTGTAGAAGTGTCTGATGTCTCTCCTGCCAATAGAATAAAGTTATACATAAAATTACCTCCTAGGTTAAGTTTCTATCATTCACCCGGATCGGCTATGTCCCGGGTTTAGAGCTTTTTTCATTTTTAATTTAAAAAATTTTTGATGCAGTTCAGTATCTATCCTTTTAATTTAATCAGTTATCTCCTCTGCTCAGATTTTCCAGCTTCATCTTTTTATATTGCCCGTAGTTTTTGTTTCGGATAGCTTCCCTGATTTCTTCCATAAGATGATTATAGAAATACAGGTTGTGGAGTACCAGCAGTCGCATTCCCAGCATTTCCTTCGCTTTCAGCAAATGCCTTATATAAGCACGGCTGTAAGTCCGGCAGGCGGGGCAATTGCAGCCTTCTTCTATAGGCCTGTCGTCGGTTTCGTACTTTGCATTAAGCAAATTTATTTTCCCGAACCCGGTATACGCATGGCCATGTCTGCCGTTTCGGGTAGGATATACACAATCAAAGAAGTCCACTCCCCGGTCGACAGCCTCCAGGATGTTTGCCGGCGTTCCTACACCCATAAGATAAACAGGTTTATCGACGGGAAGGTAAGGAACCGTTTCCTCAAGAATATAATACATTTGCTCATGGCTTTCGCCTACCGCCAAACCGCCTACGGCATAACCGTCCAGATTCAGCTCTGCGATTCTCTTTGCATGTTCGATGCGGATATCCGCATAAGTACCTCCCTGATTTATGCCGAACAGCATCTGGTTTTTATTGATGGTGTCATCCAGACCGTTAAGTCTGTCCATTTCCTTTTTGCATCTGATCAGCCATCTGGTTGTCCGATTGACCGAATTTAACATATACGACCGCTCTGACGGATAAGGAGGGCATTCATCAAAAGCCATGGCTATGGTCGAGCCGAGATTCGATTGTATGCGTATACTTTCTTCCGGCCCCATGAATATCTTTCTTCCGTCAATATGGGAATTGAAATAGACTCCTTCTTCATCTATCTTACGAAGCTTTGCCAGGGACAATACCTGAAAACCACCTGAATCGGTCAGAATCGGCCTGTCCCAAACCATAAATTTATGAAGCCCGCCCATTTTCTTGATTATTTCATCGCCCGGTCTCAAGTGCAGGTGATAGGTGTTCGACAACTCCACCTGCGTTCCGATTTCTTTCAAATCAACCGTGGATACGGCTCCTTTAATGGCTGCCGCGGTGCCTACATTCATAAATACCGGAGTTTGAATTATTCCGTGTACCGTATGAAATTCTGCGCTTTTTGCACGTCCGTCCTGTGCTATTAATTTATACATAAACACTCACTTTCCGAAATCAGTTTTAATCTGAAACAAACATGTTATTTTTTGTTATTAGTATACATCATTAAATGATTTTTTAGTTATTAAAAATATAACATTACAAGTATACCCTGAAAAAATCATATTTTCAACTATTAATTGCTCCATTCTTTTTTAATTGATTCAATCTTACTATTGAACCGGATAGAAATTTATTGCATAATTTTGTCCGAATTGGTAAAATCATCTTAATAAAGATTGAAAGCTGCCGTCGGAGGTCTGTATAATGTCGATTAAAAAATCTCTGCGTATAATCCTTATAATATCTTCCGTTATTCCCGTTGTAATTGTTGCCGTCATTGCACAAGGCATATTGTCATACAGACTTCTCCAAATTCAGAAATTAAATCTTAAGAAAACCGCCGAGTTAAACCGTTCCGGCCTGGAATCAATGATTGAAACCCATAAGACGGAAATCAGTATGCTTTCTGCCGATAACGAACTGATAAATCTGGCAAAAGAAAAGTATCCGGCTGATGCCGCATTAACCGATAAAGTAAATAAGTTGTTGCTTGAACGCAGGAATTTTAATTCCAACTGCTGTGTTATTACATTATATAATAGAGACATGATTGCCGTCGCCAGCTCCGATTCCGAATTCATAGGCAGGGAAGGCAAGCAGGATTTGACTTTGTCTTATCTTAATGCGACCAACAAAATTGCCGTGGGAGTCGGCGGTATTGTTACATACGAAAAGGATTCGGCTTCATATAATGCTATCGAAATCGGAATTCCTGTTTTTGAAGATGATAATTCCGATAATACATCCGTCGGTTATATTGTTAGCCTCATACAATTATCATATTTTGACCGTTTTCTTGACGAGATAACATTCGGGAATACCGGACATGCCATACTGCTTGACAAGAGCGGAAATATCCTCTACCATCCCGATAAAACGCTTATAGGCAGCAAAATCAGCTCGGCCCGTCTTGCTGATATGGTTCACGAATATAATAAGGGTCAGCTTCAATTAAGCGGAACTTTTGAATATAATTTTGACGGTTCCGATCAGGTTTTCGGATACTGTGTCATTCCGGATTTGGACTGGGTTCTTCTTGTAAAGCAGAATGTTTCGGAGATTAAGTCCATGACAAATGTGATTTTTATACTTCTTGCCGTTATTTGTGCCGTTTTGTTGATTTTCATAGTTTTATTTGCCAACGCCATGTCAAAACGGTTCACCGAGCCCATAATCGCGTTAAGAGATGCCATGCGGACCGCCTCCGACGGAGACCTAACGGTTCATACCAATATTAAAAGCAGGAACGAACTTGGCGAATTGTCAAAAAGTTTTAATAAAATGCTTCATATCATAAAAACCAATTACGAAGACCTGGCATCCATGCATGAAGAATTGCTTTTAAATGAAGAACAACTCCGAAACAATTACGATCATATCGAGTATCTGGCTTATCACGACACTCTGACCAATCTTCCGAATAAACTGGCATTTTTGGATTACGTCAATGCGGCATTGGTTTCATCTCCCGGCTCCAATAAAATGCATGCAATATATTTTATTGATCTGGACAACTTTAAAACCATAAACGATACCCTGGGCCATGAATATGGCGATTCCCTTCTGATTCATACCGCAAAAATACTTACTTCTGTCAGTGCCAACGGCATGCTTGCCAGAACCGGAGGAGACGAATTCCTGATATTCAGGGAAAACATATCGTCCAAAAGCGAAGCCATACAGTTTGCGTCAAATATTATAGAACGTTTCCGCGAGCCTATCGACCTGGACGGAGAATCCGTATATATATCCATAAGTATCGGTATCGCCATCTATCCCGATAACGGTCTTTCACCCAATACGCTTATAAAAAATGCCGATATAGCCATGTATAAATCCAAAGAGACAGGCAAAAACAAATATACTTTGTTCGATACCAAAATGGAAGAAGAATTAAACCGTAATATAAATATTATCGAGGTATTGCGCAATGCCATAGATAATAAAGATATTTATGTCCAATATCAGCCTCAGTACGATTTGGCCACGAATTCCATCATCGGTTTTGAAGCCCTTATGAGAATCCGCAGCGACCGTCTGGGGTATATATCTCCCGATGAATTCATTCCCATTGCGGAGGAAAGCGGTTTAATCGTAGAGCTGAGCAAATGGCTGATAAAAGAAGCTTGTAAACTGAATAAAAAATTGATGGATAACGGAGTTCCTCCGAAACTTGTATCCGTCAATATATCTTCCGTGCAGATAAACCATCCCGGATTCGTCGAGTCCCTTTCGGAAATCTTGAAGGAAACCGGCCTTCCTCCTGAATATCTGGTATTGGAAATCACCGAAAGCACCCTTGTATCTTCGATAACCGACTCCACAAAATTATTGACCGACCTTCAGAATATGGGCTTAAAAATATCTTTGGACGATTTCGGCACCGGATACTCATCATTAAATTATCTGACCAGCATGCCGATTAACACTCTCAAAATAGACAAGTCTTTTATCCAGCATATATGCACCAGTAAAAAGGATGCTCACATAGCAGAGTTAATTATAAGTCTGGCACATAACCTGCAGATAAAAGTAGTTGCCGAAGGGGTGGAAAATAAAGAACAGCTGGAACTGCTTCGTGAAAAAAATTGTGATTATGTTCAGGGCTTTGTTTTTTCCCCGCCCCTGCATCCCGAAGAGCTGGAAGATTTAATTAAAAAAGAGTAATAAATATACCGACCGTGATCATGGCCTTGCGATAAGCTGATAAATTTGCCGCCTGCCTGATCCCGGTCGGTATTTTCAAATATATTTTATGATAATGCATGCTTAATCAGCCGCATCATAATCATGTCTGATTTTCGGTTATTGACGCACCCGCTTTATTTTAAAGCTGCTCCTGCGCAACCCAGTACATTCTCAATCTTATGCTTAACAACAGCTTTTACATATTCTCTGCCCTTGCCAAGATACAGTCTCGGATCGAAATGATCGGGATGGCTCATCATGTACTCTCTGATACCTGCCGTAAATGCAATTCTTAAATCGGAATCGACATTAATCTTGCAAACAGCCATGCTGGCAGCTTTTCTTAACATATCTTCAGGAATACCGATTGCATGATCCATTTTGCCGCCACAATTATTTATAATATCGACATATTCCGGTAATACCGAAGAAGCTCCGTGCAATACTATAGGGAAATTAGGCATTCTTCTTTGTATTTCCTCCAGTATGTCAAAACGAAGCTGGGGTTTTTGACCGGGTTTAAACTTGTAAGCACCATGGCTTGTACCGATGGCAATAGCAAGGGAGTCTACGCCGGTGCGTTCCACGAACTCTTCGGCCTGATCCGGTCTTGTAAAGCAGGCATCTTCTTCACTGACATTAACTTCATCCTCTATACCTGCCAGCTGTCCCAGTTCGCCTTCCACAACAACTCCGTGGGCATGGGCATATTCTACTACTTTCTTGGTTAACGCGATGTTATCTTCGAAGCTGTATTTGGATCCGTCTATCATTACAGAAGTAAATCCGCCGTCAATACATGCTTTACATAATTCAAAACTGTCACCATGGTCAAGGTGAAGAGCTATCGGAATATCCGTTTCCATTAACGCAGCTTCAACCATTTTGACCAGATAATTATGTCTGGCATATTTTCTTGCGCCGCCCGATACCTGCAGAATAACAGGTGCTTTTTCTTCATAAGCGGCCTCAGTTATGCCTTGCATTATTTCCATGTTATTAACATTGAAGGCTCCGATTGCATAACCGCCTTCATATGCTTTCTTGAACATTTCTTTTGTTGTTACTAAAGCCATGTGATCATTCCTTTCATAATGTGAATTTATTAACATTAACGCTTCATTTATTATACCATAAATTATTCTGTTGCAAAGGAATTTTTAAAATACAAGCAAATTCTTTTATTTATTACCTTTTAAAGAATGAATTGATAATTTATGTTTATAGATATAAAATATAATATAAATTTATCGAATTTAACATTGCGATTTTGATAATAAATAGACATATCACAGGAGGAACTATGAAAGCAAAAAGGGTTGCGGATTCATTAACAGAACAGGTTCACATAATCAGGCCATCCCATATAAGCGGAACCAACAGGCTTTTCGGGGGCCAGCTTCTTTCCTGGATTGATGAGGTTGCGGCAGTAACCGCAAGACGCCACAGCGAACACGACGTCATTACGGCCGCCATAGATAATCTTCAGTTTAAATCCCCTGTTTATATGAACAATATACTGGTTTTAATCGGACGTATCAGCTATGTAGGTACGACTTCCATGGAAGTGCGGGTGGATACTTACGTGGAAGATCATCTGACCGGTATGAGAAGAGTGGTGAACCGAGCATATCTGGTATTGGTGGCGCTGGACGAAAACGGAAAACCGACCGAAGTCCCCAGGCTTATAATAGAAACGGAATCAGAAAAAGCCGAATGGGAAGCGGGCTTAAAGAGATATCAGCTTAGAAAAGAAAGAAGAAAAGAAGGATATTAAAAACCGACCTTCTTAAGTCAGCTTTTATATCCGACTTGAGAAGGCCGGTTTTAATTATTTGTAAGAATCCAGCTGTTCTTTTCTGTGTTCCTGTTTTTCCATCGTGTTTTTAAAAGTTTGCTCATCCATATGATCCGCATTGTGATTGAGATATCCTTCCGTATACAAAAATCTTTTTTCCGTATTTTTCATATGCTCTTTTTTGCTGTTATTGTCTCCGTATGCGATTATATTTTTTAAATTTTCAATTTCGTCTTTACGTTCCTTTTGCAGCCGTCTGGCATGCTCGATATTTTCCGGCGATGAAATATCGGAGTGTTCTTCAAGATGCCGCTGCGTTCTGGTGGTTTTCTCCACCAAATTCACCAGGTGATCAATTCTGCGTTCATTTTCCTTCCCTTTATGATCCATATCGCCCCTATCCATGTTTTTCCGCCTTTCCGATTATTTTGAGATTATTATCTCATATTTATTTTTTCCGGACGGACTTATGGATATGCTTATTATTTCATGGTAAAAACTTTAAAAAATATTAAATTTTATGTCTTGCGTGTTGATTTATTAATTCGATGCCCCGTATACATGCCGTATGTAATAAAACATGTATTGCTGCACAATTCCGGCATAACCCCTGTAATTTTCCGTATCAAACTTATTGTTGTAATATTCCGAAAGCACTCTCTTCATCCAGACGTCAACAGGAAAGGCTTCGATATGGTGCAGTCCGTAAAGTGAAACACAATTGGCAACCTTATCTCCTATGCCACGGATACTCTTTAGAGTTTTAACAGCCTCATCATGGCTGCAAACTTTTAACGCTTCAAGATTAAGTGTTCCGTTGATTACCGCCCGGGATGCCTCTATTATATATTCATCCCGATATCCCAGTTTAAGGGATCGCAGATCTTCTTTTTTTGCTTCAGCCAGTTTGTCCGGTGTAGGAAATGTGTAATATACAATACCCGAGGCTGTATCTTCCTTTCTGTTGCCGTAAGCCTCGCATATTCTTTCGATACAGTTTTTTATGGAAGGAATGTTCTTGTTTTGTGAAATTATAAAACTTATAAGCGCTTCAAAGGGATCCTGCCTTAATATTCTGATACCTTTTCCGTAAAGCGCCGCTTCTTTTAAAAAATTATCGGAGCCGTTAACCAGCCTGTCCACTATAATTCCATAGTCAAAATCAAGATGAAAATATCTCTCCCAAATGTTATTATAATCATTTTCATCGCATGATATTTCTATCAAATTTTCATCCAGCTGCTTAAGTTTTATGTACCTGTCAAAGGCGATAAGACTATATTTATTCTGCCCTATGGGATTCATGCGGAAACATTGGCCCGATTCTGCAATCTGCTTGATATCAAAATTTCTGTTTTCTATTATCATAGGTTCCTCTCCCTTTAATTTTCGTTCCATATCATGTTTAATGATTTTATATTTAAAATATCATATTTTATTTGAAAAAACATATTATTGCTGCATTATTAATTCCATATCTTCATTTTTATGCAACTTCTTGCATTTTATGTTTTCTTATTTTCGCTTTAATTATATTATTATTTTCGTCTCTAATATTATAATACGATTTTTAAGTTCTACAAGTGTTTCTATTATTTGACATTAATCTGTTTTTCTCTGTCTGTAGACAATTTACATTTTCTTGTTTATTAAAATTATGAATGAATATTTATAATAAAAATAACAATAAAATTGCACACAATTTTACAATTTTTATTGACATTATATTGTTTACAAGTATACAATTAGTGATGTATCGTATCATTGCGTCACAGCGCCAAAGCGATATAATATAAAATCAAGAAAGTCGAGGTAGAAAAATGGGACAAGGTTCATACAATCCTTATGAATCAGCGCAAAAGCAATTTGATCGTGTGGCAGATCTGATTGGCCTTGAGCAACCGATCCGAGACCTGTTAAGACAACCCAGCAGAGAGTATCATTTCACTATTCCGGTAAAAATGGATGATAACTCAACGAAGGTATTCAACGGATACCGCATCCAGCATAATGATGCCAGAGGTCCCGCTAAAGGAGGAATACGTTTCCATCCTCAGGAAACGGTCGATACAATCCGTGCCCTTTCCATGTGGATGACCTGGAAATGCGCGGTCGTTGATATACCTTTAGGCGGCGGTAAAGGAGGCATAATCTGTGATCCCAGAACCTTATCCAAGGGAGAACAGGAAAGACTATGCCGCGGATATGTCAGACAGCTTTATAAAAACATGGGACCGAACCTGGACGTACCGGCACCCGATGTAATGACCAACTCCCAGCATATGCTCTGGATGTTGGATGAATACGAGGTACTTACGGGAGCCCATTATCCCGGAACCATAACAGGAAAACCTGTAGGAATGGGCGGTTCCCTCGGCAGGACCGAAGCAACCGGATATGGCGTTATATACAATTTAAGGGAAGCTCTTAAAGTATTAAATATAGATATTAAAAATACAACCGCAAGCCTGCAGGGCTTTGGTAATGTGGCCGAATATGCCGCCAGACTTTATACCCGTCTTGGCGGAAAGATTGTTGCCATCTCCTGTTGGGACGGTAACGACAACAAACCATATACATACAGGAAACCGGACGGCTTGGATATTGGCCAGATGGCAAAAATCAAAGATTCCTTCGGCTCCATAGACAAACAGAAAGCTCTTGATTTGGGCTGCGAATTGCTGGACGGAGACGAATGGCTGAGCCAGGATGTCGATATTCTTCTTCCTTGCGCTCTGGAAAATCAGATAACGCCAAATAACTTCGGAAAAATCAGCAAACAGGTTAAGATTATCTGTGAAGGTGCCAACGGACCTACGACACCCGATTGCGACGATCTTATCAAAGAAAGAGGCATTTACCTTATACCCGATTTCCTGTGCAATGCGGGCGGTGTTACATGCAGCTATTTTGAGCAAGTTCAAAGCAATATGAATTATTACTGGACTAAGGAAGAAGTGCTTGAAAAACTTGATCAGAAAATGACTGCCGCTTTCCATGCCGTTCACCAACTGGCACAGGACAAGAATCTTTACATGAGGGATGCCGCATATGTGATTGCAATTAATCGTGTTGCGGAAGCAGTTAAGCTCCGCGGCTGGGTATAATTTAGGTAATTAAGTCCAAAAGATTCAGGTATACTTAAGATTTCATGAATTATACGGAAAAATCGGGCTTAAGTATTTATTAATAACATAGTTTTATTAAGGTTGACAGTAGTAATATTATCACTTATAATACTGCTGACAAGGCAGCTGTCATGTCAGTCGGAAAGAAAGGTGATAATATGACAAACAAAAACCTAGATAAGGTAAAATTGATGACAACTTCGGCACTGCTATCCGCGCTCGGTATTTTAATACCGATGACTTTTCCCAGCATAAGGCTGGAGCCTGCTTCATTTACATTGGCAAGTCATGTCCCTGTATTCCTGGCCATGTTTATATCTCCGCCCGTAGCGGCTTTTGTGGCTATTGTCACAACATTAGGTTTTTTTGTGGCCGGATTTCATCCAGTCATTGTACTTAGGGCATTGACCCACCTTATATTTGCATTGACAGGAGCGTTTATATTAAAAAGAAGGAATAATCTGCTTACCTCGTTCAAAAATACCGCATTGTTCTCATTTATTATTTCGTTAATTCACGGAGCAGCCGAAGTGGCTGTTGTGACATACTTTTATTGGGCAAGCGGTATGTCGGCGGATTATTATGAAAAAGGTTATTTTATTTCGGTCTTTCTTCTTGTGGGCATCGGCACACTGATTCACAGCATGATAGATTTCTCGATTGCGGTTATTGTCTGGAAACCACTGCAACATATTATATCTGTCCCTACAAGTGTAAAGATCAAAATAAAATGAAAGCAGCCTTCAACTGTCCGGTGGAAATAAAAATCGTGGCATAAATATCAAGCGCATGCCGGAATAAACCGTCGGGAATACAAATCCCGGCGGTTTTTTAAATTAAATTGGCCATTTAAAAGATTCACGGATGAAAATCATCATTAAATGAAAAATATATCAGGTTGTGGAAAATCAATATTTAAACTATAATTTGAATAAAGGTATAATTGGAGGCAGTCCATGAAACCCGTGGGAAGAAATATACATAAAATTGAATTCTTATGGAAAGAACGTGTTAAGCCGATTATTTTTGCTGCCGCTTTGTATACGGTTTTTCACTTGTTGGGCATAGGTTGTCCCATCAAGTTCATTACCGGCGTATCCTGCCCGGGCTGCGGCATGACCCGGGCCATTTGGTCTGCCTTTCATCTGCGTTTCAGCGAGGCATTTTATTTTCATCCGTTATTCTTTCTTGTGCCATTCATGTTTGCCTTTTATTTATTCGAAGATTATATCAAACCGGTATATGTAAAATTGTTTTGGACGATAATAATAATCACGTTTTTTGCGGTTTATTTTGTTCGTTTATTTATCCTTAAAAGCGACATAGTTACGTTTGACTTTCCAAAAAGCTATATGTTAAAATATATAAAACTATTGTAAAAAGTGGGAGTATGAGTATGATAAAAAGAAGAAGTTTAGTGGCTTACATTTTATTGTCATTTATTACTTGCGGTATTTATCCGATTATTTTCTGGTACAATTATGCCGATGATATGAACCGAATCTGTCAGGGGGACGGAAAAGAGACCAAGAACTATTTACTGGTTATACTCTTATCGATTATAACCTGCGGTATTTACAACTGGATATGGCTGTACGGTGTCGGTAACCGCTTAAATGAAAACGCCCCCCGCTACGGCACACGCTTCCAGGAAGACGGGACCACGGTTTTACTGTGGATGCTGATTGGAAGTTTATTGTTTGGCATCGGATATTTTGTTGCGGTACATATTCTGATAAAAAATATGAACGAACTTGCCGAGCGTTATAACCAGATGTATTACGGCAATAACGTATATAATCAGAACAATTACAATAACAATAATCAACCTCCTTTTAATAATATATAATACCGCCGGTTTGATATATCCAACATATGCCGGATAATCTTTACAAACCGCAATATTTCGGTTTTTCTGTAGAACAGGATATTACCGTATAATTTATATGCACAGATAAATTATAACAAATAAACAGGCTGTGATTTAAGTATCATATTTGAGGACATATAAATGCCCGTATATGATATTATTAATCACAGCCTGTTTTATTCAGTCAAATTTATGTTTATATATGTTTCCGGTAAGACTTACGGAAAAAGGATCTTAAGCATATATTTAAAAATATTATATGTTGATTTCAAAATAACTTTTTTATATTAAATAATATATTAAATTTTATAAAAATTTTATTTTATTTTTCTATATATGCAATTATAATATGTGATATATTGTTATAGCATTTATATGCATTTCTGAGAAATTTTGCAATAATCAGCCAAATAAAGGAAGTGAATATGCGTATAATGCTTAACCGTATCATAGAAACCGGTAGTCAGTAAGCTGAAAACCTGACCATGATTTTGCATTCAAACTTTTAGCTAATATAATCAAACTAATCCTTATTCAAAAAACTGTATTATTTATACAAGAGAGGAAATTGGCATGGACAAATCAGAATTAATAAAGTCTTTGGCAAATATGTTTAATGACGAAAAGGAAGAAAAAGATTATATTATAGAAGAAAAACAGCTCGATAAAACCACTTATTTAAGCCTTGTTAAAAAGTATAATGATAATAATATGCAAACACATCCCGATTATGAAGCTCTCATAAGCATTTTAAAATATTACAATACAAAAACCTTAAATTATGTGGTTATGAGATTGAACGAAAATAAAAGAAAGTTCTTTGTTGAATATTCCGACAGCGAAAAAGAGAAATTCCTAAATGATGTCAGGGATTTATACGAAAGATTTATAGGGGCAAATTCAAAAGCCTTACCTTTTCTTGAGTCAATGATCCTTGAGTGGATGAATAATCTTTTGAAACAATAAAATTAATATTTTTAAGCCGTTCTTTTGCTGTTCATGCAGGAACGGCTTTTTAAATTTATAAAGGGAATCCGTAAATACAGGTTTTTAAACATATTTTTTATCTAACTTTGTCAGACCTATTTATAGCTTCAAAAGCAATGCGCAGAAGCCTATGCAGAGGTACCGGAAACAGGTCGAGTAATTGTTGTTACTCCAGATGTATATGTTCTAATGAAGCAATGTCCGGATATTGTCATGGATACTAATATAGGTAATGAGTTAAGGCTTAAAGGTGTAATTGCCATGGTAGATGGTGCAAGTGTCATTAAGGTACCGGCCAATAGACTTCCGGAAGGTTTTGGCTTCATGATAGCTCATCCAATGGCAACAGTGGCTCCTACTAAGCTGGAAGATTATAAAATCCATCAGGACCCTCCTGGAATAAGTGGTGCTTTGGTTGAAGGTCGTATTTGCTATGATGCATTTGTCCTGGATAATAAAGCAAAGGCTATTTATTACCAGGCACAGTCTGCAGAATAATGAACCCGTACTTTTAGGTACGCCTTTTACCCCTCATGGCTTATTAGGAGGCTATGAGGGGTTTTTACAAAACAACTCAAATGCAACATATCAAAACAAACAAACTCAAATAAAGCCTGATAAACCCAATAAAATCCAATGTTGTACTACATTAGCGTTGCGAAAAGGGTGCAAAAACGTTGCAAGAGGGTGCATTATAGCACCCTCATGTGTACTTCAAAAAACTTCAGAAAACTATATTCAAACAAAACAAATAAAATCATTCAGAAGACACATCTTGCGCTAGTTTATGCCATTTATACATTCGGAACGTTCGCTAAACATTCGGAACGTTCCGAACGTCATACCCTAAGAAACCCTAAAATTTTTGCGCCGGTGCAACTCCTATAGGTTCTTGTTCTCTTTTTGTTGCGACGTCGCAACTTATAAGGATGGTTGATTTATGTCTAATGAAGAATTAGTAAAACAAATACAACAGGGTATAAATCAAGCTGATAACCTGGAACAGCTCTATAAGCAGAATAAAAACTATATCTATAAAATAGCCAGCAGATATGCCCATGCAGATGAAATTGAAGATTTAATGCAGGAGGCATATTTTGGGCTATATGAAGCCGTGCAGAGGTATGAGGATACGGCAGGCATACTATCATGACTTATGCATCCTATTGGATCCGGCAGGCTATTAAAAGGTACCTAGAAAATAATGGCCAGGCGATAAGGCCTTCAAATGATATGTATAATAAGAAGGCCCTACTGACTGGGAAGTAAGAAGGCATTTAGGGATAAGTCAGAAAGCCCTGGATATCATCAAGAAAGCATATCATGATTTTTATAACATAAGGTCTTTAGATGAAATAATTCCAGGTACTGATGACGATATGCAGCTTAGCGAAGTAATAGCTGATAAAAATACTGATATCAAGAACAGTGTTATTGATAAAATGATTGAGGAAAGTAAAAGAAATGAGTTATGGCAGATTGTAAAGGATAATGTTACCCCGGAGCAGAACACAGTAATAACAGCCCGGTATCGTAAAAATATGACGCTTGAAGCTACAGGCCAGCTTATAGGTAAGCCCAGGGATATGGCAAGGCAAATTGAAGCTAATGCTTTAAAGAAGCTCAGACTTCCCAGGATAAGAAGGTTATTGCAAGAAAAATTTGAAATTAATTATGCCAGGGCGTACAGAGGTAGTCTAACCGATTTCAAGAATAGATGGTCCTCAATTATTGAGGATATAGCGATCAGAAATATCGATGAGTTAGATTATAAGAAATCATGAAAAACGATGTACCAAATCAGGAAAGCATAAAAAGTTATTATAGAATACAAAAAGTTATAATAGAACACAAAAAGTTATAAAGTTATAATAAAGCATAAAAAAATATTGACACGCACTACGTGTTATATTATGATGTATTCAGAAAGAATTGTATCTATAATATTCGGGTGTGTAGCCTCGAATTCTCTGCGGCGGAGAGCTTAAATATGAGCCGAAAAAAATAAGCTACACGGAATATTTTACATTCATAATGTTTATACTTATATTGGTTTTATACCATTCGGGTGCAACTCCCGAATTCTCTGCGGCGGAGAGTTTAAATATGAGCCGAAATCACAAAAGTTGCGAAAGCCCTGATGGTTTATCAGGGCTTTTTAATTTGCGGCTCTTTGTCAAGTGTTGGGGTATGATGTATTTGAAACATGCTAAATTACTTGGCTTAGAGCCTTTTTAACATTTATCTTTAAAACACCTATTTTTGAGCATGACAAATAAACCTCGTGCCAGTCATATTTATTTTTATTTAATTACAAGAATGTAAAAT
>Ga0134104_1000838_pt1 | contig 32123 bp, 37 predicted proteins | sample 15_3_2metaG_FD_94455 | JGI IMG/M metagenome (GOLD analysis project Ga0134104, IMG submission 94455) | Switchgrass degrading microbial communities from high solid loading bioreactors in New Hampshire, USA - 15_59_3.3_214_A2 metaG | ecosystem: Engineered > Bioreactor > Semi-continuous > Anaerobic...
GGGGGTTACCGGGTTGAGCTTGCCGAACCTTACGCGTTCAGCGATGATCTTGGCGTCGACGATGTCGGTCTTGGGCTTTATTGTGAAGGCCTTCTTGAACCCTTTAACAAGCGAGGGATTCAGAAGGATTTGGGGCATCCCCGGCACCTCACCAGATCGACTGCCTCGTTATTAGCACTGGAGGCTCTGCCCGGACTGCACCCCGCTTTGCTCAGGGCGGGCAGGCAGGGCCTCCGCGCAGTCTAGGGGTTAGAGGCTCAAGGTGAGGTCGGGGAAACATTCTCATGCGAAAAGTCACTCATCCCATGCCTGATTAAGGCTTGGGAGTCATCGTGCAACTGGAGGGGGCAAGAGTTACCCCAGCCGACCCAAGTATATTTTCCCAGGGATGCCCCAAAGGAGACAAGATTATATCGGATTATCGGCGACGGGATCCAGGATGTCCGGGGTAAGATGCTCGAGGGCTGACCCGCGCCCCGGGGGCGCCGGCCGCTGGTGGCCTTGAGAGCGCCCAGACCATCTGTCGCCTGCGCCGCGCCCGGCGGGCCGTTAGGGTATGGCCCTTCGCCGGTCGCGGCTACGACGGCCGTCGGCCCACCAGCGGCTAACCCGGATATGGAACCTGGCTTGTACCGTCAACCAGTAATATACGAGGAGGGGAGGGGAGGCGAGGCGGCTCAAGTGCCTTGCACATCCCCACGCACTCGCGGCAGCGGATGCAGTTGAGGCCGTTGACTTCCCTCGGGACGTCGAGGTCCATGGGGCAGGCCTCGGTGCACTTGCCGCACCGGAGACACAGGTCTTCTTTGACGGCGATGAAGCTGGGGGCGACCCTGTTGAAGGAGGCGTAAATGGCTCCGAGCGGACAAATGAAGCGGCAGAACGGCCGCTTCACGAAGGGCATCGCGCCCAGTAGCGCGACGGTGATGCCGACCTTCATCCAGAAGAATGGCCCGATGAGGGAGCGGATTACTCGGTCGCCGAGAGCAAGGGGTATGCCGGCCTCCAGCGTGCCCACGAAACAGAGCTTGGAGAACCACGGCTCCCCGGTCAGGAACGGGATGGCGAAGACCAGCCCTGCCAGCACCAGGTACCGCACGAACGTGAAGCGGCTCGACACGCGGAACTTCCTCACCGGGGCCCTGTACAAAAGCTCCTGGAGTCCGCCCACCGGACAGGCCCAGCCGCAGACCGCCCTCCCGAACACGGTCCCGATCGCGCCCAGGATGCCCAGGGTGAACAAGGGGACCCGGCGCGTAGCCGCGAAGTGCTGGACCGTGCCTATCGGGCACGCAAAGCTGGCCGCAGGGCATGCGTAGCAGTTCAACGTGGGGCAGGGCACGTGCTTAAGGAACTTGAAGAAGTAGGGATTGGCCAGGACGAAGCCCAATGCCTGCCAGAAACCTCGGGGGACCCGGCGCCTGGCGTGCCCGACAGGCATGCCTGGTGGGCTCGCAGCAGGCGGCCTCGCGCCATTCGGTTGCGTTTTCACTCGTGTTGCGGCATCACTGCGGTGGCGGTACATGGAAGATGCGCCCATGTGAGGCTATCGTCCTCCTCAGTTCCTCTAGCGTAGGGGGCCAGCGATCCATGCTGTTCTTCGCCGCGCAAGTCCCGTCCATAGCCACATCTCGATGCCCCACCCTAGCAAGCCCTGGCAACCCCAACGCCGTCAGGAGAAACGACGCACACTCATGGCGCCACGCCTGGCCTTCGACGTTCGATGCGTGGCCGGGCGGGCCTTGCCGCAGAGGCCTGCCTGAATCGGCATCCCGCTCAGGGCAGCATACTCAAAGCTGGACACGCAGATTCGTTTGCTCCGACCAGGCGCAGGGCGAGCCGCTCCACTACGCCGCGTGATGGCTCAGGGCGCAGTGGCGGTAGGCTGCCTGATGGCTGCCTGACGGCATCCGTCCGCGTTGTCTTCCGCACCGGCTGCCGGGCGACAGCACCACACCGAGTGTTTCCGTTCTGAGGGCGCCCCTCGTTTTCAAACGTAGGTGTCGCGTGACGCGGGTGGCGCAATGCGCGTCGTCTATCCTACTGTATCCCTATACAGGACAGGCACACTATGACTGCGTTCGCAAAGACCCGCGCCGGGTCGCCGAGCAAGACACCGGCGCCTATGAGCAGCAGAGACGCCGCAAGCGATACCAGGAATAGGGCCCGTCGCACAAGAACACGTCCTTTCAGGGAGACAAAGCGCTGCCCGTGTACTGAATACACATCCTCTGAGAAAACAATGAACAAAGCCGCGGTCTTTGTCAACCCTCTCAGCCCTGCCAACACGAGCAACAGAGGACAGAGGGACAGCTGGGAACAGGAGGACCGGACGACGGGGGGACGCGGAAAAACCCGAAAGGGCCGGAAGGAGATCTCCGTCACCGGAAAGAATCAACGCACCATACGGCGAGAGAGTCAGGCAGCGTGCCGGAAAGGAGGCTCTCAAGATGCGGATCGCCCTGTTTGACCTGGACGGGACACTGATACAAGGCCAATCCTACGCTCACCTGCTGTGCTGGCGGAGGGCTGGGGAGAGGCCGTCGATTGGGGCGCATCCTGCGCTTACAGCGACGGCATGCCTGACCTGCCGATGGTCGAAAGGGTGGGGACTCCTGTAGTCGTCCGCCCTGACCCATGTCTGCTCCAGATCGCGGAGGTTCCCGGAAAACACTGCGAAGATTTCGTACTGGAGGGCGTGCCTTCATTGCTGCCTGGGCCAGGCCGACGAGGCCATCGCCGTGCTCGAGGATGCCGTGCGACACGGGGCCTGGTGGTCTGAGGAGACCCTCATGCGCGATTCGGACTTCGACTCCATCCGGAGCACTCCGGGGTTTCAGGCGATCGTGCTCGAATGCGCCCGCCTGCACGCCATCGCGCAGGAGGCCGCGAGGCCGGATCTCCTCGTCCTCACGCCGCCTAGATCGGGGCAGGGTGAGCTGGCGCCTCTCCTTATTGCCCTGCACTCGCGTGGAGGAAACGCAAGAACGTTCGGCCGATTCTGGGATGCGGTCGTTGGTTCAGGCATCATGGTGGCACTGCCGCAGTCCTCGCAGGTCTGTGGGAAGGATGAGTTCTGCTGGGACAACGAGAGCCTGGCTGAAAGCGAGGTTGCGTCCGCCTATTCCAGGGTTGCTGAGGCCTACCTGTTCGACCCAGGCCGCGTCATCCTCGCCGGGGCGTCTCAGGGAGGGCGGATCGCAACCACCATGGCGTTGAAAGGAGACGCGTTCCAGAGCCGTGGGTTCATAGCGGTCGTCCCTGCTGTGCGGGGCATCGACGAGATAGTCCCGTTCATCGAGCCGGCCGCCAGGCGCGGCGTCAGGGGCTACATCATCACCGGGGACAAGGACCAGTTCTACCAGGACGTCAGGCGTCTACATGCGGCAATGGAGGACAGGGACCTCCGCTGCGAACTCGACGTCCGGCCCGGCATGGGCCACCGCTTCCCGCCGGACTTCCCGGCCACCCTCGAGCGCGCCGTGAACTTCATCCTTGGCTGAGCAGCCGAAAGGGGCGGCCGGGTTAAGGGGTCGCTCCTCAACTGCTTCGATGCTGAGCGCAGGACAAGGACGGCCACCTGGACCAGGACGGCCGTGAAACGGGATGTATCCCGGAACACGATGCGAACGGCGGCGATGCTATCGGAGGTGTACTATAATCGCCTTAGGATGTGCAGATGATGAACTGGCGCGAATTCATAACCTCGGACCTGTCGGTTCTCACGGGCAAACCCGTTGTGATGGGGACTCGACTGGCCGTGGGTTTCCTGCTCGATTTGTTCGCAAACGGGTGGACAGAGGAGCAGCTTCTGAACAGCTACCCCCAGCTGACCCGGGGATACCTCCGGGCCGTGTTCGCCTTTGCGTCCGAGTGTTTGAGGGACGAAGGCTTCTACACACTTGTACCGATGGAGCAGTCACAATGAAGATACTTGCAGACGAGAACTTCCCGCGCCCGAGCGTGCTTCGCCTCCGAGGGGTCATCGAGATCACGCGAAAGCGCAGTCTGGTGTCGTCGCTTTACCGGCTCGCGCGACTTGCGAACGACATGTCCACGCTGGCGAGCGGAAACCCTAATAAGGTAGCAATACGTTTGAAGAACAAGCTTGTTGGGCGGACGCTCGGAAGATTCCTCTTCAAGTGAGGGGGGTGAAATCCATGCGTCAATCGTTTACCCTCGTAGACATCGCCGGGATCCCGATCCGCCTCCACTGGACTTTTCTGCTGTTCCTGGCGTTCATGCTGGTCTCCGGCGCCCTCAGGGCGGGGCTTGCGGCAAGCCTCGGCGGGGTGGGGTTCATCATCGCGCTCTTCCTCTCAGTCACGCTGCATGAGTCGGGGCATAGTCTCGCCGCACGCGAGTTCGGCATCAAGGTAAGGGACATCACCCTGCTGCCCATCGGCGGCGTCTCGCAGCTCGAGGAAATCCCTGACGATCCCAGGCAGGAGCTACTCGTGGCCATCGCAGGTCCTGCGGTCAGCCTGGGCCTTGCCGCGATATTGTTCGCGGCGCTGCACGCAACCGGGGTCGCAGCGGGGCTGGCGGCCGCTCAATACCTCTGGGGCGGGCGCTTTCTTGTGAGCCTTGCCTCGGCCAACCTCATCCTGGGGTTGTTCAATCTCGTCCCGGCGTTCCCCATGGACGGCGGGCGCGTGCTACGGGCCGTCCTCGCAGTGCGGATGAACTACCTCGATGCCACGCGAATCGCGGCTTCGGTCGGGCAGGGGTTTGCGTTCCTCTTCGCTCCCCTCGGGCTCTTCACCAACCCGTGGCTCATATTCATCGCCCTCTTCATCTACATGGGGGCGGGCACTGAGGAGCGCACGGCCGAGCTTCGGCGCGTGCTCGGCGGCGTCCCGGTCCACCGGGTGATGACGACCAGGTTCGAGAGGGTGTCGCCTGACGAGCCACTGGCAGCGGTTCTGGAGCGGGCGTATCGGGGCTGCCAGGACGACTTCCCGGTCGTGGAGGGCGATGCCGTGAAAGGGATTCTCACCAAGGCCTGCGTGCTCGCGGCCCTTCATGAGAAGGGACTGGACATCACCGTGGCCGAGGCCATGCAGACGGACTTCCTGACGCTCGCTCCGAACGAGATGCTGGCACGGGTGTATGAGAAGATGCACGGCTGCAACTGCTCGTCCCTCCCGGTGGTCCAGGACGGCAAGCTCGTCGGCATGGTGGGCCTTGAGAACATCGGCCGCTTCTTCGCATACGAGAGCGCCAAACAGAAGCTTACGAGCAACGGCTTCTTGACTGGGAGGGGCGGATTGGAAGCGGGTGAACCTCCCCGCGCGACTTGATGTAAATCGGCGGGGCGAGGCGATGCGACCCGGGGAGTCCGGCTCGCATCGCCTTTTGTGCTCCCGTGGGCCGTCGGCCGTACCACTTTCGCTTCGCGGTACGCACTCTCTTAGGCCGTCCGGCGTCAGTTGGTTGGCCTGCTTCGGCGCTCTTGTCCGCCGGGTTCGAGGCTCCTAACCCCAAATGGCGCCGCTATGGGCTTCACTGCCATACACAGTGGCTTGACACGCTGACGACGGAACCTTGTGCAAACCCATGGGCAAACTCGCGAACCCACGTAGCTCCGGACTTTGCAGCGTCACCCGTTCTGCTTGTCGAATGGCCGGCTAAAGGTCGTGAACGCCCGAAGTGTGCTCCTGTTTTGCCATGACACGACCGCGCTCGGGCCTGAAAGTCATGGTCGCCCTGATACCATTGCCGCCAATCGCCGGCGGATGTCGTCGAGCTTGCCCGCGGCCTGCTCGCCCGGCGCCTTTTTCAGGGCCAGCAGCTCCTCGAACACCGGCACGACTTCCGCCTCGGCGCACATTCCGGCTACAGCCGCGGTATCAATGGCATAGACCAGGTCCCTGAAAGCGGCCTGCGGGTCTGCGGCGAGCGGCGAGCTTAGGATGCAGACGACCGCCTCTTTGCGTTCGCGGTCCAGTCTGGCGTCCTCCTCCGAAAGAAACGCCTCGAACGATGCCAGGTCCTCATCTGAGATTCTCCACCCGGAACCGCCCACATTTTCCTCGAGGTGCGAGACGTTGGACGGGCCGGTGAGCGCGCAGACCACTCCCGGCTGGGCAAGCACCCATGCTATTGCGGCCTGGGCGGGGGTCTTCCCGTAGCTGCGCGCGATTTCTGCGATCCTCGCTGCGACCCGGAGCGCCGAGCGGAACTGCTCGCGCTGGAAGAGCGGGTCGTATTGACGGATGTCGCCATCGGGGAACACGTGACCTTCGCGGATCGTCCCGGTCAGGATGCCGCGGCCCGTAGTGCTGAAGGCTATCGCAGCCATCCCGTGCTCCCTGCAGAGCGGGAGAAGCTTCGCGCGGGCGTCCCTGGTCGCTGCCGAGAGCTCCATGAGCACCGAGAGGGGGCGTCCGATCTCGGCGTATCTGGCGATCTTGTCGGCGGGTAGATGGCCGACGCCGTAGTGGCGGATCTTGCCCGAAGCGACTAGGCTCTCCAGGGCACCCACCACGTCCCCGACGGGAGTCTTCGGATCGTCGAAGTGGACCTGGTAGAGGTCTATGTAGTCCGTGCCAAGCCGCGCGAGGCTTTCCTCGCACGCCTTTTTCACCCTCGCCGGGGACAGGTCCATGCTTGCGCCTGAGACCACGCCCACCTTGGTGGCAATATGGATCTCGCTCCGGAAGTCACGCACGATCTTCCCGAGGATCGACTCGGCGTCGCCGTATGCGTCCGCCGTGTCGAAGAACGTCACCCCAAGCTCGTAGGCGCGCCGGACCATCCGGGCGAACTCGTCCAGGTCCTTCTTGCCGTAGACCCCTGCGAGACTGTAGCAGCCCACGCCAACCTCGGAGATCCGGAGGTCCCCACACTGATTGTACCTCATCGAACCGGTCACCTTCCTCTCGCCGTATTCTTGGGAAGCCCGTTCTCGTGGAAGCGTTATCCCGCCCGCCTCCCGACTACCTCGTGGTTCATTGAACTCGTCACCGTCCCCTCGTTGTGTTCTGCGGGAGGCGAGCCTCCCGGGAGCGCTGCCATACCTGCTCGCCGGGTGCCCGTGGCCACTACCTCTGTCCCGGCGTGGAACCTGGTTCGACGGGAACGATTTCTGCCGCCTGCGCGGTCGAGAGGCCAATCGGGGGATCTCTCAGAATCAAGTTTTGCGTGCGGCCGGCCCCTGAGAACCACTCGGACTTATGTCATGGTTCCATGGAGACCACCTCGACGCCTGTGCCTACGAAAGTGGATCCGTCACATGGCCTTTGCGGATGGTCCCGGTCAGGGCACTAACTGGAACCCCAGCCCCACTTGGGTGAAATACCTGTCTTCAGTGAGCACATGCTTCACCTTGCAATCCCTCATCACTATCATGGACGTCAGGTCTGTGAACGAGATCCGCACTTTGTCCTTTAGGCGGACGCGCAGATCCCAGGCTGCAGCAAAACGTTCTGGAGTGATGCGCTCAACGCTGATGTATCCCATACGGGCTGCCGCGATGATGCCGTTAACGAAACGGGTGGCCTCGTCGAAGCTCTCCCTGCGAAAGATGAGAGTGATCACCTCGTCAAGGACGTAGTCGCTCGTGTAGACCCGCTCGCCTTCGGAGCGGAGGGTTCTGTAGTACTGGGCTGCTTCATCGTGCCGCGGGTCCTTTCGATGTCCGAGGGCGATCCAGCCCCACGTGTCTATGAAAACCGGCCCAGACACCATGCTTCAGATCCGCTCCTTTTCGCTAGTAGAGTTCCTTCTCGATGTCTTCGGCCGAAAGCGGGTCTCCAGAAAGGGAGCCGAGGACATCAAGTATCGGGTCTGTCTCTTGCAGCTGCGACTCTGCAGTCTCACGCACAAAGCCTGGTTGCGTAGCACGACCCGCCGTATCTGAATACAACATCCCGGCCTGTTGCAGGAATGCCTCCAGGTCCTGGCGCCTCACCCTGGCAACCCCCTTTGCCAGCTTGTATATGCGGATTCTCGACTCCTTCGCCCACCGGTATATGGTAGGGCGTGCCACTCCGAGGTAATCCGCCACTTCCTGCACAGAGAGCCACTCTTGGTCAGTCTTCATGGTAACGCCTCCCATACGGCACCGGTTCGGACAAGTGCCTGTGTCGCCGCAAACAAACCTCGGTGGCGACTCCAACAGCGCATCGTACATAGTATAACATAGCGTCACTGCTGTCATCAAGAGCAACTCTCAGACACCTGCCAACTCTCGGGTGCGTCCATTCGCGTACGCGAGTAGTGGTGAGTATGTCGTCGGCAGTATACGCGGGCTTCCCTCCTTTGGCGGGCACGGCTGCCCAACTGGTATGTCTGTTGGCGCCGCGGGGTCTGATGAACCGTCCGAGAGGCGTTAGACGGCGCAGGAGGAAAGCAAAGGAAGGGAAGGGAGGGGGAGCATAGTATACATTGAGGAGGGTGGACACAGTGTTGTTGCGAGGCAATGGCAGTGCAGGTTCGTGAACGCGTCATCGTATTCCGGCCGCGTGATCGTGGACGAATGGCCCCTGCACGGTGAGAAGCGGGGTCAGAGGTTTGCCGGGGCCGGGAGGCTGAAGGTTGTGCGCCGGCGCTAGATGGGGCGCCGTCCGTCCGAATATGGGTTGAGTTGGTTTCGCGCTCTCGATTATGCGCCCCGCGGGCGGCGCTTCGAGGCGAGTGCCACGCTACTTGTTGGGTGAAGATGAAGATGAGGATGAAGATGCGTGTCCTCGAGTGCGCCCTGGAGCGGAGCCGCGAGGGGTTTCGAGGAGCGCAGCCCGGCGGCTTGCGACGTAGATTGCGAAGCCGAGGCCTACCGATCCCAGGATCACCAGGGCGGTGCCCGGCCCGAGGCGAGAGGCGAGCCAGCCCGCGAGGAAAGCGCCTGCCGGAGTGACACCGATGTAGATGAGCATGTATACGCTCACCACGCGGCCCCGCAGTTCGTCAGGCGCGGTGAGCTGGGTGGTGGCATTGGCTGTGGTCGTGAACAGTATCATGGAGAACCCCAGGAACGCGATGGTTGCTACAGACGACATATACTGCCGGGTGAGGCCAAGGACGATCGTGAATAGGGGGAGGAGGATGGCTCCTGCCAGAAAGCGAGTTACACCCCTCTCACGGGAGGCAAAGGTGGCCAAGGTGAGCGCGCCAACGAAGGCGCCGAGGCCCATGGCTGACGTGAGGAAACCGTAACCCGAGGCCTCCTGATGGAGTACGTCCCTTGCGAACGCGGGCACGAGGACGTTGAAATTCAGCACGAAAAGGCTTATCACTCCTACCGTTACGATTATCGTGGCCAGCTTCCGGTTGCCGCGAATGTACCTCAGGCCTTCCGCCAGGTCTCTCATCACGCTCTTCGACTCGCGTTTCGAAGTTGGCCTGTTGACCCTCATGAGGAGCAAGCCTGCGATGACCGCTATGAAGCTCACACCATTCAGGAAGAAGGACATGAAGAAGCCGATTCGATCGATGAGGAGGCCGGCGGCCGCCGGGCCGACAATGCGCGCGAGGTTGAAGATGACGGAGTTCAAGGCTACGGCATTCATCAGGTCTTCAGGGCTTGTCATCTCGATCACGAACGCCTGGCGTGCCGGGGTGTCGATGCTTTGCGCCACACCAGTCAGGAACGCTATGAGAAGAATGTGCCAGTACTGGATTCGTTTGAAGTAGATGAGCCCTGCCAGCAGAAACGCGAAGATCATGAGGGCGGTCTGGGTGGCTACAATCAGGTCCCGCTTGTTATGCCTGTCAATCATCACTCCTGCGAAGAGGGAGAAGAGGAGGGTCGGAATGAACTGCACCGAGCTTACCAAGCCTAGAAAGAACGCGGAATTGGTCAGCTCGAGCACAAGCCACGATTGGCTTGCATTCTGTATCCAGGTTGCCATCAACGACACGCACTGTCCGGTCCAGAACAGACGGAAGTTTCGATGCCGCAGCGCGGAGAAAGTTGGGGGCAGGGCCGTGCGACGAGCCCTCCGGCGAGGACCTGCTGCAGAGCGGGTGCTATTAGCAGAGTCTGCAGGGCTGCACAGCGGAGCGACGATGGGTTGCAGGGGCTGCTTGCCCCGCTGGGGCCGGGCGAAAAACTGCTTGCCGGAATGCCAGGCCATGCCCCTGCGGCGAAATCACCCGCGAGAAGGCACCCCGGGGGGTCTCCGACTGGCACCACTGGCTAATCAACCACGCCGTGTAACGCCTCAACTCTTCGAGTTCTTCTGGTGTTAGTTTGCTGAGTATACCGAGTAGTCCCTCGTCAATTTGGATGAACACCTGACTCGCTTGTTTGGCTTGCGGCATACCATAGTCTCTGCTGAGAAGGTCGGGCCAAGGAGCGTTGATGGTGTTAATCAACTCCTTTTCCGCTGGTACCTTGATCAAGACAATCCGTTTGCCGTTTCTCCTAACGCTTATCACAAAGCTTGGATCTGTTGACCTTGTCTGTGGCACAAGGTCGCACAGAAAACCAGGGATCTGCCATTCGAGCTCCGCCCGAGAGCGAGCACGGGTGAGCGGGACTGACGGGACTGAGCTGGCATAGTAGAGTGTCAATTTCAGCGTAGCCAACATAGCCTGTACCGGAGTCACGGGGTGAAATGCCTGGTAACTAAAGTTTGACTGCAGGACCTATCTAGCACTCGTCCAGCTACACCAGGGCTGCCTGTCAAGGTTACACCCCGGGCCGTCAGAAACGCGGCGCGGCAACGCGCGCGCCGTGCGAAGGCAGCGATGCGCACGCCGCGCGAAGCCCGAGCGATGACACTAGGATTGACAAGGCGGGTCTTGGGTTGAAAACCATCCAAGTACGCGACAAAATGAAAGCGCTCGTCCTCTCCGGGGGAAGGGGAACCAGGCTGCGGCCTCTTACACACACCATGGCAAAACAGCTCATCCCCCTGGCGAACAGGCCTATCATCCATTTCGTGCTAGGGCAGGTCGCAGCGGCGGGCCTTCGTGATATCGGAATAATCATCTCTCCTGAAACAGGGGAGCAGGTCCGGCAGTCGGTCGGGGATGGTTCCCATTGGCGAGCCCGGGTCACCTACATTCTGCAAGATGCGCCCCGCGGACTGGCCCACGCAGTGCAAGCGGCAAGGGGCTTCCTGGAACGCTCCAAGTTCCTCATGTTTCTGGGCGACGACCTGATCCAGGACGGACTCCGGCCGCTCGTGCGGGAGTTCGCGACCGCCGACTATGACGCCATGCTCCTGGTGAAGGAGGTCCCGGACCCAAGGCAGTTTGGAGTGGCGGTGGTCGACGAAGCCGGCCGAGTCCTTCGAGTCGTTGAGAAACCCAAGGACCCGCTGAGCAACCTCGCGCTTACCGGAATTTACCTCTTCTCTCCTGCCATACACAAGGCCATCGATGCCGTAAAACCGTCATCGCGAGGGGAACTCGAGATCACCGATGCGATACAATGCCTCATCCAACGCGGCGGCAAGGTGCAAGCCAGGGTGCTGGAAGGCTGGTGGCTCGATACGGGCAAGAAAGACGACGTCCTCGAGGCGAACCGGGTTGTGCTGGATGAGTACGCGCGACGAGCAGTGGAGGGAAACGTTGACGACAAGAGCCGGATAGTCGGGCGCGTGGAAGTCGCGAAAGGGGCCGAGGTTATACGAAGCACCATCCGCGGGCCCGCGGTCGTTGGAGAAGGTGCTACCATCAAAGACTGTTTTGTGGGGCCTTTCACGGCCATAGGGCCTGGAAGCCACTTGGACGGAGTGGCAATCGAGCATTCTGTCGTGCTCGAGTCCTGTAGCCTTCAACACATCCCCAGGATTGAGGACAGTCTCATCGGTCGAAACGTCAAGCTTTCCTGCTCGGGTAGCGGCAGGCAAGCGCTCCGGCTGTTTCTCGGAGACGACTCTGAGGTGGCGGTGGTATAGGCGACTTGCAGGCTTGGGGGGAGAGCGCATGGACACGCTGATCGGTGGGGTCCAGGTTCGCAAGCTCAGGTTCATTCCCGACGAGCGTGGCTATCTCATGGAGATGCTGCGTTCCGACTGGCCGGAGTTTGACCGGTTCGGCCAGAGTTACGTAACGGCCTGCTATCCTGGTGCAGTCAAAGCCTGGCATTGTCACAAGAGACAGTGGGACCACCTGGTGTGCGTTTCCGGAATGGCGAAGGTCGTTCTCTACGACCCGAGACAAGAAAGCGCGACACGGGGACGCATAAACGAGTTCCACATGGGCGAACTCAACCCCATGCTCGTGAAAATCCCGCCGCTTGTTTACCACGGGTTCACAGCCGAAGGGGGCGAGAGGGCTCTTGTCGTGAACTTTCCGACTGAGCTATACAACTACAATGAGCCGGACGAATCTTGTCTGCCTTACGATGACCCGAGCGTACCTTACTCGTGGACCTGACTCGTTCGCCGCGCGACGCGGGTGGGAACTGCTTGCGAAGGTGGTGCGAATGTGACGTGAGAATCCTTGTAACCGGGGCAACAGGAAGGCTCGGTCGCGATATGGTCCTGGAGCTCGCACGCCGCGGTCACGACGTTACAGGCTTGGGTCACCAGGACATGGATGTTTCAAACCTGCAAGCGGTGCGAGAGCGGATCGCCGATCTCCGCCCGGAAGCCGTTGTGAACTGTGCTGCATACACCAGGGCAGATGACGCCGAGAAGGAGAAAGCTCTTGCATTCGCCGTAAATGCCCTGGGACCCCGGAACCTTGCGCTCTCGTGCCGGAAAGAGAAGGCGGCACTGCTTCATATCAGCTCGGATTATGTCTTCGACGGGGAGAAAAGCGGCCCCTATACGATTTGGGACCAGCCTTCGCCTCTCAACGTGTACGGGGTCAGCAAACTCTGGGGGGAGAACTACGTCAGGTCCCTCCTTGCGGAGTACTACCTCATCCGCACGAGTTGGCTGTTCGGGCCGCACGGAAGGAACTTCGTGGATACCATGATCGCGATGGGTAGAGGCCGGTTCAGCAACGCTGAGGTCTCCGTTGTCGCTGACCAGCGTGGCTCACCGACATACACCGTGGACCTTGCGAAGGCCTGCGCTGATCTTCTCGAAACCGGCTGTTTCGGTATTTACCACGTGACGAACCAGGGAGTGGTCACGCGGTACGAATTTGCAAAAACCATATTCCAAAAGGTAGGCCTTACGGTCGAGGTACGTGCCACCTCGTCGGAGGCGTTCGCGACGCCAGCCCGGCGCCCAAAGAATTCCGAGTTGGACCCGTTTCCGTTGGCTGAGACTATCGGGTACCTCCTTCCGCCGTGGGAGGACGCACTCACGCGGTACCTCGAGCAGAAGACCTTGTAAACGCGGGCTCCGGACCTGATTGAGTCTCAAGCACCGCGCCACGGTACGCAGGGAAGGTAGGCGAGGACCCCATGAGGGCGGACGAGGACCCCACAGAGACGTTTCCCGAAGTCCGTGAAGTGCATCCCGGGCGGCATGCGCCCGAGAGGAAGTGTATCAGACGAAATGAAAGTTCTCGTAACAGGCGGCGCGGGGTTTATCGGTTCGAACTTCATAAGGTATGCGCTCAGCACCCGCCCGAACTGGCACGTGGTCAACCTGGATAAACTCACTTATGCAGGCAACCTGGATAACCTCGCCGACATTGCAAACGATCCGGCTCGCGCTCCCAGATACTCGTTTGTGCATGGAGATATAGCCGACAGGGATCTCGTGAACCACGTTTTCGAAACTGAAAGCCCTGACGTGGTAGTCAACTTCGCAGCCGAGAGCCACGTGGACCGAAGCATACTCGACCCGGCACCCTTCATGGAAACCAACGTGTGCGGGACGCAGGTGTTGCTCGAGGCGGCCAGGCGTCACGGGGTCGGACGGTTCATCCAGATCTCCACTGACGAGGTTTACGGCTCCCTCGGGCCCGACGATCCTCCATTTTCCGAGGAGAGCCCCCTCGCGCCTAACAGTCCTTACTCTGCCAGCAAGGCAGGGGCGGACTTGGTGGCCAGAGCCTATTACAGGACCTACGGCACGCCGGTCATCATCACGAGGTGCACCAACAACTACGGCCCTTACCAGCATCCGGAGAAGTTCATCCCCACGATGATCCTCAGTGCCATTCAAAACAGACCCCTCCCAATATACGGCGACGGGCAGAACGTCCGCGACTGGATCCACGTTGAAGACCATTGCAGAGCAATTGCCCTTCTTGTCGAGCACGGGCGGATCGGCGAGGTCTATAACGTCGGCGCTGCCTGCGAGCGGCGTAACATAGACGTAGCCAGAGCGATCCTGAAGGCCGTGGGCCGGCCGGAAAGCTTGATACGGTTCGTGCCGGACAGGCCAGGGCATGACAGGCGATACGCCGTCAATGCTGACAAGCTCAGGAAGGAGGTGGAATGGACCCCCCGGTACTCGCTCGAAGACGCAATACCGGTCCTCGTGAGATGGTACCAGGAAAACAAGTGGCCGTACAGGAGTTCCGGAAGGCCGGCAACCTCGTCGGACAGCCTCACGAAAAGGTCCGCACGCGAGGGGAGCTGCAATTGATAGCCGAGCTCCTGGCCGGCCGGTGTGACGCCCGTGTGACTTTTGTCCTGATACGTGCATAGCGTATACGGGACAAGGAGGAGGGATCGGGATGGTCGGTATGATCCTCATAACGCTCGACTTCTTGGACAATACCAGGGAGTGCATTGCGAGCTTGCAGCGGGCGACTTCATACCCGTATGTTCTGACCGTGGTCGACAACGCTTCGACTGACGGCACCTGCGACTTCCTAGAGCAGAACGGCATCGAGGTGATCAGGAACCCATCGCGCGTCCACCTTTCTGTGGCGCTCAACCAGGGTCTGAGGAGGCAGCTCGCCCGCCCGGAGGTGGACTGTGTGTGTTGGATCCACAACGACATGCGGTTTTACCCAGGGTGGCTCGAGAACCTCGTGAGGGAGTTCGGATCCGATCCACGCATAGGCAAACTTGCGCCTTACAACATTCTCAACGAGGGACGGGCAGACGAAGCGTTTGCGCTGGAGTTCATGGCGGCTCATAGGGGCCAGGCACGTCAGGCCTACGAAGTTCCCTGGGTGATGCCGCGACGCGTAGTGGAACAAGTAGGCTTTTACGACGAGGGCTACCTGGCCTGCGGCGGTTACGAAGAGTGGGACTACAACAACAGGATTATCGACGCCGGTTACCTGGTCGCGGTAACCTTCGGCAGTGTGGTCTGGCACGAGACGATGGGCACCCGAAGGCATTTCCAGCAGGTTGCCGAGGCCCACGCGAATGCTCAAAGATACCTCAGCAGATGGGGGCAGTTGGGGCCGCGGGTATAGTACCACGGTTCGCAGGTTCCTGCTCGGGTAGCGTCTCTCATCAACCACCGCCCGAGGCGGTATCATACACCCTGCGCAAGATGAGGGGGATTCTTCGGCTGACCTGGGGGATGGGTTTAGGCAATCGTCATATCGCCCGCAGTCTACAGGTCTTACCCGGCACGATGAGTGACACGCTCCGGCGGGCCAGGGAGGCGGGTTGATAGTGGCCTCCACCTGACCACATGGACGACTCTGCTCTGTAAAGCGGGCTGTACCTGCAGCGGCTGCCGGAGGCACCGGCAGGGTCGCATCCTCAGCCGGATGAGGAGATGCTCTTTGGGCACGGTGGAGGTCGGGCAACAGGAAGAGCCTTCTAGGAGGTATTTTCCAGGCAGATTGGCAAGGCATTGGCAAACGCACAGAGCTGGGGCCTTGCCAATCCACAAGACCCCAGCTAAAACATGGCGCGCCTGGAGGGACTCGAACCCCCGACCCTCTGATCCGTAGTTGTATTCTGCCTGTCCGTCCGTGTCCTTCCTATGCCTCTAGCTGCGGTTCTCTGTCCGCGTCCTCCGCGAAAATCCCCTATTTCCGTGAGTTAGCCTGTACGTTTGCCTGTACGGATTTCCCGCGTTTCCCTGGGAGAGGGTTGAACTTAGCCTGTACAGGCAACGACCCTACCGTTTCAGCTTCCCTCCGAAGAGCGCGTCCATCTTCGCGGCGACCTCTCGCTTCATGTCGGGCATAACGTGGCTGTACGTGTCAAGCGTAAGGCTTATCTGAGAGTGCCCAAGCTGCTCCTGGACGAGCTTCGGGTGAACCCCTTGCGCCAGAAGTGCTGTCGCGCAGGTATGGCGCAGATCGTGAAAGCGCACCTTCGGCAGGCCCGCCTTCTCCAAGAGAGGCGCGAAGGACCTCTTGCGGAGGTTCGACGGGCTTTCCGGCGTGCCTACGCATGTGCAGAACACGAAGCCGAGGTCCTGCCATACTTCCCCTAGGCGAAGCCTCTCCTCAGTCTGACGCGCCTTGTGCCTCTTGAGAGCGGCGACGGCGACGGCCGGCAGGCTGACTACCCTCCGCGACTTCGCCGACTTCGGCTCCGTGAGGACCCACTTCGGCTCCGTGCGTTTCTTGCCGCGTTCCCGCTCCTCCCCCTCTGCCTTCACCCACTGAAGCTGACGGCGCACCTGGAGAGTGCCGCGCTCAAGGTCGAGGTCTTCCCACTTGAGGCCGAGGAGTTCTCCCTGCCGGAGGCCGCACGTGACGGCGAGGACGTAGAGGGCATGAAACCTGTCCCCCTCGGCGGCGGCAAGGAATCTCTGAGCCTCCTCAGGAGAGAGCGGCTTAAACTCCTTCTTCGGGACCTTCGGCGGGTCTACGAGGTCGGCGGGATTGCGGACAATCAGGCCCCACTTCGCGGCCCGGTCCAGAGCGCGGTGAAGCACGGCGTGGCACAGCCGAACCGTGCGCGTCAGGCCCTGCTCCTGCTTCTCGCGGTAGAACCTTTGCAGGTGTTGAGGAGATAGCTTCGAGAGGCGAATCCCTCCCAAAGCGGGCTTTATGTGCCGCTCCACTATGTCCGAGTAGCAGTCATACGTGCGCGGGCGCACAGCAGGCTTTGCCACATCCTGAAGCCATGAGGAAAGGAACTCGCCGACTGTCTGCTTCGCCGGGTCCGCGAGAAGGCCCCTGTCCCGCTCGTAGAGGAGCTTCCTCAGCTTTTCTTGTGCCTCCTCAGGCGTGTCGCCATAGACGTAGCGGCGGTCTCTCCCGCCGTCAGCGCGCCTGCCAACAGTGGCCTCTCCAACCCACTTCCCGTCCTGGCGCTGGTATACGGAGCCGTCGCCCCGCCGGGAGCGGGAAGGTTTTTCAGCTTTCCTCCTCGGCATTCTGCGTCCTCTCCTTCTGTTAGCAAAAGTTAGTGTTCAGTCAGCTCTCCGGCGGTGCCTTTCGGCGAACCGTCTCTGCGCCTCCCGGTTGTAAGCCCGAAACGCCTCCGGCCCGCCCATGCGTTCAATCTTCCGCTTCCTCGCGCACTGTGGGGAACAGGTGTAGGCGGTTCTCGTGAACGGCCTTCGCAAGCGGAACACGCCCCCGCATATGTCGCAGGTGTGGGCATAGGTGCCGCTGTCAATCGCCCACATAATCTCGGCCCAGGCGAGCGGGATAAGTTCCTTCGAGGTATAGGCGTGCGTCAAGGCGAGTTGCCCTCGCTCGTCCATCACAATGAGGAGTTCGACCCCGACCTGCCGAGTGCGAGCCCGAAAGAGCTCGTCAAGGTACATCATCCACGCTTCCAAAGCCGCGGCAGTGTCCGGCCCATACTTCGTGTAAATCGTGTCGTACTTCGCAGAATGCATAAGCGAGGAGAAAAGCGGGTCGGCGTCGTGCGGAGGTTGTGTTGTGGTCCGAATGAAAAGCTGCTTCGGCGAGAGGTATTCCCTCGGGCGCGCCGTGTTCCTCCGCGGGGAAAGCCAGTTTGACACCGCGAAGCGCAAGGCGTTTGATTCCGCGACGAGCCAGAAAGCGTCCTCGCTGCATATGTTGAGCTCGCCCCACAACGGTTCTGGAAGGAATGCGCGGGTGCTCTTCGGGACGTAGGGCTCGTCATGAATGGACTCGGGGCGCGTTGCGGTGCCTTCCAACATCGTAGCATTGAAACGCTCTGCGAGCGCATAGACTTCCCTTTCATCAGGTGGCCTTGTAGGGCTTATCGCCGTCCTCAAGTCCTTGAATGTCTGAATGAACGTGCTGGTGAGCCCGAAGAGCGGCAATTCCCGCCTCCCCCCCGGCTCCGCGTGAAGAGCCTCGCCCTTGTCTCCGATGTAGAGCGTAAACACGAGAACCACCATGCCCCGCACATATGTTCTAAAACATGGAGTGCCAACCGCGAGTCAGTTCTTTGCCCAGCTCAACCCTTGCTAAAACGTGGAGTGCCGTTTGACGTGGTCTTTGCATTTCGACTAGCATTGTATCAGAACCTAGGAACCTGTGGCAAGGGAGGAATACGAACATGCTCAGGCTGAGACAAGAGCGCTTACGCCGGCGGTGGAGCTTGCTTGATGTTGCGATACGAACGCACATCGAGAGCACGAACGTTTCAAAAATCGAACGCGGTCTCCTGCCGGCTTATCCGGGCTGGCGGCGTCGCATAGCCGAGGTGTTCGGCCTGCCCGAGGAAGTCCTATTTGAGGAGGTGCCGGCGGACGATGAACGCGAGCGGGACTGACAGGCTGCTTCTCAAGGTGTCCGAGGCCGCGGAGGCCCTGGGCATTTCTAGGAGCCATTGCTACGAACTCATTCAAGCCGGCAGGTTGCCGGCGATACACTTGGGCACGAGTCTGCGCGTCCCGAAGGCCTGGCTCGCGCGGTTCATCGAAGAGGAAACAGCGCGGTGGGAACGAGCGCGAGCCGAAGAGTGAGCACGAAGAAAGCCCCGGCGCAGGCCCGGGGCGCGGGAAAGGTGGTGGGCACGTGTCCCGCTCTGATTATAGCAAAACAGCAACCTACCTGAGGAGCCTCTTCGGCGACGGTGAAGGCCTACTCATCCTCTGGCGCTTGCGCGACAAGAAAGCGGAGTGGGTGCGCTACCCTCGGGAGCGCGAGCACGCGGCGAAGCTAATCGCGGACTGGACACGCGCAAAGCACGATACTTACGTTTGCATGTCACTACAGCACGACCCCTCTCAGCTCGACCTGCCGCGGACGCGCGGAACGGCGGCCGGTGCGCGGGCGATAGGGTGCATCTGGGCTGACATCGACGTTCGCGACGCGAACGCGCACAAGAGCGCGAGCCTGCCCGCGAGTGTTGAGGAGGCCTTGGCGGCCCTGGGCGAGTTTCCCGCGGTGCCGACTGCCATTGTCAACTCCGGACACGGCTTGTACGCCCTGTGGTGCCTTCGCGAGCCTTGGATGTTCGACGCCCCAGGCGAGCGCGAGCGCGCTGAGAGGCTTCTCCGCGACTTTCAAGCCGCTCTGCGAACGCTCTGGGCGCGACGGGGTTGGCAACTTGACGCCACGCACGACTTAGCACGACTCCTCCGGCCTGTGGGGGCAATGAACTTCAAAGTGCCTGATAACCCCAAACCTGTTGTGCTTTTGCCACACCGAGGCCCGCGGTATAACGTCAGCGAGCTTGAAGAGCTCGCTGATTCCCTGGAAAAGACATACGCGAGCGCAACCGCGAGCGGGACGGGTCCGGTAGCAACGGGCGCGCCGGGGGGCATCATCCCCGAGGGCGCGCGGAACAGCACACTGACGAGCCTCGCGGGGACCCTTCGACGCCGGGGTGTCGAAGGCGCGGCGCTGGAGCAGGCGCTACTTGCGATTAACCGCGAGCAGTGCAGGCCCCCGCTCCCCGAAGACGAGGTTCGGGCGATAGCGAAGAGCGTTTCGCGTTATCCCCTGCCCGTGCCGGCCGGAACGGAGGAGGACGACGCGACGGAGATAACGACCGTCCCGTGGCCTGACCCTCCCGCTCCCGAGGCATTTCATGGCCTTGCAGGCGACATTGTGCGCGCCATCGAGCCGCACACGGAAGCGGACCCCGTGGCACTGCTCGTGCAGTTTCTCGTCGCCTTCGGGAACGCCGTAGGGCGAGGTCCGCACTTTGTCGCTGAAGCCGACCGTCACGGCCTGAACCTCTTTGCCTGCCTCGTGGGTGCGACGGCGAAGGGGCGAAAGGGTAGCTCATGGGGACATATCCGCCGGCTCCTTGAGGCCGTTGACCCGACATGGACGAAGGACCACGTTGCAAGCGGCCTGTCCTCCGGGGAAGGGCTAATCTGGGCGGTCCGCGACCCCATCGAGCGGCGCGAGCCGGTTAAGGAGAGAGGACGCACAACAGGATATGAGACCGTTCTTGTGGACGCGGGCGTGGAGGACAAGCGGCTGCTCGTGATTGAAGGCGAATTCGCTTCCGTGTTGCGCATTCTCCAGCGCGAGGGAAACACGCTGTCGCCAATCATCCGGAACAGCTGGGATTCCGGCAACCTGCGAAGCCTCACGAAGAATAGCCCGGCCGTCGCGAGCGGAGCGCATATCTCCATCATCGGGCACGTGACGAAGGGCGAGCTCTTGCGCTATCTCGAAAACACCGAGGCGGGGAACGGGTTTGCGAACCGTTTCCTCTGGGTGTGCGTGCGCCGTTCGAAGTGCCTTCCGGAGGGCGGCAACATCGACGAAGTAAACTTCGCCCCGCTCGTGGCGCGTCTCGCGGAGGCCCTGGGGTTCGCGGGAGGTGCGGGGGAACTAAAGCGCGACGAAGAAGCCCGCGAGGTATGGCACGCGGTGTATCCCGAACTGTCCGCCGGAAAGCCTGGTCTCCTCGGGGCTGTCCTTGCCCGTGGCGAAGCGCAGGTAATGCGTCTCGCGTGCATTTATGCGCTGCTCGACCTATCCCCTGTCGTGCGCCCAGAACACTTGCTGGCGGCCCTCGCGTTGTGGGAGTATGTCGAGGCCTCGGCAAGGTTCATCTTCGGAGACGCACTCGGCGACCCGGTAGCGGACACGATTCTTGACGCGCTGAAGAAGAGCGCAAACGGGCTCACACGGACTGAGATTAGCGCGCTGTTCGACAGAAACCAGTCGAGCAAGAGCATCACACGTGCACTCACTGACCTCTTGGCCGCCGGGCTTGTGGAGCGGAAGACTGTGCCGCCCGAAGGGGACCGCAAGAAGCCCATCGAGGTATGGCGTGCGGTGAGGCAGTGACGCGCCGAGAACCTACTACGAATTTAACGAAATTAACGAATTTAATCCGAATGGCCAGCTAAAGGCATGTTTGAGCGCGTGCGACTTCTACGAATTTAATACGAATTTAATCCGCTCTCGTGTGCCTCGGCATTCGGGCGACGGATTAAATTCGTAATGCGTGGCGATTAAATTCGTAAGCGTCCAGGACGCGCAAAGCCTTGCCGCGCAAGGGATAGCGGACTATGAACTGATTAAATTCGTTAAATTCGTATCCCTAGATACTTCCGAGGAGGTGTCGGAGAGGCGTGGGGCGCTATCTAGAGATAGCCCGACAGGTCAGCCGTCGCGCAGAGGAGTCTGGGGGTGCAGAGAATGACCCCGTGGCGCGAGAGCGCGAGGAATCCCCTTCGAGGACACCCGTTCCCAAAGCGCGGCCGGCAACCCCGTCCCCGCCGGCCGGCTGCACGGTGAGGTTTGTAGGACCCTCGCCCGTAATCCTCGGACCTCGCGGCGAGGACCCGATTGACTTCCGCTTCGACGTGGACAAGCAAGCCTGGGTCCACGACCCCAGTTGGTGGCGGCGTCCCGCTCAAGCGCGCGAGACACGGAAGGAGGGACCCTCGTGAAGGTGATAAACCTGACGCAGGACGAGGCGGCGCGGACCCTGAAACGGTATCGCCACCTTGCCGAATGCGACGTCCTGTTCATCAAAGCCCCGAGGACGGGACGCCTCCTTGCCGTGGTCTTCGGCGTGGAGGCGGCGGCCGGCGTCACGGACGAAGCGGACCTCCACTACACCTTCGGCGCGGTGCCGGCATCGGCGCTAACCCGAGGGAAGCCGAGGCTGCTCCTGGACCTCGCCCTGGAGACCCCCAGGCGCACGGCGCGCCTCTCCTTCCCGCCCGTCGCGGCGGGAATGCTCCTGGAATCCGAAGCCCTGCTCCTTCTCGCTGCAAAGAGGCCCGCGTGGCTCCGGAGCGGGGACCTCATGGATACCGCGACGTTCGTTTCCCTCTCGGCCCGTGGCGGTATCGCCCTGGACCTCCGAGACGCGGGCGCAAGAAGAGAGCTTGTGAGTCTGGCCCTGCCCGTGCTCCTCGCGGAAGCCGTGGGACAAGCGCTTGAAGGGAGTGCTCGGCATTGATTGAGGTAAAGCTACCCCGCTGCCTCGTGGTCTTGACGGAAGCCGAGTTGTTGAGCCTCCTCGCCCACGACCGGGACCTCTGGGCGCGAGGGCTTGAGCGGGGGAAGGCCGTGCTGAGAGCCCGGGCGCGGGAAGCCCGCGAGGCGGCGCGCAGAAGGCCCCTAGGAGCCGCGAGAAGCGAGCGGGACAGGGAAACATACGTAGACGGCTGCCGGAGCCCCCTTGTGAGCCGTCCTGGTGCTCAGGAGGAACCGCTGCCGCGTGGCTCGCGCTCCGTAGAAGCCTGTGGCGGCGTTAACCCGGCCTTGTGGAGCGCTGAGGCCGGGTGTGGAACAGGACGGGAAACGGAACGAAACGGAACGGAACGCGGCACAAAAAAGCGGGACACGGGGGACGGGACACGCCACAGGAGAATGAAACGGCTGCAACAGAACGAAACGGTGAAACGGTAAAAGAGAGCCCCGCTCCTGTGTAGCGTTATATTCGGCAAAAGAGGAACCAGTATCCCGTTTGCAACGGTTGCAACGGTTGCAACGCAACGGCGGCAAAAAGGAAGAAGCGCGCGGCCGGTGCGGGTCCTTCCGCGGCCTGAGCGGGGCAGGGGTCGCCGGCGGTGCGCCGTTCAGCCCCATGAGAAGGTCGAATCCCGGTTTACAAGTTGACGCTCGCCGGCTTCGCTTTGCAGCGCGAGCAGGACGGGAGGCCGCGAGGCTTGTCAGGTTGCGGCCCGCGGGAGCGGTTCACGGTGGTACAGAATGTCACAGAATGTCACAGAAGAAGGTTCCCGCCAACAAGGAGATGACTTATCGAATCCCTGCTAGACCTCTGCAATAGGCTCAAGCCCTTCCCCGAGAGCTGTGACGTGGTGAATTGCAGCAGCGCGAGAATCGAACCGAACGAACCATACCGAACGAACCGAACCACAAAAAAGAGAACCCCGTTCTTGGGTGAGGACGACGCCCGCGCCGCTGACGCCACACTGACGCGCCACTGACACTCTGCCCCTGCGAGACCGCTCGCGTTGAGGCCCGCTCACGGGCGGCAGAACACGAACAAGACGAACACGCGGCCTGCCAACACGAACAAGGCGAACAAGGGTAACAACCGTAACAAACCCGCCGGGAACGGAAACAAGGGAAACACGCCTGCTAAAGAGGGTAACAATGGAAACACTCCGCCCGGGCGGTAGACGCGCGGCAAAAAGGGAGCTTTGCACACGCGAGGCCGGCTGCCCGGTCGCCGTGTAGCTGCCCGAGAATTCTCCGGCGCCCCCCTTAAGACCTCCCGGCGTGGTGGGGAACGCGTCGCGATTTTGACCCCGTTTTGACCCTCCAAGTGGGGAGAAAACCGCGATTCCTTCCCCACCAGTTTGCCGTGTTTCGGCCCTCGAATTCACCCCATTCTAGCTGGCCTTTAGGAGAGGCTAGGTTACATAACGTATATTATGCGAACCAAACATATGTGCTCGATGAGATACCTTGACATGCAACCTGAATGCTATAGAATCAAAGAGAGAGGAGGCGATGACATGGACGAGCGGCCCGATGTACTGACGGTGCCGGAAGTAGCGAAGCTTCTCCGGGTTGCTACTCGGACGGTGTACCTGCTACTGGAGCAGGGCAAGCTACGCGGCGTCAAGATAGGGCGTGTGTGGCGGGTCCCCAGGGATGAGGTGGACAGGTTCCTGCACCCCGGCAAGCCCGAGGAGTGACAAGGGCGCGTGTGCCGGCAGTTGACGACAGGTGGGGAGGGAGCTTTATGTCACGTCGGGCGAGCGACGGTGGCGACAAAGTCTTTCGCGCCCTGCTTAGGTGCGCGAGGCGACAGGGCATCGTGGTCCATGATTCCCCCGAGATGGACAGGTGGCCAGGTCTCGACCAGGTCACAGGGTGCTCCTATTACGATAAGCAGGCTGAACAATGGGTCACGCTCCTGGCGGCAAGGCTGAAGAAGGACAAACAGGAGAGGGCGTTGACCCTGGCGCACGAGATAGCGCACTACCTGATAAACCATGTTCTCCAAGTGCCGTTCGACCCCGAACGCTACCGGCATGATATGAGCTACCGCGAGCGGAAAGAGGCCGAAGCGGAAGACGGCGCGGGGTGGCTCCTCCGCGTGTTCGGGGCTGAGGTTGCCGGCGAACTGAACCAACCCAACCAACCAACCGAACCACAAAGGCCGGCGCGTGCGGCCGTGTGAATCCGGTCGCCTTTCGCGACGCTTTTTCTCTTCTCTCGAAACTCTCGAAATCGCACAGGTAACCGGCGGGTAACCAGCGGGTAACCGGCGGTCTACTTGCGAGCATAGCAAGCCCCGGAGCAACGCGCTCCGGAGCTTTCGTTTTCCAGGTGCTTAGCCTGTACGTTTGCCTGTACGGCGCGCCATGCTGCTCGCGCAAACCCTTAAATAGCTGGCGCGCCTGGAGGGACTCGAACCCCCGACCCTCTGATCCGTAGTCAGATGCTCTGATCCGCTGAGCTACAGGCGCGCGAAACTCTATCCACGTGCATCTTTGCTTGTTTCTCGCAACGTATGATACCACAACCGTACCGACTATTCAAGAGCTATCGCCGCGCTTGCAGCCTCGCGCCTGGGTTGCAGTCGCCCCTTTTCGCTGATCCGGCCTGCGCCGTCTTGTCTCCACGGTTTGCGACAACGCTCCGCCCCCTACTCTCCAGTGTTCGGTCCTGGCACGGCCGGGCCGCGCGTCACGGTGCGGCGGTCGTCCGCGGCGGCTAGCCGGGCCCTGGCCGCGACCTTTTGGCTGCTCCGCCCTGCTTGACAGCGCCAGCGCTCATGTGGTATAAATAACTCGACAGTAAAGGCCCCGGTCAACGGGGAGCCGCCGCGATGACGCGGCACACTTTGAAAGCACCAAAAAGTTAAGCTGTCGCGCGAGCGCCAGGGCGGGCTTGGTGGCGTGTCAGCGCAGGTATCAGGTGGCCCCGTAGCTCAGTGGATAGAGCAGCGGTTTCCTAAACCGCGTGTCGCACGTTCGACTCGTGTCGGGGCCACCATTTTTCTGCCCATTTCCGGCCCAGATCTGCAGGAGTGAATGAAGTGAATCAAGCGGCGGCTGGCCTCGCTCTCGGGTCTCTTCGAGCGGAGATCGAGGTCCTACGACAAAGGCTTCTCGAGTGCATCGGGGCTTGCGGTGGCGATCTAACCTCAGATGAGGTCCTGGCACAGAGCAAGAGGCTTGACGAAGCAATCCTCCTCTATCAGGTCATGACACTGGCTACGAGGCAGGGCGCCGAGGCCTGGCGCGAGTTGGGCTCGTGAAAGGGAAAAGAGTCACCCGCTTGCCCCGGGCGGGCGACAATGGTATCATAGTTAACAGGTGAGCGGTCGCGCGTTCCATGGACGACGAAATGTTCATGCGCAGGGCCCTGTTGGAGGCGAAGAAGGCCTACCTGAAGGGCGAGGTTCCTGTGGGAGCGGTCATCGTAGCCGATGGCCAGGTTGTGGCGAGGGCCCATAACCGCAAGGAGGAACTCCACGACCCTACGGCCCATGCAGAAATGTTGGCTATCAGGGAGGCTGCCTCGCGCCTGGCCTCGTGGCGACTCCTCGGGGCGACGATTTACGTTACGCTCGAGCCGTGCGCTATGTGCGCCGGGGCCTTGGTCCTTGCCAGAGTCCAGAGGCTCGTGTATGGTGCGCCCGACCCGAAGGCTGGCGCGGCTGGTTCCGTGACGAATCTCGTGCAGCATGAGGCGCTGAACCATCGCCTGGAGGTTACAGGTGGGGTCCTTCAAGAGGAATGCGCTGCGTTGCTGCAGCAGTTTTTCGCTGACCTTCGGGGTGGCTCGTAGTGGGCGGCAGTGAGCTGGTGGTGGGTTGCAGAAGAGCCTCCCAGGGAGACCCCCAGGATTGGGTCGGCGTGTAAGGCAAGGGGAGCGCTCGAGGATGCGGTGGATTCCTCGGCCCTGGATATCGCCGAGCCTGGGGACGCAAATCCAATACCGTAGCCGCCAGACGCGGACGCCGTGGGACCGACGGCGTCGGGCTACTACTGAAGCGTGCGGAGAGATGGCTGAGTGGTCTAAAGCGCTCGCCTCGAAAGCGAGTGGGCGGGTAGCCCCTGCCCCGTGAGTTCGAATCTCACTCTCTCCGCCACCTTTTACGGAGAGGTGGCTGAGTTGGTCTAAGGCGCCCGCCTGGAGAGCGGGTAGGCAGAAGCTCTCTGCCTCGCGGGTTCGAATCCCGCCCTCTCCGCCATGTTGTTTCTCTGATGTATGTGTGGATCTCCGGCCTTCGTCGGCCCGGTTTCTCGGCAGCCAGGCGAGAATGGGCAGTAGGCGGTGTCAAAGCGGCGGCGCCGCGACATCATTAGGCTTCGTTTCAAGAGGCTCGCGAGAGGCTCGTATCCGCCGTGTGTCGGCGGGGCTCCGTTGTGGCAGGGCGGAGATGCCGGGGCGAGTCCCGGCACGTGACACGGGCAGCATCTGGCTGGGAGGTCCCGCGAAAGTTTGGTCGTGCTAGACGGGGAGGTAGCGGTGCCCTGAACCCGCAACCCGCTATAGCGGGGTCGAACTCCCACCCGAGGCCGTTTCCTCTTGGGGCCTGGCCCTGTTAAGTGGCGAAGATGGCTGGGTCCCGCGCAACGGATGTCTGTGAACCCCGTCAGGACCGGGAGGTAGCAGCGGTAAGCAGAATGTTCCGTGTGCCGCGGGGGCGCCTGGTCGGAGCCGGCTGGCAGGTTACCGCCTGGGAAGAGCGTTCGACGGTGGGTGCACGACCGTTGTTCTAGTTGCCGGCCGAGCCGTGTACTGCGGCGGGTCGGCTTTTTTATTCGGTTGGTGGCATTACTATAGAAGGGTCCCGTGCTCGTCCCCCGTGCCTCGTCTTGTTGAGACTTCGGGACACCCCCTGGGCGCGGGCGCTGGCGCTGGCGGGCGCTTCTCTCGCCCGCGTGCCGCCCGCCGCAAGGCTCCATGCGTTGTGTGCCAGGGTGCGTGCGGGACGGAGGGAGCGCTGCGCGGGCCCGCCTTCGTCGTGCGCAGGCGGCGGGGCCAGCGCGACGGCGCGGGGCGGCTCGTGCGGCTGCGCCACCCCGCTCTGCAGGAATCCGGGACCCGAGCCAGAACTACATAAAGTCGGTGTTCGCAGCAATCCCGAGAGGGGGGAAGAGATGGTGGCGTACGTCTCCATGTACAGGCGCTGGCGACCTCAGACGTTCGATGAGGTCGTAGGGCAGGAGCATGTTACGCGCACGCTGCGAAATGCCGTGGCCGCGGGTCGCATCTCCCATGCGTACCTGTTCTGCGGCCCGAGAGGCACCGGCAAGACCAGCGTCGCAAAGCTCCTCGCGAAGGCCCTGAACTGCCAGAACGGCCCGACTCCCGATCCCTGTGGCAAGTGCGAGGCGTGCGTCCGCATCAGAGACGGCCGCTCGATGGACGTCATCGAGATCGACGCCGCGTCGAACCGAGGCATCGATGAGATCCGCGAGCTGCGGGAGAAGGTCAAGTTTGCGCCTGTCGAGGAGAGATACAAGGTCTACATCATTGACGAAGTACACATGCTTACGCAAGAGGCGTTCAACGCGCTTCTCAAGACGCTGGAGGAGCCTCCGGCGCGCGTAGTGTTCGTGCTTGCCACCACGGAGCCGCACAAGGTGCTTCCCACCATTCTATCGCGGTGCCAGCGTTTTGATTTCAGGCGCCTCACAAACCGCGAGCTCTCCGCACGCATCTCCGCAGTGGCAGCTTCCGAGGGAATCCAGATCTCCGAGGACGCAGTGAAGCTCATCGCTTCCTCGGCCCAGGGAGCGGCCCGTGACGCGCTGGGCCTCCTCGAGCAGTGTGCGGCGTACACGGGCGGCATCGTGACCTACGACGACGCCGTGGCTGCCATCGGGGTTGCTGGGTTCCAGAAGGTGGCGGGATTCTGTGACAGCGTGATAGACAAGGATCTCGCCGCAGCTCTCACCCTCGTTCGGGATCTCGTGGACAGCGGGCACGACCCCGGCCAGTTTCTCCGCGACGTCATCGAGCACTTCAGGAACCTGCTGGTGCTGCGGGCGTGTGGTTTCAGGACGGAGCTGGTGGACGCGCCTGAGGCCTCCCTCGACGACCTCAAGAGGCAGGCTCAGGCCCTTCCGTCGGCGGACATACTTCGCGCGATAGACATATTGAGTGCGGCAGAAAGCGATATGCGGTACTCCGCAGCTCCGCTCCTTACGCTCGAGATAGCCACGATCAAGCTGGTGATCCCCGTATTGGCCAGCTCCGCAACGGAGGCGGGGTCCGCTTCGACGCTTGGGTCTTCGCCAGTGGAGCAGGAAAGGCGCCCGGCTGCCACTGGGGGGCCGGCGCTGAGATCGCAACAGGCCCGGCCCGGCGGCGGGCCTTCGCAGCCTGCGCCGCGCCCGGCTGGTGTGGACGCGAACCGTGAAAGGCCGGCGAGAGGGCCGACGGGTCGTGCCACGCTCGTGGGCGGCACCACGCAGGCCAGGTCAAGCCCGGCGTCCGCGGCGGAGCCAGCGGCTTCGTCCAGACCTTCGTCCTCGTCCCGGCACGGGCCATCGCCCGAAGCCTCCACGGAAACCGCCGCGTCGGCGGCACTCGCCGCACAAGGCGCCCCTGTGCGGGTCACGGGATCACCTGTGCCGGGGCTCGTCACGCGGTCCACCACGCTTGAAGAGGTGCGGGCCAAGTGGGGCGACGTCCTCGTCGCCCTGAAGGGCAAGGGGGCCGTATTGACCTGGTACAACCAAACGACGCCTGTCGCCCTCGTGGGGAACGAGCTCACGGTAGGCTTCCAGACGGAGTTCCTCAGAGACAGGGCGTCCGACGCACGCTACAGGACCCCCGTAGAGGAGGCTTTGAAGGCGATCCTCGGGGTCGACCTCGCGGTGAAGTGCGTCGTCTCACCGCAGCGTGACCCGGTACAGCCTCCTCCGGCCGAGGAAGTCCCATGGCCTGACACCGATGATGCTTCCCCGCCGGGGTCGGCCGCAGGGGCGGTCGGGATGCGCCCTGCCGAACCCACGGGCGAAGAAGCGCGAGGCGAGACTGAGCGCCCATTTCCGTCCGACGTGGCGCTGCCTGGCCCAGAGTCTCGCGCTCCCGTCCCCGGCGATGGCAACCTCAAGACCGCCAATGGTAACGCGGACGCCAACGGGGACGCGAACGGTGACGGGGTAGAGCTGTCCGACGCTGAAAGCGAGGGCTTCGCCGCGAGTTTTGCCAAGGCAAAAGCGGCGATCATGGATCACCCGGCTGTCAAAGCGGCCCTTTCGGTCTTCGGCGGCAAGGTCTTCAAGATCGAGATATAGCCGGGCGCAAGTCCGCTATAGTAATGTAGTGCGGCGGCAAGACATGCGGATAAGCGCAGGCCGCGGAAGGGCGCGCAGCACACGACGATTCGGGGGGATAGCAGGTGGGCTTCAACAACGTGAACATGGGCAAGATGATGAAGCAGATCCAAAAGGTGCAGGCCGACATCATGCGGGTTCAGGAGGAGCTCAAGAACAAGACCGTAGAAGGCAGTGCGGGCGGCGGCGCGGTGAAAGTCACGGCCAACGGCCACCAGGAGATCGTTGCAATCGAGATCTCGCGCGAAGCGGTGGACCCCGAAGACGTGGAGATGCTTCAGGATCTCATCCTCGCGGCCGTGAACGAGGCGCTCCGGAAGGCCCAAGAGCTTGCGGCGAGCGAGATGGGCAAGGTTGCTGGAAACATGGGCTTGCCTGGGCTTCCGCCGATGATATGACCGGCCCGCGCCCGTGCCCGAAGGGAGCACCGTCATGCCGCGTTATGCTGCGCCTTTAGCAAAGCTCATAGATCAATTCACCCGCCTCCCGGGGATAGGCCCGAAGACCGCCCAACGCCTTGCGTTCCATATCCTCAAGACCCCGCGTGAGGATGTCGTGCGGCTTGCCGAGGCCTTGCTCGAGGCCAAGGATCGGATACTCCACTGTTCTGTCTGCGGGAACCTCACCGAGGCCGACCCATGTCAGATATGCTCGGACACCGCCCGGGACCGATCTGTGATAGCCGTGGTAGAGGAGCCCAAGGACGTCATGGCCCTCGAACGTACGGGGGAGTTTCGCGGGCTTTATCACGTCTTGGGAGGGGCCATCTCGCCCGTGGACGGGGTCGGCCCAGATGACATCCGCGTGAGGGAGCTCTTGGAACGCTTGAAGGATGGCACCGTGAAAGAGGTCATCCTCGCGACCGACCCGAATATCGAGGGTGAGGCAACGGCTATGTACGTGGCGCGCCTCATCAAGCCCCTTGGCGTCAGGGTGACGCGGATAGCCCACGGGCTCCCTGTGGGTGGCGACCTTGAATACGCGGACGAGGTCACACTCACGCGCGCCCTCGAAGGGCGCCGAGAAATGTAGCGCGCCCGCGGTCCCGCAGGCATAGTCCGCCCGCGGAGGAACCATACTGTATCCCGAGGATGCAAGTTCCAACCCCAAGGAGATCGTCTGGAGGGACCAGTGTGGCGGAGAGGGCGGACGATCGCCAGTCTAGACCGGTGGCGAGACTCCTGAATCCGGCGGCGGCTCATGCGGGGACACCCCGCGATCGGGATCGCCGTCTGCCGAACGCGGGATGCTCTGCAACAGCGTGGGGAGCCGACTTGCAGCGGCGCTGCGTCGCTCGTGTCGTCGCGCTTTGTGCTCGCGTCCGCGCATCTGTCGGCTGCGCCCTGGCGAGGGCGGCCTTCGCGATCGAACGGGTGGGTAAGCAGCGCAGTGGTACGCACCGCGTCGGGGACCAGGCAGGGCTCGTGAACGTTCCCACGTTTGAGGAGGCCGCAGAGGCCGCGCGCGAGGAATGGGCGCGCGCGATGTCCTACTTTGACCAGGTCGTGGATCCGGACCTTATCGACTACGCCGCTTATTCGCTGAGGGCGGCTGAGCGAAAGTACGTATACCTGCTAAAGAAGGCCCGCGAAGAGAGCGCTTTGACCGCGCATACATCCGCGAGGTAGCGCATAGCGATGAAAGAGAGCGGTTGAGGGAAGCGGAACCCGCGTGTCGGCTTCATCATGGCCGCGCAAGAAGGGGAGGGACCTCGCGGGATGCACGTGGCGACCGTCCTTGCATGGGGTTTTGCGCTTTTCCTTCTCTATGTGGTGGCCTACATCCTGTACGTGCCCCTGAAGATGATCGCTCGGCTCGCATACAATGCAGTGCTCGGAGGCCTTGCGCTGTACCTCGTGAACTTGGTCGGGAGATTCTTCGGATTCTCGGTTGCGATCAACCCGGCCACTGCCTTGATAACTGGGCTTCTCGGGCTCCCGGGGTTGGCGCTCATCATCGGTCTGAAGTACGTGATCGTGGGTGGCCTGTGAGTCCCTAAGTATGTCGCCAGAAGCTCGCACTACTTTTGGGCGGGGCGGTCGTGCCTAAGGCTATCGGCCTTGCCCTCCGGGGACCGTGCGCTTGCGGCGCGCCTCGTTCGAATTCGGCGCTTAAGACAGCCGAATTCTCCATGCCCCGTCGTGCAAGCACCGGGAACCGTAACGCCGTCAACAAATGAGACGAAGACTTATGGCGCCATACTTGGCGCGAGCTCCTTGGGCGCGGCAACGCCAGGTGCCGCCGGGTGCTTGGAAGGACCGGCATCGAGCCGTTCCTGGCGAGCCCTCGCGAGCCATCCGCGGACCTGCCCGGCTTCTTTAATCGCCCGAGATCAACGTCGCCTGTACAGCTCAACGCCGCCTGTACCGGCCTGGTGCTGGGGTCTTGCGGGGAGTGCCGGACAGCGACGGGATTCATAATCTGAAGTATAGATGCGAACGAATGAGCATTATAAAAGGGGAAGCGCACAAATCGACCTATATCGAGCTATATCGCCTGATTAGTGGTTGCACGGTTTGGCCAGAGGTGGTATATTTACAACTGCCGCCCGCAACAAGGCGGCTTTCGTAAGCGGGAATGGCCGAGCGGTGTGAACCGCGAAGGCTGGTCCTGCGACAGAGAAGGTTGCTCCTTGAAAACTAAACAGTGAGCTAAGGCAAGGTGCGGTTTTGATTTAGAGCTTGTGTGAGGGAGCTAGAGATAGCTCTTCGGGTATTTTACGGAGAGTTTGATCCTGGCTCAGGACGA
>Ga0134104_1000862_pt1 | contig 31504 bp, 27 predicted proteins | sample 15_3_2metaG_FD_94455 | JGI IMG/M metagenome (GOLD analysis project Ga0134104, IMG submission 94455) | Switchgrass degrading microbial communities from high solid loading bioreactors in New Hampshire, USA - 15_59_3.3_214_A2 metaG | ecosystem: Engineered > Bioreactor > Semi-continuous > Anaerobic...
AAAAAATATGGTTCCAGAGTACATAAAGGTTTTGCATTAGTTCAGGCCGAACTAAATGAATTGTTTGAAAACTAACTTTTACATACAAGAAGTAGTTTACACAAACTTCTTGACACTATCTTTAAATCTACATTATATGATAATTATTCCATTAATGTAATAACATACAAGAAATAATAATCCAGTTTTTATTAAAACTAATAGTGGAGGTGTCATTTATGAAAAGAAAAATTGTACTCATAGCAACTTTGTTTATTTTATTTTCAGTACCAGCTTTTGCTCAATCTATTACCTACACTGTTCAACCAGGAGACAGTATGTGGAAAATTGCCGTAAAATATCAAATTGGGCTAAGTGAAATTATTTCAGCAAATCCTCAGATTAAAAATCCAGCACTTATTTATCCTAATCAAAAAATCACTATTCCAAATATTGATGATATAAAGGCAGAAGAAAATGAAGTCATTCGATTAGTAAATGCGGAAAGAGCTAAACAAGGTCTTCCTGCTCTGAAAGCTAACTGGGAACTCTCCAGAGTAGCAAGAATGAAATCTCAGGATATGATCAATAAAAACTACTTTTCTCATCAATCACCCACATATGGCTCACCATTTAATATGATGGAAAACTTCGGTATTAAATTTTCATCAGCCGGTGAAAATATTGCAAAAGGACAACAGTCCGCATCTGCAGTAATGAATGCCTGGATGAATTCTCCTGGACATAGAAGCAATATCTTAAGTGCTTCTTATACTGAAATCGGTGTAGGCTTAGCTAAAAGCAAAAATGGAACAAAATATTGGACACAAATGTTTATACGTCCTTAAAATAAATGAAACGCCGAATTTCTCTCGGCGTTTCATTTTTTAATTATTCTTCTTCATCTTCTTCAAAATCTTCATCGTCATAGTATTCGAAGTCTTCGCCATCTATAAATTCGGAAAACTCATCCATGAATGCTTCAGATACTCTATCAAATTCAGCATCATCGTCAATGTTTAAGATTTCTAGTCCTTCTTCATCTTCTCTGTATCCATAAAGTAAAACTTGATCTTCACCTTCTGGAAGAAGGGCTATATAATCCTTGTTGTCTACTTCAAAAGTTCCTACAACATCACATTTTAATTCAGTATCGTCATCAAGTGTTAAATAAATAACTTCTCCTTCATCATGAGTATGGTCGCAACCGCAATCATGATCGTGAGCATGATCGTGTTCGTGGTCGTGATTACATCCGCAATCGTGTTCTGACATAGTATCATTCTCCTTTTTCTTTTAGTGGGTACTTGCACCCATAAATATTATAACATTATTTTGTGATTTTAAAACCTATTTGTTTGATTTTTTTATAAAATATTTTGATATGTTTTCTATTTATTTTATTCAATATTTGATGTAAACTAGTTTATAAAATTACTATAAAATGAAAGAAGTGATCATATGTTCTATGCCGATTATCATGCTCACTCTTCCTTTTCCACAGACAGCAATGCAGAAATGGAAGATCTGATAAAAACTGCAATTACATTGGGCTTAAAACAAATAGCATTTACGGATCATATTGATTACGACTACCCTGATCCAGCATTTCCTTTTATGATTGATTATGATCATTATATAAAAGTATTTGATGCATTAAAAGAAAAATATAAGGATCAAATAGAAGTTGTTTTAGGCGTTGAAATAGGATTTCAACCCCATGTAGCAAAGCAAATTGAAGAAGTCCTTTCCCAATATCCATTCGATTTTGTTATATGTTCTACCCATGTATGCGATCGATTGGATTTATACAATGGAGACTTTTTTAAGGATAAGGATCAAAAAAATGCATATCTTAGGTACTTTGAATGTGTATTATATAATGTAAAGAACTTCTTTAACTATGATGTCTATGGTCACATAGACTATATTAATCGTTATGGGAATTATAAAAACAAAAGTCTTTCCTATGAAGATTATAAAGAAGTCATCGATTCTATTCTTAAAACAATTATAGAGTCAGGAAAAGGCATTGAAATCAATACTTCAGGATTTAGGTATGGACTTGGATATGCTCATCCTCAGCTTGCAATTCTAAAAAGATATAAAGAATTAGGAGGAAAAATCATCACCATTGGTTCTGATGCCCATTCATCGAAAGACCTAGCCTCTCATTTTGATGAAGCATACAAGCTTATAAAAGCAGCCGGTTTTTCAGAAATTACTTTATTCAAAAACAGAAAACCATATTTTATAAAATTATAATCTGATCATAAAAAGATAGAGACAAGTATCTCTATCTTTTATACAATATATGTTCCATAAGATCTTTTTTAAAAGATCTGACAGCTAAAAAACATAAATTTGCAGTATTGTTGTTATTTGTCTTCCATCGTCCTGCACATTGCTGCAAAAGCTGGTATCCTTCTTTACAATGGTCGGATTCAATTTTTTGAGCTGGAATAATCCCCCTCATTTTTTCAATACCTGATTCCATCAATTCATTTTCACAGAAAACCTGAAAATCAAAAATATCTTTTTCAACTTCTGCTTTAACAAACAGTTTCCCATCTTTTATATAAAGCTCTGTAACATATAAAACTCTTTCCACCGTGTCATGGTTGTCTTTATAACGAATTTTAAGAGGTTTTTCTAAAAGGCCTATAGGCAACTGCACATTTTGATCAATAAAAATATTAGATTTCTTCCCTTGTTTTACAATCCGTATATCTTCAATATTTTTTAAATTATATTGATCAGGCACTGGCTCAAAATCAATTCTGATTAAAGTTAACGCATTCTTTTTCAATAATTCTTTTATTTTTATGGATTGCAACATTTTATTCGCTTTAATTTGAGACTGCTCAAAATGTCTGAAAATAATATTTCTTATTCCACAGTGGTATCCATTAACATATAAATTATAAAATTCAATACTGGAATCAATATTCTTCATAAATTGAAGAATACTCTCTTTATATGTTTTTGGGGTCGAAGTAAATTCGCTTTTATCTTCTGTGATTAAATCACAAAAAATCCGTGTATTGGTAAATCCAAAAGATGAAACATAATAGCACGTCCCTTGTATTTCCATAAAATTATCAATTGGTACTTCAATAAACAAATTTCAACACCCCTCTCATCGTACATAGGGCTTATTCCAATGATCATATACAATTACTTTTTTATCAATTTTTCTTTTCACATCACTTGAAAAGACAACAACTGAAACTTTTCCTTCTGTTGAACGGATCATACCTACAAAATTATTCCTATATTGAAAACCTTTTTTTGCCTTTTGATTCTTTGCCGGGGCTTCAATTTGCTTAAGAGGGATGTTACTTAAAGTATCCTCGTGAGTATTTTTTTTGACAAAAAGATTTGCCTTTTCAATATCCTCTTCTACTTCAATTTGAGCAATAAGAGGAATCTGATTCGACAATTTCCCTCGCAGCCTTAAATGCGGTAAATGGGATATGTCTGCTGTATAAAGCTGATGAATGTATAGCTTTCTTGTTTTCCGCTCTATAGGATCTTCATAGCTTATTTCATAAGGTTTATAAAACTTGGCAATAGGTAATTGAAGTTCTTTTTGAATGAGAATCGTTCTTTCTTTTCTTTCCACAGCAAAATGAATTTGCATGATTTCATCCTTTAAATCAAAAGGCTCATATTCTTCCTCAACTAATACCAGTTCTTTCCCTTCCAGACATTTAGGTAAAGCTATATTTTGAAGAAAAAGATTATTATCTGAAGATATATAATGAATAAATCCTCCCTGCCACTGATAAGGTAAGCCATTTATGTATAAATTACATTCTTCCACTTTTCTGTTGGAACTTCTCCATTCCTGAATTACTCTACCTTTATGGTCTCTTAAATCTGGCGAATAAAACCGTTCTGCGTCTGTGATCAGTTCACACATCACTCTTTTGCTTGTAAAATATAAGCTTAAGATATAATAATAATGTTCGCCAAGTTCAATCAGTTGATTTATCTTTATTTCTTTCATCTCAGTATTTTACCTGCTTTCAAAAATTTATTATTTATAAATAATAATTATATATGAACGTAAATTTAATCTAATCAAAAATCTTATAAAGAGGAGAAAATTTGGATGCAATCACTTCCGCTGTCTTAATTCCATCCACTGCAGCTGAAACGATCCCTCCCGCATATCCTGCTCCTTCTCCAATCGGATAAACACCTTTTATATTGCTTTCATACTCATTGCTTCTTTCTATTCGAATAGGTGACGAACTTCTTGTTTCTACTCCTGTCATGACTGCATCTCCCATTGAAAATCCTTTTAATTTATGATCCAGCATAGGGATAGCTTCCTTTAAAGTCTCCACTACAAAATCTGGAAGGCAAAGTCTTAAATCCGTCAGTTTTATTCCCGGCAAATAGGAAGGCATAACAGTTCCCAGATCTGAAGAAGGTATATCCCTTAAGAAATCTTTCACCAGCTGTGCGGGAGCTGAATAATTGGATCCTCCTGCTTCAAAGGCCTTTTTTTCCCATTTTCTCTGAAATTCTATGCCGGCCAGTGGATGAGTATCACCAAAATCTTCCGGATGAATTCCTACAAGCAAAGCACTATTGGCATTTTCTTTATCTCGTTTATATTCACTCATTCCGTTCGTCACAAGATAGCCTTCCTCTGAAGCTGCCCCAACAACCACTCCTCCGGGACACATGCAAAAAGTATATGCAGAACGACCATTTGAGCAATGGTAAGCCAGCTTATAATCTGCAGCACCTAATCTCGGATGACCAGCATATTTTCCATACTGTACCTGATCAATCATTTTTTGTGGATGTTCAATACGGACTCCAATGGAAAAAGGTTTTTGATGTATGAGCATACCTTTTTCATATAACATCTTAAAGGTATCTCGTGCGCTATGTCCAAGGGCTAAAATAACAACATTACAAGGAATAAATTGATTATGATTAACGGTTACTCCCACGATTTGTCCATTTTCTACATTAAGGTCTGTGACTTTATTTTCGAAACGAACCTCTCCTCCAAGCTCTATGATTTTTTCTCTGATATTTTTTACAACGATTTTTAAAATATCAGTTCCTACATGGGGTTTACTCTTATAAATAATTTCTTGAGGAGCTCCTGACTTAACAAACTCTTCCAACACCTTTCTGCAGCGTGGATCCTTTATTTGAGTCGTAAGTTTCCCATCAGAAAATGTACCGGCTCCCCCTTCTCCAAATTGAACATTGGAATCAGGGAGTAATTTACGCTCTTTCCAAAACCTTTGAACATCTTTTGATCGATCGTCTACATTTTTCCCTCTTTCTAAGACAATAGGTGCATAACCCATTTGTGCCAAAATAAGAGCCGCAAATAATCCTGCAGGACCGCTTCCAACAACAATAGGGCGATAAGTCAATTTGCTCACTCCTGTACTAACATATTTATATTCTAAGTCCGGTGCTATGCTTATTTTTTGCGTACTCTTCTTTAAGATCTTTTTCTCTTCTTTAACCTTTACATCTATTGTATATACAAAATAAAGTTCTTCTTTTCTTGCATCAACAGACTGTTTATAAATCGAATATGAAATTAAATCTTTATTTGGTATTTTCAAAGCTTTTATTATAGCTTTTTGAATATCATCCTCTGTATGGTCTATAGGTAATTTTATTTCTGATAATCGAATCATAGTATTTTCCTTTCCTGTTAATCTATCATGCTTTAGCTGCGACTTCTCCCGCAATATATCCTGAAGACCATGCCCACTGCAGGTTAAAACCTCCACAATCTCCGTCTACATCCATAATTTCACCTGCAAAATAAAGTCCAGGTATTAATTTGGATTCCATTGTATTCGGATCAATATCTCTAACATCAATCCCTCCAGCCGTTACCTGAGATTGCATCCAGGATTGTGTTCCCTTAATAGGAATTTGCCAGTTTTTCAAGATGTTAACGATATTTTTTCTTTCTTTAGCATTAATCTGAGCACAAGATTTATTCAAATCCTCAATTCCTGCTTCTTTTAAAATGACAGGAATTAAGCGTTTATTCATCATTCCTACAAAACTAAATTCAATTGACTTTTCCGGATGATAGGAGAATCTGCTTAAAATCATGTTTTCGATTTGATCTTCTGATAAATCTGGAAATACATCTATAAAAATGTAAGGTCTTGATTTTTTTTGATGAAGTATTTCTCCAGCTTTTCTGCTAAGTTGTAAAATAGGAGGACCGGAAATCCCATACTCAGTAAAAAGTACTTCTCCAAACTCTGTTTGCAAAACATTATTATCTGCAACAGCAGATACCTTGCCATCGAATTTAACTCCTTTAAGTCTTTTTAAAAACCAGGCATCCAATACCAGCTGTACCAATGCCGGAAAGGGACTAATTAATTTATGTCCAAAGGGAATAACCAGTTCATATCCGCTTCCGTTTGAGCCCAAATTAGGAGACGATTTGCCTCCCGTGGCAAGAATCACTTTATCTCCTGTGATCTTTCTTCCATCTTTCAATGATAAAACGAATTGATTATTTTTTCTTTGAATTTTGATGACTTCTGCATTACATTCTTCTTGCACTTTAAGAAGTTGTAATTCGTAACGAAGAACGTCAAGTACACTGGATGCTTGTTCGGACATAGGAAATACTTTTCCGGCATCTTCTATTTTATAGGCAATCCCCATCTGTTCAAAAAAGTCAAGGGTCTGATGAAGATTAAATTGGTTTAAAACACCTTTAACAAATTTGGGATACGAGCTGTGATACCTTTTCAGATCTATATTAATATTTGTCAGATTGCATCTCCCATTTCCAGTCGCCAAAATCTTTTTGCCTACTCTGTCCATTCTTTCTAAAACTATGACTTCGGCACCGTTTCTGCCCGCTGCAACTGCAGCCACAAGACCCGCCGCACCTCCGCCAATAACCAATACCTTATGTGGTTTTTTCATATAAGAGACTCCTTCATATTATAATCATTCTTAATTTTAAAATATATCCCTTACTTTATCAAGAAGCAGAAAATTTCATCAACGAGAAAGTGTTTCGCAGGCACACCTCTCCCGCTATGTAGGGTCTGCAAAACCAACAAAGTTCAACACTCAAAAGTGTGTATCCTAAATTACATATAAAATTCAAAAGGATTAAATATGTATAAAAAATAAAAAGCATGAGATCTTTTGCCTCATGCTAGCTGGTGTAATCTTCCAATATCCGTATTAAAGCTTCTTCTCCATAAACTTTAATACCTGCTTTTAATTTATTTTGCTCTTCTATAGGAAGAGAGGAAATAGGTGTTTCTGTAATCTCTTTTATTTCTAGTTCTCCGTCATTATTATAAAAAATAGTTATGTATCCGTTGTATTCTCCTACAACAAAATGATATGGACTTTTGGAAGATATATTCTTTTTCATAATCACTTTTTGACTGGAAAAATAGCTGATTTGCCAGTCAGAATATTTTTCTTGAAGTTCATCTCTTGTTAAATCAATTAAAAAATAAGGTGGTTCTATGATTTCTTCTACAGTTTTTCCATCTTCTTCATAATAATACTGATACACCATTTGGGTTGATTGGGTGATTCTTGGAACATTTGCCTGAGAGGTTGGAACTCCTTCAATTGTTTGTCCCATATTCTGATCTATATCGCTGATAACATTATTAATATTGTTACTTACATATTCTCCAACTATGTCTTTTGGATCAACTTTTTTTAAATCTGCTGATGGCAGTAAACTCATATAAAGCATATAAAAACCTGCTACACTTATTATAAATATTAAAACAGATAAAAACCATATTCTCTTTCGAATAAACATACAACCAACTCCAAACAATGATTTTGTAATATTATTTCCATTTTTTACGGAATTATACAAATCATTGCGAATTGGTTTGATCATTCTCTGATAATGCCTATCTCAATCAATTTTGATGCTATAATTTCTCCTTTAGGCAAAAGAAGAACCTCTTCTTTGCCTATGCCTCCTATGGCAAATAGTATACCAAGATATACAATAATGGATAATAATATAGAACCTAGAGTCGACACTGTATTATTAGCAGTTCCCCATAAAATAAGCTCATAAAACACAAAAGAGAATACCCCCATTCCTATTCCGGCACCAAGAGGTTTTATAAAAGTATTAATTATTTCAAGGTTGACTTTTGTTCGGCGAATTGCTTCTTTCATATCTAAATATGCAATGACCATATAGCAAACAATAGTGCTAATGATTGCGCCTTTAATATTTACTGATGGTATTGAAATTAAGAAAAAGTTAAGCAGGATCTTTATTATAACCCCTACACCAGCATTCATTGCTGGTATATTTGGCTTGCCAATACCCTGCAAAATGGCTGTTGCCACTTGAACTAACGATTGAAAAATAACTGCCAGGGCACCTAATCTAAGAAGATCTCCCCCTGCAGGATATTTAGGAAATAACATTTTTAGTATGGGATCACCCAAAACAAACAGACCAACAGCTGAAGGTGCCGCCAGCATCATTGCCACTCTCATTGCAAGATTAACTTTATTCATGACTACCTTTTTTTCTTTTAAAGCTACGGATGCTGCTATACTGGGAACAATGGCAGTAGCCAATGCAGTTGAAATAGAGATAGGGAGATTGGTCAAAGTAACATATTTTCCTGATAACTGCCCGTAAAGTTCATTGGCCTCTAGTTCTGTCATACCAATGGACTGTAGAATCGACATTACCATTTTTACATCAACTAAATTGGTGAAACTAAAAATAGTGCTTCCGATAATGATTGGAACAGACGTCAAAAGAAGCGTTTTTAATATACTCACAGACGACTCATTCACTTCATCATCGTTTTGCCTATTCACTCTTTTCATGATCCTGGGACGTGCCAATATATAAACAAAGACAAGAAATAGCAAGCCCATCAGTGCCCCGATTCCTGTCCCCATCGTACCTCCGGCCGCACCATATTCGACACCATATTTCAGTAAAAAACCTGCCAAGATAATACTAAATACTGCATTAAACACCTGTTCTATAATCTGAGAAATTGCCGTTGGCACCATCGTATTCATACCCTGATAGTACCCTCTAAAAGCACTCATAAGTGCAACAATTAATAATGTTGGTGCCAAAGCCATCATACTATACACGATTCGTGTATTGTCCATGAATTTTGCAATAGGCTTTGCTCCGAACCATAGAATTAAAGAACATATCAAACCTGATACAGACGCCAGTAATAAAGATACTTTAAATACTTTATGGGCATTTTTATACTGTTTTAATGCTATTCTTTCTGATACCATTTTAGAAATTGAAGCAGGCAATCCAGAAGACGAAATGATAAAAAATAAAAGATAGATATTAAAGGCTATGCCATAGAGACCGTTGCCATCGTCACCAATCATATTTGTCAATGGCCAGCGATAAATGAGTCCAATCACTCGTACAATTAAACTGGCAGCAGCCAAAATAGCGGCCTGTTTAACCAATGCCCCCCCGGCATTCTTTTTCTTCATATGCTACACCTCAACATATTCACTATTTACTGTTTCCTTCTTTTTGCTCTTTGTCGTTCTCCACTATTTAAAATTCTTTTTCTAATTCTCAAACTTAAAGGTGTTACTTCCAAAAGCTCATCATCTTCAATGAATTCAAGACATTCTTCTAAACTCATAATTTTGGGCGGAGATAATCTTAAGGCTTCGTCAGCAGTAGATGAGCGCATATTCGTTACATGTTTTTTCTTGCAAACATTCACTTCAATGTCTTCACCTTTTGGGTTTTGCCCTACAACCATACCTTCATATACTTTTGTCCCCGGTTGAATAAACAAAACGCCTCTTTCCTGTGCATTATAAAGCCCATAAGTCACAGCTTCTCCTGATTCAAAGGCTATAAGAGACCCTTGCGTTCTTCTTTCTATGTCCCCTTTATACGGTGCATATCCATCAAAAATTGTATTTAAAATACCATTACCCTTCGTATCTGTAAGGAATTCAGAACGATAACCAATCAATCCTCTTGAAGGAATAGAAAATTCCAAACGGGTATAACCACCCTTTGAGGATGTCATGTTAATCAGTTCTCCTTTTCTTCTTCCCAACTTTTCCATAACTGCTCCAACAAATTCTTCCGGAACATCAATTGTTGCTTTTTCCATGGGCTCATAACGTTTTCCATCCACATCTTTGTATAAAACTTCAGGCTTGGACACCTGAAACTCGTAGCCTTCTCTTCTCATGGTTTCAATCAAAATAGATAAATGTAATTCTCCTCTTCCGGATACTTTAAAAGAATCTGTGGAATCCGTTTCTTCTACTCTTAAACTTACATCCGTTTGAAGCTCTTTAAATAATCGATCTCTTAAATTTCTGGAAGTAACAAATTTACCTTCCTGCCCTGCAAAAGGACTATCATTAACTGAAAAAGTCATAGCTAAAGTCGGCTCGGATATTTTAACAAAAGGAACAGGTTCTGGATATTGTACGTCACAAACCGTGTCTCCAATATGAATACCTTCTATGCCTGAAACAGCAACAATATCACCTACTGAAGCACTTTCAACAGGAACTCTTTGTAATCCCTCAAACTGATAAATCTTTGTGATTTTTACCTTTTGATTTTTACTTTCATCCAATGCATTAACTATAACGACCTCTTGATTGACTTTAATCGTTCCTCTTTCAACTTTACCAATACCTATTCGGCCAACATACTCATTATAATCAATTGTGGATATAAGTAGTTGCAAAGGATCATCAGGGCTGCCAACCGGTGCAGGTATATATTCTACAATTGTTTCAAAAAGGGCCTGCATATTTTCCCCCTGAACAGAGCTGTCTAAAGAAGCCGTACCATTTTTAGCTGACGCAAATACAAAAGGACAATCCAGCTGACTTTCATCTGCCTCTAATTCAATAAATAACTCTAATACTTCATCAATCACTTCTTCAGGTCTTGCTTCTGGTCTGTCAATTTTATTAATACATACAATGACAGGTAATTCAAGATCTAATGCTTTCTTTAAAACGAATTTAGTTTGCGGCATTGGTCCTTCAAATGCATCCACAACAAGAATAACGCCGTTGACCATTTTAAGAACTCGTTCTACTTCTCCTCCAAAATCTGCATGTCCAGGTGTATCAACAATATTGATCTTAACATCCTTATAATAAACTGCTGTATTTTTAGATAAAATTGTAATACCTCTTTCTCTTTCCAAGTCATTGGAATCCATAACTCTATCTTTTACTTCCTGGTTAGCCCGAAATATACCACTTTGTTTTAAAAGTTCATCCACCAATGTGGTTTTACCATGATCTACGTGTGCAATAATCGCTATATTTCTTATATCATTTCTTTGCTGACTCACTTTTCTTTCCCACTTTCTTATTTAGCTAAATTATGTTATGACTAAAGGATATTGTATCATACAATCGACTATTGTCGCAATCAAAAGAAATTATTGATGCTATTCACTATTTTCTCCATTAATAACTCCATCATTCATCTTAAATTTTAATAAAAAGTAATCGCCTTTATTATCACAAATACGATAATAAAGGCGACTTAAATTAAACCACTTCATGAACTTCTTTGCGAATTTTTAATACAGTACTGTGCAATCGTTCAACTTGCAGGCAAAAGGTCTCAAGCCTAGCTTCAATGATTTGTGGGAAAACACTGCCGTCAGTTTCTATGGATAAAAACGGAAGAGCCGGATACTTCTCCATAACTTTTTCTATCAAGTTGCGATCTGATGCTATAACTAATTTGTGTTCGTTGATTTTCTCACTAATAATCGCTTCTGCAATTCTACTGGGCATACATCCAAAAGGACCTATTGAAATCACTCCGGACACTTCGTCCACTATTTCTGTAATTGCCGATCCTATCGTTAAAATGGCTTCACCGGTTAATCTGGGAGAAATTAAATCTTTTACATTGGATATGATTTTTTCAACATTAACCATTCTATACTCATAGAACCCTGATTTAGCAAAAATTTGTTTTATAATTTTTTCATACTGATTTTTGAAAAAACCTTGAATATATACAGAAATCCTGTCCTTTACAGTGGAATTGAGATTATATCGATACTTTTGAATATAGTCGCAATAATACATCCATTCTGCTATGGGGGCTGTTTTAACAATAATATTTTTCTTTGCCAAATTCTCTACAAGATTCTTTCTCGAGAAATTATCCTGTCTGACATAGATCTCCCCAACCAAAGCAATCTTTGCTGCCTGTTCTATTGGCATTTTGATCTCGATGGATTTTAATTTTTCTGCACAAATTTCCAAAGTATTTTTTAATTCTCTCCAAGAATCCTTTTCTACACTACTAATCAACATGTTGCATACTTCTTCAAAGACTTCCATACCTTTTTTCTGATCTTTTGCCAATACCAGAACTGCACTTCTTATTTCTTCTAATACATCTGATATGATTACTGAGTGCCATGCCCGAAGCAAGGAGTCTATTCCAAAACCAGCATAGCCGTTTTCAGATGTTAAGGAAATAACGGCTACATTTTCCAGTTGCAATTTTAAAATCAGCTTTTTGATTAAGACGCTATATTGTCCAAATCGACAAGGACCAGATGTCTTAGGCATAAAATATACCAAAACTTCGTCTTTGAATTTTCTTTCATTTAAATATCGCATTAAACTTCCAATAGTCAACTGCAAAGGCAGGCATTCCTTGCAGGAAGAATAACTCCTTCCTATCTTTAACTCTTCTTCTCCGGGTTCTGGAAGAGCTGAAGCTCGTATTCCTACATGCCTGAAAGTTGCAGCTAAAAGTTCCGATCCAATACCTCCCATAGAAGGGATAATAATATGCACCTTCTCATCCTTCAATGGGTGTTGGTCTCCATTAGAATCAATAACCCATACAGTTCCATTTCTTTTTTCTAAAGAAGCAGGTCTGAATTCTTTCTTAAGTTCTTCTGAATTTTGCTTTTCCAGTTGCTTATAACTTTTTACTACATCAATAAAAGCCTCTATACGTGTATCAATTCCGGCGTCTGCTGTATGACTGTCCAGTTCCAATGTAAGGGAAGGTTTTTTCCCCATAATATTTCTGAAATAGCCGGTTAAAAAAGAATCCGGTCCACAACTAAAATTGGTAATATATACGCCGAATAATTGAGGATGCTTTTGCACTTTCCGTGCTCCTTTTAAGATCAGTTGGCCCATTGCCCAATACATATTTTCTTCACTTTCTTCTTCATCAATTGGAAGAAAATCATATGGGATAATAGAATAATTTCTTGTAGCGAATTTATGAGGTATACCCATATTCGTCCATTGCGTAAAGGCATTATAAGGACGTCCAAACAGCACAAATCCCACACAATTACTATCTTCTTCAATTTGCTTTAAAAAACGCTTCCCTAATTCTTTACATTCATGATAGAAATCTTTTTGGGCCTGTATTCCAAGTTCAAATGCTGCTCTAGCACTGTTTGGATCTATATTAAGCTGTTTACACATTTTTACAAATGTGTTTTTTATATATTCATAACCTTTGGCAAAGTCTAAGACTGGACTTAAAACAATTTTATTCCTTAATTCATTAAAAGTAGATTTTATATAATAAGGTTCTCCCTGAACGAGAGGGCAAGTAACGCTGGCAGGCATTCCGTTTTTAACTTCCACAGATTTTACATGGGGTAAAAAGTAAATATCCGGATTCTTCTTGATCAAATTGCCCATTGATCCATGAGATACTTCAACTGGATAGCAAAAAGCAGCACCTTTTCTCTCTATGCTTTCTTGATCCATTGCATCGCTGCATATCACATCAAATCCAAGTCCATAAAAAAATTGATAATAAAGAGGAAAAAAGGTATTGCATAAGAGAGACCTGGGAATTCCTACAGTCTTATTTTGATACGATGCAATCCTGATACCTCTTTGCACACTATATTTCTCGAAGATCAATTTTTCCCTTAAATGAACCAAATCCATCTGACTGACATCCTGATCATTTTGCTCATAACTTATATTGTAATATTTGTTGCAGGCACCGCCAAAAGGATAGACCTTATTTTGAATTTGAATTCTCTGAATATGACATTTCCTGTCACACTTTTCTTTCCCGCCGGCACACACAAAGGGTTCCTTATACACAACTTCCCGCTTTGATAATTCGTCTAAATCAAAATGCATAGGCTCTATAAGATTTAAACGCAATTTTTCTTTTACATTCAATGCAACACCAAAAGCCCCTATTAATCCAGGATGTGGAGGAACGATAATCGTTTTTCCTGTTAATGCCGCCATTGCTATAGGAACAGCTTTATTGTAGCATACTCCACCCTGCATGAAGATTTTATTTCCAACTGCTCTATTTCCTTTTACACGATTGATATAGTTCATACATACAGAGTATACTAGCCCTGCTGCGATATCTTTTACATCAATTCCTTCTTGTATTGCACTTTTGATATCGCTGCTAATAAATGCCGCACACTGATCGCTAAAATTAGGTGGATTTTCACTTTTGAGTGCAATTTCTTCAATTTCAGTTGTATCGATGTATAAGGACTCCCTCGCAGCTTCTTCCAGAAATGATCCTGTTCCGGCCGAACAAGCTTCATTCATTGCATAGTCGGAGGGAACACCATTGGTAATATAAGTATATTTTGCATCCTGTCCTCCTATTTCAAAAATAGTATCAACTTCTGGGTCAAAATAGACGGCTCCATTGGCATGGGCAATAATTTCATTAACTACTGCGGGGGTAAGTGCATGAAGCGCAGCAATCTGTCTACCAGAACCAGTTACGCCCAAACCTATAATTTCAATATTGCAAGGTATTTGCTTCTTAAGATTTTCATAGCACTGTCTTGCGGCTTTGACTGGATCACCATTGGTACGAAGATAACAAGATACAAGTATGACATTGTCTTCTTCACGCATGACAACAGCCTTAGTAGTGGTGGAGCCTACATCCAAGCCTACAATGCAGCGATCATTTGGTTTTGCTTCTTCAATGCTCATATTCTTAAAAATAACTTTATCTTCATACTTTTTTAACTGAGGAAGAAATGAAAAGGAGCTTTGATGACGGCAAAACCAATCTTGATCCATGTTTAAACGTTTGGTATCATGTTCCAATCCCCATAAGGCAGCTCCAAGTGCTTCAAAGGTTCTGGCATAGTCCGGTACAATCAAAAGAGGTATTTTCTCTTTTAAATAATGAAGCATCGTAATATTCTGAGACGTTCCTCCAATTAGTAAAACCTTGTTATATGAAGTTTTTTTAAGCAGCTCAATAATCTTGTCCGCCATCATTTTAGACAATCCGGCAACTACTTTTGACTTTTCAATTCCCTTGTTTAATGCATGGGTACAATCACTTTTACAGAATACAGAACATCTCCCTGCAACTTTGTAAGGGGCATTTAAATTTGCTCGTGATACGGTATCCTCTACATCAATATTCATTCTCTTGAGCTGCTGCAAAAAAAATTCTCCCGTACCCGAAGCACATTTATTCCCTGTATGTACATTAATTATTTTTCCATTCCTGTCTAATTCGTAAGCTAAAAATGTTTCTCCTCCGGCACTGATGACCACATTAGAATCTTTTAAATCCAGGTTTTGGTTTGAAATATATCTATAAGCATATTCAATCGCTTCAGGTTCTGAAATAGACGATGCATCCAGCAAATTTCTAAATTTTCTTCCTGTAACAGCGATTTGATCAGAAGATCTTAATGTATCTGAACGCATAATTTGCTTAATGATATGGCGGGGATTTCCTTCATGAGGTATTAAATTCTGTTCTAAAATATTAATACAGTCTCCGTCTTTTTCCAGTAAGACATAACCAACACTTGAAGAACCGATACATAATCCTAGTGATTTCAAAGTTTTCCCTCCGTTCCTTTACTTTCACATAGATTATGTCCATTTAAATGGGATTTAAAACAAAAAAGCAGACTTTTCTCTAGTCTGCTTTTTTCTTCATTTAAACATTAGACCCCTTTAATAGTATTGCTACGAATTTACTAAGATAATGTTCATCTTCTTCTGAAAATCTTGCTTTTACAGGACTATCGATATCCAATACCCCCAAAAACTTTTCGTCTTTAATCATAGGTATTACGATTTCTGATGCAGTAGCTTCATCACAGGCAATATGCCCTTCAAATTTATGAACATCTTCTACAATAATACTCTTTTGCTCCTTAGCTGCTGTTCCGCACACACCTTTACCTATCGGAATACGCACACAAGCCGGCTTTCCCTGAAAAGGCCCTAAAACCAGTTCATGATCTTTGTATAAATAAAAACCTGACCAATTCACATTTTCCAAATGATCAAACAAAATAGCCGATGCATTGGATAAATTTGCTATAAAATCAGTTTCTCCATCAATCAATCCACTAAACTGTAAAAACAACTGTTCATAAAATGCTTGCTTGGTCTGAGCTTTTATATCTTTATGGATATACATTTATATACTCCCCCGTATTCCCATTTGATATCTTTTAGAGAGTTTAATTTTATCATTCAAATATACCCATGTCAAATGGCTGATGATCGAAATTTGTCACATTTTAGAAATCTATTGAATAAGCTATATTATAAATTACTAAAGGAGGGATTCGATGGATCGATATGTAAGCAGACGACGCAGAATAGGCTATTATCCTGGTTACGGGAGACCCGGCTATGGATACAGTCCTGGCTATTGGCCTGGTTTTAATTATGGTCCTGGCTACGGATATTATCCTGGTTACAGTTACGGTCCCGGTTATGGATATGTTCCCGGATATACCCCCGGATATAATTACTATCCTGGTTATGGTTATTACTTTAGGGATGAAGATTCCGAAGAAAACAATTAATACATCGTATGAACCTTCCATTCGAAGGTTCATTTTTTTGTGCAGGAAATCCTTAAAGATCTCCTGATATATACTCACGCGTATTGCATTTTATCAAATTTGCCAACTGTGCTCGGCGTGAGCATGTCCCTAACGAAACACTTTCTTGCTGAATCTTCACTTATTCAAAAAGATAAGAATAATCCTCTCATTTCTTGGCAAATATTAAAATAAAAATATATCCAACACATCATCTTAAAATTTCCTCTCAAGAAAGAAGTGAAAAAATGGAAAAATTTACTTTCAAAAGATTACCTAAACATATTGGCATTATTCCTGACGGAAATCGTAGATGGGCCCAGGCCCATAATAAAGAGAAACATGAAGGATATCGCTACGGAATTAATCCAGGACTGGAACTTTATAAGCTGTGTATAGATTATGGAATTCAGGAAATGACTTTCTATGGCTATACCCAAGACAATACGAAACGTCCTGCCATTCAAACCAAAGCATTCCAGAGTGCTTGTGTAGAGGCAGTAATGAAATTGGCTCATAAAGACGCTAATTTGCTGGTAATTGGAAACGCAAATTCTCCTCTTTTTCCAAAAGAGTTACTTCCCTTTGCCAATAAAAGAGTTCAATTTGGAAAAGGACTAGTGAATATAAATTTTCTGGTAAATTACGGATGGCAGTGGGATTTGTCCTCAAACGCTTCAAAATCCATTCCCCGAATAGACCTTATTATCCGTTGGGGAGGAAGACGTCGTTTAAGCGGATTTCTGCCAATTCAGTCGGTGTATGCAGATTTTTATGTCATAGACGATTTATGGCCGGATTTTAAAAAAGATCATTTATATGAAGCTTTAGCATGGTATCAAGATCAAGATATTACTTTAGGAGGATAATTGCTTTTTGGGGACTATTTCTTCTAAAAACTGAATCGTAATCGATTTTAAATTCATTGTTCTAGAATCAAATTGCTTTTGAACCAAATACTCAAAGTATTCATGATCATAAGGCCTGATTGACTTAATCTCCTTTGCCCTATTCCCTTTTGCCTTATAATCCAAATACATTGCAAAACCTTCTACCAGGATATCTTCACACCATGCCTCCCATGTGTAAAATTGGTTATAATAATTATTATTCCAGGCATCATATATAGTTGAATTACTTTTTAATTCCTCTGTTAGATTCTTAAATTCATTGGTATGGGTTATGGTTTTAAAGATTTTATGGGAATATTCATGATACAAAATATAAAAAAAATCTTCATATTCATTTTTCTTAAAAGGAATAAGTGCTATATACAAATCCTTATAGGGGAAACCCCATGCATTTCCAGGTCGCAGCGTATAATATAATACAGGTTTGTACCGTCTGTCGTATTTAATTCCCGAAATTCTTTCTATAAACCCTAACAAATCAAATTGCTCCTTTTGAATTTTTTGATTAAGTTCAGCAAAGTAATCATTGTATGTATTTCGTTTCAAAACTATATAATCTTTTAAATAATTTTCATAAAAATACGGATAAAACTTTTGTGATGCTTTTTTAATTTCTATTGGCAATGTACTGGATTGGATTCTGGAATTGATTTGATGAATTCCCGCTTCATCGCCAAGTTCTGCAACAATATAGATCAACTTCCCTTCATTGGTCCCATCTGAATATATCGTATTTAAATAAGTTTTCATTTCGTCGTCCATATCTAAATAAGTCTTTTGAATCCATTTATAATGATTATACAGATCATCACCATAAAATTTATACAATGAAGCCTGATCCTCTTTTATCCTGACATTTACATCATACATTTCACCCGCTACTGAAATTAATAGATACTTTAAGCTAAGTCCCCTGATCTCCAATGTATAATCCGATTCCATCATAGCATTGCTTATTGTATAATTAGAAATAAATCTGAATATAAAACTTAGAAGAGCAATTACAAATATCAATGCTGAAAAATATTCTTTTCTTTGCTTTTTAATTATGTCAATACACTCTTCATTAATATACATATAACCACCGTTCTTATATGTATTAACTGTAATTATTTACTTTTTTTGTAATTATGCGATATAAATATAATATAACATTTTTTGCAAAAAATCTATAATGAATTACTCAAATGCTTATTTTTATTGATTATTTAATCCTTTAGATTAATTTCTCTCCTACCTTAATATTTAAAATAATGATATACTATTGGAAGCTCAAATTATTTTAGACAATGGGATATGGAGTGGTTATGAATGTCAAAATGTTCTATATGTAAAAAAAATGTTGCGGTAATATTTATGCCTAAAATTATAAATGGCAAACAAGAAATGATAGGATTATGCATGCCCTGTGCAAAAAAGCAAGGCATCGGACCTCTTAATCAGATTTTACAACAAACAGGTCTCTCTTCTGAGGATATTGAAAATCTAAATGAGCAAATGGGCAGCTTATTCGAAGATATAAATCTGGATCAATTAGATATCGGGGAGCTTGATCATGAGCAGAACCCATTTATAAGTTTTCTTAATAATGCATTTTCAGGATTAAAAGGGGCACAAGATAAACAATATCAACCTTCGGATTCAAATTCAGATACATCTAATGCATCATCCTCCCATGTAGATGAAAATCCTAAAGAGAAGAAGAAAAAGAAGAAAAAGTATTTAGATCTCTATGGAATTAATCTGACAGATAAGGCTAAAAAACATGAAGTGGATCGAATTATTGGAAGATATCGAGAAATAGACAGGGTCATTCAGATTCTTAATCGCCGAACTAAAAATAATCCTGTTCTCATTGGGGAACCTGGTGTAGGTAAGACAGCCATTGCAGAAGGTTTGGCCGTAAGAATTGCCGAAAAACAAGTCCCGCTTAAATTATATAATACCGAAATATATCTTCTTGATTTAACCGCTATTGTTGCAGGAACGCAGTTCAGAGGACAATTTGAAGGGAGAATGCAGGCAATTATCAAAGAAGCAAAGGAATGCGGAAATGTCATTTTAGTAATTGACGAACTTCATAATATCATTGGTGCAGGCACTGCCGAAGGTGGTGCAATGAATGCAGCTAACATTTTAAAACCAGCCCTTGCAAGAGGAGAAATTCAAGTTATTGGTGCAACAACTCTGGACGAATATCGAAAACACATCGAAAAGGATGCAGCTTTAGAAAGACGTTTTCAACCAGTTATTGTAGATGAACCTTCCGTTGAAGAAACCATAGAAATTATTAAAGGTATAAAAGATTATTACGAAAACTATCATAAAGTATCGATATCGGATGAAGTCATTGAAGAAGCGGTTAAATTATCCAAAAGATATATTACTGATCGATTTTTGCCTGATAAAGCCATTGATGTAATAGACGAAGCGGGCTCAAGAGCTAACCTCAAAAATCAAGGATTAGTTGAATTAGAAGCTTTAAAAGAAGAATTAAGTTCTGTGCAAGCTAAGAAAGAAGAAGCGGCTTTTAGAGATGATTATGAAAAAGCAGCCGAATATAAAATGGAAGAATGCAGATTACAGGAGAGAATAGCGCAACTGGAAAATCAAAGTAATAACGTCTCAATCACTGTAGATGATGTTGCTTCTATTATAGAAGCCTGGACAAAAATTCCGGTTCAAAAAATTACTGAAATAGAAGCAGAAAAACTTTTAAATCTGGAAAATCGCCTTCACAGACGTGTCATCGGCCAACACAAAGCTGTAGTTAGTGTGTCAAAAACAATCAGGAGAAATCGTTCTGGTTTCAAAAAAATAAATAAACCTTCTTCTTTCATATTCGTTGGGCCAACAGGAGTTGGAAAAACCGAATTGGTAAAAACCCTTGCAGTAGAACTATTTGGAAGTGAAGAAGCATTAATACGCATTGATATGTCCGAATATATGGAAAAACATACTGTCTCCAAATTAATCGGTTCTCCTCCGGGATATATTGGATATGAGGAAGGTGGACAGCTCACTGAAAAAATAAGAAGACAACCTTATTCCGTAATATTATTGGATGAAATTGAAAAAGCCCATCCGGATGTATTTAACATGCTTCTGCAAATACTGGAAGACGGGCGACTAACTGATAGCCATGGACGTACTGTCCATTTTGAAAATACGGTCATTATCATGACCTCCAATGCAGGAACCAGCTTAAAAGCTCACGGAATCGGCTTTGAAAGAAATAATTATACCGCATTGGAAAGTAAAGTTCATGATGCATTAAAAGAAATATTCCGCCCTGAATTTCTCAATCGAATTGATGAAATCATTGTATTCACAGAGTTAAGCAAAGAAGAACTCAAGCAAATCGTAGACTTAATGCTTAAAGAAGTGATCAGCGAAGCAAGAGAAAAAAATATAACTCTGCATATTGATGATGAAGTTAAAGATTTAATTTTAGAAAAAGGGTATGACCCCAAATACGGCGCTCGTCCTTTAAGAAGAACGATTCAAAAGCTTATAGAAGATGAACTTGCAGAGCTATTCCTTTGTGGAAAAATAAAGGAATCAAATCACGTGTATATAAAAATAAATGAAGACAAAAAAATATCATTCGAATATTAAAAATCGGCAGCCTTTTAGGCTGCCAATTTTATTATATAATAAAGATTAACTTGTATTTTTCTCTGATTAAAAATGTACTGGCTCATACCAACACACTTTCTGGCCAAATGAATATTATATAGAGTAGATAAATTAAAAATTCAACCTTAAAAAGGAGGAAATAATTATGCCAGATGGTATTGGGGCTGGAGTATTTACAGGAGGAAATTTTGCAGCATTGCTTGCAAACTATATCGGCGAAACAGTAACTATTTTCACAAGTAGTGGAGGACAGTCCGGTGCTGGTTTTACTGGAGTCATTTTATCCGTTAACAACTGCTTTGTTCGTCTTATTACCAGAATAGGTCCCCCTCCAGGATGTTCTTTAGGAAATGCATGTACAGGATTTAATGTAGGTCCATGGGATTATGGTATTGGCGGTGCTGGATATGGTTGCGGATGTTCAACTGGATATGGATACGGTGACAGTTATGGACCTGGTCCTATTCTTCCTGCCAGCGAAAATGGAGCAATTACAGCAGGAGGATGGAATGGATATCCCGTATACACAGTAGGTTCTGTAACCGATATTCCTATTGATCGCATAGTATCCTTCGTTCATAATGCTGTATAGCATTATAAAAAACTTTTTTGAAATGTATTATTTACGTTTTTACGTCAAAAGACCCGCATAAAATAATGCGGGTTTTTTTGTTTAAAGCAATTCTTTTCTTAATTCTTCTCCTGATTTTGGTGACAAATAGGCCAAAGGAATATCGAAAACTGTCATTGCTCCACTTTGTCCTTCTTTATTTAATCTGTATACTGCACGGGCATAAGCCACTAAAACACTACCAGTAAATTCTGGATTACTGTCTAATTTCAATGAAAATTCTATGATATGATTGATGTTTCCATCCCCTGTCTTTCCACTTCTTATCACAAAACCTCCATGAGGCATTGCAGAATGATTTTGCTTCAACTCTTCTTCAGAAACAAAATGAACTATTGTATCGTAATCCGCAAAATAATTTGGCATTGATTTAATTTCGTTTTCAATAGCTTTCTTATCAGCATTTTCTTCAGCTACAACATAGCATTCTCTGATATGCTTTTCTCTTACAGTCAAATCTGGATTGGAGCCTGAACGTACTTTCTCAATTGCTTCTTCTATCGGAATAGTATACTGAACAGCATTTTTTACACCTTTAATACGTCTGATGGCATCGGAATGTCCTTGACTAACACCTCTTCCCCAAAAGGTATAATGTTTTCCTTCTGGCAAAACAGCTTCAGCTAAAACACGATTCATTGAGAATAAACCTGGATCCCAGCCAACAGATATTGCACCAACTTTACTTCCTTCTTTAGCTGCCTGATCTACTGCTGCAAAATGTTCTGGAATTTTTGCATGGGTGTCAAAACTATCTACTATATTAAACCATCTCGCAATAGCCGGACTTTGCTCTGGTAAATCCGTAGCAGAACCGCCACATAAAATCATTACATCTATTTCATCCTTATATTTTTCTATATCATTTATATGTAGTGCCTGAATATTGGCATCTTTAAGAACTATGTCCTTAGGATTTCTCCTTGTAAAAATCGCTTTTAACTCCATATCTGGATTTTGCTTTAATGCAGACTCTACTCCCCGTCCTAAATTGCCATAACCAACAATTCCAACTCTTATCTTATCACTCATTATTATACCTCCTATAGTAATGAAGTCATTCATTGGAATTAAATTCTAACACTCTTTTATGAAAATTGCAAGCTACACAAAAAATCTTTCAATTTTACAATTTAATATGGCAATACCCATTTGGATTCTTTTTTAAATACTTTTGATGATACTCCTCTGCCGGGTAGAATGACTTCAAAGGCTTTATTTCCGTTACAATGGGTTGATCATATTTTTTCTGTTCTTCATTTTTTGATTTTTTTATGATTTCCTCATCATCCGGATGGATAAAAAATATACCTGTTCTATATTGTGATCCTATATCAGGACCTTGTCGATTCAGAAGCGTAGGATCAATAATTTCCCAGTATTTCTCTAAAATTTCTTCAAGATTAATTTTATGCTCATCATATTGAATATAAACGGATTCTGCATGACCGGTTGTGGATGTTTTAACTTGTTCGTAAGTAGGATTTGGAACTGTTCCATTGGCATAACCCACCTTTGTCTCAACCACTCCTGGAATTCTAGAAAAATACTCTTCAACACCCCAAAAACATCCTCCAGCTAATACGATTTCTTTCATCAATCTCCACTCCAATCAAATTTTAAAATGATTTAAACAACATAAAAACTCATCCATTTTAGCTGAATGAGCTTTTTGATTCATGTATACCGGATTTTACAAGAAAGTGATACAAACTTTCAAAAATCAAGCCAGCTACAAACCACGCCGGTGCATAATCTAACCGAATCAAACCTTTTACAGAAAAACGTCTTTTCCCATAATCCCAAGGACATACTCCTAATAATTTTTTCAGCAGCGAACCAGTAGCATATTCAATGATAAAAATGCAAACCGTGTACACACCTCCTCTAAATGCTATATGCCGCTGCTTAAGCTTTACACAAAGAGGTTCCAAAAAAACCGTCAGTCCATAAATCGGGAACATCCAGATGGAAGTTTTTCCTACAAGTTTTACATCCCTTTGCAGTAAAGATTGAAGTCCTGTCCAAATAATCTCCATGCACCATCCGATTAAGCCATATACAACAAATCTTCTTCTCATACAAGTAGTATTTTCCACATCGACAATGATTATTCATCTTTATAACTGGTTGTACCACTGTAATCCTTTTATTTCTATACCCATTTATTCCATTTTATTGCAGGATAAAATAAATTTCAACTATTTATAAGGAATACCTCAATATATTGTCGCATTTTTACATTGCAGAGAATATAATGCAGTAAAATGTAAAAGGAGTGATGTTATGAATTATTATAATTATTATGACGATACAAACACCAGACAACGACCTCGCCCCCAAAGACCCAGACCACCTTTTGATCAAACCTCTCCAGGTCCTGGGAGACCTCCATTTTTTCAACAGCCCGGTTTCCCTCAAATGCCCCCCTTTGAACAACCTTCGGATTTTACGCCATCTGGTTCTCCATCAGGACCACCAACAGGAGCGCCTCCATCTTTTGAACCACAGGCATCTCCTACATCACCTGGTTTACTCAATATTGATCCTGGAGCAATTCGTCCATGCACATATCAATATGTATACCTCTGGCTTAGAGATGGCAGAAGCTTCTGGGCATGGCTTACCTTTGTAGGAAGAAGATCTGTAGCTGGATGGAGATGGGACAGATTCCGATGGACGTATTTTGGAACAGATCTGAATAACATTTCCAGCTTCCAATGCTTCTAATATAATACTGCTTAATTTTCCTATTGCCTATAAAACTAAAAAAGCTTTCAACTACAGTTGAAAGCTTTTTTATATTTTACAAAATAATGTTTTTTAAATTATTAAATTATTCTTCTCTTGCTAAAATCTTTTGGCATTCAGCTTAACATAATGCTAATTTTTCATAATGTTTATATAAAGAGTGAAATTTTCCACTATAATTTTTAGTCCATGGCTTTTTCTTCCCGCAAAAATGAAGAATCACTGTATTTTTTATAATATAATCCATATCACACATGCCACCACTCATAATTTTATAATACCTGTAAAATCTCGCATCATAATTATATAGTTTCTCGTCCAGGCTTTTTATTTTCTTTGAATATAAAGCATTTAAAATATCCTGATCCGGCATAATCAGCTTAGAACGATTTTTTTCTACAAATTGGTAAATAATATTCTCATCAATATACTGTCTTTGATACTCTAGATTCATTAATAATACTCCTGAATTGTAGTATGCTTCAATATCATAAGGGTTTAATCTGATCTTATTAATTTCTTTTATGGAAATCTTATCATGATATGCTGCAGCATACAAATATCCATTAAGATCTGTCTCATACAGTGCTCTGATCGGATTAATAATCAAAATATCAGGATCTAAATATAAAATACGATCAATGTCCTGTGGTAAAAATTTAAATGCCAGAAGCCGATAATACATCTCTTTCGTATAGTGAAGAAGCACTGGAGCATTTTCGAAAAAATAATCCTCAATATATATAACTTCCATGTGGCTATTATGCATGGTTATAAATTCTTTTAAATCATCAAGCTCCTCAGCTTTAAGACTGGAATGCATAATATAAACGGTGAATTTTTCTTTTTCATTGCTTAAAAAAAGTGATTTAAGCATTACTTTTAATGGAGTAATATAGTTAGAATTTAATGTAACTAGTATATTCATGCCAACATCACCCCTCAATGACACCAATCACTATAAGTCTTATAATTTTACCTATATATACGTCTTCCAGCAGATATTATATTACTTTTTTGTAATAAAGACAATGACCTTCAAAAAACACACCGAATTGGCTGACTATCGATAGTACAGTATTTTTTTAGCTTTTATGAGTATCTAATCTTTATATTCATTGATATTCACAAAAAATTCAACATGATAATATGTAAAATAATGATTATATTTCATTAAAATGTTAATAATATTAATGGTGATTTTATGTATAATAGTTGCTCTTCAGATATTTTATTAACTACCTCCTTAGAAGATAATATTTCAGTATTTAACCAAATTTTTCGCAACGATTTTACCTTTATTACAAGAAAATTTCAAAACAATTATTCTCCCTCTGTTAAATGTTGCATCCTTTACTTTGAAGGAATGGCAGATACTAAAGTATTAAATGAAAATGTAATTGAACCTATTTTGTCAAATCATTTCATGGGAGAAATATCTTCATCCAATTTGATAGATGAATTGCAATATAAAATCATTCTCTCCAGTGATATTAAATCTTCCAACGATTTACAAACTATTTTAAATGCTTTAATGGATGGTGATACTATTCTTCTTGCAGAAGGATATGATCAAGCTTTAATAATCAGTTCTAAAGCCTGGCCATCCCGATCGATTGATGAACCAGAATCGGCTCAAATTGTTCGTGGTCCCAGAGAAGGTTTTGTAGAATCTATTCTGACCAATATTTCATTAGTCCGTCGAAAAATCAAAAACCCTAATCTGAAATTTATTGTGAGAGAACTAGGTGCGCAAACACATACAAAAATCTGCATCTCTTATATTGAAGGCATTGCTGACGAAAATGTATTAAATGAGCTTGGAAGACGATTAGATCAGATAGAAATTGATGGCATTCTGGATTCCGGATACATACAGGAATTTATTAAAGATGCACCATACTCCCCCTTTGAAACTGTAGGGAGCAGTGAAAGACCAGATATTATTGCAGGAAAATTATTGGAAGGAAGAGTTGCCATATTCGTAGACGGCAGCCCCTTTGTCTTAACAGTCCCATATATTATGATTGAATCATTTCAAGCCAATGAAGATTACTATAATAACTATTTATTTTCATCTTTCAACAGATTATTAAGAGCAGTATCCGGGTTATTATCCATAAGTATTCCGGGACTATATCTGGCTATTTCCACTTATCATCAGGAAATGTTGCCAACATCCTTATTAATCAGTATCGCTGCTTCTCGGCAAAAAGTTCCATTTCCAACTGTTGTATCTTTATTTGTTATGCTTACTATTTTTGATATATTAAGGGAAGTTGGAACCCGAATCCCTACCCCCATCGGTCAGACCATAAATATTGTCGGAACTTTGGTTTTAGGAGAAGCTGCAGTAGATGCTAATCTGGTCAGTGCACCAGTAATTATCGTCACTGCCTTAACCAGTATTACGAAATTAATCAATATACACCTGCTTGGGCCGATCATACTCTTACGAACTTTGCTATTGTTTGCAGCTTCTTTCCTAGGTATTTATGGATTTATTCTGGGATATCTGGCGATCATCCTTCATCTTATGAGCCTTCGGTCTTTTGGCGTACCTTATATGTTAAATACTACAAGAATTAAAGATCAAAATGGTAAAGACGCTTGGATTCGTGCTCCTTGGTGGATCATGTCGCTAAGACCTAAAATCATTGGAAAAAAGAATTTAAGACGACAACCCTTGAAAAATAGTAGAAGGAAGTAATTATGATGAAATCTATAAAAATCTTTTTTCTTACTTCCATCCTGTTGATCAGCATTTTTCTTTTCGTAGGCTGTTGGAATTATCGAGAAGTTGATGACATAAATATCGTAGCTGGCACTGCCATTGATAAAGGAATTCATAAAGAATACATGATTTCCATAGAAATTCTGGAATCCAGTATTGGAAAAGAATCACCCACAACATCGAAACTGATTGTCGCAGAAGGTGAGTCCATATTTGATGCTGTAAGAAATGCCATAGCCATTTCAGGGAAAAAGTTATATTGGAGTCATAATAAAATTCTAATCCTGAGTAAAGAAGTAGCCCAGGAAGGCATTACAGAAGTAATCGACTGGTTTCTTCGAGATGCAGAAACCAGATCTGACGTATATATTTTAGTTTCTAAAGGAACCTCTGCAAAAGAAATATTAGAAAAAAAGCAAAAAGATGAAAAAATAGAACAGGTTGTTTCTTTTAATCTGCACGATATTCTGGTTAATCAAAAAGTTCTCTCCAAAGCACCTAACATTCAAATATGGCAATTGACCAATGACATTGTAGATGAAGGAATTATGGCTATTGCTCCATCTGTAGAATTGGCAAAAGTGGATCATAATGATTGCCCTGAAATCTTGGGTACTGCTTTTTTTAAAAACGATCAGCTAATTGGATTTCTTAGCGAAAATGAGACAAAATACTTACTTTTCTTACGCAATAAGATTAAAGGAGGACTTCTTAATCTAAGTCCTGAAGATAACAAAAAAAACCCAACAATCACATTTGAAATTTTTGATAACAAAACGAAGCTTCAACCTGTAACTAAAGATAAAGAAATTGCTATGAACATTAATATTGACACACATCTTGCTGTTGGCACAATAAAAGGTACAAAAAATTATCTAACCGATAAAGAAATTATTCAATTAGAAAAAGATGTTGCTGATATGATTAAAACAAATTGTGAAAATTTGATTAAAAAAATGCAATCTGAATACAAGGCCGATATTTTTGGTTTCGGTGCAAAAATCCGTGCACACAAACCAGCTTTTTGGAAAGATATGGGAAAAAATCGGGAAAATGTTTTTGAAAATTTGGAAGTTCATATCAACGTAAATGTGGGCATTATCAATGGTTCAACAACAGCAAAACCTTTGGAAGTAGGCGATTAAAATGTTTGTAGTGGTAATCATTGTTTATATTGCTTTGCTTACTTTGGAGTTTATTTCTTTATATCAAAAAAAATACTGGAAAGATTTGTGGGTCAACTTAACTTTAGGGAGTATTTCCTTTATTATTGCTCTGATGATCTCTTTTCATTTATATATCCCAAGTCCTGCAGACCCTATTAAAAAAATAGTCCTATCATTATTTAAAATTTAAGGAATGATGTAATGATGCCCAAGGAAGAAATTACTCAAAAAGAAGCCATTTGTCTATTAATTAACTTTATAATGGGAAGCACACTTATCGTAGGAATTGGAACCAATGCCAAGAATGATGCCTGGCTTGCCAGTCTTTTTGGAATTCTTATGGCTATACCTGCAATCATAATCTACTCACGAATTCTGCAGCTGTTTCCCGGTGCAAATTTATATGATATTGTTAACCTGCTATTTGGAAAATATCTTGGTTCTGTAGTGACTATATTATATATTTGGTATTCTTTTCATTTGGGGGCACTGGTTGTTCGTGACTTCGGTGAATTTTTAAACACTATTACAATGCCTGAAACTCCAATGCTTGTACCTATGTTTTCTCTGATCATCATCTGTATTTTTGCAGTACGGCTTGGAATAGAAGTGATATCCAGAACGTCTGCTTATTTTTTCCCCATCATGTTATTCATTATCATTATTGTACAACTGTTGTCCATATCTAAAATGGATTTCGAATATATCTTTCCAATTCTTTATTATGGACTATCTCCCATAATAAAAGAAGGATTCAGCGCTTTTGCATTTCCATTTGCTGAAACAGTTATTTTTCTAGGTGTTTTAGGTAGTTTGCAGCCTAAGAAATCTCCCTATAAGGTATATTTTACAGGAGTATTAGTAGCAGGAATAATCCTAACTTTCATAGTACTAAGAAACATTTTTGTATTAGGAAATCAGCTCTCAAACTTTTATTTCCCATCCCATGTAGCAATTAGCAGAATACATATAGGAGATTTTCTTCAAAGAATGGAAGTGACCGTTGCTTTTATATTTGTAGTAGGTGTATTTATTAAAGTCAGTCTATGTCTTTTATTGACCTGCAAAGGAATCGCTAAACTTTTTCATTTAAATGATTATCGCTCTATAACAATGCAAACCGGTATATTAATGGTTTACTTAGCCTATATCCTTTATGATAATATTGTAGATATGCACTTTTGGACATTTTATGTTTATAAATACTATGCTTTCCCCTTTCAAGTAATTCTTCCTTTGATCATTTTCATTACTGCAGAATTTAAAAATAGAAGAGAGCAAACAAAAAAACATAATAAAAGCTCGGTATAAAAAATACCGAACCTATTGTTTACTTCATATTATTAATATTCAAAGCAAGAAAATTCTTAATATAAAATTCTAATCAGTCTAAATACTTGCTCTGCTATGGCTGTCATATTTTTTTTTGCATTGTCTTTATCCATAGCTTCTGAAAGAGACACGGGCCCAGGAACTATGGTAAAATACGCATCTATTCCTTCTTCATTACATTTTTTTGCTCCTTCAGTTATACATCCCGCAAATGCAATCACTTTTTTGCCATATTTCTTGGCTAATTTTGCCACGCCTGTAGGAGCTTTTCCCATGGCCGTCTGAAAATCCAACTTACCTTCCCCCGTAATAACCAAATCTGCATCCTTAATATCTTTTTCCAAATGAGTCTCTTCTAAAACAATCTGAATACCAGATTCTAGCTTAGCATTTAAGAAAGCTAAAAACCCATATCCTAAGCCTCCTGCTGCCCCTGCTCCCGGTACCTTATCAACATCTTTGCCCAGCTGCTCTTTTACTACTTTGGCATAATTCATTAATCCTTGATCCAATATCTCAACCATTTTAGGATCCGCACCCTTTTGGGGACCATATACATATGCTGCCCCATTAACGCCGTACAAGGGATTGGTTACATCACAAGCAATTTTAAAATGGCATTCATCCAGTTCTGACAAATGATTTTCAGTATTGATATACCTTATATCCCCTAAAACTTTTTCTCCCCTTCCAACAGGCATTCTATTCTCATCTAAAAACTCAAATCCAAGTGCCTGTAACATGCCTACTCCACCATCGTTAGTGGCACTGCCACCAATACCTATAATAAAGTTTCTGCACCCTTCTTTGATCGCTGCTTTGATTACCTCTCCTACCCCATAGGTGGTAGTATTCATAGGATTCTTTAGATGCTCAGGAACCAAAGTAATTCCTGCCGCTCCTGACATTTCTATAATGGCTGTTTTGCTATCATCCAAAATACCATAAGAACAAACTAATTTTTCAGACAAAGGACCCGTAACTTCTATTTTTTCCTCCCGTCCGTTCATACCAGCAACTAGGGCTTCTACAGTTCCTTCTCCTCCATCGGCCAAAGGCTTTACAATAACTTCTATATTTTCTGATACAGAACGAATACCCTGTTTAATGGCAAATCCTGCTTCCATTGAAGTTAGACTGCCTTTGAAAGAATCTATTGCTACAACTACTTTCATATAAACCCCCCTCATATTCTCTACCATTTGAACACCTATCTTATATATTCAATATTATAGAAAATTCGACAAAAAATCAAGATTATTTGATATAATTGTACAAATTCTTAAGTGTTCATATTCAAAGCATCCTGCCTGGAGGGCTTTTTATCGTATAGGAAATTTCATCGGATTTCCTATACAATAAAAAAACTCCTGAACGAATTCAGGAGATTGATTTCACGATCTATGCATTCAAAAAGCGGGTGATGGGAATCGAACCCACGTATCCAGCTTGGAAGGCTGGTGTTCTACCATTGAACT
>Ga0134104_1000875_pt1 | contig 31174 bp, 45 predicted proteins | sample 15_3_2metaG_FD_94455 | JGI IMG/M metagenome (GOLD analysis project Ga0134104, IMG submission 94455) | Switchgrass degrading microbial communities from high solid loading bioreactors in New Hampshire, USA - 15_59_3.3_214_A2 metaG | ecosystem: Engineered > Bioreactor > Semi-continuous > Anaerobic...
AGAGACAACGGACAAGTCAATCCTGCAGGCCCTCGGCCCCGCCCATGTGCGGAAGTTTCAAGAGTATCAAAAGAAGATGTACCAGAAACGCGAGAATCAGAGGATGCGGAGGCTGACGGCATGAACACGTACATATGCCCCCGCTGCGGACAAGCCTCGACTATTCCAAAGCGTAGACTACTAAGCAACCGCCTAAAAGTCAAAATTGCCCGTCTTATCTGCGGCGCCAGCGCTCTGTTTATCCTGGGAGTTGTCGGCGGCCTTGAGTGCTTCTGGCTTCCGCTTTGGCCGGGTACTCTGTGGCTGGCGATCAGCTTCGTGGTGTTCGCAATTTCAGCGAGGAAAGGAGGGCTGTTGAATGTTCGACGATAACAAATTCTCGCTGCAGATTATCGCAAAGGGTGCATTCGTGGACGACGGGGTAGAAAACGGCAAATTGTATATCGTTGAGGCAACCACGGTCCGCCTGAACCATGTCGCCCTGAACGAATGGAATCGTTCCGAATGCCTGAATACCCGCGAGTGCTACAAAGACGGGCCCGAAGGCGACGCCGAATGGGAAGCCCATAAAGCAGAGTATGCTCAGCGCCGCAAGCTTTGGGAGGAGAAATTGCTTAAAGCCCTAGGAATTTATCCTCCAAAAGGGGGCGTCAGAATCACACAAGCGCAATCGGAAGTCTTCACGGTTGTACATATCTGGAAGGTAAACGGAGCCGAATAGGAAGGCAGGTGAAAAGAATGAAAATCGAGGTCAGCAGAACGATTGATTTACCGGAAGGTTTATTGTGCACCCATCCCAAGAAAGGGGATTGCCCCGTGCTTGCAGAGTTAAAGGGAAACTATCCCGAAATGCGGTTATGCGCATACTTTAACGAGATCGTGTTCTGCGGCGACAACTCCACGTTCTTTGTTAGGTGCGACGAGTGCATCAGAGCGTCTCTGAAGCATTTTCGCCGAATTGAAAGGCGGAAGGAGGCCGCCAAATGAACAGACGCTACCGAATTTGTGCCCGTTGTCATAAGCGCTGGAACGTATCCTGCATTGGAGCAAACCCGAAAAGATACATATGCCCCCACTGCGAAAAGAAAGAGGCCGCGCCCCGACTGCCATCGGAAACACGGCCATTCAAAAAAACCACTACACCTCTATTGTAGAGGATTAAAGAAAGGATGTCAATAGATGAAATCTACTGGAATTGTACGTAAGGTGGACGAGCTTGGGCGGATTGTTCTGCCGATTGAGCTCCGTCGGACCCTGGATATCGGGGAAAAAGATTCCCTCGAGATTTTTACAGATGAAAACAGCATCATTCTGCGCAAATACCAGCCCGGCTGCGCATTCTGCGACTCAGCCTCCGATTTGCTGACCGTGAGCGGCATCACAATTTGCCTGGAGTGCGCAAAGAAAATAAAGGAGGCAACGAAATGAGGACATCACGAATCGTCATAAAAAATCTTTTCGGTATCTCCGAGCGCGTGCTTGACGGCAAGTCTATAGAGCTCTCTGGCCCCAAAGGGTCCGGCAAAACCTCTGTTTTGGATGCCATACGCTACGCCCTGACGAACCGTTCTGACCGCGATTACATCATCCGGCAGGGCGCCGATGAGGGCGAAATCCTTATTGAGACCGACACAGGACTCACCATAGACCGCAAGGCCCGTACCAATCAGGCTCCATACATAAAGGTGCGCGACGGAGCTCTCACGCACACAAGGCCGGCGGAGTTCCTCAATCAGATATTCACTCCTCTGCAGCTCAATCCGATTGAGTTCACGCAGATGAGCCGGCAGGAGAAGAATCGCGTGATTCTTAATCTAATTGAGTTTGATTGGGACCTGGAATGGATTAAGGAGCAGTTTGGCGAGATCCCGCAGGGGGTGGATTATTCCAAGCACATTCTCGAAGTGCTTGCGGATATCCAGTCCGAGAACGGCGTCTATTATCAATCACGCCAGAATATCAACCGGGACATTCGCAACAATAAGGCGCTGATTGCGGAAATCGCCAAGGATATCCCTGAAAACTACGACCTGGAAAAATGGCAGAATTACGACCTCGGCGAGAAGTACCGGGAGCTTGAAAAGCTTAAGGACCGAAACGCCAAGATTGCCAGGGCAAAAGCATTCCGGGAAAGCTACGACAACAAGCTCCGGGGCCTGCAGGCCGAGCGCGACATTGCAATCGCGGCAGAGGAGAAGGCAATCGCAAACGAGCGCGAGAACTTGAAAAGCACCATTGAGCGTCTCAAAGCCGAAATCCGCGCCGCAGAGGAAAAACTCGCCGGGCTGGACGACAAGCTGAAGGATAAGGTCGCAGTCATTGAGGCGCAGTACAAGGAGAAGCTCGCCAAGCTCGATAATCACAATGGTATCGCCAACGAGTGGGCCGACAAGGAACCCGCCGATGTCTCCGCCTTGACCGCCGAAATTGAGCTGGCGGAGAAGATGAAGAAGCACATTAACGAATACAGGCGCATGCTTGCAAAGCAGGCGGAGACGGAAGAACTGATAAAGCAGTCCGAGGAACTGACAAGGAAAATTGAACTGGCCCGCGAGCTGCCCGCGAAAATCTTGCAGAACGCAAAAATCCCGATTGAAGGGCTGACGGTTGAAAATGGCATTCCTCTCATAAACGGCCTGCCGATATCGAATCTCAGCAGCGGAGAACTCCTTGAGCTCTGCGTTGATATCGCGGCAGCCAAGCCTGGACAGCTTAACATCATCCTGATTGACGAAGTCGGCAGGCTCGACACCAAGAGCCGGTGCAGGCTCTATCGAAAGTGCGTGGAAAAAGGAATTCACTTCATCGCAACGCGGGCAGCGGACTCCGAGGATATCGAGGTCACGGAGCTTGACAGCATCGAGGCCATCGACGCATACGAGGCCGAGGAGCTGAAGAAAGCGGAGAAGGTGGGCTGAGCAAATGAGTTTCAATCTTACCGAAGCTAAACGTTCAATAGCAAAGTTGCGCCTCGCTATTGCCGGCGCCGCTGGCAGCGGTAAAACATACTCGGCTCTGCTGATTGCTTACGGCCTATGCGGGGACTGGTCAAAAATTGCCGTCATTGATACCGAGCGCGGAAGCGCAAACCTGTATGAGCACCTTTGCCAAGGCGGCAAGAAGTATTTTACCGGGCAGTTGAACGCACCGTTCACGCCCAAGAAGTACATAGATGCCATCCATGCCTGCGAGGAAGCGGGCATGGAGGTCATCATCATCGACAGCTTGTCGCATGCCTGGTACGCCGAGGGCGGAATGCTGGATATTCATTCGGAAATTACCCGCAGGCAGACAACGCAAAACAGTTTCACCGCATGGCGCGAAATCACGCCGTTGCATAACAAGCTTGTTGACGCAATCCTGACATCGCCGGTTCATGTGATTGTCACGCTCCGCACTCAAACGGAATACGTACTTGAAACGGATGCCAGGGGCAAGCAGGTGCCCAAAAAAGTTGGCATGAAGCCTATATTCCGTCAGGGTATCGACTACGAAATGACGCTGGTGTTTGACCTTGACGCGACGCACACGGCGACAATCACCAAGTCAAGGTCGACGGAATTCCCTGTCGGCGACCAAATAATCCCCGATGTTGAAACAGGCGAAAAGCTCCTTGCATGGCTCAACAGCGGGGCCGACATACCGAAGTGCGCAGACTGCGGAGAGGATATACGGCCCTACGGCAAGATGTCCGCGCTCCAAGTGGCCTACGAGACGGAGCGTAAATATGGGCGGCAACTCTGCGCAAAATGCGGGGCTAAAGCCAAGGAGCTTATGTATGGCGAAATTTCGACTAAGAAGCCGATACCTGACCCGCTGGCCGGAGGTGAGGAGAGGTGAATATCGACTATGATTGGATCAAGAAAGCGATAGAGACCGTAAAAAGCGGACTCACAAATCGGGTCGATAGCCCGGACAAGTCGGTCGCTGTTTATATGTGCTGTACGGTGATCCGTGTCGACATAAAGAGGTATTGATTATGATTCTCACCGCTGAAAATTATTTCTCCCCTGAAGCTGAACAGGTTTACATGGGCTCCACGCAATTCAAGCGTTTCATGGACTGCGAGGCTCGCGCTCTCGCAGTTCTCCGCGGGGAGTGGAAAGAGGAAGAATCAACTGCTCTCCTGGTTGGCTCCTATGTCGATGCTCATTTCTCCCGCACCCTAGATTTATTCAAGGCCCAGCATCCGGAGATATTCAAGAAGGATGGAACGCTTAAGTCGGACTATGAGCATGCCAATTACATAATACAGCGCATTGAGCGCGATGAGATGATGATGCGCTATCTCTCCGGCGGCGTCCAAACGATAATGACTGGCGAAATCGAAGGCGTTCCGTTCAAAATCAAAATCGACAGCTACCATGCTTGGAAGTGCCTTGTCGACCAGAAGATAGTCAAGGACTTTGAGCCTGTGTGGGACGTGGAGCAGCGCCGCTGGGTTCCCTTTGTCGAGTACTGGGGATATGACAACCAGGCGGCCATATACACGGAGATTGAGAGACAAAACAGAGGTCCCGGTGCCGAGCCATTGCCCTTTTTGATTGCGGCCGCCACAAAGGAGAAACCGGAGCCGGATTTGGCCATCATCCTTATTCCTCAGGAGCGTGTTGAGGTATGCCTCGACGTTGTTCGCGCGTACGCTCCAAGGTTTCAGGCCATAAAACAGGGCCTTGAAGAGCCGAGGCGCTGTGAGAAATGCGACTACTGCCGGGCAACTAAGAAATTAACCCGCATAATCGATTATAGGGAGCTGAGCGCATGATAAATCAAACTATTATTCAAGGCCGCCTCTGCGCGGATCCGGAGCTGCGGAAAACCTCGTCCGGTGTCTCCGTATGTTCTTTCCGCATAGCCTGGTCAGAGAAGTACAAAGAAAATGAAACAAAGCTATTTCTAACGTGCGTCGCCTGGCGCGGCACCGGCGAATTTGTTAACAAGTATTTTCGCAAGGGGCAGGAGATAATCGTCCGCGGCAAGCTGTCAACGCGCGAATGGGAAGATGACGGCAACAAACGGTCGACGATTGAGCTGACCGTTGAAGAGGCCAGCTTCTGCGGGTCGAAAGCCTCGAGCAACGCTTCCGCGCCTGACGGAAGCTCCAATAGTGCTACTGCGACCGAAGCCGAGATTCACGACCTGCCGGACGACGACGATGATAACCTGCCGTTCTAGCCATGAATACTATCGCCGACACAATCAAGCGCACCCTCTCCATGTACGACGTCGCAGTCATGTACGGCTTCACGCCTAACCGCTCGGGCAATATAAAATGCCCGTTCCACGCAGAGAAAACCCCGTCCTTAAAAATCTATAAAGAACCAGGGCGTGGTTTTTACTGCTACGGCTGCGGAGCCGGCAGCACCGTTATTGACTTCGTAATGAAGCTGTTCAATATTTCGTTCCAGGCCGCCGTCGTGCGCCTGAACGCTGATTTTAAGCTCGGGCTGTTAAATGAACGCCCGGATCCGAAGGCGCTTGAGGAAAGACGCAGGCGGATGAAAGAAATTGAGAAAGCCTGCGCGGCGTTTACGGCTGAGTGGGACAAGAAGATGCTGGAGCATCGGCGGCTCTGGTACGCAAAGATACACAAGGCCCCCTCTAGCCCTGACGAAGAGTTCGACCCCGAGTATGTCGAGGCTTGTCAAAAGCTTGACATGCTTGAATACTGGTTCGAAACGCACCCATATACCGAGGGCATTCTTTCCATAAGAGGTGAGAACCATTAGTGATTTGCAATTTCAATTCACATATACACAGGAGGACTTTTTTACCACGGCCCCATATGAAGCCGTAGAAGCCATAAAGGACCCGTTCCAGAAGCAGCGAATGATCGCGCAGCTTAATGAGTATGCAAAAAGCGTAAAGTTTAACGGCTTCCTGAAGATGCTTGCCTCATATAGGAAATCTCTCAAGGCTGCCTCTGCAGCTACAGTCTACATCGACAACGTCACCGATTTCGCCGGACAGCCCATGGAGCTCAACGCCGGCGACTGGGAAGCCGACGAGTGCGGAGTAAAGCGCTACAACGGAATGTTCGAGGAAGTCGCCTGCGTCCACCCGATAATGCCCGTGGAAAGGCTCGTAAATATCGATACCGGCGCGGAAAAACTCAAGCTGGCGTTCAGAAAGGGCAAAACCTGGCGTCAGATTATCGTTGACAAGAAAACATTAGCAAAGGCCACCACGATTACCGACCTGGCCGATTACGGCATTGCCGTTAATTCCGAAAATGCCAAGGTGCTTGTCCGATACCTGCACGACATGGAAAACCTCAACTATGACCTCATCCCGGAAAGGCAGAGTGTCAGCCGTCTGGGCTGGATAGAAGACGTTGGCTTTTCTCCATATTGCGGCTCCCTTGTCTTTGACGGCGACGCGAATTTTAAAACCTTCTTCAACTCCGTAACAACCCGCGGTACCCTTGAAAACTGGCTCGACATGGCTAAATATGTTCGTCTCGGAACCGTCACCGGCCGGATTGTGCTGGCGGCCTCGTTTGCGTCAGTACTGGTGAAGCCGCTCGGAGCGCTTCCGTTTTTCGTGCATCTCTGGGGCGGGACAGAAACCGGTAAGACGGTCGCGCTCATGCTGGCCGCGTCGGTGTGGGCTAATCCCGAGCTCGGTAAATACATACATACTTTTAATTCGACTAGCGTCGGCAAAGAAATGGCTGCGGCCTTTGTAAACTCATTACCCTTAATTCTGGACGAGCTGCAAATCGCTAAGGGCAAAGGCGGGCAGGATGAGGAAATTTATAAGCTTGCCGAAGGCGTCGGGAAGACCCGGTCGAACAAGGGCCTTGGTATAAACAAGACCCCCACATGGGCCAACTGCATACTGACCTCCGGCGAAATGCCCATTACTAATACCAGGTCCGGCGCCGGCGCTATAAACAGGATTCTTGAGATTGAATGCAAGGACAAGATTTTCAACGACGCCAGAATAATCGCCGACTTTGCAAAGAAGAACTTCGGGCATGCCGGGAAGCTGTTCGTTCAAATGCTCCAGGAGCGAGGATTTGACGAGGCTATCGCAACATATAAGGACTTCTATTACGAGCTTTCAAAAACCGATACCACAGAAAAACAAGCTATGGCCGCCGCAATAGTTATGACAGGCGACAAGCTCGCCACTGAGTGGCTTTTCAAGGACGGACGGGCCTTGACCGTGCCAGAAATAAAAGAGTTCCTGCAGTCCAAGGCGGCCGTCAGCGCGAATGAAAGAGGCTATCGCTATATGTGCGAGTGGGTGACGCAAAACGCCAATAAGCTGTGCGGAAAGTCTGATGTGGGCGAGGTCTGGGGCGCGATAGGCGAGGACAATAGCCCGGATGCAGGATGGGTTTTTATTATTAGCTCAGTTTTCCACCGAGTAGCTGAAGAAGCCGGGTTTAGCGCTCCTGCGCTGCTGAGTTACTTAAGGCAGAATAATCTAATTAGAACGCGCGGAAGGGCGAACACGGTTTGCAAGCGGATAAATAAGATTAAGACCGAATGTGTTGCGATGCGGTTGCCTGAAGAATTTGAAGACCTTCCCGACGACGAGCCGGTTCCGTTCGTTTAATAAGCGCGGAACATGTTCCGCAGTTGTTCCGACGGTCAAACCCGCATGGCATAAGGATTTTTTGAAGCGCGGAACGCGCGGAACAAAAAACACAATGCTTATATATAACACACACAAATGCGAGAGACATTCAACAATAAAATTCCACGCGCATGGAACACAAAAATATGTTCCGCGGTTCCGCGGAATCCGCAAATCGTTACAATACAACAGGTTGAGCGTCGGAACATCAAGTTCCGCAGCGTTCCGCGTGTTCCGCGCAAGAGGGGGTTTAAGTTATGGAATCGATAAAAGCAATAAAATTATGTTTTCACAATGGGGATGTAAGCTGTATCAGAATAGGAGACAAAGCTTACGGCAAAGAGGTTTCTAAGATAACAATATCAGGAAACGCTGCCGTGTATTTGTTTGACAGACATGACGTGACCATAGCTTCTTACCACGGAGTACCGTTTATAGCGGTTTACGGTTAAGGAGGTAAAAATGTTAACTCTGAGACCTTATCAAGCCGAATGCAAAAACATCATCGACAACATTGCTCCCGGCTCCTATCTCGTTCAGATGGCGACCGGATTGGGAAAGACGGTGACGTTCGCGTCGCTTGAACGCCGCGGAAGAGTGCTCATACTCTCTCACCGCGAAGAACTTGTTAGGCAGCCGCTCAAATATTATGACTGCAAGACCGGAGTTGAAATGGCGGGCGAAAGCGCTCCTCCCGACGCGGAAGTTGTGAGCGCTTCGGTGCAGACTCTCACCCGCAGACTGAACCGGTTTACTCCCGACGAGTTCGACATGATTATTACCGACGAGGCGCATCACGCTGCGGCCGCATCCTACAAACGCATTTACGAGTACTTTACTCCACGGCTCCACATAGGCTTCACAGCCACGCCGGGACGCGGAGATAAGGTACGCCTGGATGATATCTTCGAGGACATAATCTTCCAGCGCGACCTGCGCTGGGGAATAGAGAACGGCTATTTGTCGGACATATTCTGCCGGAGAGTCAACATAGGTTATGACCTGTCGCATGTACGGACAAGCCACGGAGATTATGCCCCGGGCGAGCTGGCAGAGGCGATGGAAGGGACGGCCGACGCAATCGCGCAAGCATACAGAGAGCTGGCAACAGGGGCGACGCTCATCTTCGCGGTGTCGGTGAAGCATGCGCACGAAATTGCAGACCGCATACCGGGAGCCGTGGTAGTGACCGGAGAAACAAAAAACCGGGCAGCCATAGTCAAAGCGTTCACCGAAGGCCAAATACCCTGCATCGTTAACGTAATGGTCTTTACCGAAGGCACGGATATCCCCCGCGTTGAAACAATCATCATTGCCAGACCGACGCAGTCAGATACCCTATATACCCAGATGGTGGGGCGCGGACTGAGGCCGTTTTCAGGGAAAGAGAGGCTTAATCTTATTGATTGCGTTGGCGTCACTGGCAAGGCATCGCTCTGCACGGCGCCCTCGCTGTTAGGGATTGATATGCGAGACATCCCGCCGAGGAAGGCCGACGAGGTCCAGGGAATGCTTTTCGAACTGCCTGTTAAGGCTGCTGCCGCTGCGGATTGCCCGGAAAGCTGGATTAAGAACGTGGAAATCGTTAACCTTTGGGCGAAGGCGCAGAAATATCAGACCCACGACGTCAACTGGTTCAAGATGCCGGACGGCTCCCTGGTATGTAGCTTGCCGGACAAAGTAACGATAAGAATAGGACCTCAAGACGAGCTGGGGCGCGCAGAGTTTAACGGCGTTCGCATGCCGATGCAGGCAGCTCTGGACCACGCTTATATCTATCTGCAGGAGCGCTACCAGCATTGTAGGGCTATCTGGGACCTGAACGCCGTCAAGCGATGGGGCGCGGCTCCTGCTTCCGAGAAGCAGCTTGCGATTATAAAGAGGCGGTTTAGAGGGTTTGACACTTCGGGGCTTACCAAAGCTCAGGCTGCCCAGATACTTAACCGGGTGATAGGAGGTAGGAAAGCAGGATGAAGCCTATAATTTTCAGCACGCCGATGGTTCGGGCGATACTCGACGGGCGCAAGACCATGACGCGGCGGGTGATTAAGCCGCAGCCGCTACCTGACGCAGACATTCATAGGGCGTCGCTATTTGACGTACTGCACATCAGGGACGAGATTTATGCAAACAAATGGCGCTCTCCCACGATCATGCCCCGCGAAGCTGCGCGGATCTTCCTGCGCGTGATCGACGTGAAAGTTGAGCGGCTGCAGGATATAACTCCGTATGACGCATGGTTTGAGGGGTGCCGCATTGGTAATTCTTTCCCGTGGGAAGAGCACAAATTGCAACAACAATGTCGGAACGTGATGTTTAAAAATCTATGGGACAGCCTATATTCCAAGCGCGGCTATCCGTGGGAAAGCAATCCGTGGGTGTTGGTCATAAGCTTTGAAAGGTGTGAGACAACACCATGACCGAGTTCCAACATCAATACACCGTTATGCAATGGTCCCTCGCGGTCCGGCAGAAGTACCCCGAGCTGCGGCTCCTTTTCCACATCCCAAACGGCGGGAGCCGCGATAAAGCTGAGGCGGCCAATTTCAAGCGCGCCGGCGTTAAGCCCGGCGTACCGGATCTGTGCCTGCCGGTACCGAGAGGGCGGTATCACGGGCTGTACATAGAAATGAAAACCGAAAAAGGCGCCGAGAGCAAAGAGCAGAGATGGTGGCGCGAGGAATTGACGGCTCAGGGGTATTTCTCGACCGTCTGCCACGGCTGGAAAAGCGCTGTCAAAACCATCGAGTGGTATCTGAACCTGAAGGAGGGGCAGCCGTGAGATGAACGTGCAGACGTCATACCGTCGCTGGACGAAGAGTGAGGACAAGCCTATGAAACCACCAGTATTTAACCATCAGCAATATACGGGTAAACAACTTTGATGGTGGTTTACAAAAATAAGCGTAAAAAAATATACAACGTTTTAAACAACTTTCATGGTGGTTGTGGAGTTTGAAGCGTATATCAAGGAGGCCACCGATGGACAAGCAGAATGACCATATTGAATTTGACGACCCTATTAGACCAGAGTTTCACAGCATTATTCTGGATGCCTTGCGAGAAAAACTGGAACGGGGAAAGGGCTGTAGGTATTGCCAAGACAAATCATACAAACAAAAAGGTTATTACGTTGACGACCCGGAGGGTGAAATTGTGGGGATAAACCATTATTGCATGAACTGCGGTAAACGATTGGAGGTAGAGCCATGAAGATTGAGAAATGTCCGTTTTGCGGGGGAGAAGCAAGTTATCGTGATGATGGGCGGTGGGAGAAAGTTTATGATGAGGGCGGCGCAATTGTTGATGTTGACATTAGCAGTCCATGCGTGTTTGTCATCGAATGCTCTTGCGGAGCTCAGATTGTTTCTGATGAAAGTGAAGATGCCGTAAGAGCCGCATGGAACCGCCGCTCCGATGCTGTGCCTGTGGTGCGGTGTAAGGACTGTAAACAATACAACACAACCAGCTGTTCGAAAGTGTTTGGCTGGTGCGATAAGATGAACAGAGTGGTACATGACGATTTTTACTGTGCTAATGGCGCAAAGATGGAAAGCGAGGGCAGTACATGATATACGCCGTAGACTTTGACGGTTACCTATGCCGCAACAAATGGCCCAACATCGGTGAACCAAGACGGTTAATCATCTGGTATTTCAAGCGTAAAAAGCGACGTGGCCACAAGCTGATTCTCAACACCTGCCGAGAGGGCAAACTGCTGCAAGAAGCTATCGACTGGTGCGCGAAACATGGGTTGTATTTTGACGCCCATAACGAAAATCTCCCGGAGCGGATAGCTGAGTACGGTAGAGATTGCCGTAAGATTAGCGCCGACCGTTACTGCGACGATAAAAACCATTGGCTGAGGCCATTGATAAGGAGGTAGAGAACGATGGCAGAATTAAAAGACAGCGGAGCAAGGCGAGATTTTGGCACAGGTGCGGTGCGGGATGTTGCAGAGGGCAAGGGCAGATGTGATTTACTACCGTTGGGCGTAATAGGCGAACAGACAGATGACAACATCTTGTCTTTCATCGAAGCCTATATCCGAGATGGTGTACCTGAGCTTTTATGGGAAGCAATTTGTATCTTTTCCAAAAGACACTATAACGAAATCTTTACAGCCTTGCTTGAAGTTTCCAAACAGTACGAAGACGGCGCCCGCAAATACAATGAGCGCAACTGGGAGAAGGGCATACCGCTTCACTGCTACATAGATTCCGGCGTAAGACACTATCTGAAATTCCTGCGCGGCGACAAAGACGAACCGCACGACAGGGCGTTTGTATGGAATATGCTCGGCGCGATTTGGACGCATGAGAACAAGCCGGAACTGATTGACCTGCCGTTTATACAGAAGGACAAGTCTGATGGCCAGGCATAGCGGCCCCAAAGGGGCGTATTCAGCGGGAGGGATTGCTACTTGAGCAACAGGCGCGATTTGAGACTGGACAAGTACGAAATATCGAAATACGCCTACCGCGAGCTGCTTAATTTCTGCCGGCAATACCCTGAGAAGAAGGAAAAGCTGCGCGAGCTGAGAGGTTTAAGTTCGTCATCGTTTAACGGCACGCCGAGAGGAAACATCCCCGGAAACCCGACAGAGCGCAAGGCGATGATAGCGGCCCGTATTGCTGAAGATTGCGAGCTAATCGAGCAGACGGCGATCGAGGCGGATGTGAGGATTTATTCCTGGCTTATAAAAAACGTCACAGAAGAGAATTTGCCGTATGAGTGCCTTAATCCGCCGATAGGCCGAAGGCAATTCTACGAAAGCAGGCGAAAATTTTTCTACCTGCTGGCACATAAAAAGGGAATGGTGTAAAAAAGGGTAACACAAGTGACGTACTTATGGGTTATTTTAGTATTGTGGAATAGTGCGGCAGCCGGAGAAAAAGCCGGCTGCCGCTGTATATTCGGGTGGTGGTCGATTGCAGATCAGCTATACCCTGAAAAGAAAATGCGCGGAACTGGCCAACGAAGGCGTGCCGTACCGCAAAATCTACGAAGAGGTATTCCTGCCGGCCCATCAAGGAATGTCATTTAGGACATTCAAGCGAAAATTAATCGAATGGCGCAAGAAGAAATGGGTGGATGACAGAATTCTCGAGGCGGCGAATCTGGAGTATAGTTTTGTGCCATATGCCGCCACAGTACAGGTTAATAGAAGCGGCGAGATTATCCAATCATGGGTAAAGCAATCAACTAACACCCGCGATTACGAGCGGCTGATCGAAATCATCAAAGAGAGCACCGAACCGGTACGAATCACTTGCCAGCGTACCGACGAAGCGAGCCACATGCTGGAGATCCCGCTGTGGGACATGCACCTAGGGATAGCTGATCTAGAATGGTACAGGTCCACCGTCGAGGAGACGCTGTGGTATATCCGCATGCGGCACTGGAAGAAGATCATCATCCCGATCGGGCAGGACTTATTCCACAATGATGACTTCCGTGGCCGGACAAGCTCCGGACGGCAGATTGAAAAAGTCGATATGGTTAAGGCTTGGCGGGATGCCAGGACTATTTACTACTCCATTATCGACGAAGCTTACCGCAACGCCGACGAGGTTGAGATTATCTACATACGCGGCAACCACGATGAAAGCATGACCTGGGCGTTTGTGCAGCTGCTGAAAGAACGGTACGGAAACGCGGACGATTCACTTGACTATAAGAAAGTCCGGACGTTCGGAGAGTGCTTCGTCGGCTTTACGCACGGTAACGGAGTGAAAAGCGGTTCTAAAGATTTACGAGGACAGTTCACCGTAAAGTTCCCGATCGAGTTCGCGCACGCCAAAGTGCGTGAGATACATGTGGGCCATATTCACCACGAGAAAGAGGTCGATGAATACGGGATTATGATCCGGCGCTTATGTTCCGGTAATAAACAGGATGACTGGAGCGATAGCGAAGGATACGAAGGAGCGATAAAGCGGTTCATGTTGTTCGATTGGTCTGAGACCAAACTGGCGGGAATCTACTACGTTTAAGGGGATGATGGCATTGTGAAGAAAAGGGAGATCACGCTTTGTTCACGATGCCTCATTGACTATAAAAATGCCGGCTATGATGTGAAGCCGGATCTTAAAAGCAAGATTAAGTCGCCTTGCGAGATATGTTCTCGAGAAGGTTACGATTATTATTTTTACGAGCAAAAACCTAAGTCCAGAGATAAAAGGCCGGGCGCTTAGACAGCTCATAGGTTCCTTGACCCTCCTACCTATGGCCCCGGCCTGTCTCTGGCATAACGATCTAGGCAAGAGAGGTGGTGGTATGCCTGGTAAAGAAAATCTTATACCGCTTAACGAGCGAACAAAGGAAGAACAAAGGAAAATTGCCTCAGCTGGCGGTATCGCTTCAGGCATATCTCGTCGCCGCAAACGCAGTTTAAGAGAAGCTGCCGATATATATCTTTCTCTGCCGGTGTCCGACCGGCGCAGATGGAATAAAATCGCCAAAAAAGGCGTTGACCCGGATGACATCGATAACCAAATGGCAATGATAATTGGATTAACCGAAGCGGCTACTTGTGGCGACGCGAGGGCCGCAAAGGTAATAATAGACTTGCTGGGCGAAACCGCGCAGGCCGATAATGATAGCGAGGTGCGGATTATTGACGACGTGTAAGCTGTCCGAGATCATATCTCCGGCCTTTTACGAGCCGCACCGCGCCGTTAAATCCGGAGGTATTGACGAGGTTGTCGCAAAAGGCGGCCGCGGCTCCTGCAAATCCAGCTGGATATCGATTGAGATGGTATTGCTACTTATAAAAAACCCTCAGATGCACGCGGTTGTATTCCGTAAGGTTGCAAACACTTTGCGGAATTCTGTTTATGCCCAATACTGCTGGGCAATATCAATGCTCGGATTAACCTCGAAGTTTAAGTGCACGGTCAGCCCTATGGAGATTGTTTATAAAAAGACCGGGCAGAAAATCATGTTTTTCGGCCTGGACGACCCTGGCAAGATTAAGTCAATCAAGGTGCCGTTTGGATATATAGGTGCCGCGCATTTTGAAGAGCTTGACCAATACGAAGGACCGGAAGAAATCAGAAACGTTGAACAGTCCATATTCCGCGGCCCGACGGCAATCTGCTTTAAATCTTATAACCCCCCGTCGATGATGCGGAACTGGGCAAACAAATACGCGCAAGAAACTCGACCGGGCAAGCTGGTACATCACAGCACATATTTAACTACGCCTCCCGCGTGGCTCGGGCCAAAATTCCTGGCCGATGCAGAGCACCTGAAGGAAAAGAATTTTACAGCATACCGGCATGAATATCTGGGCGAGATTGTTGGCAGCGGAACGGAAGTATTTTCGAACATTAAGGCCGAGACAATCACGGACGAGCAAATCAAGACCTTCGACCGCATATACAACGGTATCGACTGGGGGTATTATCCCGACCCGTTTCATTTCTGCCGGATGCATTATGACGCGGCCAGGCGCCGTTTGTACATATTCCAGGAGATAAGGGCGTATCGCAAAGGCAACCGCGAGACTGCGGATATGCTGATTGCGGCCGGCATAACCGGCGCTGATTTAATCACAGCCGACAGCGCAGAGCCGAAAAGCATAGGCGACTATAACAGCTACGGGTTGTATTGCCGCGGGGCGCTTAAGGGCCCTGACAGCGTTAAGTATGGCATGAAGTGGCTGCAGTCGCTGGACGCCATCATAATTGACCCTGTGCGCTGCCCCGAAACATATCGGGAATTCAGCGAGTACGAATATGAAGTCGACCCGAAAACAGGCGAGGCTATGGAAGGTTATCCCGATGTGGATAACCACGCAATCGATAGTGTCCGTTATGCTATGGAGAGAGTCTACAGGAGACGGGGACAATGAGTAAATTTAAACAGTGGCTTATAAACAGATTCCTCCCCGCATACTGCCGGGACGAGCTGAAAGAAGAGAATCGGCGCCTTGCTGCTAAAGTCGCAGAGCAGCAGGCAGAGATTGACCGCCTGAATGCATATATAGCCGGCTTAGAGACAGCTATGAGGGCGCAGCGGCGTATAACAATTAACGTGGGCGAGGTGAGTAAATGAGCATTGTATCGGCCCTTTTCGACAACAAAATACGAAACTTCGAACAGGCTTTTGGGGTTAAGGATATCACTACCCCCGCCATGAAGACGGCTATACAAGACTGGTACAACCTCTACTATGCCACCAACCTTAGCAAGGACGAAGACCCGTGCCAGCGCCTGCCCGTCACCATTGTGAATAAGCTCACGAAGACAATTTTTAGTGAGTATGAGGCAACAACCGACAACGAATTCGCTAAAGCGATAATGACGGGGCTCGAGCGTCGCCGCAAGCAGGCTATACAGCACTGCCTTATAGGCGGTGAGTGCTTCCTTAAGCCGCTCCTAATGCCGGACGGCCGCATAGAGTTTTCCACAATTCAGCGCCGGAACTATCTGGTGCTCGCCAGGAACGAAACCGATGCGATAACCGACATCGGCACTCAGGAGAGCACGGAGATAGGCGGGAAGTATTACACCTTACTTGAGCGCCGCACAATCGACGCCCGGGGCTATTTGACAATACAAAATAGGCTGTATCAATCGACCGACAAAGAATCTCTCGGCGTTGAGGTGCCGCTCAGTACGCTTGAAAAGTACAAAGACCTTGAGCGCGTCAACCGGCTGCCGCAGCCAATCTGGTCGCTCGGGCTCATACACCTAAAGAACCCTCTCGAAAACTGCGTTGACGGCTCGGAAGACGGCGTATCCGTTTACGCACCTGCGGCCGGCCTTATCCATCTGATAAATGTCAACGAGAAGCAGATTAACGGCGAATTCGAGCGCGGAGAGTCCAGGATAATTGTAAGCTCTGATTTGATGGAAAAAGACCCGAGGACCGGTGCGCGGTCATTTAAAGACCACGTGTTCGTCGGACTCGACGAAGACCCGGACAGAGTAGGCGTGACTATTTTCTCGCCTGCATTTCGCGAGCAATCGTTCCTGGCGAGAAAGCGGGAATACCTCCGAAACATCGAAAGCCTCATTGGCCTTAAGCGCGGCATTCTGTCTGAGGTTGAGGAGGTCGAGAAGACCGCAACCGAGATTACTTCATCGTCCGGGGAATACAACATCACGATAACGGACTTCCAGGAGGTCTGGACGAACGCCGTTAAAGAGGCGCTGCGGGTATGCTCTATCCTAGGCGAAATGTATAGAATACACGGCGCCACACAGCTCGACCCCGAGAAGGACGTTACAATCGACTGGGGCGACGGCGTGCTCTTCGACCGCGCACGGACGTGGAAGGAATATCAGGAGATGGTTGCGGCGGGCCTGTTAAAGCCCGAGATTGCAATCGCCTGGTACTTTGGCCTTCCGTTCCCGGAGACCCCCGAAGCCATAAACGATATAAGAGCCAAGTACATGCCGCAACTTGAGGAGCTGACAAGGGGCAGTGGTGGCGAAGATGATGAATGAGCTACGCGTCCCTAGCATTCCTAAGCTGCCCAAAGGCTGCCCTATAAAAAGCGACAGCACATGGTTCTGCCGTGGAGAGGCTGAGCCTCAGCTAATGCAAAACAAAAAGGCAGGTGATGTGCCTTGCTCACTCCCGAACAGCTCGACGCCTTCCGAGATAAGATTTTGCGGGTCACTGACCCGCTTATTGAATTCCTCTTGACCGACATCGCTCGCCGCATAGCTGAAGCAGGGCAGCTCACCTCTACCGCGGCGTATGAAGTGTGGAGGGTCCAAAACCTCGGCATGTCGCAGCGGCAGGTAGAGAAAGCCATAGCCAAGCTGCTAGATAAGTCTAAGGCGGAAATTAAAAAGCTTATGACTCAGGCTGCAAAGGTCGGCTATAATTTTGACATAAAGCGGTTTCCGACAGTTGCGGCGATACCGTTCGATAAGAACTTATCAATTCAGCAGACGGTGGCGGCGGCTATCAAACTTGCACAGGACGACTTCACAAACATAACGCAGACCCTCGGCATGATAGACCCTTACGGGCGCGTAATGCCTTTGCAGGACGTTTATAGGAGCTGCACAGACTTCGCTTTTATGCAGGTATTCACCGGCGCGGCTGACTATGAAACGGCAATCCGGCAAGCGGTTAAGAATATAGCGGCAAAGGGTTTGCTAACAATTGACTACCAAAGCGGCGTACACACTTCGCTTGAGGCTGCCGTACGCCGTAATATTATGGGCGGCATGGGCCTGATGGTGCAGGAAATCAGCAAGCGGAACCATGACGACCTCGGCTGCGACGGATGGGAAATATCCGCGCATGCCGGGAGTGCGCCGGACCATGAGCCGATACAGGGGAGGCAGTACAGTGATGAAGAGTATGAAGCGTTAAACAGTATGCTCCAGCGGCCCATCGGAACGCTGAACTGCGGGCATATGGCTTTCCCGATCGTTTTAGGGGTCAGCAAGCCACAATACACAGAGGAGCAGCTCGCGAAATTCCGGGCCGACAACAGGGAAGGCATAACCTACCAGGGCAAGCACTACACAATCTATGAGGCCACGCAGAAGCAGCGCGAGATTGAGCGCGCCATGAGGCTGCAAAAGCGCCGTATTCTGCTTGCGCGAGGTTCAGGCGATGTTGAACAAGCCAAAACAGCTAATATACGCCTTGCGGTTTTAAACCAGGAGTATATGCGATTCAGTAAAGCGGCGGGGCTGCGGACGGATATTGAACGTGCGCAGGTAGCAGGATTTGGTAAGTCGCAGGTTGGCCTAGCGGCGGCGGTTGCCAGAAATATGAAGTCAATGGAATCACTGCTGGGAGTACAAACCCCGACAGGCGTGACTGTCTTCAGTGTATCTCAGCATTTTTTGGAACGTTCCGTGCAGAGAGGTTTAACGAGCGGCGCAGTAAAAGACGCGTTGCAAAATCCGATAAAATTTGGTAATATTAAAACTGACGATTTGGGCCGCCGCAGTCAGCGTTTTTATGGGAAAGACGCCACAGTCAATATAAATCCGGATACGGGGCAGCTTGTGACTGCGTGGAAAACCAGTAGCAAAAAGAAAGGAGGCATCCAGTGAAATATCCATTTAGCGAGGCACAGAAGAAAATAGTGAGGCAACTTGGCTTCGACCCGGAACGAGACTACGACGAGGATGCCGCCGATGCGCTGCTTGAGGCTGTATCCGATTACTTGATGGCCCGCGGTTTCGGCAATGACTATGTAGCAAACGACATCGGAAACCTTTGCGAGGACATAATCACAATCATAACGAAATGACCACCAAGCTAAACGGCTGGGTGGTTTTTTCATGCCCAAAAAATTGATAATTCACGATAACAAGCCTGCTTATTAAAGCGGGCTTTTGTTATACCATTTCGCCCGCCGGGCGTAAAACGGCAACCGCACGGGAAGCGACCCCGTAAAAAGCGTAGCGGAGAAAGGAGTTGCCATGAAACGCGAATTTCTTGAGAATCTTGACCTCGGCAACGGAGCAAAGCTGTCGAAGGAAGCTATTGATGCCATCATGGCCGAGAACGGCAAGGACATCGAAAATGTGAAGAAACAGTACGCCGACTATGATGACATCAAAAAGCAGCTCAAGGAAGCCAACGAGACCATTGAAGGCTTTAAGAAGCTCGACATCGAGGGAATCAAAAAGGCCGCGGATGAGTGGAAAGAGAAGGCTGAGAAAGCCGAAAAGGAAGCCGCCGCGAAAATCGCGGAAATGGAGTTCTCCAGCCGCCTCGACACAGCAATCTTGGCGGCAAAGGGAAGGAACGCAAAGGCAATTCGCGCCCTCCTTGATATTGAAACGCTCAAAGCCTCAAAAAACCAGGATGCCGATATTAAGTCGGCCCTCGAAGCACTAAAAAAAGAGAGCAGCTATCTGTTCGAAGCCGAACAGGTGCCGCCTCCTCCGGGCGCTCCCGGAGCGGGGAAAGACCAGATGATAACAAATCCGCCTGCGCACACAATGGCGCAGAGCATACAAGAAAAATTGTTTGGAGGTAAGTAAATATGCCTATTACACTTGAAGAAGCGAAAGCACTTTCTCAGGACAAGCTTACTCAGGACGTTATCGACGAATTTCGTAAGAGCGCCCTGCTTGACATGCTTCCGTTCGACAACACGGTCAAGCCGCAGGGTGGTGTGACCCTCGCATATGTTTATAACCGCGTCACTACGCTTCCGACGGCGGCGGCCCGCGCCATCAATTCGGAGTACATTGCGCAGGAAGCAAAGACCACGGCTTACACCGTAAACCTGAAGGTTTTCGGCGGCGCGTTCGAGCTCGATCGCGTCATCATCAATGACGAGAAGCAGGTCGTTGATCACGTGCAGTTCCAGCTGCAGCAGAAGATTCAGGCTACCCGCGCGCTGTTCCATGATATGTTCATCAACGGCGACGCCGGCGTGGACGCTTCCGGCACCGAGTTTGACGGCCTCGACAAGGCGCTGGTCGGCAGCTCCACGGAGCTCACTCCGAGCGCTGCAATCAACCTTTCCAACAGCACCAACATCGACACCAACTGGAAGGTGTTCCTCGACTCCCTACGTAAGATGAGAGCTAGGCTCGACGGAGCTCCTACGCTGTATCTCATGAACAGCGAGATGTATGCGGTGTTCCAGAGCGTGATGGACAGGGCCGGCATTAATTTGGCATCCAAGCAGAATTACGGCGACGAGGTCAGCCAGTGGGGACCGTCGCTCGTCATGGCCCTGGGCGACAAACCCGGCTCGAGCGACCCCATCATCCCGATTGACGATTCCAACGGAGAAACCTCGATCTATGCGGTCCGCCTGGCGCTGGATGGTGTGCATGGCGTCGCTCCTTCCGGCAGCGCGTTCATAAATGCGTATCTGCCCGATCTGACCAGACCCGGAGCCGTAAAGAGGGGCGAGGTTGAAATGGTGGCCGCCATCGCGCTGAAGGCGACCCGCGCCGCCGGCGTTCTCCGCAGAATCAAGATAGCGTAAGCATGGCAAAAATCATAGCCCCCAATAAGAGGTATAACGGCATATCCGCCAGCGTTCAGTTCAAAGAGGGCGTGGGTTATACCGATAACCCACGCCTGATTGAATGGTTTGAACGAAAAGGATACACCGTCGAGCGCGAGGAGCCGGCCGCGCCGACGGTGGCAGCGGAGGCCGGCCCGAAATCTAAGAAGAAGACTGCTAAGAAAGGGGATAAGTAAATGCCCAGAATTTACGCACCCAACGAATCGCATGAGATGACATGGGGCGAGGTCGACTTTATCAAAGGCGTGGCGGCGTGCCCCGCTTCCGCCACCTCTGCAATCGCCTTTTTCACCGCCAACGGCTACACCATCGACAATTCCAAACATATCCGCACCCTGCTGGACGACCTGACCCCGGAGCAGCTCCGCGCCCTGTGCGGATACCTCGGCATGACCATCGACCAGGGCGAAGATCCTGATACCAAGTATGCGCTGGTGCGTGCGATTGAGGGCGAGATAAGCTCTAAATACCTCGCAACGGTCACCATCACATCTGAAGCGGGGACTACGGCAGGCAAGACCAAGATAACGATCACCGGCGCTGGCAGCTATAAGTATAAGACGGCCAAAGACAACGCTCCTGCGCCGCTTTATATGGACGATGCCAGCGATTGGGATGACATCACATCCGGGGATGAGTTTGAACCAGCGGAAAACCACAACAAGATTACTGTGGTAAAAGTCAACAACAAAGGCTATGTAATCGGCAAGGGTACCGCTACTATCACCGTTAACTCGGGCGGTTAATGAAAGGAGCCGCTTATGGTTGATTACGCATTTTATACCGGGACGTACATGGGCGGCTCCATTCCTTCGACCGACTTCCCGAGACTGGCTAAGCGGGCGGAAGAGCAGCTTGCCAAATACAAGCGGGATTACACTGTGACAGCTCCGGATGAAAACAGCGAGAAAATGGCCATCTGCGCTATGGCGGATGCGCTGTACTACTTTGAGACGGTTCAGAATCAGCCGCAGAGCGCCTCTATCGGCAGCGTGTCCAGCAGCCGTAGGGAGGTCGATATCAGCCCCAAGGCACAAGCCGCGGAGCTGTATCGGTGCGCAAAGATGTATCTGGATATATACAGGGGGTAAGGCAATGCTGAGCGTACAACCTCGTCCCCCGGTGGATTATTCCCTCTGCAATCAGACCGTGACCGTCTATCACCAGAACGATGACAAGACGGTCGCTCGTACTGTTTACGAAAACGCGTTTCTCGACTTCCGCAAGAACCAGAACATCAACAAAACCGGCTCGACCGAATCAAACTCATTCTTGCTTGTCATTCCCGGTTCTGTGTCGCTGAGTGTAGGCGATAAGGTCTTGCTCGGTATCGGTCCGACAAGCATTGCTTGGGCTGACTACATCCCGTCAAAAGTTCCGGGGCTGGTCGTTATAAAGTATGTTGACCCGAAGTATTGGCGGGGCGTGCAGTGCCATGTGGAGGCCGGAGGATGAATATTACAGGCAGAATTACAGTCAAGCCCGCGGCTCAGATCATGCAGAAGCTCGGCGTTCTCCGGGGCGGCGAGGTCCAAAAGTTCCATACCAGGAATGTTTTGCGCCGGATCCAGAAGTACATGCCGTACCGAACCGGATTGACAATTAAGCTTATGGTCGCTCAGTCGCCAGTTGAGGAGCCGTTTGTCGTGATTGACGCGCCTTATGCTCGCTATCTCTACTACGGCAAGGCGATGGTAAACGCCAAAACCGGAAAGGGCCCCGCGTATATCCCCAATGTCGGCTATCGCTACCGCAGGGGCACGGTGCTGAAAGCAACGGACCGGCCGCTGAGGTACACGACCACCAAGAATCCGCAGGCGGGGCCGTTGTGGGATAAGCGCCTGATTGCGGCCGAAGGTGAAACAATGCGGCAGGAGCTGCAAGACTTCGTTGACAGAAGGGCGGGGATGCGATGACGGCACTCGAAAAATTAAAAACATGGCTCACCACCTATGAGGGCCACGATATTCTCTCGGAATTCTACGTCGACTATACAGACAAAGTCCCCTCTAATGGTGGCGTGTTCCCAAACGGTTTGGTGGAAATCAGCCGGCGCAAGGACATTCTCGGCAATACGATTGTCGAGAATCAATACAACTTTGGGCTGTACTATGTATTTAAAAAGTCCCCGGGAGATGATTCCGGCGCCATTATAAACGCTGACTGGGTCATGGACTTTCAGGAATGGGTGCAGGAGCAGAGCATTATCGGCGCGGCCCCGGCATTCGGCGACGAGCCTAGAACCGAAAAAATCATAGCTCAGAACGGCATGCTGTACGAAGCCGACGAAGAGGGAACGGCCATGTATATGGTGCAGTTGTCTGTTCAATTTAAAAAATTTTACATGAGGTGATCTAATGGCAGACCTTGCTTTTAACACTCCCGGCGGAGCGGTTGTTGAGCGCGCGCTGCTGATCGCATATCTCAACACCGGGACCCCTGCCGCCCCGGTGTGGAGCCCTATCGGAAAGCGCGTCGAGGATAGCTCCGAGGAGTTTGATTGGAGCGACGAGTCCAAAACGGACATTTTTGGCAATACCTACACCACAATGAAAAAGCCGACCATCACGCAGACCTTTGACCCGTGCGAGCTCGATAGCTCTGACGCTGCGCAGGTGAAAATTTGGAACCTAGCCGTCAAAGACCAGGATGCGGCCGCGCTTGCCTCTCAGGACTTGCTTATTGTCCACGCGTACGCCGGTACGTCGCCGGCCGCCATGTTTGCGGAGCGTTACAGCGCCTGCGCGGTTAAACCCACCGGGCTTGGCGGCTCGTCCAACGTTGCTATGCCGATTGAAATCACCTACGGCGGCACCCGCACCGTAGGAACCGCCTCGATTTCCAACGGCGTCGTAACTTTCACTCCTGCAACGGGCGCCGAGTATCTTGTAACCTTCAGCGTCACCGGCGCGGGAGGCGCGAGACTGGCGGGAGCGAAGATTTATATCAACAATCAGATGCTCACTACCGACGCCAACGGCATAGCATCCATACAGCTGCCGGCGGGGACCTATGAGTATTCCGTGATTGCGGACGGCTATACAACCGTGACCGACGAGATAGCGATTTCGTCCGCAGCGGTATTTGAAGCTGTCGCGCTGAATGCTTAATCGAGGAGGATTATTATGAATACGCTGAACTTTGAAACCGGGGTAGTCACGTATTCCGTCAACAACGGCGCCTGCGAAATCTCATTTAACCCGACAGATAGCGCGTTTGTGGAAAAGCTCTTCAATGCTTTCGACGCGCTTGATAAGAAGCAGGAAGCGTATAAAGCCGAAATCGAAAGAGTCGCAGATAAGCGCGAGATCTTCGAGATCGCCAGGAAACGTGACGCCGAAATGCGCGAAATCATCGACGGCATTTTCGGCCCGGTCAGCAATTCACTGTTCGGCGACATGAACGTGTACGCGCTCGCCGGCGGGCTCCCGGTGTGGTGCAACTTCCTTCTTGCCGTCATAGACGAAATAGACACCGCCTTTGCTCGCGAGCAGAAGGCAACCAACCCGAGAATAGCCAAGTACACGGCGAAGTATCACAAATGATTTACGATTTACCGACAAGCGTCGACATTGGCGGCAAGGAATATGAAATCAGATCAGACTATAGGGCGGTGCTCGATATCTGCACCGCCCTTACTGATGTAAATCTGAGCCCGCAGGACAAGGCTATAGTGGTGCTGGATATCTTCTATCCAGGCTTCGCGGAAATGCCGCCCGAGCACTACGAAGAGGCAATAAGGAAGTGCTTTTGGTTCATCAACTGCGGCGATGAGATTGAGGGGCAAAATCGCAAGGCCCCGAAGCTCATGGACTGGGAACAGGACTGGAAGTATATTGTCGCCTCTATTAACCGCATTATCGGGCAGGAAATACGGTCCATTCCCTATATGCACTGGTGGACGTTTATCTCGGCCTATTATGAAATTGGCGGGGATTGTCTATTTGCGCAGATCGTCCGGATCCGCGAGAAGCTATTGAAAGGGAAGAAGCTCGATAAGGCCGAGCGCGAATGGTACAACAAGAACCGGCATCTTGTGGATTTCAAAACAACGTACAGCGAGGCAGAAAAAGAACTATTAAAACAACTCGGAATAAAGTAATAGCCGTCACGTTTATCGTGGCGGCTTATGGATTATTTGGACGCAACGAATTTGATGTCTTTTCCTGACCATACGTCCGGTTTGAATCTTATCTCTAAGGTTTTCCAGTCTTCCGGTACTTCGTATCCGACTACTCCGGCCATCTTTTTGCCGGCGGATACGGTCCCGTCAAGCTGATTTTTCTCGGAAGCGAGCATGGCGGAGAGACTTAAATTTTGCGAATAATCATCTATGTAAGTCTCAAAAGACAAAAGCGAGCTTACAACGATATCCTTGTCTGAATTGTTTTCTATTTCAAAAGAGCAAAGTACAAACACATTTCCAGATGAAGGCTTAAATAAATCGGTGCCTTCGCTTTCAGATACGTCTGTTAAAGTTGCGACAACGTTGTTTAACGATACCTTTTCGCCGACTCCAAAAGTATTTTGGTTTTGTGCGACGGTACCAACCGCAGGTGAAGCTGTAAACGCTGAAGATGTATCGCTTACGAGTTTTGGCTCATCATTACCGCCCAAGATTGAAGCTATAATTCCGAATACCGCAAAAACAATTATTAAGCCGACAAGTGTACGTGCTAGTTGATGCTGTCTTGCTCCGCATTGAGAGCACCTGTTTGCGGTTTTAGCTATTTCTGCTCCGCAGGTTTTGCATTTAACCAGCTTTTTCATAAAATCACCCCATTTTAGTCAATATATACCACAATTTTTAAATTTTGTCAACAAAAATTTCAGGTGGTGAAACCATGAGCGACGGTGCGATAGTGTTTTCTACAGCTCTCGACAATTCTCAGCTGGAAAAGCAGCTGAACAGTCTATCGAAGAAAATAAGTGCAATTGAAGATAAAATTGCCCAGAAGCAGGCCGAGCGCGCGCCGCTTGCCGAGCAGTCCGCAGCCCTGGCCGCGCAGCTTGATGCCGCGAAAGCCCGCCTTGAATATATGAAGAGCGCTCAGGAGACTTTCTCTAGCGCCGCTATCGCCCAGCAGGAAGAGACAGTTAACGCACTTCAGACTAAGTGGAATGCGATTCAGACGCAGGTTGAGCGGTACGATGCCGTCATCAAGAACGCCACAATCGAACTTGACCGCAATAAAGAGAGAGCTGGAGCTATTGCCGCGGAATTAGCGGCGGCGGGCAGTAATTCAAATGTGATGACCGGAGCCCTTAACAGAGCAAGTGTAAGCATGGATAGAATTCTAACGCGCATAAGGCGATTAGCCGCCCGCGTTATGTTCTTCTCGGTTATCACAATGGCGCTTAGGTCTGTCCGAAGATGGTTGAGCGACATCGTAAAAGCCAGCCCGGAAGCTTCGGCAGCAATCGCAAAGCTCAAAGCGGCCTTGCTTACGATGGTACAGCCCCTTGTTAATGTCGTAATTCCCGCATTTACCACTTTGGTAAACCTGCTTGCTAGGGTAGTGACTGTAATCGCGCAATTTTTGTCTATGCTGTTCGGAACCACGCTCGAACAGTCAGCAATGTCGGCCGAGGCGCTATATAACGAAGCAGAAGCGCTTGACGAAACCGGAGCGGCCGCCAAAAAAGCGTCCAAACAGCTTGCGGCGTTTGATGAGATAAATAAGCTCGGAGACAGCTCCGGTGGAAGCTCTAGCAACAAAATCAAACCTGTTTTTTCAGCGCTAGTCGCCGAAAACACCAAGGAACAATTGAACGCTATCCTTGAAATTGTTAGCGCAATAGGCGCGGGACTGCTGGCCTGGAAGATTACCTCGATGTTTACGAAAAGCTTATCCACCGTTGCTGGAATTGCGGCGGCCGCAGCTGGAGCGGTTATGCTGGTCTACAACTGGCTCGATGCGTGGAACAGGGGAATTACCTGGAAAAATCTTAACGGGATACTAGCAGGCCTCGCAGCAGTCACCGTTGGTTTAGCTGTCGCCTTCGGCTCTCTCGCGGCGGGCATTGCATTTGTCGTAGGCGGACTGGCATTGCTGGTTGTCGGCATAAAGGACGTTATAAAAAACGGCTTAAACCTGCAAAACGTGCTTGCTATCATTGCCGGCATGCTCGCAACGGGTCTGGGAATTTCATTGATTACTGGATCTTGGATCCCGATGCTAATTGCGGCAATTGCATCTGTATTGCTGGCAATAACATACATGACAGGGCACGGCGGAGAATTGATTGCAGGGCTTAAAGAAATCCTCGGGGGCTTCATTGATTTTTTCAAAGGCGTTTTCACCAGGGATTTTACTTTGGCTGCCGAGGGCATAAATCGAATTTTTGAGGGGGTTGAAACCGTATTTGGGGCGGTTATCGACGGCATTAAAGATGCGTTCTTATCTTTCCTGAATTGGCTTGATGAAAAGACGGAAGGAAAGCTCAGCGCGATAATAGATGCGGTCCGAATAGCCTTTAGCGGTTTGGTGGATGGAATCAAACAGATTTTTAACGGCCTGATAGAGTTCTTGACCGGTGTGTTTACAGGTGATTGGTCAAGGGCATGGGACGGAGTCAAGCAAATCTTCAAAGGGGCTTGGAACAGCATCGTTGGCCTGCTGGAGAGTGCAGTGAACCTGATTATCAAGGGCGTCAACTGGCTAATTAGTCAGCTTAACAAAATCCATTTCGAGGTTCCGGACTGGGTTCCGGTTATCGGCGGAAAATCTTACGGCATCAACATTCCTTCGATTCAACCTGTCCAGATACCACGCCTCGCCACCGGAGCCGTTATCCCTCCGAACCGTGAATTCCTCGCGGTCCTCGGTGACCAGAAGAGCGGTATGAACATCGAAGCGCCGCTTGAAACAATTGTGGAAGCGTTTAGGCGCGCCGGCGGCGGAGAAATCACTATAAATCTAACAATACCTCTCGACGGTGAAGTTATATATCGAAATCAGCTAAAAGTCGCGCGCCGGCACGGACAATCTTTCGTTAGGGGAGAGGCATAATGAACTATGTAAGAATAAACGGAATTTCCTTTGACGTGGATGTCGCCATCTCGGACTATGAGGAGAGCTTTGATGTGCTGGACGGAGAAAACGCCGAGCGTTCCGTGCTGACCGGCAGGATGATCCGAGACATTATCGGCACGTACATAGGGCATAAGGTCACCTTCTTCAACGGGAAAAGCAATGAAGCCTTCGATGCTCTGTGGGACTATCTTGTAAAACATTCCGTAGACGACAGCGTGATGCTCGAGGCGGCCGACGGCCAGAGAACGATTGCTTACGAAGCTTATTACACGCACGGCCAGAGAAAGCTTAAGAAAGTCGAGGATGGAGTTAATTATTGGGACGAGCTCGAAGTTAACTTCATCCCGATGGACGCGCAGGTGAAGCCATCATGAGCGCTAAATTAGTGTATAAAGACATAGCCGTCGGAGCTGCAGAGGATGCTTATATAACCTCTGACAGCGCCGATGCTAGGTCTGACATATCTAAGCTTCCATTCGGGGTTATTCATCCAGACCTCGCGACGCTGGAACTTAACGCTTGGGGCGGCAACGGAAAGAAGAAGATTTATAACGGGCAGGAAGTGGCCCTTATCTCGAAGGCGATGTCCGGTGCTGACTGCACATTCTCTACGCCGCCGTCATTTAAGGTCGAATTTGACTCGAACTACACAACCCTCGGCATCTCGTTCCGGTTCGCGACAGAGTCAGTCGATTACCCGACGTCTCTCACTATCAAATGGTACCGGGGCGCAACGCTGCTGGACCAAAAAACCTTTCGCCCTGACGGGCCCAGCTACTTTTGCGAGAATACCGTAATCGCCTTTAACAAGCTGGTTGTCACCATCAACGCCACGAACCTTCCGTATCGATATGCGCGCATTGAGCAGATAATGTTCGGAGTCGTGCGTGAGTTCACCGGCGGGGAAATCGGCCGCGTTGAAATATTGCAGGAGGTTAATCTGATATCCACTAAAATATCCTTCAACACTCTTAACTGGACCCTACAAAGCAAAACCGGAGTGAATTACATATTCCAGGCCAAGCAACCTATATACGCATACAACAGCGGAAGCCTGATAGGCGTTTTCTATATCGATGACGGCGCGAAAAAGCTAACGGACAAAAAGTACACCATACCCTGTACTGATGCCATCGGCGTGCTCGATACGATACCATTTGAAGCGGTTATGTACTCGAACAAGAACGCCGTTGAGGCGCTGACCGAGATTGTTAACGGTGCTTTTGAGCTGGAAATTGATCCCTCGCTTTTATCGGAAACGGTTACGGGCCTGAATCCGAAAGGGACGAAGCGCACCGCGATTCAGCAGATTGCTTTTGCTATTGGGGCGGTTGTGGATACATCAGGTACGGATAAAATTAAGATTTATCGCGCTCCCATGTCGGACCCGTCGGAGATTCCCGCTGCAAAAGTGTACTCGGCAGGGAGCGTCAAAACGGACTCGATTGTTACGGCCGTTATTATCGCCTACCATACATACACCGAAGGAAGCGGTACGAGCGGCGACGATGTGATTGTTGTCGACGGCATCAAATACGTCCACACCTCCGGAACAGTGCGGATAGATAATCCAAATGTCACCCCGTCTGACAAAGAGAACATTAAGGTAATCGAGGACGCGACGCTTGTGAACGCCTCCAATGTCGCGGCCGTGGCAGCCAGAGTGTATGCCTATTATCAAAGGCGCGATACCTTGAACAGTCGCATCGTTGTGAACGGCGAGCTACCCGGGGATTATGTTTCTGTTCCTACCAAATACAACGGAACGATAACCGGCCATATCGAGAGCATGAAGATTAAGCTATCGAATACCACCGCAGCAGACATTGCCGTAAAGGCGGTGGGCACATGAGCCTAGAGCTTATAACCGACAGAACGCAGGCCGACTATGAAGAGTGGCTGAAGCTGTCGCAGATACCGTGGGACAAAATGACTCCCGAGCAGAAAGCAAAGTGGTCTGTGCCGATGAAAGGGGCTTACAACTACACCGACCTTAACCGCGTCGGGGAGGCCATTCTTGCGCTGCAGTCCATTTTGGCTGGCTATGGCTATTCGGTCGAGGTAGACGTCAGAACGGACTATACACTGGGAGAGTGGCCGACAAAGAGCGAGATGGATGCTTACGTCCAGAGCATAGCGAATATGCGGGCTGTCCTGGCCGTGCTGCCGACGACTCCGGATGCGCCTGAGAGCATGGACGATGGCACGATAATAGTTTGGAACAATATCGAGATAATTTTGCGGGATGTAGAGATGCTAATCACTAACATGGCCGCCGCATTCCGTCACAGCGGCACATTTTGCTCCGGGCAAGGAGGACTGATACTGTGAAAGACAGAATACCAACTGAAATCGTTGAAATAGCAGGGAAGCCTGGCGAATACGCAATACGATACGGCGAGTACGACGCGGAAGGTAATTTAATCGGGTACCGATATTTTGCACCAGCTGACGAGCCGATAGAGAAGGGGACGGCAATCAACAAGGCGTCCTTGCTCAAAGACGACACCGCCGCACTATACGGCCTCGGCGCGGACGCTGTGCCGGATGATGTGTTTGCGGCGATAAAACATACGCTTGACTTTAAGGCGCAAGCCGTTATTGGTTCCTACACAGGCGATGGCACAGATACGCGCACAATAGATATTGGATTTACACCAAGCTTTGTGTTCATCTGGTTAGATAATGCCAATGCGACACCAACCCTTTGTTATAAAATATCCAGTTCGTCCGTATTAGTCACTCTTGCATATAGAGGACATAATACAACGCATACAACAACAAATGGCGGGTTTTTAGTGGGCGCATTAGATAAACCAACAAGCGGAAACAGCACCAATGAATCCAATTCCACATACCGCTATCTAGCGGTTGGTGTGTAGGAGGTGAAGATATGACAATTATTAATAAAACCACAAAATCCGTCGAATCTCAGCCGTGGCGTAAAGAAAACTGGATGGGCGACGATTGGGTTGAAGTCCCGCTGCATCTCGAACAAGCCGCATTTGAAAACGCGGGGTACTGTGAACTTGTGTTTGACGATAACGGGGCCTTGGTTGATATTATCCCTACCGAGCGCCCGCCTGAGCCGGAGCCGATGCCCGATTTGCAAGCGGACATGGCTGAGCTATTAATAGACCTTACATATAGGGTAACGCTTTTGGAACTGGGGGTGAGTATATGATTTACAGAGTAATAAAGCAGCTTATAACCCTCGGACGCACCGACGGCCTGCGCGACAAAATCGATGTGCTTTTCGTAGCGGGCAGTCTCACCGACGAGCAGTACCAGGAGCTTGTAGAGATGCTCCCAGCAGAATAATTCACAACCGCCCCAGGGCGGTATTTTTATTGCAAAGTGAGGCGGTAACAATGCCGGAGTTAGATGTCAAAGTTGCAGAGCTTGAGCAGCGCTGCAAATCCAATACGCACCGTTTAGATAAGATGGAGCAACGCCAAGACAATTTGGACAAGCTCGTTTCCTCGGTGGCGGCCCTAGCGCAGGAGCAGGAGCATATTAAGGAGGACGTGACCGAAATCAAGAGCGATGTCAAGTCATTAAAAGAGAAGCC
>Ga0134104_1000877_pt1 | contig 31110 bp, 20 predicted proteins | sample 15_3_2metaG_FD_94455 | JGI IMG/M metagenome (GOLD analysis project Ga0134104, IMG submission 94455) | Switchgrass degrading microbial communities from high solid loading bioreactors in New Hampshire, USA - 15_59_3.3_214_A2 metaG | ecosystem: Engineered > Bioreactor > Semi-continuous > Anaerobic...
GTTAAACATATATGCACCATTCCTTCTATTTCATTATGTGCATATATTATATAACATTTTGTACTTCCATAAAAGTTGTATTTTTACATATCATTTACCCACACAAAATAGCGAAGCACCCAAAATATATGTCACCTCTTATACTGTTCTCTAAATGCAAATAAACCTCTTTCCATTAATGTATGAGATTTCTAACCTGAAATTTTAAAAATATTATTTCTACATTCAATATTAATCTCTCGCCTGATTTGTATATTGTATTGCATTAAATAAGCAGCAACTTCCGTTATAACCCTCTTCTATAAAAACTAAAAAACACAGACTTATTTGTCTGTGCTTAATAACATATAGTATATTTTGTTTAAACAAACTCTAAAGAATCTATATTAAAGTGAACATTATTGTGTTTTTCCTTTAATTTTTGAAACTTTTTTTGTCCTATAAAGTCAGCCAACAACTTATAACCACCTTCAACTAAAGCATCATCTCTTGAATTTGGAATTTTAACATTAGTAAAGTATTCATTTAACAAGAATTTAGCCAAATTCCTCATTTCTTTCGAGTTATACGTGGGATAATTTTCTACATTTTCTAGTATATATTTGGTCGTACCCATTAGTTTAAAACATTCATCATTTTTTAAATATGTACTAAATGTTGTTTTGTCCTTTAAAGGATAAAACAACATCAACTTTTGAACTCTATAATTAACCTTTAACTCTTCATTCAAGTCATTAGAGCCTACGAGGTTTTCCTTATATGCTTCTAAAAACTTTGAGTATTCATTTAAATTAAACATATAAAAATCACCTCTCCTCTAAAATCTCGTTAGTAAAAAGTGCCCAATTCTTTTTTAACTTTGCCTCTCCAACATGATACTCAAATGACTCATTAGCTAATTTATGTAATTTGTGAATATCTATATTTTTAAGTATACCAGACTCTTTAATATCTTTCAAGTCCTGCGGGTATCCTCTTCCAAACTTTGTAATTATCAAATCATAATCGGATAATAAATATATATCCAAAAAATTAAACTTATAGTCAATTTTTATTTTAACTAATCTTTCTTCGTAATCAGGATGCAATAGTATAATACCTTTACAACGGTCATTTATTCTATATACTTCATAATTTTTTCTGAGAAATTCCCATAACTCTTCCTCAATATGTAACGAATCAATATCATCAGTTATTCGCAGTAAATTATGTTTTAGAGCGATAGCCGAACTACCAACTATGATTAATTTAAACACCTTTTTATTATTCTTATACTTTTCTGCTAGTTCAATATCCAGATGAATCAATCTTTCCAGTATATTCCTCCGTAATTCATCAATACTATACATGTGTTTTCTCCTAAATATAATATTTACATTATTATACCATATATATCGACAAAAAAAATATTTATTTTAGTTTAATACACATCATCTTTAATGACTACTTCCTCCCATCTCAAAACATTTCAACTTTTTTCACAAAAATTTCATTAAATTTCATCCGCCCTCAACCAAGCATGCTGTATAATATTCAAATAGTATTGTACATGTACAATAAACTTTTATCAAAACGTGAGGAGGACTAATCTATGAACTTCAAAAAACTTATGGCATATGTACTTTCGGCTTCAATTGTTTTATCTATCGGCAGTATAAGTACAAATGTCTCCGCAGCACAGAATCCTTCAGGTAAAGGTCATAAAATTTATTTGAAGGCAGCAACACTGGAACCGGGCAAGGGATCTTTATCTTCCAAAAGCATGAAATCATCCTACAGGATTTTTTCAAATGAAGAAGGACCCTACATCATATGCTTTGACGGTCCCATAAAAGATGAAACAAAAAATTCCTTAATTGAAATGGGAGTAGAATTTTTGGATTACACACCGGAGTATTCGTATCTTTGCTTCATGACTTCGGATACTGCAGAAAAAGTGAAGGGTGTTTCCCAGGTTGTAGACGTTTTTACCTATGAAAACGAATACAAAATTGATCCTGCTCTTATGTCTAAAATTAAAGAAAGCAGGGGTAAGAAATCTGCCAAAGGTATTGATGTTCCCGATTTCGAGCTGGAAGTCAGGATAAGTACATTTGGAATCGATGACAGCAATTTGACAAGTCAAATAAAAAATTTGGGTGCTTCCGATGTGTATCAAATGGGAAAAGATATCTATGCAAAGGTTTTACCGAATATAATTGAGAATCTAGCCGCTCTCAAAGCTGTAAAATTTATAGAAGAAGTACCTGAGTTTAAAATCAATAACAATAGGGCGTCCGGTATTGTACAGTCCGAGCTGGCTTCAACCTTTGGCTATGAAGGAGCAGGTCAGATTGTAGGTGTTGCCGACAGCGGACTTGACAAAGGAATCGCAGGTCTCAATGACGGAACGCTTCACATGGACTTTTTCGGAAAAGTAAATGCTATTATTGACAGAATAGGTTCTTCCGGAGCCGATGAGAATGGACACGGCACACATGTTGCAGGTTCTATTGCCGGTAACGGTGTGATGTCTCAAGGAAAAATAAAAGGAATGGCTCCTAAAGCAAAGCTCTTTGTTCAAAAAATAGGTAATGCCGATGGCGTCGTATATCCGGGTTCATTAGAGCAACTATTTCAGCAGGCTTATGATAATGGAGTAAGGATTCACAATGATTCCTGGGGAAGTGCCGGGTTCGGTACCTATGGCTCATGGAGCGCCGACGTAGACAGCTTTGTCTGGTCACACCCAGACATGCTTATAGTAGTTGCTGCAGGAAATGAGGGTCCGGATAATTGTACCGTAGGTTCTCCGGGTACTGCGAAAAACTGCCTTACCGTCGGTGCAACAGAAAATTTCAGACCCTATATGAAATTGTATGATGGTTCATCCATATCCGACGACCCCAGCGAAACCGCTTTCTTCTCAAGCAGAGGATGCGAAGACGGAAGAATTAAGCCGGATGTTGTCGCGCCGGGCACATATATTGCTTCAACAATGTCATCTTCAATGTTACCTGAGTTCTTGGAATATACCACAACCTATCCAGGCTACCCAAATTATGAATTTATGAACGGTACATCCATGGCTACTCCTATAACTTCCGGTACTGTAGCGTTAATTCGGGAGCATATTGTAAAAACCTATAACATAAATCCCAGCGCTGCTCTCTTAAAGGCTTTTGTCATAAACGGTGCTTTAGGCCAGAATGGATACAGCCAAGACCAAGGTTGGGGAAAGGTAAGTCTGTACGATTCAATATTTGGAACCAGAATTATTAATGACACCGATTCCGTTTCCGAAGGTGAAAGTCAAACCTATACCATATCATGCATCAGAAGCAACAGGCCGTTGAAAATCACCCTGGTTTGGTCGGATTATCCTGCATCGGCTCAGAATGCAGCTGCTTTGGTAAACGATCTGGACCTTATAGTAACAGCTCCGGACGGTTCAGTAACGTATTACGGAAATGATTTTACCGTTCCTTACGATTCCGATTTTGATAGAACAAACAATGTGGAGAATATAATAATTAATAACCCTGTTGAAGGTACCTATACAATAGAAGTGTTGGGCCACTCAGTTCCCCATGGTCCTCAGCCCTTTGCATTGGTAGGCTCATCGGATTTTCTCAGCACACCTAAAACCATAAAAGCCACATCAACGACCGACTCCATAACCATAAGCTGGGATCCTGTTCCCGGAGCGGTAAGTTATGACGTTGAAGTGGACGGTATGAACATTGTAAACGTTTCCGGAACAAGCTATACCCACAGCAATCTGGCTTACAATTCTGAACACAAATACAGAATAAGAGCCTTAGATACCAGAACTTATAGTGTTTGGAGTTCTACCTTTACGCACTCTACACAACTGCATACACCCGTGCTTGGAAATACCTGGACTGATGATGGAATTCAACTTACATGGGATTCCGTTCCACAAGCAACCTCTTACGAAATATATATGAATAACAGCTATTTAGCATCCACAAATGCAAATACATATACAATAAAGAATCTTACTCCGAAATCAAATTACGAATTTTTCATCAGAGCCAGGGCAGATTTTAACAGCAGCGTTCCCAGCAATATTCTGGAGATTTCCACTCCCGATATTGGAACTTCCTATAAAAGCCCTATGATTACTAAAAGAACGGATTTCGGTGCAGCCGCTTCAAGTAACGGAAAAATCTACGTAGCAGGCGGTAAGAACGGCTCCAATTATCTCAACACAGTAGAAGCATATGATCCCGCTAATGACACTTGGACACAGAAAGCTCCGATGTCACAAGGAAGAAGCGGAGTCAGACTGGTTGAAGCAGACAACGGTAAAATTTATGCTATCGGAGGATTTGACGGCAGCTCCTATCTCAATACCGTTGAGGAATATAATCCCGCTAATAACAGCTGGACTGTCAAGACCGGCATGTACACCCCGAGAAGTGATTTCGGTATTGCCTGTGTGGGTGGCAAAATTTACGTAATGGGAGGATATAACGGAGCTACATTGAGAAGTGTTGAATCCTATGACCCTAATACCGATACATGGACCAAAGTGGCTGATATGCCGACTGCAAGAAGCAACTTCGGTACAGGAGTTGTAAACGGCAAAATCACGGTTATGGGTGGAATATGCGGTACCGATAACCTTAAAGCAGTGGAAGAATTTGATCCTTCCACCGGTAAGTGGACAGTTAAAAATAATCTTAGAGACTGGAACAGCGACTTTAGTGTGTCTGAAGCAAACGGTAAACTCTATATTTCAGGCGGTAAAAATTCAACCCAAATTACAGAATATAACCCTCTAACCTGTTCAGAAGTTAAGGCAGTTGAATTGCCTTCAATGGTTTATGGTCATGCTTCCGTTGTTCTAAATGGAAACGTGTATATTTTAGGTGGATTTGTGAACTCATCATACAGCAATCAGAACCTTTGCTATAGTCCTCAAAAAGACGGCTGGATTGAAGAAACTTCCATGCTTAGTGAAAGAGCCTTCTTTACTGCAGAAATCGTGAACGGAAAAATATATATCTTCGGAGGACAAGATATTAATTGCAGCCCTGTAAACACCGTGGAAGAATATGATATAGCTACAGGTACATGGTCTCCATGTCCTCCAATGTCCGAAAGAAAGACATATTTGACATCCGGGGTTATTGACGGCAAGATTTATGTATGCGGCGGCGATTATTGGGGCTATGATATGCCTTATTCCAATGTGCTTGAAGTTTACGACCCTGTCAGCAAGACATGGAGCAGAAAAGCAAATATGCCTGAAGGTCTGGCAATGCCTAAAGCTGTTTCTTTAAACGGTTGTCTGTATGTTGTCGGGGGATATAAAACAGTCGGCTCAAATAACCAAGTTTCACAGAGCGTTTACAAGTATGACCCAACCAGCAACAGCTGGTCCACAGTAGCTCCCCTGCCGGTTCCAAGGGTTAATCACGGTCTTGTTACCGTAAATGGAAAGATATATGCAATAGGCGGACAAAACTCAACGGGGGTTTTAGATTCCATTTATGAATATGATCCGTCAACAGATACCTGGACAGCTAAAAATCCTATGCCGCAAGCTAATATGCAATTCTCAACTGCAGTTGTTAACGACAAAATATATATAATCGGCGGATGTGATTTTGTAAACGACCTGAAGAGCGTTTACGAATATGACCCTGTTAACGAGACCTGGACACAAAAACAGAACCTGCCTTCACTCATGGCAAGGAACTGTTCGGTATTTGACGGAAACAAAATATACACTATGGGCGGAATGCTGGATCGACTCATCTATATTGACATTATTGATACCGTATACTCATACTCACCTTCAAATGAAGGCATTATAAAGCTGGAAATGGGAAGCGGTATAATGGAACCGAAAGCAGGAACGAAGACTCTTCCGCTGTCAATATCCAATGTGCCTTCAAATGGAATATATGAAGTGGACATTACCCTTGAGTATGATCCTTCCACCATTTCGATAACCAGTATAACCCCCGGAAATGCTATTGCCGATTCAAATGCTTTCTACCACAATGTTAATAATACTTTCGGTACCATAAACATCTCTTATTTTGGAACGCAGCAGGCAATAAGCAGCGATGGAATATTGGCAAATATTGAGTTTAATGTCCTTGATAGCGTCAATACTGCAAAGAGCAGTCCTTTGAACTTCATCAAAGACAACTCAAAGATCTATGGTGAAAATTCCTATGAATATAAAGGAGTACAGCTTATAGACGGAGCTGCTGACATCTTTATATACGGCGATGTGGACGGTAACGGTCAATGTAATTCCATCGATTTCGCTTATTTGAATATGTACCTTTCGGGACAGATTAAAAATCTTCCGGGTGCTTATTCAGCAATTAGCGGAGACGTAGACGCGTCCGGTGAAATAAATTCCATTGACCTTGCACATTTTAGACTCTATATGCTTGGAAACACCTCTAAATTCCCGGCACAGATAGAGTAAATCAAAGATATGATTGCCAATAGTATTAAGGTTTTGAAATCAACAATCGATTAAGTATTTTATCAAAGGCTGGGGAATAACCCCAGCCTATACCTATTTTTATATTTTATGTAAGTCTTTAAGAACATATAAAATTATTTTTTTTGTAATCTATTTTACTTTTTTGTAGTGTATAATATTTGTTAATTAAAAAGAGACAAAAATTGAGTCTAAAATTGAGTTTAAAATTCGAAGTATTAATGGGTTTTAGAAGCATTAAAATCAGTTTTTTAGGGAAAGAGCACTAATATTTCACAAGGGGGGATTGCAATGTACGCCATTTATGATATGAAAACATTGTTAGAAATCATTTTCAAGTATACCAAGAAAAACGCAAGAATCCTTGCTGACCGGTATTTGCTGAAGGATGTGTCCATTATATCCAAATGGAGGAATAACGTAGTATGTCCAAAAAATGATGATATTGTTAAAATTGTTGAATTTGTAAATGACGAAGCCACAATTTCCCAAAAAGAATTGATTAGGGACAATATTGAGGAATTACTTAAAAATGCACCAATTAAGAGCAAGATTAAGGATATTATCTTAAACACCGAAGATTTCAGTGAGTTTCTGAAAGAAGCCATAAGTGTCTCAATGCCGGATTATGAGGAAAAAAATATACTTTATTGCTCTGATGAAGAAAAAAGAACTCGAAGTATTGTAAAAAAAGAGCTGCCGACAAAGAAAAACGGAACCTATTCCGGAACTGTAGAGCTTGATTTTAATCTTCCTGACGGAAGTGACATAAACTTATATAAATTAGCTGCCGGTTCAGAAATAGAATTCAAAGGAAAACTAAACCTTTTTCCCAGGAAAGAAACATTCAGGGTTACAAAATTCTTCAGAAGCAGTACTGCTTTAGGAGTCTTGTTAATATGTGTAATTTTAGGTACAATAATTGCCTTTTCCATGGGTATTCCGGAAAACAATCCCTTTGCTTATGCCTCAAAGAACAATGATGCATTTAATGAACCGGCTGTCACCGAAAGTGACTCAAATCCTTCAGGCGCAGAGGACAGCCATGAGCAAAGCAATCTTGTTGCCGATGAAAGCAACCTTAATTCCTCAGAAAGCGATCACGAGTCCGGTAAGCCTGTTACAGACGAAACAGACTCTAATGTTTTAGAAAGCAATAATGAGGATTCTACATATGCAACCGAGACAGAAGAAATTAACAGTCAGGAAACAGAAAAACCGGAGGAAAACAATCAAAAAGATTCGACCGATGACCGAACAAACAGCAATAAAAACTCCGAACATACTACAACAAACAACATTACAAAAAGTTCCGAGCAAACCGTGACAAACAATACACAAATAAACAGCTGGAACAACTTCAATATTCAAATCAGCGGTGAAAACCTCAATTTGATAGTCGGGGAACAAAACGCTGTCAGCATTGAAACCGAATGATTTAATAGCTTTGCATTCTGTATAGAATTTTGGGGAGATTATAGCAGGTGGTATATATGAGACATAGAAAAAAAGGTATAATGTTCTTAGTTATCTTTGCAGTTTTTATAATCAGTTTCTTTTTAGTTCAAAGCAATGAGAGAGTCCTTGCCAAAGACATAAGATTAACTGCTAAAAGCCTTAATATTAAAAATGCCCGTCCGGAAAACATAAACGGGACTGTATATATTCCCTTAAGAAGCATTTTTGAGGCCTTAGGATGGGAAGTTACCTGGGATGCACCATCAAAAACCGCTACCTGTACAAATAATGACAGGATCATTAATTTTGAATTAGGCAGCACATCGGTCAAAATTGACGGCAGACATTACATAATGGATAAACCCTTTATAATTTTGGGAAACATGAGCTATGTACCGAAAAAATTTATTACAGAGGAGTTTGGTCTAAAAGTCAGATGGAATAAAAAAGACAATATAATTATCACTTCGGATGAAGATACAACAAGCGTCACAGTAAACGGAGGCAGTAATATTATTATAGTGGGAGACAGCATGATTATAAATATTTTTGAATCGTGCGATATCTATACCGTCAGCGATATGATCAGTTACGCAGACAGGCTCCTTGCCTCAAACAATGCACAAGAAGCTTTGCACAAGTATAATGAGATTTTGGACAACCTTTCAAAGGAAGAAATGCCGGATATTTATGCCCATGTAATGAACAATCGTGCAAATGCGTACCAAAAGCTTGCCGAATACAAGCAAACCAAAAGCAATATCCAAAGTGCAATCGACTCCTACCTTGAGGCTATGTCCTATTACATTGATATTGATGATAATACAAATTACAGCATAATACTTAACAATCTCGGAAGTGCGTACAACAACCTATATGATATTACCGGCAATAATTCATACCTTGTAGAAGCTTCGGTTTATTATGAAAAGGCATTGAAATATTACACCCTTTCCAAGTATCCCGTGGATTATGCCCTAATTCAATATAACATGGGGAAGGTTTATTATAACTTGGGAATGATTGAGCTTGCAAAAGAGTGTTTTACGGCATCCAGGAACGTTTTTGAAAACTCTTTGGATGAGTATTCTTTGGACAAGGACCCATCCTGTTATGCAACCATACAGTTTCATTTAGGTATTATCCATAGCGTTCTTAACGAATTGCTCCTTTTAGAAGGGACGGACGTGCAGCAGGCAAATAATCCGGAGTTGCCGCCTATTAAGAATTTTGATGAGGGTAATACCAAGGCAATAAGCCATTTTAATGAAGCATTAAAAGTTTGGACTGCCGAAAGCTACCCTTTAAACTATGCAAAGGTTCATAAATGGTTGGGAGATATGTACACCAAATTCTACAAAAGCTCCGGAGATATTGAATACTTAACGGAAGCAGAGAAAGAATATGAGGAAGCTATAGAGTTTTATTCCAGGGACCGCTATCCCTTCCTCTATGCTGTGGCAAATTATGAGCTCGGCAGCTTGAAAATACTTTTATCCCGGTTCGAAACCAACGATGGATATTATTCCGAAGCAGCAACAGCATATCAAAAAAGCCTTGAAGTTTTAAACTCTCTGGAATATCCAAGGTATTACAATCAAACACTTTTGGCCATTGAAAATTTAGAGAACAACAAATAGCTTATTAAAACCGAAAAGGAAGTTGGTAAACAGAAATGAAAAAGAGAAGAATATTTTTACCCGTTATTCTTATATCCTTATCCCTACTATTGCCTTTACTGCCCGCACAGAAAGCGGCAGCATCGGAGGAGTATAATGTACAAATAAACGGTTATCCTGTGCAATTTACAACGATACCGTTAAAGTCGCAAGAAAACTTATTATTGCCGTTAAGAGAAATCTATGAGCTTTTTGGATTTGACGTACAGTGGGATGATACCGCCAAGACAGCTTCATGTACAAAAGCGGACAGAACGGTTTTAATAAAAGTGGGCGGCAAAACTGCACATATAGGCGGCAAAACATTGACTCTCCCGGTTCCGGCATCAATTATCAACGGAAGAATATACGTAACCTCCGAGGTAATTTGTGAGGGCCTGGATATCACTGTGAATATCGAAGAAGCTGAGAAAACCGTTTATCTTGTTTCAAAAAACGGAGCTAACGTTTCCGTATCGGGTAATAATAATTTTCTCGTTGCAGGAAATAACGTAATTGTAAGTGTTATAAAAAAGCATGATAAAGGAGCATACCGTAAAGAAATCGAAACTGCCGACAGTCTCCTGGAAAAAAATAATTATTGGGGCGCTATAAAAAGCTATGAAAATATTCTAAAAAGCATTTCAAGTGAAAAAGATCCTGAAGAATATGCCCATACTATGAATAATATGGCAGATGCATATATAAGTTTGTCTTGTCTTATAAATAAAGAGGAAAATGCGCTAAAGGCAATATCTATTTTGGAAGAAGTGTTGGACAAGATAAAAGACCATAAGTATTCTTCATACATTGCCGATGCATATAAAGGTCTGGGAAGAGCTTACGGTATTTACGCCAATGTAAGGGACATGGAAATCAATACAATCAAGGCTCTGTATGCAATGGATGAAGCCTTGAAATTATACGATAAAGAAGATAATGCCTATGACTATGCATATACTCAAGTTTACAAGGCATTTTCCCATTACTCATTGGCTAATGTGAAAGAACCTGATAAAAACCTGATACAAGCATTAAAGTCCTGTGAAGAAGCCCTAGATATATTCAGCTTTGAAGCAAACCCCCTCGAGTATTCAGATGCCAAAGAAATTCAGGGAGTTATTTATATGCGCATATTCAGCAGTTCTAATGATGTTGAGGACCTTAATACTTCTTTAAAAGCGTTTCAGGATGCCTTAAAATGCATAGATGTCAAGGACTCCCCCGACAAATATGTACGGATTCAATGCTATATAGGAATTGCTTATCAAAATTACATGACCATTGATCCGTCAATGGAAATCTTTGAAGCGGGCATTGCTGCCTTTGATGAATCGCTGAAATATTGCAGCCTCGATACTTCCCCAGCAAATTATGCATATGTACAGGTCCAGTTAGGAGTATTATATATTCAGATGTCCCATTTCACAAGTAATACAAAATTTGCCGAAAAAGCTATTGAAGCTCTCAATGAGGCAGCAAAGGTATATACCATTGAACAATATCCGTTGTATTATGCCCAGCTCCAATATTATCTGGGAGGTTCCTATAGAGTTATCGCAGAATTAAATCGCGAGGAAGAGTATTATTTCAAGGCACTAAAATCCTTTGAAAATACATTGAAGATTTCTACACCGGAAAAATATCTCGATAACTATGCCACCACAAATATTGAGCTTGGAAAAACATATATGGATCTCAGCAATATAAGTGAGCCTGAAGAGAATTTAAACAAAGCTCTCGAATGCTTTGAAAAATCCTTGACGGTATATAATCCGCAAACCGATCCGGTTTACTTCGCATATGTTGAAGGGTACCTTGCATCCGCACTGCTAAAGCTTGCTAAATTGAATATCGAACCTTTGAAGAATATAAATAGGGCTATTGAAGCGTGTGAAGCTGCCCTGGGAATATTTACCTTTGAAGCTTCCCCTTATTATCATGCTGACGTTAAAACAGTCCTTGGTGATGCCTACTTTGCTAAAGCCGGCATTGAGGATCCGGAAAAAAATATTATGAATAGCATAAACTCCTATAAGGACGCCCTGATGTACTATTCGATTGAAACAACCCCCGAAGCCTATGCCGATATTCACATAATGCTTGGAAATGCCTATGTTTCCCTTGCCAAGCTGCAGGACGCAAATGAAAATAAAAAGCTTGCAGCAGCAAGCTATGATGAAGCATTAAAGGTCTATACGGCTGAAGATTACCCCGAAATACACAAAATGATAACAAATAAAAAGAAATTGAATATGCTGCCGTAATAGCTCTACCGATATGTTTGTTCAAAGATCCCCGCAAAAACCGCAGGAACCCGCAATTATGCATCAGTGCCATTGGTTGAATTATTCCAATATATTTGACACCGGAATGATTATGTCACCGAAATCCACCATGGTACTGAATATTGCAGCTTTTTCAAATCTTATTAAGTCCTTGGGCATTAGGTCCTCTTCAAAAATCCTTTTACTGCGTAAAAGCTTTTCCCTTTTTGTACCCTTAAGAAGGGGATTTAATGGCGTGTACCACCTGTCATTGTCAAAAAAGGCTATGTTTGCAGCCGAAGTATCTGTCAGTCTGCCGTTCTTGACTATAAGAATGTCATCACAGCTTCCCCTAAGTTCCAAAAGCTTGTTAATATTTGTTCTATCCTCATATTTATATGCATAGTCAATCTCTGCATTAACTAATTTCAGACTCCGGATTTGCTTTAGAACATAAGGGACAAACTCTACTTTTATGATTTCCCTATTGTATACTATCCTGCATTTGAACAAACCGGCCTTGTTATACTCCTTTAGTTCAAGAATCCTATTAAGATCCATGGGCTCATTCATATTAAAGAGGGCTTTTCTTGATCTGTTAAACCGTTCATTGTGCAAATCCACGTCTTCAAAAACTCCGTCTTTCAACTTAATGGTTTCAACCAATCGGAACATAAATTTTATTTTTCAACTCCTCGTATTCCGACTCAGCATCACTATAAACGGTTATGCCTCCTCCGGCTTTATAGTAATACTCTCCGTCAATATTTTCAATAAATCTGATCATAACGCCACTGTCAAGGTTTTGACCGTCAAAATATCCACATATTCCGCAATAATAGCCTCTATCGTATTTCTCGGCTTCCTTTATTATTTCAACCGTTTTTTTCTTAGGTGCACCCGTCACCGAGCCTGCAGGAAGCATCGCTGCAATGATATCTCCAATTCTTTCATTATAATCCCCGCTTAATTCTCCTACTATCTTTGAACTGACCTGCAGAAGATTCCTCTGTCCGGATACGATTTTATCAATATATCTGTATTTTTCAACATGCACATTTTTTGAAACCATACTCAGGTCATTTCTAATAAGGTCAACTATTGTTGCATGCTCAGCAGCCTCTTTTTCATTTGCCAATATCAACTCCTCTGCATTTTCTATCGATGCGTCAATGGTTCCCTTCATCGGATATGAGGATATAAAGCCGTCATTTATCCTTACAAAGATTTCAGGTGAAAAGCATACAAACCGGTCTTTATACCATATTTTATATTTGGCAAAGCTGCCGTAAAAAATATCCTTGAGGGATTTATTCAGCTCTACCTTTACGGGAAAAGTGAGATTGGCAAGGTATGAGTTACCCATATATTCATTGAATTGCACATATTCAAATGCTTCTTTATACTTACTGAACTCCATCGGATAAGCTTTTATTTTTATATCATCGTTTGTGTTGCTGCGTGTATAAAGACAGTTCGAAAATTTATTGAAATCGTAGAGCAACTCCGCCGGATCGACTTCATTGGTTTTTTTAATAATAGGCTTTTTAAAATCAAAATCTATAATAAAAACAAAAGGTATTCTATTTTTTCCAAAGCTGTTGGCTTGTTTTATCCAGTTTTCGAATTCTTCACCTTCTCTCCCTTCGCATTTTCATCTTTTGCTTTTTCATATTAACATATAAAACTTAGTTTCTCAATCCCTTTGATATTGCAGTCTATATCATCATATATAATGCCTTCGGATACACCGTCAAGATAAAAAAGTGTCAAAATCTTTACGCTGGTACTGTAATTAAGATAATGTATTAATTCTAGAAATTTATAATAATAACTGGTAAAATGGTGTTCAGATTTTATTGTTTGATGTAAAAAACAATATCAATTAACATTTTGCGGGGTGATTTTGTGAAACAAGAATTAATAAATAAAATGATAACCATCGGAAAAATCTTTTATGATAGGGGTTGGCTGTCAGCCACCTCCGGAAATCTTTCTGCAAGGCATGGAAATGAAATAATTATAACCGGTTCCGGTAAACATAAAGGTTTTTTGAGTGAAAAGGATTTTTTGGTTTTGAACCTGGACGGAGAAATATTAGAGGGTTTCGGAAAGCCCTCCGGAGAAACCCAATACCATTTGCAGCTGTACAGAAAATTTGAAAAAGTTAATGCAATTATACATACCCATTCGGTCTATAGCTCTCTGGTATCGTTAATAGCTGAAAACTGCCTTGAATGGTGGCCTATATTGAAAAATACCTGAATAGCTGCAATCAACCTCTGGTCGGTTATATTTTGAAAGATCATGGCCTCTTTGCGTGTGCAGGTTCTATAGATTCGGCCCAGATATACACAGAAGCACTGGAATTCTTTTTTCAATACGAATATCTTAAGAAGACCAGTTGATTATAATATCCTTGATGAAAAACCGAAATTAATAAGAGTAAGAGCTGAATAATCAATTTATTCAGCTCCCTCCGATATTTCGAAAATCTCTAATTTATACAACGTGTCCACCCTAATCACCATATCTTAAAGATTTATATAGAATTTTTCATTTAGTCCGTATTACATCTTATCAAATTCTTCATCTCCACTATAGTCGATTTGTCGTCAATTATAGCTGAATAACTATTATATCCGTAATTAACAGTTATATATTAAGAGTCCTCTGTCGCCGGCTTTACAACGTGTAAACGGTATTCATCTCCAGAACTTTCTGAACTTTTATAGGTTACGTAATACAAGTTTCCGCTTTCTTTTCCCCACATCGACATAATACACATTTCTTTATTTTCCGGAGATTCCGGAGGAAAAATCATTTTTTTGCTTCTGTCCTTTAGATCATATAAATATAAATCTGTAGGAGTTGTACCCGTTTGATACGTGAATTTGCTCCCATCAGGAGAAGATGAAATATTGCACATCATATTATCTTCGTGTATAGGTATCTCTTCTAAGATGTTGCCGTCTTTATCCAGGATTACCAACAGTTGATTGCTTCCCTCAAGTTCCTTAAAGGAACACAAAATACCGATATTATCGCCATAGTAGCACAGCCCATTGTATACCCAGGCCGCAAAAGGTGTAAAAGGAAGCTTTATTGTTTTGTGTTTTCTTGCCTTTAGGTCTATTTCTATCAAAGTATCCGTCTCTATTCCGCTGTTATTGTTGTCATAACCCCCGACTAAAATAATTATCCTGTCCGATTTATATGAAATCAAACTCACATAGCCCGGAATTTCTATATTCATTTCTTCCAGCAAATCACCATACGTATTATTTTTTATATCATAATATAACAGTTTTCCCGCATCATAATGAACGTTAGTGTTGTAATATACAATATTGCCGTCATCGGATAAAAAGCCTTGGTAATCTCTAAAGTATACCTCTTCCGATTCCATTATTTTAAATGAATTTGTGTTAGTGCAATGTAGGTAAATATCGTTTATCCTAAGCAATAATCTATCATTTCCTTCGATAATACTTAGAAAATCGTTATCACTTGTTATATATTTACTCTCATCAAAATATTCGTTTGTTGCACTTTGTATTTCATCCTGCCCCGGAGTAACCCCCGGAATGCCAATGCTATTTTTATCAGATAAACCGGCAAAAAACTTATATGCATCAGAGGAAACCACAAATTTTGAAATATTATCCCTATTTAATACTCCTGCGAATATAACTATAAATAAAGCAGCCAATACAGCTGAAGTCTTAATTACTTTCAAATTTTGATATATGAATGATACCACGCTTCTTGAAAACCTCTTTTCGTTATACAACTCTTTATTTATTGAATTTCTTATATAATCCGAACACTTTTGGCTTAATTTAAAATCAACCTTCTCATAATACTCACCAAGTAAATAAAAAGTGTTGTAAAGCTTTTTACATTGTGAACACTTTTCAACATGCTCCATGATTTCTCTTTTTTCCTCAGCAGAAGGATTTGACTCCAACATATTTATGATTCTATTCTTATCATATTTGCATTCCACCTCAAACACTCCTTTTGGACAGGATTTTTTTCACCAAATTCTCCCTGGCTCTAAAGTATTTCATTCTTGCAGCACTTTCAGATATTCCGGTGATTTCTCCAATTACTTTAAACGTGAATCCTTTGCTGTATTTCAGAATGAAAATCTCCTTTTGGTCTCTTTTCAACTCGTCAATTATCAACAGAATTTCTTTCAGGCTTTCCTTCTCTTCAAGTATCAATAAACCATCCTCAGAGCTCATATGTAGCTGTTCCGATAATTCTTCAAAACATAGCTCCCTTGACTTCTTTTTATTCTTTTTATAGTAGTTTCTATATAGATTGAGAGCAATTTTAAAAACCCAAGGCAAAAAATCTTTGTTTTTATTGAATTTGTAGAGGCTTTTATATACGTTTATAAATGTCTCCTGGGTCAAGTCTTCCGCATCTTCTTTTAACAACGTCATATGAAACAAAAAGCCATAGATCCTGTTTTGATATAAATCCAAAAGCTTATCAAAAGCTTCGTTATCACCTTTTAAAATTCTCTCAATCAAAACACTGTCATCCTTCACCGTTTCACTTCCTTATGCTTTATTTAGGGCTTAAATGGTTAATTGACCAATCAACCGGTTTCTATAATGATAATACAATCATTAATACTATAACATAACGGATTTTTATAAAATATTGATAACAGGGGTAAAAATAAAGAAAACAATATGCCATTCTCATAAAGAACTCTTATAGTATAAATTTAAAAATTATGATATTATTATGGCAGAATATCAAAAGAAAGGGTGTTGATATGAAAAAACATTCGTTGTTTTTGTCGATAGCTTTATTGCTTATTTTTTTTATTGGATGTTCTGAAGTCACTGACAGCCCGAATGTCTCTCCCAGTAAAAATGATCTGATTGCTACATCATCTACACCGATCAATTCAACCATACTTTCAGACGAACCTTCTACTTCTACTCCATCCGGTGACGTTGCACTAGTATCGTCTGAAATGCCTGCAACAATACCGGAAAGCAATATAACTCCACAAACATCGGAAGTGCATTCTTTAGAAATTGAACAAGCTGACAGTGCTAAAGAGCAATCTCTCCCAACGGATAATAAAACATCCGCCACAGATTCCGGCGTTGTGGCAAACTCTCCCGAGAAAACTGTACAAGAAACAGAAACACAAAAAGTCACAGTTTATATAACTGAGAGCGGAGAAAAATATCACCGTGACGGATGCCAATATTTACAAAAAAGCAAAACACAAATAAGCTTAGATGATGCTAAAAATCGAGGATATATACCTTGCAAAAAATGTAACCCACCTCAATGAAAAGATGGATATCTGGAAATAGCCCAATAATCCGGAGCAGAAGCAAATCGGAGCAACCAGCTAATGGAAGTCTATTCTCCCCCCTGCACCCATGCATATAAACCCTGCCCAGTAAAAGGGATGGGAAAACGGTTTGTCCGAATAATTGCTATATAACCATTGACTAACTTTCTCAACATCTTCATCTGTAATATCAGGCATATATCTTTTTAAAAGTTTTAGATAATTACATTCAACTTCTTCAATATTCATTTCCTTTAAATACGTTTTTGCGAGTTTTAGCGAAATATCAATTCTCTCTCCTTCCACAAGGTGCTTATAAAAGTTCTCCATCAACAGAGTAGTTGCAATATCATCTACTTTCCAGAGGGACATAACAAGAGTCTTTACACCTGAAATAAAAAACGCTCTCTGCAAACCATATACCCCATCTCCTACTTTTACTTCACCCAGTCCGGTTTCGCATGCAGACAATACAGCAAGTTCCGTACCCATAAGTTCCATCTTGCTTATATCTCTTGCAGTCACAATACCTTCATTTAAAGTTTCATCCTTTAAAGCCGAATTAGCTCCGGTTAACGCCAGTCCCGATCTATCCATCGGATCTTCAAACTTTGAGATTTTAGTTTCAAAATCATCAAATGTCTCACTTTTTAAATTAAAAATACTTTTTAAATAAAATATATAATCAGTATTTTCACAAAAGAAACCATGGGTAGATATATGTAATACCTTTGGAGATTTTATTTTTAAAAAATTGGATTTTATAAAAGTTTCATTTTGTAATAGATCCACTTCTGAACATTTTTGCTTTAAAATATCCCACACAAAGTATCCTTCAAAAGGTAAAAGTTCATTAAAAGGTGCATCTGAACGTTCAAGAGCGTTGATCATGGCATTTGACATTCTTTCTACAGAATGTGTATTATTACTGATTGGTTTTATAATAGCATCATAATTTGCATTTGCAGCCACAACTCCTTTGTTTTCAACTACTCCACCCTGTATATTTAGCCAAATGATATCACCTATACTTCCCATATACCGTACGTGCTTATCTTCAATTAAAACTTCAAAGGGCAGTCTTGTTAACTCACCGTCAGGACAAATACATACCTTGTCCCACTCGTTAAGATACTCTTCTATAGGTTTAATTAAAATATTATACAGTTTTTTCTTTAGATCTTTGATTAAATGAATATTATCTTTCGAGTTTAAAGTTATTTGACTTCTGAAGAGGATAATTCCTAAATCTATCATATCTGCATCCCCTAAATTCACGAGTCTCATTTTATATACATCTTTTGGGTCAACAATCAGCACACAATACTCAGCTCTATAATTATCAGCTACGTTCCTATATTTAAAAAATTCAATTACAATTTCATTCGGAGGCAATAACTTAAGAAGTGCTTCCGGTTCGGCCCTTTCAAAATCTCTTAATGTATTCAGAGAAGGTAGAACTTCATTCTCTAAAGCCCAAAGTTTATCTTCAAGTTTATTTTTCTCTTCCATCTTCTTCTTTATCCTTTTTTGTTCTTTAATTTCATTATTTTGTAAAGCAACTAATTCTCCTTCAATCCTTTTAAAATCATTCATTAACCGAATCCATAGTGCTTTTTGTTCACCATTGGCATGTTGCTTAAACAGTAAATTCTTTAAGTTTGATGAATATATTTCCCCCTGCTTCATTGTAAATAACGGTATAAGATAACTATAATGAGGATTCCTTATATTTCTTAATATACACAGGTAAGCTTCATAATATATGAGATTCTCAATTTTAATAGCTTTTGCAGATTTCTTTGAAGCAATATAGTTCGCAGTTTGAATAGCTTTCCCAATCGCAAGCAATCCTTTATACATTTGTTTTAACGCTTCTTCATATCTTCCCTGTTTTTGGTATAATGCCGCTAGATTATTATACGTTGCCGATGTATAAGGATGCTCTTTCCCCAATTCTCTCTCCCATATTTCCAATACCTTTTTAAACAACTCTTCTGACTCTTCATATCTCCCTTGCGCACAGTACAATCCTGCCAGATTATTATATGTTATTAATGTCTCCGGATACTCTTTTCCTAACTCTCTTTCCCTTATTTCCAACACTCTTTTATATAACTCTTCTGACTCTTCGTATCTCCCTTGAGCATGGTATAATCCTGCCAAATTATTATACGTTGTTAATGTATAAAGATGCTCTTTCCCCAATTCTCTCTCCCATATTTCCAATACCTTTTTAAACAACTCTTCTGACTCTTCATATCTCCCTTGGTTTTCATATAACACTGCCAGATTATTGTACGTTTTTAATGTCTCCGGATGCTCTTTCCCTAATTCTCTTTCCCTTATTTCTATTACCTTTTTATACAGCTCTTCTGACTCTTCATATCTCCCTTGCTTTTCATATAATGCTGCCAGATTATTATACGTTTTTAATGTCTCCGGATGCTCTTTCCCTAATTCTCTTTCTTCTATTTCCAATACCTTTTTATATTGCTCTTCCGACTCTTCATATCTCCCTTGCTTTTCATATAATGCTGCCAGATTATTATACGTTTTTAATGTCTCCGGATGCTCTTTCCCTAATTCTCTTTCCCTTATTTCCATTACCTTTTTATACAGCTCTTCTGACTCTTTGTATCTTCTTTTCTTTTCATATAATACTGCCAGATTATTATACGTTGTTATTGTATAAGGATGCTCTTTCCCCAATCCTCTTTCTATTATTTCCAATACCTTTTTATATTGCTCTTCTGACTCTTCATATCTTCCTTGCGCATAGTATAATACTGCCAGATTATTGTACATTTTTAATGTCTCCGGATGCTCTTTCCCCAATTCTCTTTCTATTATTTTCAATGCCCTTTTATATTGCTCTTCTGCCTCTTTATATCTTCCTTGGTTTTCATATAATACTGCCAGATTATTATACGTTGTTATTGTATAAGGATGCTCTTTCCCCAATTTCCTCTCTTTTATTTCCAGCACTCTTTTATACAGTTCTTCTGACTCTTCATATCTCCCTTGGTCTTTATATAATTCTGCCAAATTACTATACGTTGTTAATGTGTAAGGATGCTCTTCCCCCAATTCTCTTTCTTCTATTTCCAGCACTCTTTTATAAAGCTCTTCTAACTCTTCATATCTCCCTTGGTCTTTATATAATTCTGCCAAATTATTATACATTGTTAATGTATAAGGATACTCTTTCCCCAATTCTCTTTCTTCTATTTTCAACACTCTTTTATACAACTCTTCTAACTCTTTATATCTCCCTTGCTTTTCATATAATCCTGCCAGTTTGCTATACATTGTTAATGTATAAGGATGCTCTTTCCCTAATTCCCTCTCTTCTATTTCCAATACCTTTTTATATAGCTCTTCTGTCTCTTCATATCTCCCTTGATCAAAGTATAATACTGCCAAATTACTATACGTTATTAATGTATTCGGATGCTCTTTCCCTAATTCCCTTTCTTCTATTTTCAATACCTTTCTTAACAGCTCTTCTGCCTCTTTATATCTCCCTTGGTTTTTATATAATCCCGCCAAATTATTATATGTTGTTAATGTACAAGGATGCTCTTCCCCTAATTCCTTCTCTTCTATTTCCAATACCTTTTTTAACAACTCTTCTGTCTCTTCATATCTCCCTTGCTCTTCATATAATCCTAACAGATTATTATACATTTTCAATGTATAAGGATGTCCTTTCCCCATTTTCCTCTCTTCTATTTCCAATAACTTTTTATATAGCTCTTCTGACTCTTCGTATCTCCCTTGAGCACAGTATAATACTGCCAGATTATTATACGTTGCTAATGTATCCGAATGCTCTTTTCCCAATTCTCTTTCCCTTATCTCTAATACCTTTTTATATAGCTCTTCCGACTCTTCATATCTCCCTTGAGCATAATATAATACTGCCAAATTACCATACGTTAATATTGTAGCCAGATGCTCTTTTCCCAGTTCTCTTTCCCTTATCTCTAATACCTTTTTATATAGTTCTTCCGACTCTTCATATCTCCCTTGAGCATGATATAATTCTGCCAAATTATTATACGTTTTTAATGTATCCGGATGTTCTTTTCCTAATTCTCTTTCCCTTATCTCTAATACCTTTTTTAATAGCTCTTCTGCCTCTTTATATCTTCCCTGTTCGTAGCATAATACTGCCAGATTATTATACGTTGTTAATGTATCCGGATGCTCTTTTCCTAATTCTCTTTCTTCTATTTCCAATACCTTTTTATATAGCTCTTCTGACTCTTTATATTTTCCCTGTTCATAGTATAATTCAGCCAATTCATTGTACTTTGTTATTGTATTAAAATGCTCTCGCTTTTTTTCCGGTTCAAGTACTTCTGAAACAAAAGATATATCAAATTTTATATTTCCCTTATTATGGTTAACCATATAAAACATATACCGTTCAAAAATTCTCTTTATACAAATCTCCAACTCACGAACTCCAGGTGTGCTGCAGTATTTATTTATAAGATAATCTATCGCACTATCCTCAAACTCAATTTTACTGTTGTCAAGATTATACATTTTTATATATTTAGGTATCAGATAATTTGTCATTATTACTTTCTTTTCCTCGTTAGTATAACCGGATAAATGTACTATTTCCATGCGATCTAACAAAGGCTTTGATAATTTATCTATACTGTTCGCAGTAGCTATAAATACTGCATTTGATAAATCTAAAGGTACATCAAGAAAAGTATCGACAAACCTGTTTCTGCAACCGTCAAATAATTCAATAAATACAGTTTCAGGCGATCCATGCTGATATGAATGTCTCATTTTATCAATTTCGTCAAAACATATAACAGGAGACATGGTCCCAGCTTCAATCAATGCTCTGGCAATAATTCCAGGCTGGGGTTTTGCAGAAGTTGCATCACTGCCTTTAAGCTCAAGAGCGGCTGACATTCCGTCAAGAGAAATATTGACAAATTTTCGATTCATTGCTTTTGCAATTGATTCTGCAATACTGGCTTTTCCTACCCCAGGCGGACCATAGAGAAGAAGATTACCCCCAAAATCGGAGCCATTACGTTTTTGAATAGATATGTATTCCAGTATTCTTTGCTTTACCCTATCAAGTCCATAATGGGATTCATTAATTATTTTCTTAGCCTTATTAATGTCTATTTCGGGAACATCAGTTTTCAACCAGGGTATCTTTTTTATCCAACTTAATTGAGTCTCATTATAATCCTTTTTTGATATGAGTTCATTTATATGAGCAGGTATAGGACCAGGACAATTTTCATCCATCTCAAAATCCTTTAGTGACTCACCTAAAGAAAACAATTCATCATCTAAATGATCCATATTTTCCTCTCCCCCAATACTATTTATCTATATAATTAAATTTTCTTTCTAAATCATCAATATGTTTTTACTCAAATTGGATCTTACTTCCTGCATCCATCCATATAGCTTCTGCCCTGTAAAACAGATAAGAAACAGCTTATCTTAATAATTACTATAAAAGCAGCATCTTATCTATCATCTTGGACAATCTCTATGCGATAATTTCGGTTCTCCGGTAAATGTCCAAAATCAAATACAGCTTTTTCACCTTCCAGAAGCTCCCCCTTATATTCTTTCTTATCGACATCATCCACCAAAACCAAATCAAAATCCACCACATCGGCGTTACAGTCAGTTTCTATTAAAGTTCTTCCATCCTGAACAGATAAATTAAAATCCTTTTTTTCCCTTTCAGAAGTTCGGGAACGTAAAGCTCCAAATATCAATCTATTTGCATTGAGTCTATTTGACGCACATTCTATTGAAGTTATTATATCATTGCCTACCTTAGTCACCTTGATAATACGATTTTTTAAGTTTTCAATTAAAGCTATTACCGGTGGCTTTTTTATATCCCCCTCCAAATGCTGCTTAAAAAAAGACTCCTGGCTGTACTTTTTATAAGCATCTGCATAAGCTTTACTATGTATACCGTCTTCAAATTCAATCCACTCGAAATAATCCTTTAAGTGCAATATGGCTTTTTCCATATCATTTTGTTCTATATATTCATCCGCAGCCTCCTGTGCCAATTTTTTATAATTAAAAAAATCCTCAAATTCTTCATCTTCAACTATATCCTCGCTTAGCTCGTCAATAATTTTCGAGGAATACCGGTAAGCAAAAAACATTTTCTTTTCAAAACTTTCCAACCTCTGTCTGCACTTATCGCATTCTGCTATATGCTCTTCAACCAGTAACTTTAACGGGTTTTTGTCAACATCACGTTCATGCTCCATAATATCTACATATTTCAATATCTCATCATCTTTTAAATGACACATTATATAACCCTCCTTAGCGGTCTTTATCACAAACTATTCTCTTCTCCATAATGTAAAGTTCTAACCTGTCGCGTGATCAAAGTTTATTAAATAGCTCCTTGTGTATATTTCTGCTTATTTCCTGCAAGATATCTTTAAGCTTACTTTCACTTTGGTATCTATCTTTTCCCTTCGAGTCTTTTCCATATTTGTGTTTATGCTTTTCCAATTCATACAACAAGTGCTCAATCTTATGTGCACTCATCCGATTTCGGACTTTCTTCAGTCTAATTAACCCGATTAACTCTTCATAGTTCCTATTTGCAATCTCCCTGTATAATGAACTCATACTTAAGAACTTCGGTTCTCCAATTCTTGAGTAAATATAAACTCCCATATCAAAATGATTGACATCTTTTTTTATGTAATCTAAAAGAAACCCTTCTTTTAAATATTCATTTTCAAGATATATCTTAAGCTTAGCTTGAGTACGCAAGCGCCACTCATTGAGCCTTTTGATCCAGTTGGTCTCATTACTGTCATAATTGCCGCTTCTTCTTGCAAGTGCTTCTATTGTTTTCTTCTCAATGCCTTCTATTGCTCTTTCCAACGCAATTTTGAGTCTGAATTGATATCGGCTGTTGTAGTTTTGAACGATTTGATTACACAAATATTCGATGGGCAGGGAGAAAAATTTCATGAGTTCATTGTTTATCCGGCTGACGAAAAAATCCGTACATTTTCCTTTGGAATCTATAAACTCAACTAAGTAGTAAATGAATAAAATTTTCTTAAAAACATCGTCATTAATTTCAAGTAATCTCATTAATGTTGAAAAAACAATACTATCATTTTCTATTATGTAATAATCTTCTTCATTTCCTTTACTTTTTATCAAATCTTCTGCAGTATCCAGACTAATATCTTCTTTTATCTCAGTTACATAATTATGTCTATCATAATATAATGTTTTAATTTGCCCCGTTGCCTGCTCAATATATTTAATTTTGCTTTTTCCTTTATATTTGAGTTTACTGCTAATAGTTTCCCCAATTAATTCTTTCCTGTAATTGTCTTTTTTATTGCCGCAATCATGAAGTATATAAACACTATCCCCTTCTATTTGTACCTTGTCTTTAGATGCAATACTTCTAAAATTTAATACCTTTACAGCAACCTGGGGAATAAAATACTTAGTTACCATAACAGAAAAAAATTTTGATTTGTCATCTTTGGAAGGATCAAACTTCCCTTGCATTATACAATTATTTATTCTCATCAGTACCTCATTCACTATATCATCTTCATATTCAAACTTACCGCTTTTTCTTAAATATTTCCTTACTGCTTTAGGTATCCAGCCTATATTCTTAAAACCTTTACCATCGTATATACTGGTGTACAGGGGCAATTGCCGTCCCATTATTTCTATATAGTCATTCAAGTACTCATTAAACATCTTTTCTTTTTTCATTCTTACACTCAAAGCTGCATTGGGAATAAGACGGCTGACTATGACTTCATGGAAAACTTTTTCTACATCGTCTTTTAAGGGATCGAATTCTCCTTTTTTTATACAATTATCAATTTGAAATACTACTTCTTCAATCACACTTTCCTCACAAAGATTTTTACAATTAAGTTTTAAATACTCCCTTACTTTAAATGGTATCGCGCCCTCGTATACTTTTTTATCTCCCTTAATTACCCTGAACAATAAAGGTAATAATTTACCGTTTATTATTATGGAAAGCTTTAAGAAGTCCTCAAGCATAATTCTCCCCCTTTAGTATATCAACTGTATAATATAAGTAATATATTAGTTAAATATATATAGAGCAAGAATTCAAAGCTAACCGCAAAAAAAATGTTTTTTAATTAAAAATTTTTTTAATTTTTAAAATAAATATTACATGAAAATTCTATCATTCTTCTCAACATATTTCCATATAAGGGTTTATTCTTAGGGAATTTTAACGCACTTTAGGACTTGAATTTCAATTTTTCCAATACTGCCATTGCAAGTACCGTTCCCTCGGCTCTGCTCATCGGTGCATCCGGTTGGAACTTTCCATCAGGATATCCCTTTATTATACCCTGCTCATAGGCCTCAATTATCAGACTTTCAGCCCAATGTCCTTTTATATCCCCAAAGGGAAGACCGTAATTATTTAAATAATCTATTATCTCTCTAAAGGGAAACAGATCCCCCGGACAGTTCGCTCTTTGCTTTTTGTCTATCTCAAAATGTCCGATTATAGTATTTCTGGATGGCTCAATCTCATAGCCGTATTTATCTTTTATATATTCAATTATGTATCTGTGAAGTATTTTTGTAGCTTCCAGCTGTTCCGGGGTTAACGCACCTTTACTTTCTGCCCAAACACCTTCATGCTCAATACTTACGGAATACCAGTTCGGATTTACATTCGGTCCCCTTTTTATCACCATTTCCGCTGTCGCATTTTCTATTCCGGACGTTAGACCGTTAGCCCATGCGCAGTCCTCTATAGCTACGAACTGATATATTTCACCTTTTTTGCTTACCCCGAAATGGGCACTGGACTCTTTGTTGTTTTGAGATGTAAACCAGTTTATCATGCTGGACATGGATCCTTCCGAAATATGGTTAACTATTAATTTGGGAATTCTGTTCCTCCTGCTTGACTTGTTAGTGTACAAGTTGCCGACAAACTTAATGTTTTTATCAGCCCATTCTTTTAAATTCACATTTACCGCTCCTTTCTGCACTATCCATTGTTTTCGGGCAGCTTCAAATCAGTTGTATTTGTTACTGCCTGTATTTACTTCTCTTTTTTCTCCGTACTCACAGTTTATTCAGATCTTGTTTTTATTGTTCTAAATATTATAAAAAAATAAATCCACCCGATTTAAAGGTGGATTCAGTCATTTATAATATTTATTAAATTTGCTATTTCATTAGGCACTCACAATCTTATAATATGTTCGTGCAGTCAGCCAATATACAATACCGTATATTACAGCAAAACCCAATAAGGTTCCAAATGTACAAAGCATTGTAAGCCTGTTATCGGTAAGGGAGAATAAGCTCAGGAGCTTCACCATTAATTTAAAATCAAAGGCTACATGGATAGCAGCTACTGCCAACGGTGCAAAGAAAACTATCAAAATCTGCATACTAACCGAACACCTTATTTCTTTCTTGGGAAGACCAACCTTTTGCATAATCTCAAAACGTGCCTTATCTTCATAGCCTTCGGAAATTTGCTTGTAGTATATAATCAGAACCGTTGCCATGTTAAAAAGAAACCCCAAAAACAGTCCGAGGAAAAGAAAGCCTCCGCTTGTTGCGTAAAAATCAGCTGAATTTTCCGCTCTTGTATTTACCAATAATCCTTTATAGTCTCCCATAACGTCTTCTTGAGATAGATTTCCAATCTCCCGGGCACATTTGATTTGATCATCTTCTTTCAGATCGGTATCAATTATTGCTACCCATTCCAAACCACTGGCCTTTTCACCATAAGCAGACTTCTGCCCCTTATACAAGGCCCGAAGTACCTGCTCATCCTTTACTACTGCATAACCGGTGTCGACTATTGCGGTTAGATTGCCAACTGAAGGAAAGCTTTTCAGATGTTCTACTATAGTAAAATCCAAAGTATAATCTCCTGTCTCTATACGGATATTTTCTTTATCTTTCATTGTGTCACTGAAAAATAAAATTTCATTCTCTTCCAAATTCGTCTCTTTTCCTGTTACCTTCCTAAAGTCCTCTTGGGTTATAAAGCATAACTGTGCAAAATCGGCATTAAAACCATTTTCAATGTTTGTATGATAATAATTTTCACCCTTTCCCGCCGCAAAAGCCAAATAGGTGTAATCCTCGAACTGGGTTATTTTTCCGTCGTTTTTTTCTATAATATCCTTTATCTTTTCAATCATAATATCTTTTTGAAAACCATTTTTTGATTCACTGTTTATAGTAATTTGCGGTACAATTTGGCCCGGACAGAATCTATCAATCATATCCTCCGTGCCCAAATAAAGAGAAAGCGTACCCGATACCATAACCAGTACCATGGTGGACAAAATACAAATATTTGCAAGACCTACTGCATTTCGCTTCATTCTGTATAGCATTCCGGAAATTCCGATAAAATATTTAGTTTTATAATAAAGCTTTTTATTTCTTCTAAGCTGCTTTAAAACAACAATGCTTATAGCCGTAAACAGACAATAGGTACCGATTATCACAAGAAATACGGCCAGAAAATAAATTGTCAGAGCCCGTATTGCCGACTTTGTAGTCAGGGCTATATAATATCCGGCACCAAGGGACAGAACACCAATCAAAGCCAAAATCCATTTGCTTTTTGGTTCCCTTTCGCCGGCACTGGAGCTTTTGAGCAATTCAATAGGCTTGGCCCTGCGAATCCCTACCAAATTGAAAAGCAGGGTGATAACAATAATTGAAGTAAACAATATTACCGATGCTTTTATAGCCACGGTGGAAATCGTAAAACCAAAGGGTACATCGAAGCGAAGCAATTTAAACAACGCAAGGGTTATCAGTTTGTGAAGCAGTATGCCGCAAAGCAATCCACCCGCAATCCCAATTAACGCCACATAAAGGGATTCATAACAAAGAATCCCTGCTATATGCCGTTTTTCCATTCCGAGCATGTTATATAATGCCAGCTCCTTTTTACGCCGTTTCATAAGAAAGCTATTGGTATACAGCAGAAAAATCACGGAAAATATACCGATAATGATTATTCCTAAAAACATCATCAGTTTCACATATGCCGCACCACGAAGCCTTAATACCCTTCGTCGGAAGCAATGGCATTTACAATATAAAACCCTGCCACTGTGCCGATAACAGTTAAAATGTAAGGCAAGTAAAACTTACTGTTTTTACGGATATTCTGCCATGCAAGAGAAGGAAACAAGCCCTTACGCATTTTTGTCACCTCCGGTGGTGAGCAGGGTCAATGTATCGGAAATCTTTTGATACATCTCATCATAACTGCAATTCCCTCTATATATCTGATGGTATACTACTCCGTCCTTAATAAACAAAACCCTCTTTGCATGACTGGCTGCTTTCACGGAATGGGTCACCATAAGAATGGTCTGCCCATCCTCATTAATTTTGCCAAACAAATGAAGCAGCTGATCCGTTGACTTTGAGTCCAATGCTCCGGTAGGTTCGTCCGCCAGTATAATCTGGGGATTGGTAATAAGGGCACGGCAAACCGCCGTTCTCTGCTTTTGACCTCCCGAAACTTCGTAGGGATATTTGTTTAAAATATCTGTAATCCCAAGTTTTTCGGACAAAGGCTTTATCCGCTGTTCCATTTCTTTATAATTCTTGCCTGCCAATACCAAAGGAAGAAAAATATTATCCTTGATTGAAAAGTTGTCCAATAAGTTAAAGTCCTGAAAGACAAAGCCTATATTATCCCTGCGGAAAGCCGAAATATCCTTGTCCTTTATTTTGGTCATATCCTTCCCCGATAACAGCACATCTCCGCTTGTCGGCTTGTCTAAAGCCGCAAGTATGTTTAAAAGAGTTGTTTTCCCAGAGCCGGATTCCCCCATGATGGAAACATATTCACCGGCATCCACTGAAAAACTTACATCGGTTAAAGCCTGTACATGATTACCGCCAAATCGTGTAGTATATATCTTTTTAAGATTTTTTACTTCTAACAATGGCATCATAACAACCTCCTTAAAGTTTCTACACTTATTTTAGCGGTAACGGCATCCTTCCTGCCATCGATTTACCTTACAATACCGGCTTGTTTCTTACATTCTTGTAAGCTTAAAAACCTGTGCCCATTTCAATACGAACCGTAGTGCCCTTTCCGATTTCGGATTCAAAAGAAATCCGATGTCCCAGCTTTGTTAATATCTGCTTTGTAAGATATAAACCGATACCTGACGCCCTTTTGTCAATTCTTCCGTTATAACCGGTATAGCCCTTTTCACAAATGCGGGGCAAGTCCTCCGGAGCAATACCGATTCCCGTATCCTTTATGACCAATGTGGTCTCATTTTCCGAATAAATAGAAATATGCCCCTCATTTGTATATTTAACTGCATTGGACAGTATCTGTTCTATTGCAAAACAAAGCCACTTTTCATCGGTTAATACCTTGTGTTTCAGATTTCCCAACTTTACACTGATTTTTTTGCGGATAAACATCGGTGCATATTTGCGTACCGATTGCTTCACCATATCTTCCATATCATATTCTTTCAATAGAAAATCCGTACTGCTGCTGCCGAGGCGAAGATAGGCCATGACCATTTCTACATACTGCTCAATCTTAAACAGCTGATACTGCAGCTCGTGGGATTGCTGATTTTCTTCACTTTGGATAATTAGCCGCATTGCCGCTATCGGCGTCTTGATTTGATGGACCCACAGGGTGTAATAGTCCAACATCTCTGCTTTTTCCCTGTCACTTTTGTCCGTGTATTGCTTTTTATCCTCAAATAAAGCTTGAATTAAATCCATATAGTCCTGTTCTATCTGATTCATCGCTGCCGGAAGTCGGTCTAGTGAGACGGCAATATTGGATCGAAGCTCACATAAGCTTTGATGTTTTTTCAAAAATGCAATGTAATCACAAACTCCAAATATCAGCATTACAACAAAGCACAGCAAGCTCGCATAGCCCACCGCCTCTAAAGGCAAATTATATAAAGAAAATATTGCGGTAAAAATTAACACAAAAATAAAAAGCATTATTAAGAGCTTTCCCTTTGACTTCAAATACACCATTAATGTTTCCATATTATTCCACCATATAACCCATTCCCTTTTTGGTAATAATAAACTCCTCTATCCCCACACCGGCAAGCTTCTTTCTAAGTCTTGTTATATTTACGGTCAAAGTATTTTCATCTATAAAATCGTCCGTCTCCCATAGACGATACATCAAAGTGTCCCGACTTACCACCTTCCCCTTCTGTTCAAGCAATACTTGCAAAATTCGCTGTTCATTCCTTGTCAACTCCAGTTTATTTCCTTGATACATAAGGGAACAATCGGATAGATTTAAAATTACTCCCTTGTGTTCCAATACATCAGTGCCATAGGTAAAATCATAGGTTCTTCGAAGGAGTGCCTGTACCTTTGCCACCAAAACCGTCAAATCGAAGGGCTTGGCAATAAAATCATCGGCTCCCATATTAATGGCCATAACAATATTCATATTATCCGATGCTGAAGAAATGAAAATAATCGGTACCTTCGATATCTTTCTAATCTCACTGCACCAATGATATCCGTTATAAAACGGCAGTGAAATATCAATAAGAACCAGGTGGGGAGAAAACTCGGCAAAATCGGAAAGCACATTTTGAAAATCCGTTACACAGCGGGTTTCCATCCCCCAGGAGGCCAAATGTTCTCCAATTATATTAGCTATTGTCGTATCGTCCTCTATAATAAGTATTTTATGCATTCTTTTTCACCAATGTTAACATACTTTTATTAGTATTATAACACCTCGTTTTAAAAAATTCTTTGGATTGCAGAAAAAATTGAAAAACACAAAAAGCGATGAAATAATGTAGAAGCAAAATTACTTTATATGAATGCAAA
>Ga0134104_1000878_pt1 | contig 31109 bp, 39 predicted proteins | sample 15_3_2metaG_FD_94455 | JGI IMG/M metagenome (GOLD analysis project Ga0134104, IMG submission 94455) | Switchgrass degrading microbial communities from high solid loading bioreactors in New Hampshire, USA - 15_59_3.3_214_A2 metaG | ecosystem: Engineered > Bioreactor > Semi-continuous > Anaerobic...
GTTCAGCAGGCACATGTTCATCAAGGTTGTCAACCGTATGGACACGCGCTCATGGCTCGAGTGCAACATGGAAGGTCTTGAGTTCTTTGGTGGGGTTCCCAAGCGCCTTGTCCTGGATAACCTGAAGGGTGGGGTGCTCAAGCCGGATATCTATGATCCCCAGCTGAATCGGGCATATGAAGAGCTTGCCGCCCACTACAGCGTGCTCATAGACCCATGCCGTAAGGGAAAGCCGAAGGACAAGCCTCGAGTGGAACGGCTCGTCCCATACGTACGGGAGAGCTTCTTCACGGGCCGGACGTTCTCTTCTCTTGGCGAAATCGACCGGGAAGCCTCAAGATGGTGTATCGAGGTCGCCGGCATGAGGATCCACGGCACAACGAGGCAAAAGCCGCTTGAGGTATTCAACCTTGTCGAAAAGGCGACGTTAAAGCCCCTTCCGGAGCGGTGGGAGATCGCCGTATGGCAGACTGCCAAGGTCGCACCGGATTCTCACTGCATGGTGAAGCGTGTGATGTATTCAGTTCCCTGGCGATATATCGGGCAGGAGCTTTCCGTGAGGGCCACCGACAAGAAAGTCCAGTTCTACCTCGGAGATGAGCTCGTAAAGACCCATATACGCAGGCCTGGTGTGCGGAGGCAGACTGACCCAGAGGACCTTCCGCCTGATAAGACTGCGTTCTTTCAGAGGACCCCGCAGTGGTGCATTCGCCAGGCAAGGGAAATGGGAGAATCGGTGTTCAGGTTGGTGCTCGAGCTCCTTCGTGAGGAGACTCTGACACACTTGCGCCAGGCTCAAGGCGTAATACGGCTTTGCGACACCTACGGCGCCGAGAGGCTCGATCGGGCCTGCGCAAGGGCCCTTGCCTTCGGTGACGCCAGGTACAGGACCGTAAAGGGCATTCTTTCCTGCGGGCTCGACGAAGAGCCCACGCCTGAACAGACTAGCCGGAGCGCCGGGGCTCTTTTGCATGGAATCGAGGCCTTTACCATCGATAGCGATGTACGGGAGGGATGAATCAGGTGCAGGCTCATGAACTCGAAAAGAAACTCAAACGGCTGAGACTCGGACGTATGCTCGATACACTGGATTTGCGCCTCGAACAGGCACATCAAGGGAAGCTCGGATACCTCGAGTTCCTTGACTTGCTGCTTGAAGATGAAATCAATCGCCGGGCAAACCAGGCGCTAGCTCAGCGGGTGGCACGTGCGCGGTTTGAGGAAATCAAGACGCTTTCCGAGTTCGATTTCGGTTATAACCCCAAGATCCCGGCTGCCACCATCCGGGACCTTGCAACATGCGGTTACCTCGAACGCAAAGAGTCTGTCATAATCTCCGGGCCAGTTGGGGTCGGGAAGTCACACATATCCCAGGCACTTGGACACATTGCTTGTCAAAGGGGCTACAGCGTCATCTACCGGAAGGCCTCGAAACTGTTTGCGGATCTCGGCGGCGGCCACGCTGACGGCACGTTCGAGAAGAGATTGCGCGTATATCTCCAGCCGGATCTGCTCATCATCGACGACTTTGGACTGCGAGATCTCACCCCGCTGCAGGCCGAGGACTTCTACGAGCTCGTCTGCGAGCGCTACCGCTCAGGCTCGCTGATAGTGGTCTCAAACCGCACGCCAAAGGACTGGTATGCCCTTTTCCCCAATCCGGTCCTGGCGGAAGGAGCCCTTGACCGCCTCATCAACAGCTCTCACTACATCCTGATGGAGGGGAAGAGCTACCGCCCGCTCCGGCGCCCTGACCGAGGGCGGGCCGGCTCCGACCCACTTTCATCTTCATTTCCAGTCGGAAAGGAGGAGATGGCAGCCGGATCTTGAACTAAACATTCGCGCCACCCAGGTGGGTGAATTACATGAGCGCGGGGTGGGTGAATTATCTGACGCACCCCTGGGTGAATTTCATGATTGGCGACAGGTGTCAAACGGAATGGTCTCTATGGACCAAGCTGGGCCTAGTGAAATGTCCCAGCGAGCTCGGGACTGTGGAAGGCAGTTCTCGGAGAATCCAGACCTGATTCGGGCTAATCGGGAGCTATTTCTAAAGGCGTTGGAGTTGTAAGAGATGCGGATCTTGCTTTTATCCCAATGGTATGTCCCCGAACCAGACATTAAGGTTCACCTGTTAGGTAAAGACTTAGTAGCACGGGGTCACCAAGTAACAGCGATTACTGGTTTCCCTAATTATCCGCAGGGACGCATTTATCTAGGCTACCGTCAACGGCTTTGGCAGTGGGAGCATAGGGACGGGGTTCGAGTGCTACGTCTGCCGTTGTATCCTGACCATAGCCGCTCGGCAGCACGCCGGATACTGAATTACATCAGCTTCGCGGCTTCTGCCTCGCTGATGGGGCCGGTGCTTTGCGGTGCTGCCGACGTGATGTGGGTCTATCACCCTCCTCTTACAGTTGGTATCCCGGCCTGGTGGATCAGCTTGCTGCGACATATCCCGTTTGTTTATGAAATCCAGGACATGTGGCCAGAAACCGTGGTAGCTAGTGGTATGATGTCTTCGGAATTCGTCGCTAAATGGTTGGGTGGGTTGGCACAATTTGTCTATCGTCGCGCTACAGCGATCACTGTTATTTCGCCCGGCTTCAAGTGCAATCTGGTCGCCAAGGGTGTCCCTCCTGAAAAGATCCACGTCATCCCCAACTGGGCGGACGAGGATATCTATAGGCCTGTGCCGCCGGACCCGGGGCTCGCTGTCCAGCACGGGCTGTCAGGGCGGTTCAATATAATCTATGCTGGCAATATGGGTACAGCCCAGGCGCTGAGTAACGTAATCGAGGCAGCTGATTTACTCCGCGACCTGCCGCAGATACAATTCGTGTTTATCGGTGACGGCGTGGAGGAATCTATGCTACGGCGAAGAGCCCATGAACGCGGGTTACAAAATGTGCGTTTTCTGGGGCGTCAGCTGGCGGTGGAGATGCCGCGGTTCTATGCCCTTGCCGATGTGTTGCTTGTGCATCTTAAGCGTGACCCGCTATTTGAAATCACGATACCGTCTAAGATATTGGCGTATCTGGCCTGCGGGCGTCCTATCTTGGCGGCAGTAGCCGGTGATGCAGCCGATGTTGTGCGCAATGCAGGGGCGGGTGTAGTGTGCTACCCAGAGGACCCAGAGGCTCTCGCGGCTGCGGTCCGTAAGCTATATACGATGTCTCCTTCGGAGCGGGAGGCAATGGGACAGGCAGGGCGCGCAGCTTACCTGGCCAACTACACCCGACAAGTGCTGTTGGGTTGGTACGAAGAGTTGTTGACTGAAGTCGCGAGTACCCGGGCAGGACACTCGCGCATCTAGAAGTGAGGAAGTGCAACGATAATGCGAGCATTAGTGACTGGCGGGGCCGGGTTTATTGGCTCCAATATCGTCAAGTTATTGTATGAAGAAGGGCATTCTGTTGTGGTGTTGGACAGTCTGTCCTCAGGTTATCGTAAGAATCTCGACCCATTTCCCGATGTTGAGTTTATCCAAGGGGATATACGTGACCACATCGCTGTTGCTCGGGCCATACAGGGGGCCGAGGTAGTATTCCATCTGGCGGCATCTGTGGGAAACATGCGTTCGATAGAAAACCCCATTCAGGATTCCGAAATCAACGTAATCGGTACCTTACGGATCCTTGAGGCGGCCCGGTATGCGGGTGTCCGTAAAGTTGTGTTTTCGTCCTCCGCAGGGATCTTTGGTGAGCTGAAGCAACTGCCAATTAAGGAGGATCACCCTGTCGAGCCGGATTCCCCATATGGTGCCAGCAAATTAGCGGCGGAGAAACTCTGCCTTGCATATGCCAAGTTATATGGGCTAGAGGCCATCTGCCTACGCTATTTCAACGTATACGGAGTCAACCAGCGCTACGATGCTTACGGTAACGTTATCCCGATCTTCGCACACCGGATGCTACATGGGCTTCCTATTACCATCTTTGGTGACGGCGAACAGAGCCGGGATTTCGTGAATGTGCGGGATGTGGCAATGGCTAACTATAAAGCCGCTATGGTCAGGGGCATCTCCGGGGCCTTCAACATCGGGAGCGGGACAGCGGTTACGATTAACGAATTAGCACGCCTTATGGCTGAAGCCGGTAACATTCAACCGAAGGTAGAATATGGCCCTCCTCGAAAAGGCGATGTACGCCATAGTCTAGCAGACATCTCGGCAGCGCGACGCGTCTTGGGTTATGAGCCGACTACAAGTCTATGGGAGGGTCTAGTAGAGTACATGGCATGGGCTAAGAAGGAGTTGGTATAGAAATGCGGGTTGTTATCCTCGGTGCCACAGGTATGCTGGGCCACAAGCTTTGGCAGGTCTATAGGGACCGATTTGATACTTGGGCTGTTGCTCGGGCAAGTTATGGTGAATATGCTCGTTATGGCTTTTTTGATCCCGATCGTTTCATGGGCGGTGTCGATGTATTCGACTTTGATTCCGTCGTTCGAGCTTTTGCTGCGCTACGTCCCGAAGCCGTTATCAATTGTATCGGCATCATAAAGCAACTGCCGGCAGCGGAGGACCCCATTGTCAGCCTGACCGTCAACTCTCTTTTCCCCCACCGGCTAGCTGCTCTTTGCCAGGCTAGCGGTGCCCGGCTAATCCACATCAGCACTGATTGCGTGTTTTCCGGACGCAAGGGAATGTATACAGAGGAGGACCCCTCCGATGCGGAAGACCTTTATGGAAGGACCAAGTTCCTTGGGGAGGTTAGCGGATCTGGGTGCCTAACTCTGCGTACGTCTGTCATCGGACGCGAACTGCGGACTTCCAACGGATTGGTGGAGTGGTTCCTAGGCAACCAGGGAGGTAGAGTTCGCGGTTACACTCGAGCCATTTATGCCGGCTTTACCACTTTAGCATTGGCTAGAATCATTGCCGATATCCTTGAGAAGCACCCGCAATTACAGGGGGTCTATCAGGTCTCGTCTGAACCAATCAATAAGTATGAACTGCTTTGTCTATTACGTGATGCATTCAAGGTTAACGTCGAGATCGAGCCTTACCCTAATGTGCAAATCGATCGTTCCTTGGATAGCAGCCGTTTCCGCAAAGAAACTGGCTTTAGACCGCAGACATGGGTAGAAATGGTGCAAGAGATGGCATCTGACCCCACACCTTATGAGCAATGGAGGGGTATCCGTGAATTTAGAGGGTAAGCGTATTCTAGTAACAGGAGGCACCGGTTCCCTAGGGCGAACGGTGGTGCGCCGCCTCCTAACAGGCGAAATGGGAAGGCCGGCCAAAATCATTGTGTTTTCGCGTGATGAGGCCAAACAACACTATATGCGTCTTTCGTACCTCAACCGTAAAGCTGCCACCGATGAAATCATATACCGTAATTTCAAAGAGCTACTTAGCTTTCGTATTGGTGATATGCGCGACTATTCATCGGTACTCCAGGCTGTACGTGAGGCCGATGTGGTTATCCATGCGGCAGCGTTGAAGCAGGTACCGACCTGTGAGTACTTTCCTTTCCAAGCTGTGCAAACTAATATACTGGGGGCGCAGAACCTAGTCCGCGCAATCTGCGAGAACGATACATCCGTTGAGACTGTAATAGGGATCTCGACAGATAAAGCCTGTAAGCCAATCAATGCCATGGGAATGACCAAAGCTCTGATGGAGCGTATTCTTATCGAAGCGAATATAGAGTGTTTCAGAACACGCTTCGTCTGTGTCCGCTATGGAAACGTAATTGCGTCGCGCGGTTCGGTGGTACCCCTGTTTCTGGAACAAATCAGTAAAGGGGGGCCGGTGACCATTACGACAAAGGAGATGACCCGGTTTTTGCTTACCCTGGACCAGGCGGTAGATACGGTCTTCGCAGCTATTCGTGGCGCATTGCCCGGGGAGATTTACGTACCGAAAGTCCCTGCAGCCCGGATTCTGGACTTGGCCAAGGTGCTTATCAATGGAAGAGACATTCCGATCGTCTACACGGGAATCCGTCCCGGAGAGAAGACCCATGAGATTATGGTATCCGAAGAGGAGGTTTACCGTACCGTTGAGCGTGATGGTTACTATGTGATTTGCCCAATGCTACCCGAATTGCGGCCAGCCTTAGGTAGAGAAGTGGCAGCTACTGCGGAGCACGGGAGCGGAGAGTGTAGGTCGGTTTTGACTGGTGAGTACTCCTCAGCCAATGTAACCTTGGACTATGATGGCTTACGAGAATTACTGGCCCCATACTTGGCTGGACAGCTTCCGGAAGAGGTGCTGGCATGAAGGTTATGACTCTTTTTGGTACCCGTCCCGAGATCATCCGTCTCAGTCAGGTGATCAAGCACCTGGACCGCTTCTGTGAGCAACTCCTAGTGCATACGGGTCAGAACTACGACCCTAATCTAAGTGATATCTTCTTTGATGAGTTGGGATTACGTCCACCGGACATCTATCTCGGTGTGCAAGCTACGAGCTTCGCCGAGCAGGCTGGCCAGATACTATCCCGTGTCGGTGAGGTCCTGTCTCAAGCAAAGCCTGATCGTCTCCTGATTCTGGGTGACACCAACAGTGGCTTGGGGGCAATAGTTGCGGCCCGCATGGGAATTCCGGTCTATCATATGGAGGCAGGAAACCGGTGTTATGATGACCGGGTTCCGGAGGAGATCAATCGCCGGATCATTGACCACTGCAGTCACGTGTTAATGCCTTATACTCATCGGAGCAAGGAAAACCTCCTACGCGAGGGTATAGAGCGGCACCGTATCTTCGTCATTGGTAACCCTATCTATGAAGTGCTGGAGACCTATAGAGAACAGATTGATGCTAGCGATGTGTTAGACCGCCTGGATGTTGTACCGAAAGAGTACTTCCTAGCTACACTCCATCGTTCGGAGAATGTCGATGATCCTGCCCGCCTGCAGCAGCTATTACGCGGCCTTGCATTAGTTGCAGATACTTGCCAAGAACCGATGGTGGTTAGTCTGCATCCGCGGACGGCGGATAAACTGGCCAAATCGGGTCTTAGCCCACAATCAGAGCGTGTCCGGCTCGTGAAGCCGCTAGGCTTCCTTGATTTCGTAAAGCTGGAGCGCCATGCACGTTGTGTGTTGAGTGATAGCGGTACCGTCCAGGAGGAATGTTGCATCTTCAGGGTTCCAAATGTGACCCTGCGTGACGTCACAGAACGTCCTGAGACGATCGAATGCGGGAGCAATATCCTCACTGGCGTTGACCCTGAGCAGATTCTGCAATCAGTGACTACTGTTCTTGAGTCGACATGCGCGTGGACTCCACCAGCCGAATACCTGGAGGCGTGTGTCTCGAGAACTGTGACCAAGATTGTTTTGGGGTATTTGTACGAGTCTACCATTTAATGCGTCACATCTACTTACCCCACTGGGGGTGAATGGCCGATGCAACGGGTAGTGAGATGGCTGGTCTGCGACACCAAACCAAGAGGCACGCTCAGTGGTGCACCTGCTCAAGCTGCACAAGCTGACCAAGCTTGCCCTTGCCGGTGCAGGGATGGATTCCATACTAGCGAATCTGACGAACGCAGAGTACGTGATAAACACTTGTTGGAACGTTTGTCCACGTGCAGGATCTCTCGTGTACAGCGGACACGTCCCGTTTGGATCAACTGGATGCCATTGTAGATGACGGTTTGAACCAGGATCCTGATCAGATTGCTGGCTGGCTCTGTTGCCTCTACACGTGCGTAGGTGAACAGTTCGCCGCCGATTCGTTGTCTGCCCAGGGTGACCATGTCAGTTTCTCTAATGTCCCCGCTTATTGCGGGTAAGACTTGGGCGTGGAATGCCAATTGGTGTAAGCTAAAGCAGACGTAGACGCGTACGCCATCCAGGTGCGTTTGGAGGTGCATCCGCACATCCCTGGCCTTGTCCGGTCCGGGGCGACAAAGCCCCTTGAGGACGTTCCGAGGGTCGCCAGCCTTCCTGAGCAAGTCAGATCCCCGACCTAGGGAGAGGCCGTGGGCTTGTCCCAGCGGACTGGGGTTTTCAAACTATGAGTACGGCAGTCGTGAGAGCAATAGTGAAGAGATTGCTGGACGTAACACTGTCCCTTTTGGGGCTGTTGCTTCTCTCCCCTGTGCTATTAGCCGTAGGAACTCTCGTGTGGGCAAGCATGGGGACACCCATCCTCTACCGGCAACGCCGACCGGGATTGCGCGGTAAGCCGTTCGTGTTGTACAAGTTCCGGACAATGTTGGACCTCCGTAATCCCGATGGGACGCTTTTGCCTGACGAACAACGCCTCACGCGCATTGGACGGTTCCTGCGTAGCACGAGCCTGGACGAGCTCCCTGAACTGTTTAACGTCCTTAAGGGTGATATGAGTCTGGTGGGCCCACGGCCGCTTCTGATGGAGTACCTCGACCGGTATACGCCCGAGCAGGCCCGACGCCACGAGATCAAACCCGGCATCACCGGATGGGCGCAAGTAAACGGGCGCAACAACCTAAGCTGGGAGGACAGGTTTCGGCTGGATGTCTGGTACGTGGACCACTGGACCCTCTGGCTCGACCTGAAGATCCTGTGGATGACGCTCCTCAAGGTAGCGCGCCGTGAAGGAATCAGTCATGATGGGTGTGCGACGATGCCGGAGTTCCGTGGGACCCTGAGCAAGTCACAAAAACCGCGGGCGCACGCGGCCGCGGCCAACTCTGTGGTGGACACAAACCCACGGCCGACCTGTGACGGCAGACCGAGCGGCACTTGACAAATGTCTAGACGCCGAAACCACGTTCGGAAGGAATAGTGAGGATGGCCGCGAACATTCAATTAGTGATTGAATTGCGTCGGGGGTCAGTCTTGTGGATGCTTTTGTCAAAGATGGAGTGCTCTTAAAGGAACTGAAGCTCCTCACAGGTCTGATGAGAACGGAACGGGCTACTCATCTTGAACTCGGCAGATTCGCGGGGATGAGCCCGGCGATGGTGAACAACTATATGGCCCGCTTTCGCGATCGTGGCTACGTTAGGCGCGTAGGTGCGTCCAACCGTGCATCTTTCTACAAGTTGACCGAAGAGGGCGCCAACTACAGAGAAAGACTCTTGGTAGACTATAACGCTGAGCTAATACGGCTCTATAAGACCGCCAGGCATGAAATCGCTAGTCGCATTGAAGTGCTGCTTGGGCGAGAACCCCTGCGTATCTGCTTGTGCCCAGCAGGCGACACGGCCGAGGTCGTCCTGTCAGTAACGTCGGAGTTCCCGAACATCTTTGTAGTAGCAGTCCTTGATGACTCGCCAGACAAGCAGTGTTCAGGGTTCATGGGGTATCGTGTGGCGCCGTTTGAGGAACTTGCGAGTATACAGTCTGATGGTGCACTAGTAGCTACCATCTCCTTCGGTGACCTCATTGAGAAACGAGTCAGAGAACTGGCAGGCGGCAGCGTTCGGGTCTGGAGATTATTCTGAAGGAAGGGTAGGTAGACGGTATAATGGGTGTCGGAATCCTTGGTCTGGGATACTACTTGCCTGAAAGGGTCGTGAAAAACTCGGATCTTGAAGCCGTTTCAAAGGCGACTGATGAATGGATCGTGTCAAGAGTTGGCATCAGGGAACGCCGGGTGTGCTCTGAAGACGAAGCTGCATCCGATCTTGCATACAAGGCGTCGCTTGAGGCACTCGCGGACGCCGGTGTCGAACCCGCTGCCATTGACCTGATTATTGTTGCCTGCTCGAACCACGATATGATAATGCCGAGTACCGCGTGCATAGTTCAGGCGAAGCTCGGGGCGACAAATGCCGCTGCTCTCGATATCAGAGCTGGCTGCGCTGGTTTCATCTACGGATTGTCCGTTGCCGAGAAGTTCGTCAAAGACGGTACTACCAAGCTATCACTGGTCATAGGTGCAGAAGTCCATTCAAAGATGATGGACTGGCGTGATTACCGCACCAACGCGTTTTTCTCTGACGGCGCCGGCGCTGCGGTCGTAGGAGTTGTTCCTGACGGTTTCGGCATTCTGGGGACATTCCTTGCTGCAGAAGGACACCTCGGTGACGCCCTAGTTGTTCCCGCTGGCGGTTCTCGAATGCCTGCGAGCCATGAGACAGTTGCTGCAGGGCTACATTATATCAGGCATGACGGCAAGGCCATATGGGCTTTCGCCACAAGAGTCTTTCCCCACTCAGTTCGGCGAGCTGCCGAGCGGGCCAGTATACAGATCTCGGACATTGACTTTGTGATACCGCATCAAGCGAACATAAACATGATAAGGCAGTGTATGGCAGGACTGGGGCTTCCCATGGAGAAAACCCACATAACACTCGACAGGTTCGGCAACTCAGCGTCTGGAACGGTGCCGATTACCCTCGCGGAAGCCGTCCGCCTCGGCAAGATCAAGAGGGGTGACACAATTGCCATGACTGCCTTCGGGGCTGGTCTAACCTACGGTGCTATTATCCTGAAATGGTACTAACGCGGCATGACCTTATCACCTTGCAGAAAAGTGTGAGTTGGAGGGCGTCCTGTGAAACTGGAAGAGATAATCGCTGATGCACTGGGGATTCCTCTGGAATCCGTCCACGAGACTCTTACCGTCGAAGACGTTCAAAGCTGGGACTCACTCGCACATGTTGGCCTCGTAATCAGGCTGGAGGCTGCGTACGGGGTATCTTTTCAGCCGAGCGAGATTGAGCGCATGTATAAGTCTGTTGGTGATATCAGAGACGTTCTGCGTAGGAAGGGTGTGAATGTGTAGTGCAGCGACCTCACAGACTAGCCTTTGACCATTTTGGGATCGCAGTGCAATCCATTAGTGGTTCTCGAGCAACATACGACCGGCTCGGTATAGCTTCCGAGTGGACCGAAGAGGTGACCGATCCGGTACAAGCGGTACGTATTGCGTTTGCCCGCATAGCGTCCGGTGGCCCAAGGATCGAGCTGGTCGCCCCCGCTGGCGAGAACTCTCCGGTTCAAAACGTCCTCGCTCGGAGCAGGGGGCTATCTCTACCGTACCACATTGCCCTCCGGACTAACGACATAGGAGCGGCTCTTGATTTCCTGAGAACACACGGGTCTATCCAGCTAACTCACGTGAGTGCAGCACGGGCGTTCGAGGGAAGCCAAATCGTGTTTGTATCCCTAAAGGATGGGTTAGTCATTGAACTTATCGAAGAGCCGTAAAGTTTCTTCCGGGTCTGGTCATCGGGAGGTGACGGGGGCTTGAGTTTGGACCTATTGTCGGCTGCCTGCGAGGCTATCAAGACAGGTAGCATCGAACGTGCGTCGGCAGCTGCCTGCGAGTACCTGAACTCAAATCCCGTACTGGGTGAAATGGCCCTAGCTTCGCGACTGGGAGACGTTCGAGTGTCTACCAGTCGTGCAGACACGGTAAACCTGTACATGCTTGGATCATACACCCTTGAGCCTCTTGTACCATTCGTGCAGGCATGGGGCGTTGCGAACGGCGTATTTCTGAACGCGCGTGTGGGACCGTTTGGCCAGTACTGGCAGGAGATACTCAGCCCAGAGAGTCCAGTGTACTCAACGGACACCGACGTGGTTTTCTTGGCCCTTAGAGCGGAGGATTTAGTTCCCGATCTTGAGTTTAGGCCTACCTATGACGCGAACAAGGTAGGTTCAATTGTCGAGGAACTGGCTGGCCAGGTTGAGGCCATGGTTAAGAAGATCAGAGAGCGCAGCCGGGTGAAGATCATAGTTCAGGGGTTCGACATCTCCCGCTGCTACGCCGGGGGCCTTATTGCGTTTCAGGGAGACAACGGTACGCCCTGGATTATCAGGGGGTGCAACTCAAGGATCGCAAACCTGGCCCGGGCTGCACAGGATGTCGTATACCTGGATACCGAGGCAATGGTTGCCAACGTAGGCCCTCAGTGGTACAGCGAAAGCAACTGGTTTACTTCTGCTAACCCTCTCTCAGGTTATGGGTTGCGTGAACTTGCTCGCAATTTAGTGCGGGCAGTAGTTGCAATGCGCGGCAAGACAAAGAAGTGCATAGTCGTTGATCTCGACAACACATTGTGGGGAGGTATCATCGGCGAAGATGGGCCCCAGGGGATCAAGGTGGGTCATAGTTACCCTGGAAATAACTATTCCTTTCTCCAGCGGTGGCTCAAAGCAATGGAGGGACTGGGGTTCATCCTCGCGATAAACAGCAAGAACGAAGAGCCCCTTGTCCGGGAAGTGTTGAGCACGCATCCCGGCATGGTTCTTCGTGACAACGACTTCGCGTTGATCCTCGCGAACTGGAACGATAAAGCAAGCAACATCAGGGAAATCGCCGCGCGTCTAAACATCGGCACGGATACGCTTGTCTTCATTGATGATAGTCCAGCCGAACTCGACTTGGTCATGCAGGCCTACCCAGAGGTTGCATGCTGCCGGATGGACGAAATGCCCGTCCAGGTTATCCGCTCGGTCACTGAAAACGGTGGGCTCGACAAACTGACGATCACAGATGAGGACCGAAGCAGGACAGCGATGTACCTTGCCCAGGAGAGACGGGCCAAGCTAGAGGCGTCGTCCAATTCCCTTGAAGAATTCCTGCGCAACCTCCAAATGCGAGCTGTTATTGGTACCGTCGATTCGGGTAGCGTTGACCGCGTGGCCCAGTTAACTCAAAAGACCAATCAGTTTAACTTGACAACGAGGAGGTACACACCAGGGGAAATCCAGGCTATGGCCAAAGACCCAGACTACAGGGTCTTCTGGTTAGAACTGGAGGATAAGTTTGGCTCGAACGGAATCGTCGGGGTCGCCATAATTCGCGTGACAGCATCCGAGTGGCGGATAGATACATTGCTGCTCAGTTGCAGGGTAATGGGACGTACCGTCGAGGATGCCTTTGTCCGTGCTATTGCAGACGTGGCTTGGGTACAGGGTGCGACTGCTCTTATCGGCGAATACATACCGACCAAGCGCAACAGTGTGGTGCGAGGACTCTACCAAAGGCTAGGGTTTGTCCAGATTGGTGAGTCTGGCAACGATGGGGCCACTCTGTGGAAGCTCGAGCTTCCGGCTAAGAACCTGGGAACCCCGTACGTTACCGTCGAGATGCGAAACGAAGTAAGCTACAAGAAGGAGGAGACGGCTTCTTGATTATCTCAAGAGTAACTGTAGCTGGCTCTGGGACAATGGGGTCTGGTATTGCCTGCTTGGCCGCACGGGCTGGCTTCTCGGCTACTGTCGTAACACGAGACCCAAACAAGGCATTTGACCGTATTGTCACTTTGGCCCGAAAGGCCGCGGCGAAAGAGGGCAAAGGCGATGAGTATGTTGACGAAGTCATGTCTCGTATCTCCTGCACTCGTGACGTAGCCACATGTCTTACTGATCTTGTCATCGAGTGTCTTCCCGAAGACGTTCACATCAAGCGTGAGTGGTTTCGCGCGGCAGACAGAGCTCTTCCCCAGAGCGTTGCGTTTGCTTCTAATACCTCTTGCTTGCCCCTTGACGTGCTGTTTGAGGGCATCCGTGATCGGCTCTGCTTAGGTATCCATTTCTTTAACCCGGTGCATGCGATGCGTCTAGTGGAGGTTGCCCCAGTGGGAGACACACCTGCCAGGTGTCGTGACGGCGTCATCGAATTCTTACGTGCGCTCGGCAAGGAACCGGTGGAGGTACCTCCCAAGCCAGGGTACGTTGTGAATAGAATGCTCGATGCGTTTATCAATAGAGCCGCGCGGCTGGTCGACGATGACGGACTCGATCCCGAGACTGTTGATAAGTGTGTAAGGCTGGGGACGAACCACCCTATGGGTCCCCTGGCACTTGCTGACCTCATCGGCATTGACACGCTGGTAGCCAATCTTGACGCCCTGTACCAAGCGTACAGAGACCCGGAATTCTTACCCGCGAAATCGTTAGAACGGCTGCTCCAACAAGGACGTTTGGGACGTAAGTCAGGTAGGGGATTCTTCTCTTATTCGTAGCGAAAGAAAGGGTGTAGCCATATGGGGAGGCTTCTCTACATATACGGTGCAAGCGGCTTAGGTAGGGAGATCGCCCAGCTGGTGGAGGACATCAACTCGGAGGGCGACGGCCCGGAGTGGGTCTGTCAGTTTCTTGACGACGACGTCTCCAGGCATGGCACCTGCGTAGCTGGCTATGAGGTTGTTGGAGATTGGCGGGTACTCGAACGTGCAGCAACAACTTGTGATGTTGCGATCGCAGTTGCTAATCCAATCCAGAAACGCTCAATCGTAAACAAGATTCAGCGCTTCAACGTCAGATTCCCGACTCTCATACACCCGCGGGCGTACGTTTCCACTAGGTCTCAGATCGGCGTCGGTACGCTTATTCAGGCCGGATGTATACTCTCGGTAGAGAACCGCGTCGGCAACTTCGTTTTCCTTAACTTCAATGTTGTGGTTGGCCATGATGTTATTGTCGGGGATTACTCATCGCTAATGACCGGCACAGTGCTGTCAGGCGGCGTTATCCTTGAGGAAGCGGTATACACTGGGACAAGTGTGACGACCATCCCCAACGTGGTTCTCGGGAGAGAGTGTATCGTGGGAGCTGGTGCGACTGTGATCCGAAATGTCCAACCGGGAGTCACGGTTGCGGGGGTACCAGCTAGACCGCTGCATAAAGAAGCGACTGATTGAGCATTTCGGTTTGCTCTCGTGCTACCGACTGGAGGGTTAGCAATGCAAGTCCACCTTTCCCGTCCGGACATCACGGACCGCGAAATTACCATCATCAACGAGGTCATCCGATCCCCCATCCTCGCGCTTGGTCCGAAACTGGCGGAGTTCGAGCGGGCCATTGCTGGCTACGTTGGCAGGAAGCATGCGGTCGCTGTCAACAGCGGCACGAGCGGCCTGCATCTGCTCGTCCGCGCCTTCGGCATCGGCGAGGGCGACGAGGTCATAACGACCCCGTTCAGCTTCATTGCGTCGAGCAACTGCATCCTGTATGAGAGGGCCAAGCCGGTGTTCGTGGACATCGAGCCAGACACGGCGAACATCAACCCGGCCCTCATCGAGGACGCCATCACTCCCCGCACGAAGGCCATCCTCCCGGTGGACGCCTTCGGCCAGCCGGCGAGGCTCGACGTCATCCGCAAGATCGCGGACCGCCACGGGCTCGTGGTGATCGAGGACTCCTGCGAGTCCCTGGGGTCCGAATACAAGGGCACGAAGGCCGGGAACGGCGCCTTCTCGCACGGTGCGGTGTTCGCGTTCTATCCCAACAAGCAGATCACCACGGGCGAGGGCGGCATGATCGTCACCGACGACGACCGGATAGCGCGCCTTTGCAGGAGCATGTGCAACCAGGGACGGGGGGAGGCCGGGGTGTGGCTTTCCCACGAGCGTCTCGGCTACAACTACCGCATGGACGAGCTTTCGGCCGCGCTCGGGGTCGCGCAGATGTCGCGCATCGAGGAGATCATCGCGAGGCGCGAGCGGGTGGCGGCGATGTACGAGGAGCGCCTGGCGAGGGTGCCGGGGGTGCGCCTGCCGTACGTGGCGCCCGAGGTGACGCGGATGAGCTGGTTCGTGTATGTGATCCGGGTCGGCGTGGACGAGCCCACCCCCGAGCGCCAGTCCGCTGTGCGCGACCACGTGATGCAGCGCTTCCAGGAGGCGGGGATCGGGTGCCGTCCGTATTTCACCCCCATCCACCTGCAGCCCTTCTACCGCGCCGAGTTCGGGTTCAAGGAGGGGGACTTCCCCGTCACCGAGCTCGCGGGGCGCACCAGCATCGCCATCCCGTTCCACAACCACCTCACCGCCGAGGAGATCGACTACGTCGCCGATGTCCTCGAGCGCGCGCTGGAGGAGATGTGATGAGCGGAGTCCGCATGCTGGTCGTCGGCAGCTGCACCGGCCGGAAATCCGTTACCTGCGACCGGATGCTCACCATGGACGACTTCCGCGACCCCGGCCGCTTGCGCGCCCGGGAGGCGGAGCTCGGGGCCTGCCGCGTGCCCGCGTGGCGGCTTTACGCTGGTCTTCAGCACACGTCCATGATGAATGGCGTGAACACCATAAGAAAGCGGTTCGGCCGCGAGTCCGTGGCGGTCGCCATCGTCTCGGCGGGCTACGGACTGGTGGCCGAGGACCGGCTCCTTGCTCCATACGAGGCCACGTTCAACGAGATGAGCAGGCGTGAGGCCCTGGCGTGGTCGCGGCATCTCGGCATCGCCCGCGACGTAAGGGCGGCCGCGAAGGGCTTCCCGCTGGTCGTGTTTCTTCTGGGCGCCCGTTATCTGGACGCGCTCGAGCCTCCGGTGATCCCCCAGGCAGGCCAGCGTTTCATCTTCCTTGCGGGTTCCGGCAAGGAGGGCGCCGTGGGAGGCCCCGGCGTGACAGTGGTCGGTGCCGGCCGGGAGGAGGCTGCTACTTACGGAAGCCCGGTGATCGCCGCGAAAGGTCGCATGTTCGAGCTCTTCGCGCGGGGGTTCGCGCATGAGGGGGAGGCGTTGTGGGACCGCCTCATCGCGGACGACTTACCCGCGACGTTCATGCGCGCCGTCCACATCGGGAGCAAGTCCCTCGGGAGCGAGTCGATGGGGGGCGAGCCCACCCGGAGCGCGTCCAACCGCGTGACGTAAATCGAGGAGGAGTTCACCGGAAGCGAGTCCGTCGAGGGCGCGTCCGGCCGCGCGACCGGGTCGAGATCGGGAGGACGGGATCGGGAGGAGGCCTGCGGATGTGGGAATGAGCCGCGCACGTGATCTGGACAGGTTCTACGAAGTCCTCGCGCGCCTCCAGTCGAAGCTGGGGGGCTGCCGTTGCCTGGGCGCTTGCGGAGGAGGTGGCAGCGACGGCTGGCGCTGGCCGCTGCAGGGCGTGTACTTCTTCTTTGAGCCCGGGGAGATGCGAGAGGACGGCCGGACACCCCGGGTGGTGCGCGTGGGCACCCACGCTGTGTCCGAGGGCTCGAAGACGACGCTCTGGCAGCGCCTATCCCGGCACAAGGGACATGAGCGGGGAAAGTATGCTGGTGGAGGCAATCACAGGGGGTCGGTCTTCCGGCTGCATGTAGGGGCCGCGCTCCTCGCCGCCTCGGGTCGCGCCGCGGATGACGCCTGGGACCGCGCCCGTGCCACGGGCTATGCTGCTGAGGATGACGCCGAGGGCTGTGCTTCGGGTCGTCGTTCCGGCGTTCGTGCTGCGGATTACGCCAAAGGTTGTGCTGGGGGTCGCAGCGGCGGTCGCGCCGGCGCCGGCGGTCGCGCCGAGGATTGCGCGGAGGATTGCGCCAGGGATGGCGCCGGGGATCATGCCTGCAGTCGTGCCTTGCACCGTGCCGGAGACTGGGTCGGGGATGATCATTCCTGCGATTGTGCCGGGACTCGTGTCCGGGGGTTCGTTGGGGATCGCGCCTGGGAGTGTGCCCGGGATTACCTTCGGGAGGTGCGGGCCACCTGGGGAAAGGGTTCGTCCGCCGACCAGCGCACCCGGGACCTCGAGCACCCTCTCGAGTGCCAGGTGAGCGCCTACATCCGGCGCATGCCCTTCCTTTGGGTAGCGGTCCCCGGGCCTGCAGGGAGGTCCAGCCCCAGGAGCATCATCGAGTCGAACGCCGTCGCCCTTCTGAGCAACAGACACAAGCCTCCCATCGACCCTCCGTCGCCCAACTGGCTCGGGCTATACGCCCAGCGGGCCGAGATACGCGAGTCCGGCCTGTGGAACGTCAACTACGTCGACGAACCCTATGACCCCGCCTTCATGGACCTCCTCGATCAATTCGTAGCCGCAATGGACCGCGCGTAGCCGCCGCGGACTCGTTCCTTTCACGTGCCGGCTGTCCGCGGTATCGGCTGGCCACAGTCCAGACACAGCCCCGGGCACCGCCCGCCGTCGTATCCTGCGCAGAAGGCATCCCGCGACCATGGAGGATTTTGACACAATATGCAGAAGGATCCGGTCTCGGGACCTCCGCTCAATATGTAGTGTCCATCTCTGGCGCACTGGTGCATCACTCATCTTCTACAGCAAATCGAGGTTTTGGGGTGATCGTTGACCCGGAAATGCAGTAATGGAGCCATTTCCGTTTCTGAAGCGCGGAAAATGCGGTGCCACAGCTGCGGCGGCTAAGCCTTGACATGTCCGCATATGTATGCCATAATTGGGATGACAAGGAGGCAGCCCCATGTTCATCCGCAAGAAACGCGCCGGCAGATACGATTACCTCCAGGTGGTGGAAAACCACCGCGAAGGTAGGCACACCCGCCAACGAGTAGTTGCAACCCTCGGACGGCTTGACCGCCTCCAGGCTGATGGGGACATAGATACACTCATGCGGTCCCTCGAACGCTTCTGCGCCCAGGTCAAGCTCCAGGAGGCCCACTCGCGGGGGGATCTCAGAGCTTTAGGGGCGTGGAGCATAGGACCGGAGCTCATCTTCGGCAGGCTATGGGACCGGCTCAAGCTTCCGGCGATCATAGGGGGTTTATTGGAGGGGCGCAAGTTCGAGTTCGACGTGGAGAAGGCCATCTTCGTCACGGTGCTGCACCGTCTGTTCGAGGCAGGCTCTGACCGACAGGCGGCGCGCTGGATGACAGGGGTGTCCGTGGCTGGGGCGGAGGGGATGCAGTTACACCATCTGTACCGTGCGATGCGCTGGCTGGGAGGGGTCAAGGACCGGATTGAAGACGGCTTGTTTTCTTCTCACCGGGATCTGTTCACCGAGCTTTCGCTGGTTTTCTTCGACACCACCAGCATCTACTTCGAGGGCAGGGGTGGAGAGACGCTCGGGCAGCTTGGGTGCTCCAAGGATCGCAGAGGCGACCACAAGCAGGTGGTTGTCGGAGCGCTCCTGACCCAGACAGGGAGGCCGATAAGCTGCGATGTTGCTCCTGGCAACCAGACGGACGTGACAGCCCTCTTGCCGATGGTGGACAGGGCCAGGGCCCGGTTTGGGCTCAAGAGGGTGTGCTGGGTGGCGGACCGGGGGATGTGCAGCAAGGATATCATCGAAGGGCTTGAAGAACGGCAGATGGAGTATATCTTGGGTGTTCGGATGCGTGCCGTCAAAGAGGTGTGGGAAGAGGTTCTCTCGCGGGCTGGCCGGTATCGCGACGTCGATGACAACCTCAAGGTGAAGGAAGTCTGGGTCGGTGACAGACGTTACGTGCTGTGCTATAACCCCGAGGAGGCAGCGAAAGACAAGGCAGATAGAGAGGCCATCATTGAAGCTTTGCAGGAGGAGCTAGAGAGGAATCCCAAGGCGCTGGTGAGCAATCGTGGCTACCGCCGGTTTCTCAAGATAGACGGCAAGGCCATCAGCATAAACAAGGACAAGGTGGCCGAAGAGGAGCGTTTTGACGGGAGGTTCGTGCTCAGGACCAACACCACGTTACCAGCCGATGAGGTTGCACTGAGGTACAAGGAGCTTTGGATGGTAGAGGCGTTCTTCCGGGCAGCGAAGAGCCTTTTGGAGACAAGGCCGGTGTACCACAAGTATGATGACACTATCAGGGGCCATATCTTCTCGAGCTTCCTTGCGCTGCTCTTAAGGCACGAGCTCATGAGCTTGCTCGCACTTCGCGGAGAGAAGCCCGAATGGGCCGACATCGTGCGGGACCTTGCCGCGCTGCAGGAAGTCGAGGTAGAGCAGGATGGTCGTCGCTACCGCCTACGCTTGCCCCTTCAGGGGGTTTGTGGCAAGGTGTTCCAGGCCGTGGGGGTCGCGGTGCCCCCTCATGTGCGGGCGGTGTAGTGTGGTGCCAAGGCCCGCCCATGTACACGCAAATGCTCGCTACACGGGCGCTGCGCGAAGCCAACTGTAGAAGATGAGCATCAGCACGGACCTCTTCGAGGAGGGGAGGCTCACCAGCAACTAGTGCAAGACGCGGAACCTGGCACAGCACCTGTTGTCTGCCGGGCCGCCGTTTCGTTGCAGCACTATTTTTCAGCAACCTATTGCATATCATGTCACCTTATAATATCTTATTAGGGGGCAGCGAGGGTGAACCTGCAGGAGGCTTATCTCCGGAGCGCTGCAAGCCAACACAGCTATCTCATCAGCCAGCATGCTTTCCAGCGAATGGGCGAGAGGGGAATAACTGAGGAAGACGTAAAGAGATGTGCTCTAGGCGGACGGATAGTCGGCAAGCAGGACCACGGTGGAGACGTCAAGCTCATCGTCCAAGGAACCGATCATGACGGTGAGGTTTTCTACATGGTCGTTGCCCTAGCCTACCCGCGTCCTGTTGTGGTCACTGTCTGTCGTTCTCGACAGGACGCATAGAGGCACCGTGTAGGGGGACCTTGGGTCTCGAACCCGGCGAAGGCATCAGCTGCACCCAGACCAGGATAGATGGGGGCGAGCCTATGAACGGGCCGACGGGCGAGTCGATGAAATGTTATGTGTGCGGCGGGCAAATGAAGCGGACGAAGAAGGACGTAGAGGCGAACTGGAAGGGGCGCCAGGTGGTCTTTCGGGGCATGGAACCCTGGGTGTGCCAGTCGTGCGGCGAGGAGGCATATGAGCCTGATGATGTCCGGCTCATGCAGACCCTCATGAGTGCGACTATGTCCATCGAGGATTATCCGGAGATCATGAACGTGGAAGAAGTGGCTGACCTGCTGCGTGTAAGCACCCAGACCGTCTATAACCTGGCACGCGCTGGGAAGCTGCCGGCTGTCAAGGTAGGGCGCGAGTGGCGGTTCAGTCGCGAGAAGGTTCTGGGTGCGCTGAACCGCCAGGGATCTCAGGAGGACGCGCCGATCCGCGAGGCGGCGGTCGGACTGGCCGCCCGAGGCGGCAGCGTGAAGAGCATGTCTCCAAAGGACCTAGAGATAATCAGAAGGCATCTAGCGGAGATGAGCCGGGAGCAAGGGGAGTGAGGCGGTGGCTCTGTCTCCTTCTCAGTATGCTAGGAATCTTCGCTTTCAATTAGGCCTGTCCGGCCCGGTTGATGTCATGGCTGTGGCGCACACCCTTAGCGTCCCGGTATATGAGGAGGAACTCGATCGTTTCGAGGGTTGTCTGCTATGGGTCGGTGGGAACGCTAGGATTCTGGTTCGGGCTTCAATTCCATACGAGACCCGCAAGAATTTCACTATCGCTCATGAATTCGGTCATTTCTACATGCCTCATCACAAGAGGAACACGTTTTCATGTACGGCCGAGGACATTGCCCGCTATTGCGGGAATTCGGCGTATGAAAACGAAGCCAACGAGTTCGCTGCAGAGTTTCTTTTGCCAAGAAGCGAGCTTGAGAGACGACTAGTGTCGACGCCAGATATAGCTGTGATTCGCGAGATCAGCGCAGAATATGGCACTTCACTCACATCTACTGCTATCAGGGTTGTGGAAACGACCTGCGAGCCCGTAGCGGTAGTTCTTTCAGAACTAAGTAAGGTAAGATGGGTTGTCCGCTCTAGGAGCTTCCCATTCCGCGTCAAGAAGGGCGCGCTCCACGAGTGGACTTATGCAATCGACCATTTCAGCGGCAAAGAACTCCCTGGAGATCCACAGCACGTAGTTGCAACCGCGTGGTGCGACGGTGTTTCGCGGGAGAACCTGCTTATCGAGGAATCGGTAGCCTTTGGCCGCCTGGGAATGGTGATGACCTTGCTCCGAGTCCCAGCAGATGACGACGTCTGTGGTAATAGATGGTAACGCATCGGCAGTGTGACTTGGGCGAGCAGTTCGTGCAAAAGACAGGGTTTCGCGGAAATCACTTCTTGAGCCTTAGATTTGAGCCTTAGATGGTGGCAGCTCTGGGCGCCCGCGCCTGTTTCTCCAGGGTTTCAGCGCCGGCGAGCCAGAGAAGGTCATCGCGACCCCGTTCAGCTTCATCGCGTCCAGCAACTGCACCCTGTATGAGAGGGCGAAGCCGGTGTTCGTGGACATCTAGCCTGACACCGCCAACGTCGACCCGAACCTCATCGAGGACGCCATCACTCCCCGCACGAAGGCCATCCTTCCGGTGGACGCCTTTGGCCAGCCGGCGAGGCTCGACGTCATCCGCGAGATCGCCGACCGCCACGGGCTTGTGGTGATCGAGGACTCCTGCGAGTCCCTGGGGTCGGAATACAGGGGCATCAAGGCCGGTAACGGCGCCTTCTCGCACGGCGCGGTGTTCACGTTCGATCCCAAAAAGCAGATCACCACGGGCTAGGGCGGGGTGATCATCACCGACGACGGCTGGATAGCGCGTCTTTGCCAGAGCATGTCCAACCAGCGACGGGGGGAAGCAGGGGTGTGGCCTTGCCACCAGCGGCTGGGCCACAAATGCCCCAAGGAGCGCAGGACAAGAACTCCGTCGAACGTGTCAGCCGCAGTCTGGTGCCGCGCGCCCAAGCTTTGCGGTATCCAACCGGCACCCTCGTTCGCATCGTCCGTCTCCTCGTAAGCAGTTCTGAGTCGCCGGAGGGCACCGCGACATGGGCAGTCGCCCGATTATGGCTGGCAGTGGATTCCGTTTTCTCGGTGGAAGCAACTTGTTTTCGCGAGTCTAGTATAGTATAGCTATGTTAGAACTATCTGCGCGGTGGCTCGTCCCGCAGATATTTGTAGCAGGCTGAATGATATGGGCAAGTACGAGATGGTGAAACAGGTCTTCAAATCCCGCGGCAACATAGCCACCACGAGCGAGATGCTGAACCGGGGCATTCACACGAGCTACATTGCAGCCCTGGTCAAGGCCGGCTCCATCGCTCGTATCAAACGCGGTGTATACGAGTGGGTTGAGGATGGGCGGATGGATGACATCGAGATCATATGCCGGCTGCTTCCGGATGCCATCCTATGCATGGAGAGTGCGCTGTACCATTATCAGTACATCGACCGAACTCCTGACAGGTGGCACATTGCTGTTGACAAGCGGATCAACAGGAGGAAGGTGAAACTCGAGTATCCTCCGATCAAGGTTCACTTCATTGAGCCCCATTGTCTCAGGATTGGTGTCACCCGGTCCGAGGTAAATGGCGTGCGGGTATGCGTCTACGACAGGGAGAGAACAATCTGCGATGTGATTCGTCATGCGGCCAAGGTGGACGTTGAGACCGTGAACAAAGCAATTCAGGCCTACGTCAGGGATGGCCGGAAAAACATAACCAGGCTTATGGAGTATGCGAGAAGGTTCCGAATCCAGAGGAAGGTCCACGACCTTGTGGGAGTGTGGTTTTGATGCCGGACATCTCGTCAAGTCAGCCGAGCGCCTGCCCGACCGGCCGGCGAGGGTGCCCGCGGCGCACCTTTCGCATGTTGTGTGGCGCCCGAGGAGACGCGCATAAGCTGGTTCGTGTAGGTGATCCGGGTCGGCGTGGACAAGCCCACCCCCGAGCGCCAGTCCGCGGTGCGCGACCACGTGATGCGGCGCTTCCAGGAGGCGGGGATCGGGTGCCGCCCGTACTTCACCCCCATCCACCTGCAGCCCTTCTACCGCGCCGAGCTCGGGTTCAAGGAAGGCGACTTTCCCGTCACCGAGCTCGCCGGCCGCACCAGCATCGCCATCCCCTTCCACAACCACCTCACCGCCGAGGAGGTCGACTACGTCGCCGGCGTCCTCGAGCGCGCGCTGGGGGAGGTGCGGTAGGGGAATTCCGCCTGTGATGGTCCTGGATAAGCATCGAGGAGGTGTATAGCTGCTGCACTGCTGGGTAGGTCATCCAAGACTCATAGATCTGAGGCTCGAATGGGCAAAAGGATTCACCTTCTCGTGCTCGAAAGGCGGTAAGCCGAGGCGTTCGAACTGGGAAGCTTGAAGGCCGCAGAGCCCCATGACAAATGGTGGGCTGCTCGTCCGTAGGGCGGGGACAAGGGCGGTCGGCGTGTTTATCCTCTGCAACTGATTTTTGCCACGGCTGGAAGGAATCTTGGGTGGCATGGCGAAATATTCCAGTGCGTGTTCTCGGCAACCGAGCTACGTACGGCAAAGGATTCATGCCCGATTTCCTGCCGGAAGACCGGCGACTCAAAGATTCTGTGTTGACGATTGCTTGTCAAGAAGCGTGTCGTACGCCTGCCGGAATGGGGGGATGGCGTTGGGCGAAAACGTGCTAAGTGGCTCGCTACTCCCTCGTCTCAGTCAATTAGCTCTCTTCTTTGCTCCTGGCACATTCCAGACGCTTCAGGTAGCAGCCGGGGTAAAGCAAGTGCTGTCCGGGCTATTCTCAGTAGAACCAACCGTCCTGCCTTCCGACGCTCCTGTCGAAGTTCCTCGAATACTCATGCAGGAGCGAGGTGTGGGCCAGCTTACGGTTGGGTATGCAAGAGCTGACCTTATCCTAGAGTGGCGAGCGGACCAGAGCTGGCGCGACAGGGTCACTGCTTTGAGCGAGGAATTGGCGCGTTACTTTGTTGAGCAAGCCAGGTTGAAGGTTCAGCGCCTGGGCTTTGTTGTGACATTCGGGGTCGCTGAGGACATAAACCTAGAGGCTATTCGATCACGGTACGTGGCTGTTGGCAAGATGCTAGATGCGCAAGAGATAGGTATCGCTTGGCTCCGTCGGACCAAAGTGCAGGGGATACTGGTGAATCGATGGGTGCGGTTTTCCATTTCCTCACTTCCGGGCGGAGACCGAAGCGTCGTGATCGATACCAATACTCTTCCTGAGGACCAACTCGACCTTGATGCTACCACGGTCAAGAAGATCGTGGAGACCTGTCTGGACCAACTCAGGAGTGATGCGGGTGCCATTCTTGAGTGGTAGTCTCGGAATGCAGAGCAGCAGTCTTTCATGGTGGCCAGCTGGCGCCGCCATCGAAAAGAGGAAAATGGAAGCCGTCGCGTATTTTCAAGGTATGGTAACATGGGGCGCTTCAGCCGCAGAAACGTCCTTGCCGTTGCCAGCTGAGGATTATGTCAATCTGGGGCTAGCTTTGCTGTCGGAGATCCTTGCACCGTCACAAACACGCAGTTCTACCGCGGAACGCATACAGTATACTGATCCGGGGAGATTAACCCTGGAAAGTTCCCTCACAGCGACGCAACGGGTGGTTCAACTCATGACCGAGATGAGGTGGATGCCTCTACCTGTCGCTAGCGCGGTCGACAGGTTTAAGGCCATACCGGCGGTGGAGGACGTCCGTCCGAGAATTGATGCACACAGGAACCATGCAACTCTGTGTGTTATGGTCCGCATGCCCAAGTACGATGATGCCTTGATGAACAGGCTAATTGCAGAAGAGGCAAGAGCGAGCGAATTTGCGAAGAAGCACGGCTACGTGCTGGAGTTCATGTTCCTTCCAAAAGAGCTTGCCGGCTCGCCGGACCTGGACGATGATGATTGCTCGTGCTTCTTGGACTGAGGAGAGCCTGGGGAGGCCGCCTGATGTCTTCGTGGGTTAGCCATTGGGATCAGGCACAACATAACAAGGCCCTTGCCAGTCAACTCATATCCTGCCATCCGATTACTTTCCGAGACTGGGCGATTATCGTGGCGTTCTATTCTGCCCTCCATTTTGTGGAGGCCTTCCTGGCTTTCACTGAGGGCCGGCACTGCAGCAGGGAGTACAGACGGGAGGGGTATAAATCGCTCCATGAATATCGCAAGGATGTCGTGGCTGCCGAGTTTCCCGCCAACATCGCGAGTTCCTACGAGAAACTATACAGGTTATCCGTGATGTTCAGATATCTTGAGTTCCAGGGGCATCAGGCACCTGGTCCAAATGCGGGGTGGATAGGTGACCCTGAGGTTGTGAGGCTCGTCAATACGGATTTGGCTAGTATTGAGAAAAAGGTGGCTGCCGAGATACGGCCTCATGCTAATTAGCCTTATGGTCCCCGGACAAGTCATGTCGATGTGGGCCAGGTGCGAATGAAGGCTGACAGCTTTGGAAGCACTGTGAGCGGAATCGGCACACGTCGCTGACTACCTGAGCCTGAGGTCCCCGGAGTCTCAACGGTCCATTGCCGGGTACCGAGGGAGCGCGCGTCCGCTGCTCCGAACATGTCGGCAGTAAGCATGCGGCGGCGTCAACAGCGGCATGAGCGGCCTGCACCTGCTTGGGCGCGCCTTCGGTATCGGCGAGGGCGGGATGATCGTCACCGAAGACGACCGTATAGCGCGCCTCTGCATGGACGAGCTTTCGGCCGCGCTCGGGGTCGCGCAGATGTCGCGCATCGAGGAGAACATCGCCAAACGCGAGCGGGTCGCGGCGATGTACGCGGGACAGTGTTCCGCAGCGGCGAGTCTCTTGCCGGACCTCGCCCGCTTCCGGGCCTCGTCAGGGGCACGGCGGCATGGCGACCGCAGGGCGAAGCTGGCGATCGTGAACATCGGGCATGACACCGCGCCCATCGGCAAGTCAAGTGCGGTGTCGCAACGCGATAATGCGAGCGTAGCGTACGCAGTCGTCTAGCAAGCATGGGTGTCGGACGGGGCCCCCTTTCGGGGGACCCCGCCCGACTTGCATTGACCCATCTCTCGTTTGCTTTCGGCTGGGCCACTTGGAGGTCTTGCGCCTGCTACCAAGGCTTCTCCGGGTCTGTCAGAAGCCTCCCGGGAAGCGGCGGCTCGATCTTTGAAATGTCCACTCCCATGCGGCTGAGAATAGTGGGCGCTATGTCTCTCTGATCGCCCCTCCTCTGAATCGTCTCGTCATTTGTGGCAAGGAACACGTATGGGGCCATCGAGTGAGAGGTCTTTCCTTCATCGAAACCGTGATCCGAGGTAACATAGATCCGCGTCCTCTCGTATACTCCTAGCTGCTTGAGCTTTTCCACTATGCGGCCCAGCCACCGATCTACTTCCACGATGGCGTTCGAGTAGTCCTGGGAGTTCTCGCCGTGCTTGTGCCCAGCCGCATCAGGGTCACCGAAGTGGAAGAAAGCGAAGAACCGCTCTGTGCCATACCGATCCAAGCTATTCAGGGCTAGCTGCCCCACTTCATCAGCAGGCCTTGGCCTGTCGCCCTGGAAGAGATCGATGTCTTGCTTAGCGTTGTAGTATGGCTCACCTCGACGCAGGCGTGGCTGCACTGCCCCACGATATCTTGCCTTGGCTCTCTCAGGGAGCCGCGGGAGCCGCGCGGACTGCAGCCTCGGCAGAAGCTCCTTCAGAACCCTGGAGCGGAACTCAGTCATGGTGGAGATTATGGCACGCCCGACCTTATCATCCCCGAACACCTTCTCCAGCCTTTCGAGGACCTGCTCGCGAGATATGCTCTCACTTTTCAGCCGGGTCCCGCCCAGCCGGCTCCGGGCGCGCCTGGCGATTGACATGCCTGCTCGACGCGCCCCTAAAGCCGGCCCCTGGGAACCCAGGTTTCCACCCTTGCCGGTAACCATGATCGTTGCGATGCCGTCGTCACTGAACTCGTCTTCGAGCCGCTCGAAGATTGTGTAGCCCTTTGGAATCGGCCGGTACACGGAGTTGCTGAATACCCCCGTGACCTCCGGACCATAACCCGTGAGCATCTGCGCATGGCCGGCTTTGGTGTCCGTCTTATGAGTCACGTCTATCTCCACTATCGCGCCCTCGGCTATGAGGGCTTCGAGGTTGGGCAGTTGACCCGCGTCTAGCAGCTCACGTAGGTGCTCTCTCTGCACTCCGTCCCACGAAATGAGAATCGCGTTTTCGACTGACCCGGTGGCTTCCGCTGTAATACCGACGGAGCTTGTGGCGCTAACAACGAGCAAAGCGACTAGTACACACACCAGCGCGTGCCAGGCTGCGTGATACCCTCTCCTTCCGAACCCGGACTGTCTCATGGTTAGCACCCTCCCATATGGTTTGTGGTTTCGCTCTATGTATGACGGACCATCCCCCCAAGAGGTTCCCGGAATGGAGAGGGCGATGGCGCACAGGCGCACAGGCTCACGGGCAGACGGGCAGACCGGCCGACCCGGCCGGCGGGCCGACAACCCGGTCGATCATCGAACGTTTGCGCTGCAAAAGCCGTCACTCGAAAGCAGGCAAGGCTCTTGAAGATGGAATGAGAGACTTGTTTCGCCAGGTCCCTCGACGGTACCAAAGGTAATTGGCGACCGCCCCGGCGGTCCAGCTTATGAGAAGCGAGAAGAACAGCGCATTGGGGGACCCTGCAGGGTACATTTGGCTTCTGGTAAGCCACGCCCAGAGATACGCAACGGGCACACGCACTACGACGGTGGTGAACATGGAAATCCACATGGGCGGCATGGTGTCGCCGGCTCCTCGCATGATGCCTCCGAAGACCTGGGAGACCGCCATGGCCACATATCCCGCGGCCAATATGCGGATCTGCCTTACGCCGAGGCGGATGATCTCCTCGGTTGTGGTGAACATGGTTATCAGGTTCCTGCCGAACAACAGCAACGCGGCCACCAGCACAAAGGATGTGGACAAGCTGATTTTCAATATGTCCCTTGTCCCCTGGTTGACCCGGTCCATTCTGCCCGCCCCGATGTTCTGGCCGACAAAGGTAGCAATAGCCATGCCGAAGGTGAAGTTGGGCATCATTGCGAAGCCGTCAATTCGCATGACCGCGGTTGTGCAGGTCACTACCTGATAGCCCATGCTATTGGCCAGTGCCTGCACGACGACCATGGACATCGAAAAGATCGCCTGCGTAACGCCTGCCGGCAGCCCCAACCGCAGTAGCTGCCCGGTCAGCTTCTTGCATGGGACCAGGTTCGCGCCATTCGTGTTCACGACGTCTTTCATAGTATGTAGCCTGATCATGCACAACACCGCAGAGATGGCTATCGAAATGACCGTTGCCACGGCAGCGCCTGCGACTCCCATACCGAGGCCTGCGACCAACCAGATGTCCAAGACTATATTTAGGAACGACGTCAGCAGCAGGGTGAGCAATGGAAAGATAGAATTGCCCAGTCCGCGAAGGATTCCCGATAATATGTTATAGAATCCGACCCACACGATTCCCCAGAGGATGATAGTGAGATACGAGCGAGCCATATCGAATGTTTCCACAGGCGTGTTTGTCATCATCAATAGGGAATCCACCAGAGGTATGCCGACAGCCACAACCAGAAGCGAAGACACTGCTGCCAAGCTGATGGCATTGCCAATTGTGCGCGAAAGCGACTCTCTGTCCTTGGCCCCATAATATTGTGCAACCATGATACCTGCGCCCGTCGAGATCGACATGAAGAGGACATACAGCAGGTTGATGACAGGAATGGTCGTCCCGATGGCTGAGAGGGCTTTATCACCCACATAGCGACCTACAATGACTGAATCGGCGGTGCTGTACATCTGCTGGGCCAGGTTGCCGATGAGCAGGGGTAAGGAAAAACTCAGCAAGGCGGACCTTGGTTTGCCCACCGTCATGTCCTGAGCGCCGAACAGTGCATTGAGCTTCTCGATCATGCAGCAACCACCTTTTCCCTGATGATTATGACATGTAAACACTGATAACGCAATGTAGGGTTTCAAGCCGCCTCATGTCCATCCACCCCTCCCTCGCTCCCCTGATCGACCTCATCGAGTTGGGATGCCTCGCTCGCGTGATGGAGGCCGGAGCGTTCCACTTCTAGATAGTGGGAAACGTGAGGGTGGAGGTCACGGACCTGAGGCCACGGGCCACTCTGGAGGAGCAACTGCAGAGGAGCGCCGTACGCCAGACGCGCGTCGACGACATCGGGATCGGGCTTCGCTTTGTCGAAGACGCGGATCGCATCTCGAACCGTGGGACGGTATGACCTCTTGTGTCGTGGTCCTGGCAATTGAAGGAAGTCCTGAACTGAAGCTGGGTCGGAGCGTCCCTATCCAGTTCTGATGGCACTTCTCACTACGTGTCAGTCGTTAGGGCGGGCGCTGGCAGCCCGGAGCACTATTTCTGTGTGGCTGTGCGTGCGCTCGCAATAGCAATTGAGGCGGGGGTGCCTGCAGGAGTGGCGTACACGGCTCTAAAGATCTCGCGGTCAGCCGCTGTATTGACGACATTAAAGACAAACTCGGTCTCGAAGCAAGCGCGCCTGTTCACTGGAGAAACATGAAGCACGCAAGTATGCGCCGCTTCATGATCGACCGTGTCAAGAAGGAGGACCTCGTTATCTCGTATGTTGTATGCGATACGTACGACGACAGGATCAAAAGGGTTATCTTGAGCGCATCCAGAAGGATCCGTTGTGCCGGGTCAAGAGAGGCGTGATTGATCTTAGCCGGGTGCGGTGCCAGGCGACGCGCCAGGTGAAGCTGTTGCAGGTTGCTGACATGTGTAATGGGGCTTGTTTCAACGCGCTGGAGTACGATAGGTTCGGGTATTACGACGAGAGGTACCTATTGGGACTGTTTGGGACTGTGGAGCAAGATCTACCGGAGGAAGGATAACTTGTTTAGCTACGGGCTGAAGTTCTTGCCAAGCGGCCTTCACGATGAGGAGTGGGTTAGGAAGAGTTACCCGTGGCTGGGGTGCAAAGAATGAAGAATGCAGACCCCGAGCTCAAGGATCCCACACGTCAAAGCGTGCTGCCGGCTATCAACCGACCTTGAGTTAACCTCGCGCATGTCTACACTTTAAGTAGAACCAAGTCGGTAACCATTGTCAATGGCAGTAAATGGCATCAGCAGCGGCCGGAGCTCGCTGACGAATGTCTCCCACCAGTCGGCCATGCCCGATGTTGTCCATGTGATGCCGTGTGCGACCACGTGATGCACAGCTTCCAGGAGGCGGGGATCGGCTGCCGCCCGTATTTCACCCCCATCCACCTGCAGTCCTTCTACCGCGCCGAGTTCTGCCTTAAGGAGCGGGACTTCCCCGCCACCGAGCTCGCGCGGCGCACGAGCATCGCCATCCCAGTCCACAACCACCTCACCGCCGGGGAGATTGACTATGTAGCGGACGTCCTCGAGCGCGCGCTGGAGGAGGTGCGGTAGGCACACTCACGATCCTCGTGGTCGCGATGCCATGGAGGCGGGCGCCGAGAGGGCATGCCCGGTGCAGACAGAATCGCCCGCCTCTCGTGAGTGCTGGGCTCGGCAGGAGACAGGGCTAACGCTACTCTGCCAGATAGGCAGCGCGTGGCAGTTGAACCGCAGAATTGGAAGTCTTTGGGTCCCATAATCACTACACGCACCCCTATTGTCAGGAATTCCGCAAGGGATGGAACGTGACAGGGCGGTAGAGCACGGGTGAAGCTGTAAGGGACGAATTGGAAGGAGGATGTCCCAAAGAGCGTGGAATTTGAGGTGGCGGCTCCCGGCTCCGTTATGGTAAAACGGAGCTGTAGGAAGAAGGAGGGAGCCGCCGATGTCAGCATATCACAGCAAGGGCAAGAGTGGAAGGGGCACGAAGGAGGAAAGGCCGAAAGGAAC
>Ga0134104_1000892_pt1 | contig 30601 bp, 24 predicted proteins | sample 15_3_2metaG_FD_94455 | JGI IMG/M metagenome (GOLD analysis project Ga0134104, IMG submission 94455) | Switchgrass degrading microbial communities from high solid loading bioreactors in New Hampshire, USA - 15_59_3.3_214_A2 metaG | ecosystem: Engineered > Bioreactor > Semi-continuous > Anaerobic...
ATTTTTCTGGGATTACTACAAAACCGTAACGGCGTAAACTTGGGAACCGCCTAGTACGGGACCGTAGGCTAGGTGGTGTGAGAGGTCGGTAGGTGAATTAATCACCTACCTCCTACTCGATTGCCTTAAATGCAATTCATGCTTTGTGAAACATCTAAATTATATTGCTTGAAATATTTTCGTAATATTATTGTAATTTTTGACTTAGCGTAAAATTACCGTAGGGATTGTATGGAAATAAAAGTAAAACAATAGAAAAGAAGACTCCATCCTGATATGATATAAGCTGATTAACAAATAAACAAAAAAGGATGGTAGTCTTCTATGTATAATAGTTTACAATATTTTAATGAATTTGGCACAAGGAAAATTGAAGAAACAATAAAAAATTTCATAATTGAGAAGAAAGATTTGGCTGATTTGGTCCTAGACCTTCAAGAAAGCCTATTCGAGTTAGGAAGAAATATACTCACTGAAGTATTAGAAGATATGGATGAATATTTGCGTAACTGCGGAATTAGGAAAAAGGAATGGGAGATTGTAAGAAAAGACCAAACAGCCCTTCTAACCAGCTTTGGAATCATTAGATATAATAGAACATATTTTAAGCCTAAGAAGGAAGGAAGTCGTAAATATTTAGTAGATGAGATTGTAGGTATAAATCCTCATGATAGAGTAAGTGCAGATGTGGTCATCAATGCAGTGAATGAAGCTATAGACAGCAGCTATAGTAAGGCAGGGGAAAAGGTAGCATATATGGATGAAATCAGTAAGCAATCTGTTATGAATAAGATACATCAAATTGAAGTAACAGATGCACCAATACATGTCCAAGAAAAAAAGGAAATAGGAATACTTTACATTGAAGCAGATGAAGATCATGTAGCTTTGCAGAAAAAAGGCGAAGTAGATAAGGCTGTGAAAAAGTACAATATATCTATGCCTAAGCTTGTTTATGTACACGAAGGTATAGATGAAGAAAATAGCACAAAAGACAGAAAAGTTTTAAAGAATGTAAGATATTTTGGTGGAGAAATAAACACAGAAGAATTGTGGCTTAAAGTAGCAGAATATATAGATACAAAATACAATGAAGAGAAAATAGAAACAATATATATATCAGGGGACGGAGCGTCTTGGATACGCCAAGGAACACAATGGATACGAAAAAGCAGGTTTGTTTTGGACAAATACCATATGAATAAATATATAAAAGCTGCAACAGCCCATTTCAATGATGAAGGAACCATGTATTATGCTCTAAAGGATGGAATTGAATGGCCAGATAAGAATATGGTGAAAGGTGTTTTTAAGCAAATAATAGAAAACACCGATTCTGATACAAAGAAAGAAGCTGTAAAGAATGCACAAAAATATATTCTAAAAAACTGGGATGGTATAGAGATTCAATCACAAAGAGCAGAAGAGATTATTGGATGTAGTGCAGAGGGTCATGTGAGCCATGTTTTATCTGATAGATTAAGCAGTAGGCCTAAAGGCTGGTCAAAGCTTGGTGTTGCTCAAATGTCACAGCTTAGAATATACAAGAAAAACGGCGGTAAAATATATGACTTAGTTATGGCACAAAAGATAAAGGAACAAAAAGAAAAGAAGATACAAATACAAGAAACACTAATAAAAAGCTTAAGGAATGTAACAACAAAATATGAAAATGCAGTAAACACAAATATTACAGCTATAGATATAGGACATAAGACAGGGCTTTATAAAGGTCTAAAAACTATAATAGGTATAAGATAAGACTTGAAGGGAATGGCGGAGCGAACTCTTTACAATAAGAGGGACCCATATGATATAATTGACTGAGTGGCAGCCGAAAACTTCGAAGGAATACTAAAATATTAGTGTGCCACCATGGCTGACAAATCGTATGGGAGATGCTTGTTGTAAAGAGCATTCCATTAATATAAATATCAGGATGCTTATATTCTTCTTTTCCCTACAGTAAATTGACGCTATCAATTTTTGAAGTGTATAGTTACAATTGATGTGTTACATGAAAACTGAATAAAAAAAGCGAAAGATACTTTTTTGTGTTATTATCAATTCACCACAAACCAACAACACACAAGAAAGGATCTACGCTATGAGTAAAATTGTACATTATGCACTATCATATCGTCAACGGGTATGTGACTATGCTATAAAGCATAACAACAAGAGTGAAGCAGCCGTTCAATATGGCGTAAGCCGCCCTACACTTGACCGGTGGCTGAAAAGGTATGATGGAAGTAAGAACTCACTAAAAGATAAAAGCAGGAGGCCTCACAGCCATCCAAATGAGCATAGCGCAGCGGAGCTGGAATTAATATTTGGCATATGGGACAAGAATAAGCAATTTGGACTAGATTACGTTTATGGAAAGTTAAAGAGAAAACATGAGTATAAAAGAAGCAGGACGTCGCTTTATCGAGTGTTAGTCAGACATGGTAAATACACCAAGGCGAAGAAAAAGAGAAAAGGGCGTAAGCCAAGGGAATATATAGCCGCAAAGCTTCCCGGAGAAAAGCTACAGGTTGATGTTAAGTATGTACCAATGGAATGTGTAGTAGGTAAAATAGCAGGACAAAGGCTTTATCAATATACGGCAATTGACGAATGTACAGGGCTTAGGTATATAGATATTTTTGAAGATAAAACAAGTGAAACAGCAGCAAAATTCATTTATCAAGCAAGGAAGTACTTTCCATTTGAAATAATGAAGATACAAACAGATAATGGGACAGAGTTCACCAATCGATTTGTTAATACAAAGAACTTAGCGTATTTCGAAAAATATCTAAAACAAGAAGGCATAGAACATAAACTTATACGTCCTGGAACACCATGGCATAATGGCAGAGTAGAAAGAAGCCACAGGACAGACCAGAAGTTTTTCTATGACCTAAGAACATTCTATAGTATAGAAGATGCTAAGTGCCAGATAAAAAAGCACTTAAGACGTTACAATAATATGCCTCAGCGAAGGTATAACTACCAGACTCCAATGGAAGTACTTGAACAGTACTTATGGCTAATATAGATAACATAAAAATAAGCGGATACTGATAATAGACAAAAGGGTGTTTTTTAGTTGAAGTGTAACATATGTTTGACAACTGCAGATAAATTGACGCTATCAATTTTTGAAGAATAATTGACTAATTATCTTATTATTTATATAATTATATTATTCCAAAATGCGAACTGAGTTTCATAATGTGGAACAATATTAAGGGAGGTTATGCTATAAATAAAGTATTATCAAGTCCTAACAGTACAGGAATGTAGTAAAACATTGCATAGACTGAAAGATTCTTGTTACCTCGGGTTGTTCAGATCCATCAGATAAATAAATTGGTAATTTTATCATTCATTTAATTCAAGAAGGGTAATATAAAGTAACTTATGAAAAGAGCGTTTTAGTAGTAAAGAAATCAAAAGATAGTGTAAAGTAGCCTATGAAAAACGATGGGGGTAATTTTTAATGAGTAAAATTGTTACATTCGGAGAAATTATGTTGAGACTAGCACCTGAGGGATACTACCGGTTTATCCAGGCAGACAGGTTTAATGCTACCTACAGTGGTGGAGAGGCAAATGTTGCGGTATCTTTAGCTAACTATGGAATGGATGTGAGCTTTGTAACAAAGTTGCCGAAACATGATATTGGGCAGGCAGCAGTAAATTCCCTGAGAAAATTCGGTGTGGATACTCAGAATATTGTAAGAGGCGGAAACCGCATTGGTATCTATTATCTTGAAAAAGGTGCTTCTCAGCGTCCTTCAAAAGTTATCTATGATCGTGCATATTCATCTATAGCTTCAGCATCAAAAGAGGATTTTGATTGGGATAAAATTTTTAAGGATACTGACTGGTTTCATTTTACAGGAATAACTCCCGCCCTAGGGGATAACGTTGCTGCTATATGTCTTGATGCCTGTAAAACTGCAAAGGCAAAAGGTATTACCGTAAGCTGTGATTTAAATTACAGAAAGAATCTTTGGAGCCGTGAAAAGGCCGGTAAGGTTATGGCGGAACTTATGGAATTTGTAGATGTATGTATAGCTAATGAAGAGGATGCCGGTGATGTATTTGGGATATGGGCAGATAACAGTAATATTACCGATGGCAAACTTTCAAATGAAGGATATAAAACCGTAGCAAAAAAACTCACTGAAAGATTTGATTTTAAAAAAGTTGCCATAACTTTACGCACCTCAATTTCCGCAAATGATAATAACTGGGCAGCAATGCTTTATGACGGCAATAACTTTTATTTTTCAAAAAGCTATTCAATACATATAGTTGATCGCGTTGGTGGCGGTGATAGTTTTGGTGCAGGTTTAATATATTCATTAATCACAGGAAAAGAGCCCCAGGAGACAGTGGAATTTGCTGTTGCGGCAAGCTGCCTTAAACACACAATAGAAGGTGACTTTAATCATGTCACCGTCGATGAAGTAACAAAGCTGATGGGTGGAGACGGTTCGGGCCGTGTACAAAGGTAAGTAGATATTTAGCCACCCTATGGGGGATTAGCTTGGCTTATTGCTTTAATGTGTGCTGTCAAATAGTTAAATTTTGTCCATCAGGATTACGTTTTTCCTGTATTCTGTCGGAGCTATTCCCTCATATTTTTTAAAAATACGGTTGAAATGATTAATATTATTATATCCGCATGCACTACAAATTTCAGTTACCGGCATTTTTGTATTTGCAAGAAAATCCTTAGCGATACTTAAACGGTACCGGATCAGGTAATCCTTATAATTGAAGCCCGTTACACTCTTAAAAATGTGTGAAAGGTAAAATTTGTTGACAAAAAACTTATTTGACAGATCTTCAAGACTTAGCTTTTTTTGATAATTAAGTGATATATAATTCTGTACGTTAAAAACCAGACTAGAAGCATTTGAGGCGTCGGCTGGCCAGAACGGTTCACTATTATATCTATATACAGATATAAGCAGCTGCATTACCATAGAAGCTACAGTTTCCTCCCACATTATTTTTCTCTGTTTCAGTTCTTCGGTCATCTCTATGCATGCCTTCCTGACGTTTTCTGCAGTTTTTTCATCCAATTCAATGAGATTGGAGAAGTTATCGGGACGCCTTAAAAATACCGAAACCAAAAGAGGATGCCTTAAAAAAGTTGCTGCAAATTCGCTGTTGATTGCTAGAACGTATCGGTCGTATGGGTACTGTAAAACTTTTACCGCATGGCTTTCTAGGTTGCTGATGAGCAGTAATGAATTGGGACCGGCTAGATAATGCCTGCCACTAATGATGAATTGCACAAGGCCTTCGGTTATGAATATAATCTGATGATGATAGTGCATATGTGGGGATAAATCATCAGAATTTTCACGCAGCCTTGAATAGATATCAAAAAACGGTTTGTTACGAGATTGTTCAGTCATAATATCCTCCTTCTTATAGCAAAAAACGCTAAGTTATCAGCAACTATGATTATATCATAACTGCGAGCAGTTTAATATAATCATCATATATAGATGACATAAAAAGGATGTGTTTAAATGGCTGATTTTGAAAAGTTTAATTTCAGCAGTTATGAAGAACTCAAGAGGAAAATAGATGAACTGGGTGTAAATATTAAACTTACACATGATCTTTCACCTCTTTTAAAGCCGGTTAAGATAGGCGGCAAGACTGCACCCAATTCAATGGCTATCCTGCCTATGGAAGGCTGTGACGGCAATCCTGACGGCAGTCCGTCAGAGCTGGTACATAGAAGGTATAACAGGTTTGCGTCTGGCGGTGCAGGATTGATTTGGTATGAAGCATGTGCTGTAGTGCCAGAAGGTAAGGCAAACCCGCTTCAGTTACATATAAACAGGGATAACGTAGGTAACTTTGCTACTTTGTTGAAGGAGAACAGAAAAAGTGCAATGGACAGGTGTGGAAAGGATCATAAAACGGTATGCATACTTCAGCTGACACATTCGGGAAGATATTCTCGTCCTGTGCGTGATCCTGCACCCAAGGTTCCTCAGCATGACCCGTTTCTAGACCCTCCAGTAGGATTAAAATTGGAGGATCCAGTCGTAACGGACGAATACCTTGACGCTTTACAGGAGCGGTACGTGGAGGCAGCAGTTTTGGCACAGGAAGCTGGCTTTGACGGTGTTGATATAAAAGCATGCCATCGCTATCTTGTTTCAGAACTTCTGGCATCGCATACAAGAGAAGGCAAGTATGGTGGGAGCCTTGAGAATAGGGCACGGTTCCTGCTTGAAACAATAGAAAAGGTGAGAAAGGCAACAGGTAGAGATTTTATAATCGCTACCAGGTTTAATGTCTTTGATGCACATCCTTATCCATATGGTTTTGGAGTAGACAAGGAAGATTGCCTGAAACCTGATTTGACAGAACCTATGGCGCTTACAGACATGATAGTTAAAACAGGTGTCGATCTTATGAGCAATTCATCGGGAAATCCGTACTTCAGGTATCCTTACTTTACACGTCCGTTTGATACACCTTCGGCAGGTGTCGATTTACCAAGTGAACATCCTCTTGAGAGTGTAGCAAGGATTTTCTCATTATCACGGAAAATCCAGACTGCGGCTGGGAAAATTCCTGTCATTGGCAATGGCTACAGCTGGCTGAGACAATTTCTGGCCAATGCGGGTGCGGCTAATCTTGCGGATGGCTCGGTTAAACTGGTTGGAATGGGCAGGGAAGCTTTTGCTTATCCTGATGCACCCTATGATATTCTTACCAAAGGTGGTATGGACCCAAGTAAAACTTGTATTACCTGTAGTAAATGCACCCAGATTATGAGATGGGGTGGAAGGACCGGCTGCGTTATAAGGGATAGCAAGACGTATGTCCCGTTATATAATGAAGCACGCAGAAAGTTTGAAACAGGTAAAAAATAGCATGTGCTATAAAACAGAAAATATTATAAAAACTTTAATATCAGAAAGGAACGTGAGTTTATGAAAAAGTCAGCAATTGTAACTGGAGGCAGCAGAGGTATTGGACTAGGAATAGTCAGACAGCTTGCAAAGGATGGATATTCAGTTGTAATTCTTGATGTTAATTCTCCTGAGCAATATAAAGAAACGTTTGATCAACTAACGGCAGAGGGAGTGGATTACGTTTACATACAAGGCAGTATTACTGAAAAAAATGACAGAGAAAGATGCATTGAGGAAACCGTTAGAAAGTATGGCTCAGTAGATGTGCTTGTAAATAACGCAGGAATTGCGCCAAGAGTGAGGGCAGATCTACTTGACATGTCTGAGGAAAGCTTTGAGCGGCTGATAAGTGTGAACACAAAAGGTACTATGTTCATGTCACAGGCGGTAGCAAAACAGATGATTAAGCAGCCGTATAAAGATGGGAGAAAAGGCATTATTGTGAACATTTCCTCAATGTCAGCTGAGGTGTCATCCATCAACAGAGGTGAGTACTGCATATCAAAAGCAGGAGTATCTATGCTGACATTGCTATATGCAGACCGCCTGGCAAGTGAAGGAATATTTGTGTACGAAGTAAGACCGGGTATTATAGCTACTGATATGACAGCTGGAGTAAAGGAGAAATATGACGCATTATTTGAACAGGGGATTTGTCCAATAAAGAGGTGGGGAACACCTGAGGATATAGCAAATGCCGTTTCGGTTTTCTGTTCCGGAAAACTGCTTTATACAACAGGTCAATATATAGATGTCGATGGCGGCTTTCATATTAGACGCCTGTAAATCCATTTACATTGATAGATATTTAAGTTTAGAAAGGGCAGGTGTTGTTACTCTTGGACAGTAAAATAGTAATAATAAACGGTTATGAAATTGAAGTTTTCGAATACAATACGGTTATTGTTGGTACCGGAGCGGCAGGGTTCAATGCAGCTGACCGTTTGTACGATTACGGCCAGAAGGATATTGCAATTGTAACGGAGGACATAAATGCAGGCACATCGCGTAATGCGGGTTCCGACAAACAGACTTATTATAAGCTTACTCTGTCGGGGGAGGACAGTGATTCCGTTGGAGAGCTTGCACAAACTTTATTTAACGGACAGTGTGTAGACGGAGATATAGCCCTTGCAGAAGCTTCGATGTCGGCTCAGTGTTTTCTTAAGCTGGCGGATTTGGGAGTCCCATTTCCTGTCAGCCGCTATGGAGAATATGTAGGATATAAAACTGATCATGACCCCAGACGGCGTGCAACTTCAGCCGGGCCTTTGACTTCTAAGCTTATGACAGAATGCCTGGAACGGTCGGTAACAGCCAAGAATATCAAAATTTTCGATAAACATCAGGTAATTTCGATATTGACTAGCGAAGGTAAATTAAAAGGTCTGCTTTGCCTTAATTTGAACCAGGTAAAAGATAAAACAAAACGCTTTGTTGCGTTTAACTGCAAAAATGTAATTTACGCTACAGGCGGTCCTGCAGGCATGTATGCCGACTCTGTGTATCCGTTTGGACATTATGGTGCATCAGGGATTGCTTTTGAGGCGGGTGTAACAGGTAAAAATCTTACCGAGTGGCAATACGGGCTTGCTTCAATAAAGCCCAGATGGAACGTTTCAGGGACATATATGCAGGTGCTGCCACGCTTTATTTCCACCTTGCCTGATGGTACTGACGAGAGAGAATTCCTGCTCGACTTTTTTCATAATGAATATGAAATGCTGTCCATGGTTTTCCTGAAGGGCTATGAATGGCCTTTCGATGTCCGGAAAGCAGGTTCAGGCTCTTCAATAATTGACATTCTGGTGTATATTGAATGCTGCATGAAAGGACGGAGGGTATTCCTTGATTTCAGGAGTAATCCGCTCGGAAGAGATATAGACTTCACTAAGCTTAGTCCGGAAGCCGCAGAGTATCTTGAAAAAGCGGGAGCCGCATTCGGAACACCAATCGACCGTTTACTGCATATGAATTCTCCGGCTGTTGATTTTTATAGGAACAAAGGAGTCGATCTCGTTAAGGAACCCTTAGAGATTGCATTGTGTGCGCAGCATAACAATGGAGGCTTAAGTATTGATAAATGGTGGCAAACCAATATTGAAGGTTTCTTCGCAGTTGGTGAGGTAAGTGCAAGCCATGGAGTATACCGTCCCGGTGGAAGTGCGCTTAACTCCGGACAGGTAGGTTCCACCAGAGCAGCAAGATTTATAGCAAGCAACCGGCAGGGAGCTCCTGAAGACATGAATAAATTTAAGACCGCAACATTCGGCAAGATCTCAGAAATTACGGCTCTATGCGATCAGGTAACAGGTAATATCAGTAATGTGTCTGAAATTTGGGACAGTGCAGCTAAGAGAATGAGCCAGGTAGGGGCAGCAATCCGTAACTATGATAGTATCAGGCAGACAATTGGGGAGATAAAAAAAGCGCTTGATAACTTTTCCCAGATAGTAAAAATCAATGACACTACCGAACTACCCAAGGTTTACAGACTGTATGATATGTTGATATGCCAGTACGTGTATTTAAGCGCAATGGTTGATTACACGGAGAAGGGCGGGAAAAGCCGCGGCTCTGCCTTTTATACAGACAAGTCCGGAAAGCGTCTGGATGAACGTCTGCCGGATATTTTCAGCTTTACTCTTGACGATAATTCAAGAGGAAATCTTATACAGGAAACAAAATTATTAGATGGCAAGTGTATATTCAATTGGAGAGAAAGAAGACAAATCCCCAGGGAAGACGACTTTTTTGAAAACGTCTGGCGTAGCTACAGGGAAAACGGTAATGTATATTAAAACAATATAAATTTGCTAATAACTTAAATTTTAAAGGATTTAAAGGAGTTAAATTCTTATGAACAATATTCTGAATCAACTATCTGTTATAGGTATCATACCGGTAGTCAAAATTGAAGATGTCAATAAGGCGGTTCCAGTAGCCAAAGCACTATGTGATGGTGGCCTGAACTGTGCTGAAATAACATTTCGCACTGCTAATGCGGATAAAGCGATAAAATCCATTACAAGCGCCATGCCGAATATGCTTATAGGTGCTGGAACAGTGCTTACTACAGAACAGGTGGATAAGGCTATTGAGGCAGGTGCGAAATTCATTGTCAGCCCGGGTTTCAACCCCGAGGTTGTAAGATACTGTATAGAAAGAAATGTACTCATTATTCCCGGCTGCTCAAGTCCATCGGATATAGAGCAGGCCATAAAGCTGAATCTTGAGGTTGTCAAATTTTTTCCTGCTGAAGCTCTTGGCGGCATTAAAACAATAAAGGCAATAGCTGCGCCATATGTTGGATTAAAATTCGTGCCGACGGGAGGGATCAATGAAAAAAACATGAATGAATATTTATCCTCTCCCAGGGTATTGGCTTGCGGCGGAAGTTGGATGGTAAATGATGCACTGATAAAATCGGGTGAATTCGGTAAAATTACCGAACTTACTCAACAAGCAGTTAAAACCATGCTTGGTTTTGAGCTTGGACATATAGGTATCAATAGCGAAAATACAGACGAGGCTTCGCAAATTGCAGGTGCATTTAGCCTCATGTTCGGAATGGATTACAGAGAAGGGAACGATTCCATATATGCGGGTAATTCGATTGAAGTTATGAAAAAGCAAGCTTTAGGGAGAAATGGACATATTGCAATAAGTACCAATAGCATGGAAAGGGCAATAGCCTATATGCAGTCACGGGGATATGAACTGGATTTGGATAATTCAAAAAAAGATGACGACGGAAATCCGGTGGCTGTATATTTTAAGCAGGAAATAGGTGGATTTGCTGTACACTTAACCCTTAAGGTATAGGAGCCGGTAATACCGGCTCACCTATACTGTTTACCGGATTCGGGATTGAAAAACTTGTTCTTATATTCCCTCGGGGTATAGCCTGTATAACTTTTAAATACCTTGCTAAAGTATTGAGCGTTGTTCCCAAAACCCGTTTGAAGAGCAACCTCATTCACCTGCATATTGTTGTTTTGAAGGAATAAGCTCTGGGCTTTTTCGATACGTCTTCGGGTAATATATCTCGAAAATTTTTCGTTTTTTTCCGAGATAAAAAGCTTTCCCAGGTAATCCACGTTTACAAATAGTATTTCATGTGCGATGAAATTAAGGGAAAGTTTTTCATCGTAAAGATGTTTCTCAATAATTTTGTCCATTTTATAAATTAATTCATTCTGACGTTTTTGAACATTTTTATAATAGTTTTCAATAATATCATTTGAGATTGTTACGAGGATATCTTTTATTGATTTAAGGTTTGAATTTTTCATTATTTTTGTAATACCGCTCAAATAATTGTTGATCTTAGATTCTTCGGCCTGTTGTATTATGGAAACATACAGTTTGACAGTGTAAGATTTGATCTGTTCAATGCTGAAGCTGGGATTGTTCAACTGTTGAAAAAGGGAATCCAGCAGTCTAAAAGTTTCTGCTTTATTACCGCTTTTTATAGCCAGAATCACATAATCAAGTAAATAATCATCTATGGAAATTGTAGATTGTCCTGGCAAGTCACACGCTGTAATGATATTGCCGTCTCCTCTGTAAAATGTGCTTTTCATACATATGAGAAGATTGCTGTAAGTGCTCTTAAGCCTTTCAAAACAGGTTTTTTCACTTACTGCAATTGTTATCGGTTTACCATAATATTGAGAATGAAGAGTGCGGATCTCGTTAAGTTCCTGGTTCAGTATGGGAAACGCATAATACTCTGTTAGTATTAGAATGTTTTTATAATTTAGAGAGCATAAAAACAATGTATGTTTATGTGAAAAATATTCCTTGCACATCTCCTTCAAAGCCAGTAGGCTGGATTGATCATCAAGTTTGTCAATCCTGAATATTAGCAGGCGAAGGTCGATGCCCTTTATTGGTGATAAATCCAATTGTTCCAAAGTGTCTTTATCGATAATTGTTGAGTTTGTGATGTAATCCCTGATAATTTGTTCCTGCAATTGACTTTTAGCTTTTATATAGTTGTCTTTCATGGCTTGAATATATTGTTGTTTTTTATTGCTTTGATCAAGGCGGTCAGTTAGTTTTTTCAGAAGCTGGTGTATTAATTCTATGTTGCAGGGCTTTAAAATATAATCCTGTACATTGTATTTCAGTGCTTCCTGTGCAAATTCAAATTCATCATATCCTGATAAAATGGCGAACAGGATATCCGGGTAAAGTGGCGCAACTGTTTTAATAAGCTCAAGTCCTGTCATTTCTGGCATTTTAACATCCGTTATTACAATGTCCGGCTGAACTTTTTTAATGATTTCCAAAGCATCCTTGCCGTTTTGTGCGGTATATACCGCATTTATATTATATTTTTTCCAATCGCAGTTTTTTTGAATGCCCTCTCTGATATTTTTTTCATCATCGACAATAATTGCTTTATACATATTGACTCACACCTCTCCGAAGACTTTTTATGCACCCTTTTCATGTCCAACCTTTATCGGGACCACCACTTCAACAATGCAGCCTCTCGGTGATGCATTGTAGATTTTAAGTTTTCCCTCGCTGCCATATATAAGTTCAAGCCTTGATATGATATTTGATAATCCTATTCCTGTATTTTTTGGAGCATATTCACCGCTTTGCAGCTTCTCGATCAATTGAGGTTCAACGCCAATCCCGTTATCCTTTATTTTTAATATCAGCTTATTTTCAACAGTATATATACTTAGTTCAATGATACAAACTTCGGCAATGCTCTCAACGCCGTACTTTATGGAATTTTCCACAATAGGCTGCAGTATCATCCTTGGTATCATGCAATCGAGCAAGGAGGAATCTACATCTTGTTTGAATATAAGGCTTTCCTTGAACCTCATTTTTTGAATATTCACATAGTAATTTAATGTTTCCAGCTCATGCCTGAGTGCTATCAGATATTTATAATCATTAGAGCTTTTTACAAATTCGCGCAGCAATTGTCCCAATGAGAAAACCATAATTGATATGTCCTGCTGTTTTTCATTTACTGCCATCCAATATATCGAATCCAATGTGTTGTATATGAAATGTGGGTTTATTTTTGCTTGTAGGGAACGATATTGAGTATCCTTTATAGTCAGTTGCTTTATATAATTTTCCTGGATTAAGTTTTTTATTTCATTAAGCATTGTTTGATACGTTTCTCTTAACAGACCTAATTCATCTTTTCGACCACTGGCTCCAAGAGAATTATTTGCAACTGTAAAATTGAACTCAGAGATATTTTGCATTTTATTAATAAGAGAATTCAAGGGTTTTGTTATACTGTCGGATAGCAAAACAGAGAAAAGAATAAGGATAAAGAAGATGGCTAAATAAAATATGAGTGCTAATTTTACGGCTGATTGAAATTTAAGATAAATTGTATCATATGGTATGGAATAAAAGAAGCTCCAGTCACAATAATTTGAATTCATTTTGACAATAAAGTTCTTTTTGCTTCCTTTTGAATAGATTGTATAAGGTTGATTTCCCACGATAGTTGGTAATTCCAGGTGGTCCTTAGAATTTCCGTAATGGTAGAGCTCATAACTGCCTGAATATATATAGAAATTTTCATTTTTGTTTTCATTTATAGCCATTGTATAGTTGACAAGTTCGGGTATTTTTATCCTTATGACTATCACTCCCAATTCCCTGAGGCTCAGCCCTTTAACCTCACGAATAGGACAAAGAAGGACTAAAGCTTTATCCGAATTGGAAGGACTTATCCATAATGGTTTTCCATTATTTTCGAAGGCTTTTTTATAAAATATTTCCACCTTGCCGCTAACAGACGTTGATGTATCAGAACCGACGGAATTTATATTAAGGTGAGGGTCTATAAAGTGGACAGACAGAATGTATTTCTTCTTGTTAAGTGAAGTAAAGATGCTGTTCATTAGGTTTTGACGGTTTGTATGTTCTTCATATTGAGAAACCGACGATTCAATTGAGCGAATAATTTCCTGAGTATGGGAGGATGTAGAAAGCTCTGATACAGTGTATTGAAGGTTCTGCATTTCGTTTTCGATATTTTGTGTTGATAGTGTCAGTATGTCAGCTGCGTTAGTATATAGCTGCATGCTGAAAATTTTCAAATAGTAATTTGATAACAAGATAAATGCAATACCGTTTACAAAGAGGATTGATAAAGCAAATAAAAGTATTTTCCTTCTTAATTTTAAATTACGAAATCTTTTCCTTAATCCGTGCAGTACGTAAAATAGCGGGCGTATTAAGGCCAAAGCAAAGTTCTTTTTCATAAAATATAATCCCCCAGTGTTTAGAACCTCTTTGTTCTATATGTATTATTATATAAGATTCTTTATTTGGAAACAAACCTTTAGAGCAAGGAAGAATTGTATATTTCCGGAATAAATATATAAAAAACAGAGGCAAATATTCTGAAAAAAAAATATTGAAAAAAGTTTGCTATAATAAGTTTAATTTTCAGACAAAGAAATGATAGGGGGCTCAAATAATGAAAGTATGCTTTTATGGAAACACAGGCCATTTTTTCACAGCATTCCTCGTAAGGGATATGTTTCCTGACTTGGAGTTTACGGGATACTGCAAGAGCTTTCCAGAAGAAGATATGGGACAGCTGAAACTTTTTGCAGGAAAAGCGAAAGGAACATACCCAGACGGTTGGGAAATCCATGCCAGGAACAGCGGCAGCAACTCTGCATGTGATCCCGTGGAATATAATACCCTGGAGGAAATGCTGGACATTGAAAAGCCAGATATTTTAGTTGTAGATGGACGTTTTACAGAAAGATATGAAGCTGAAAAAGCAGCACTGATTCGAGGTATCAATGTATATGCCGACAAGCCTATAGCTGTAAAGGTTGATGAGCTGTTGGACCTTTATGAATGTGTGAAAAAATCAGGTAAAATATTGTGGGCGATGGATACGGTACGTTATGATCCCTGGTATTATACTGCTAAACTGCTTATTGAGGAAGGGGAGATCGGCAAGGTAAGAATGGTGAACTGCCAGAAGTCTTACAGACTTGGAACCCGTTTATCTTTCTATAAAGAAAGAAAGTATTACGGCGGAACCATTCCGTGGGTTACTATTCATCCCATTGATATGATTCGGATGGTAACTGGTAAGGAAATACTGTCTGTCTATTCTCAACAGTCCAGGGCTGATAACTGTGGATATGGTCAGATGGAAATAATTACAACATCGTGCTTTGAGTTGGAGGACGATATCCTTGCTACTGTTTCTACGGATTATTACCGTCCCGAAAACACACATTCTCATGATGATGACCGCATGCGTGTTGTTGGTACGAAAGGGATTCTGGAAGTTGCACGAAGAGAAGGTGATCATGAGGTGCGTCTGATAAACAGCAAAAATAATGGGTTTGTTCCAATTCCACAAAAGAAGCCTCCTTTTATATTTGAGGATTTTGTTAATACACTGAAAGGAAAGGGAGCTGGACTTCTGAATGTTGAGGAGTCCTTCAGGAATGCTTATGTAGCCATATGTGCTCAGCAGTCGGCAGACGAAAAAAAGATAATTTATATGGAAAATGCCAAAAAGCTTTTCCCTTAATGATAGGCGACCTATGGATTGTATAAACACACCTCTACTTTTTGCACGTTTACTACAGGTTTTTTCATTTACTTTGAAAAGGTCAATCTCTATAATTTAACTATCGTCATAAAAATTTAGAAGGAGGATGCCCTATGAAAGTCGGAAGTAAAATTTTAGCCATACTGCTGGTGCTTGTTATGGTGTCAGTTTTAATGGCAGGCTGCGGGAAAAGTAAAGAGAATTCTTCTACGGCAACAGATTCAAACACACAGACTAATACAGATGGAACACAATCATCTGAAACTTCAGGCGAGAAAGAACCAGTAACAATACGGTTTAGCTGGTGGGGTTCACAGGCAAGAAATGATCAGACGCTGAAAATAGTTGATATGTTTGAGAAAGTAAATCCATGGATTACCGTCGAATGTGAGTACGTCGGCTGGGATGTGTATTGGGAAAATCTGTCGACCCAGATTGCAAGCGGCGACATGCCCGACTTACTTCAGCATGATTACCGCTACCTTGAAACATATGTAGGGAAGAATTTACTTATGCCACTCGACGGTTTCGTAGGAAAGGAACTGGATTTGAGTAATGTTTCAGACTCAACGCTGAGTGGAGGCAAGGTTAACGGTAAGCTGTACGGAGTTCCTCTTGGAATGAACTGTTTCTCTGTTATCTATAATGTAAATAGGTTTGAGGAAGCAGGATTAGAAGAACCGGATTTTGACTGGAATTATGACGACTTTGTAAACATCTGCCGTGTATTTAAGGATAAATTAGGTATTTACGGCTGCGATCTAACAAATTTTGAGGACCATGTGCTATATTTCCTACGTACAAAAGGTGTTACATTATATAGTCAGACGGATAAAGGCCTTGGCTATGATGACGATTCTATCATGGAAGAATGTTTCCAGAAACGACTTGATCTGGTCAAGGAAGGATTGCTGCCTACACCTGACGTAGCAAAACAGGCTTCCGGAACGGAAGACAGCCTGATTGTACGTGGTCAGGCCGCCATGGTTACATATTGGAGCAATGCAACTGCTGCAGTAGCAAATGCAACAGATGATGTAATTAAGGTGGCTCCCTTATATGGACCCAATGCTGACAAAGGTCTTTATATAAAGCCATCTATGTTTGCCAGCATATCCGCCGGTACAGAATATGGTACTGAGTGCGCTATGCTTATTGACTACATTACTAACGATATTGATGCAAATAAAGTAATGATGGGTGAACGCGGCGTTCCCATTTCCTCCGAGATTCGTGAAGCTTTAATGCCTGATTTGGATGAAACAGGCAAAGCTATTTTTGATTTACTTGACTACGCACAGCAACATTCCAGTCCGATAAACAAGCCTGATCCTGAGGGCGCAGGACAAGTTGTGGAATTGTTGCAGGATCTTGAAGAAAGAGTTCTTTATGAGCAAATCACACCCGCAGAAGCCGCTGCAACATTCAGGAAAGAAGCGACAAGCATACTGGAAAGCAAGTAATAAGATATAATCGAATCTTATGGGGGCTTGCCCCGTAACGGGCTTGTTCCCATGGGTTCGCCTGAAAAAGTTCTGCAGTGATTGGAGGATTTATAAACAACAATGGTAGGTATACGGAATATGAATATTAAAAACGAATTGAAAGATAATATCTTTGGATATATTTTTATAAGTCCATGGCTGATTTGCTTTTTAGTTTTCACAATCTTTCCTGTTGTAATGTCGCTTATTTATTCTTTTACAGATTATGATATATTATCAGCACCTAAGTTTATTGGAACGGATAATTATAAATATCTGCTGACCGAAGATAAAAAGTTCTGGGGTTCATTAAAGGTTACTTTTTTATATGCATTTGTATCAGCCCCTCTTCGTTTGATTTTTTCATTTTTTATCGCTCAGCTGCTTGTAAAAAAACATTCAGGACAAGGAATATACCGCTCTCTTTATTATCTACCGTCAATTATCGGCGGTAGTGTGGCATTAGCAATAGTATGGAAAAACATTTTTGGCAAAAACGGTGCATTTGAAGCTCTGCTGACGAAATTGGGAATAGAGCAGCAATATTCAATGCTCGGAGACGAGCGTACAGCTATTTGGTGTTTGATTATAATGGCCATCTGGCAGTTTGGTTCTCCAATGTTAATCTTTTTAGCCGGTCTTAAAAATATACCTGCGATGTATTATGAGTCTGCAAGTATAGATGGGGCAGGTTCGTTCAGGAAATTTTTTAACATTACATTGCCTCTCACATCGCCGATTTTCTTGTTTAACCTGGTTATGCAAATGATAACAGCCTTTATGATGTTTACTCAAGGGTATATTATAACTGGCGGTGGACCAATGGATAGCACTTTGTTTTATGTTATTCATATGTATAAAACCACATTTGAGTATTTCGAAGCAGGAAGAGGCTCTGCAATGGCATGGATGCTTTTAATAGTGGTTTCACTTATAACTGTTATAATCTTTAAAACTTCCGGGAAATGGGTATTTTATGAAGGAGAGCAGAAATAGACGATGAAAAAGAAAAAAATAATCAATTCACTTATACATCATATTGTTTGTATTTTGTTAGCTCTAATTATGGTATATCCAATAGCTTGGCTTCTGTTCAGCGCATTTAAAGATCAAAAAGATATTTTTAGCAATGCCGGAAGACTGCTTCCCGAGAAATGGATATTCAACAATTTTCAAAATGGCTGGAAAGGTTTTGGGGGAGTAAGCTTTGCAGAATTTTTCAAAAATTCTTTCATTATCACAATTGGAGCGACTGTACTGTCAGTTTTCGGATCGGTATTTGTAGCTTACGGTTTTGCGAGGATTAAATTTATAGGCCAGAAATTCTGGTTTGCGTGCATGATGATGACATTAATGCTGCCTGTACAGATACTTATGGTACCACAGTACATGCTGTTCAGTAAACTAAAATGGATCAATACATATCTTCCGTTGATAATTCCTTATTTTGGAGGATATGCGTTCTTTATTTTCCTGTGCATGCAGTTTATTAGAGGTATTCCGAAGGAGCTTGATGAAGCTGCGGTACTCGATGGTTGTGGCAAGTTTGCGATGTTTTTCCATGTCATTTTACCGCTTTCAAAATCAGCAATGATTACGTCAGCTATTTTTTCATTCTATTGGAGATGGGAGGATTTCGTAGGCCCGCTTCTTTATCTGAAAAAACCAAAAATGTACTCGGTATCTGTGGCACTTAAATTGTTTGCTGATCCAAATTCAGTTACTGATTGGGGTGCGATGTTTGCAATGTCTTTGCTTTCTCTGGTTCCTGTATTTTTAATATTCTTATTTCTTCAGAAATATATCGTTGAGGGAATCAGCACAACGGGATTGAAAGGATGATTGAATGATATGGTAGATAATCTTACCCAGGCTCTGCATGATTTTGCAAAGCGCAAAGAAATTGACCTGCTAGGTGTTACAAACGCAGATGATATTGTATGCATTCCTTGGGAATATGATAGTGACCCAGTTCATTATGCGCCCTGTAGAAGAACAAAGATAAGAGACAATACTTACTCGCCAAAGGTCATAATGAAATCTGTAAAGGCAGTAATCATTACGGGAATGTATATGTTCGGATTTGATAAAATCATTCCGGGAACCCTGGGATGCCCGAGAGGGAACATAGGTCCATGGACAAGAGGATATGTTGAGGCCGGGCGCTATGCCACAGATCAGGTGATGAGCTTTCTTCAAAATATGGGATATAAGGCCGTTTTTACAAACGAACTCCCATATAGGACGCTTGCAGTAAAGTGTGGTCTTGGGTCTATAGGAAAAAACGGTTTTCTGTATCATGAAAAAATGGGGAGCTATATCCGTATGGGATGTGTTTTGACGGATGCTCCGCTTGAGACAGAGGATCATGGGACACAGTCATCAAATACATGCGGAAAATGCAACATATGCATTAATGCCTGTCCTACCGGAGCATTAAGAGGCCAGAATGATTATGATGCCGATTACTGTTTGCATTTATGGTTGCAGGGACAAGGAATTTACGGTGAAAATATCCCTCCAGAGGAGCGCCATAAATGTTTGAACTATATTATGAGAACAGGCCGTTGCCTTGAAGTTTGTCCGAGAAACCGCGGATTACAACCTAGAAAAGCATTTCCCTTTAAAAGTGAGAATAAGTCGGATTCCCCTGAGTTGATTCCGCTTGTTCTGGCTAGTGAGGAAGAATTCAAAGCCAGACTTCCATATCATGTATATAAATATGGAATTGAAAATATAAGAAGAAATGCTATTATCGCCCTGGGCAATGCAAAGGATCCTGCGGCATTGGAAGTTTTGAGTAGAGGGCTTACCGTGCTTTCGGATAAAGCAAGGGGGTTATGTGCATGGGCATTGGGCGAGATAGGAGGCAATGAGGCGAAGACCAGCCTGATTATGGCTGCTCAAACTGAAACGAGTAGTAATGTGCAAAAAGAAATTGAAATGGCATTGCATAAATTAGATTTGGCAATAAATTAACTGTCATTGTCCCGCTTTCATTGATTTTTCTGTTACGGTCTTACGGATTCATTTCCGAAAGGCGCAACATGGCAGTTAATATTGAATTATAGATAATAAACTGAATTATGGATTTACAAGGAGAGATACTATGAAAAAAGCTAAACTAGCAGTTATAGGACTAAACTTCGGAAAGAACCATGCTATCAATATTAAGAACGGCAATATGCAAGCGGAATTGGTTGCGATTGCCGATCTAAATCCAGCATTCAAGGAATTGGGTGAATCTTTAAATACAGATTTTTATACCAATTATGAAGACATGCTGGAAGAAAAAAAGCCAGATGGCGTAATTATAGCGGTTCCACCTAAATTTCACAAGACCATTGCCGTAGATTCCATGAGGTCAGGGGCTCATGTGCTGGTGGAAAAGCCTGTGACACTGACTTCGGAGGAAGCTGACGAACTCATCGAAGAATCAAAAAAATATGATAAAAAGATTCTTGTAGGCCAGCATCACCGTTTCGACCCTTCTGTCATTAGGGCGAGGAAACGGATCAAGTCAGGTGAGCTTGGACAGCTTATAGGATTTCATGTCTTTGGGACACTACCGAAACCTGAATGGTATTTCAATGCAGACTACAAAAGGATGAGAAATGCCGGTGGGGGCACTGTGGCCAATAACGGCATACACGATGTAGACAGAATCCGGCATTTGTGCGGGGATGTTGAGGCAGTATACGCCATGAAGGGTAACAAGTATCGTGGCTTTGAAGTCGAGGATACCGCTGCAGTAAGCATTAAATGTAAAAATGGCGTAGTAGGTACATACTACATTTCCGATTGCAGCCATCCGCTTACTGAGTATACAGATTTTTATTTTGCAGAAAAAGCTACTGTTCGTTTCAAGTGCTCATCGTTCTATGCACAAGCTGGATTTACGACATATGAAGAAGGAGCATTGGATACTAAGGAATTTGTATTTCATTTAAGAGAAAGGAATATACATACAGTTCAAATTCCTGCGCAAAACAATCATGCAAAGGAAGTAGAACATTTTTGCGATGTTATACTAAATGGAGTAGAACCAGTTACTACAGCCATTGATGGGAAAAAATCTATGGAAGTCATGAATGCCATAATAGAATCTTTAGATACCGGCAAACCGGTTTATTTAAAATAAAGGGGGAAAATTATTATGTATAAGGTAGCTTTATTAGAAGCTGAACATTGGCACGTACTTGGACACCTGGGGGCAATAAAAACCTTTCCCAATGTGCAGGTAGTAGCGATGTCTGGAAACGGTGAATTTACAAAGAAGATCAGTAAAGATTTGGGTGTAAAGCTTTATCCGAATTATATAGAACTTCTGAATAATGAAAAGGATCTTGATTTTGTTTATATTTTCGGGATTTACAAGGAGTCCCCGACAATTATTGATGAATGTATAACAAGGGGTATCCCGTTTATCGCCGACAAACCGTGCTGTGAGGAAGCAGATCAGTTGATACCTGTTTTGAAGCACTTGGAGGAAACCGGGCTGAAACATTGTGTTGCTCTTCAAAGAAGATATGCCCAGATCGTACAGAAATATAAGAATTTTGTTCGCCAGAAGGCATCAGAAGGCGGTGTTCATATAGTTCTGCGCTACATTACAGGTACTCCTCAGAGATATGAAGATATGGGCTTCCCATGGGCAAATAAGAAGGAGATTGCAAGGGGAGGCGCAACATTAAATCTGGCGGTTCACTATATCGACCTTGTACATTATCTTACAGATGACGAGATAGTAGATGCACAGGGTATTATAAACTGTAATATATGGAATATTGGATTGGATGATTATGGTGCAATACTTTTAAAAACCCGGAAGGGGCATACTGCAGTTATTGAGGTCGGATATACAAAGTCCGGATATCCGCAGGAGGACTTTATCGTATCCGGAAAGAATTTCTATCTTACCGGCACGGCAGCACAAAAGATGCAGCTCTACGGGCTTAAGGAAAACGGGGACAAGAGAGGGGAACTTCTGGAAGAGGAAGATTTTCCTGATATTCAGTTCTTTGACAAATGCCTTGGCAGCATGCTTGATCATTTGGAAGGCAAGGGCGAGCCGGCTGCTCAATTGAGAGATGTCTACAATGCGGTTAAATTTGTTTCTAAGGTATATAAGGACAACAATTTCTAATATATTTATTTTTTGATACGCGAAAGGAATGATCGCAAAAATGATCAGATTCTGGTCTGAAGAAGCACTGGATCACAGAAATGCATTGCTATATGCAATGGGAGTAAGTGAAAAGGATGCAAAGAGACCGATAATTGGTATTGTCAACGCATGGAATGAAATGAATCCGGGGCATTATGATTTTAAGCAGATAGTTCAGACTATAAAAGATGAAATATATGATAACGGGGGCTTGGCAAGAGAGCTCCCCGTTATAGGTATCTGTGACGGAATCTGTTCGAATACCTCAGGTGACAGATATACGCTTCCTTCAAGAGACCTGGTTTCTTCAGAGGTAGAAACTCTTGCTGAATTGAATAGACTCGATGGTATGGTTCTGCTGTCCAGCTGCGATAAAGTAGTGCCTGGAATGATTATGGGAATTTTAAGGGCAAACATTCCTTCAGTAATGGTTACTGGAGGTTATATGATGCCGGGAAGCTATAAAGGCAGGATGCTAACCCTTACCCATACAAAACAAGCTTATGCAGCCTATGTTGAAGGAAGCATAAGCAAGGGCGAATATAAAGCAATTGTTAGAAATGCCTGCCCTACTCCTGGTGTATGCCCATTCATGGGCACTGCAAATACAATGTGCGCTTTGGCGGAAATACTTGGTTTCTCTCCTGATGGCAATGCATCCGTAAGGGCCGAAAGTGATGAGTGGAAAGGCATGGCTAAAGAAGCTGGCAAAAAAATAGTCGAATTGGTCAAAAAGGAAATAAGACCGCTGGATATCGTAACCGAAGCGAGCTTTCTGAATGTCATACGCTATGTTATGGCAACCGGGGGTTCTACAAATACACTTCTCCATCTTCCTGCAATCGCACGCCAGGCAGGCATAAAAATCACACCTGAGACATTTGACGAGATATCCAGAAAAATACCGCTGATAAGCGCAATTTACCCGAATCATCCGACATATACCATGAAAGATTTTTCTGAGGCGGGCGGATTATCTGCAGTTCTGGCTGAACTTGCCAAAGCAGATTTGCTTGATCTAAGTGCAAGAGGTGCCTTCGTAGATATAAAGGAAAAGGTTAAAATAGCGAAGAATATTAATACTGACGTTATTCATACGGTTGACAACCCCATCAGTAATCAGGGAGGCATTGCCGTATTGCATGGAAATATTGGTACGAAGAGTGCTGTTCTTAAATTCTCGGCAGTAGACAAATCCGTTCTATCATTCAAGGGGAGAGCTAAGGTTTATGATTCCCAGGATGAAAGCTGGCAGGCCATTCTCAGGGATGAGATAAAAGCAGGAGATGTAGTAATTATTCGCTACGAAGGCCCTAAGGGTGCGCCGGGCATGCCCCATCTGGAAACTTTCATGGCTGCCGTGCTTGGAAAAGGGCTTGGTACTAAGATAGCATTGATAACGGATGGACGCTTTTCCGGCGCAACAGGAGGAATCGCAATAGGTCATGTTACTCCCGAAGCGTATGAAGGCGGCAATATAGCGCTTATCGAGAACGGCGATTTTATCGAGATTGACATAGAAAACAGGACAATGAATGTGGATGTAAGTGAAGAAGAATTTGAAAACCGCCGAAAGACGTTCAAGCCTGTAGAAAAGCCGTCTTATGGATGGCTTAGCCTTTATAAAAAATGTACGAATTCGGCTCATGAGGGTGCGACAATTTTTGACGGCCATTAAAACTCTTAACATTACCGGACAGAATGTGAGGTGAAAATATGATTAATCGGTTGGGAAGAATAGTTTCTGCAAAATCGATAGACTTTATTGAGAGAGAAATACCGGAGATTGGAGAGTATCAGGTACTGATAAGGATAAAAGCCAGTTGCATATGCGGAAGCGACCTGCACATTTATAAAGACAAACATCCTGCGGTAAAACCTCCTGTGACAATAGGGCATGAATTTGCCGGAGAGGTTGTAAAAATAGGCTCTGAAGTCAGCAACGTGAAAATAGGCGACAGGGTTACAGTAGAGCCAGTTATTACATGTGGTAAATGCTCTGCCTGCAGGCATGGAGATTATGGATATTGCGAAAATATAAGCTTTACATACCGATGTGGAGACGGGGCTATGGCGGATTATTTTATAGGAAATGCTGAAAGGGTATTCAAGCTGCCTGACGAGATATCTTACGAAGAAGGTGCCCTTGTAGAACCAATGGCTGTGGCGCTCCATGCAGTTAAGCGATCCAATATCCGCCTCGGCGACAAGGTGGCTGTCATAGGAGCGGGAGCAATCGGAATTTTTGTTGCTGCAATTTGCAGATATCTGGGGGCAGCCGAGGTTGTGGTTTCGGATTTTTCGGAATTCCGTCTTGATATTGCAAGACAGATGGGTGCCACAAGAACTGTATGCGCCTCGAAAGAAGACATGGAAAAGGTGATCAGTGATATGTCTGGAGGCAAAGGCTTTGATAAAGCCTTTGAATGTGTAGGTATGGAGCAAACTTTTAACCAGGCGATCCGTTCCGTGAGGACTAACGGTCTGGTCACAGATATCGGTATTTTTGAAAAACAGCAAGTTACTTTCGACGCCTCCATACTTGTTAAGAAAGAGATACGGATACAGGGCTCGCAAGGTTATTGCTGGGATTTTGACGATGCGGTACGTCTTATAGGAGAATTAAAGGCTAAGAGACTTATTACGCACTATTTTCCTTTAGATAGATTGAAAGAGGCATTTGATACTCTAATGTTACCTGGTAGTAATGCAATAAAAGTATGCTTGATACCATGAAAGGATATTTGTGACGATCAATTTCCATAACCGACTCCAATGGGTAAAGATGCTCATGGTACAATTTATAATATCTTAAGTATTTTTTACCCTTTATAAGGGAGTGTAAATAATTTTGTGAAAACCTCCAAGATGATATAAAATAATATCAAATTTGGAGGTTTTTATTATGGGACTCCGCCTTGTCTGTTATAATCATACGGGAGATGTTTGTTGTAAAGGGAACTCCGGAAATAAGCAACTATCCTAACGAAATCTGGAGTAATTTTAAGAGAAAAGAAGTAAACTAACGTAATTGTATATCCAGTTTAATCACGACAGACTACAGAGACTTGTTTTGATGATAATGAAATTCTAAGGATAAGTGATAAAATAAGAGAGTAAACCAATTTGTTTAGGGAGGTTATAATGCATAAAAATGGTGTACAGTCTATAGAACGTACTTTTTCTATAATCAACGAATTATCCCAGGTCCCTAATGGCATTTCTCTCAGTAAACTTGCTACTGCAACAGCTTTAAACAAAAGCACCGTACATCGGCTACTGAGTGCTTTAATTATGTTAGGATATGTTACAAAGGATGAGAGAACAAGCAGATATATGTTGACAATTAAGATGTTTGAGATTGGAAGCAGAGTTATAGATAAGCTCGATATAAATGCCGTTTCGAAACTATACCTGGAGAAACTAAGTATAGTAACCGGAGAGGCAGTTCATTTGGTTGTGAGGGATGGGAATTATATTGTTTATATCTCAAAACAGGACTCAGGCAGCAATTCAGTACGTATGTCTTCACGTATAGGTTTGCGAAGGCCTATGTATACTACGGCTGTAGGCAAATCAATTTTAGCAGAGTTGCCTTCTGAAGAAGTAGAAAAAATTTGGCAAACAAGTATAATTATTAAATATACTGCTAATACCATAACGTCATTAGCAGAGTTAAAAGGTCAGCTTGATATAATTCGAAAAAGAGGTTACGCCATAGACGATGAGGAAAATGAACTTGGTGTTAAGTGCGTTGGTGCAAGCTTATTGGATTATTCAAGAAAGGTAGCTGGGGCTTTTAGTGTATCTGTGCCAAGCGCTAGAATGGATGATAATAGGCTGAAAAAGATATCGGAACTAGTTTTAGAAACAAGAAAAGAGATTTGCTCCCTATTGGGTTGCTCTTTAAAATAATCTACTTATTAAGCCTAAACGCATAAAATAAAACTATTATATATTTAAGTATCATTTTACTCTATCTCATATCCAGTTGTACATTACAGCTGGTATATTTTTTGCATAAAAAATTTTAAATAAAGCATATTTTGCCTTTACAGAAACACCAAATAGGGGTTATAATATTAATGTCGAACACCAGTTCTATTAGAGGTGGGAAAATGGAACGTGTAATATTACACAGTGACTTAAATAGTTTTTATGCCTCTGTTGAGTGTTTATACAATCCTACAATCAGGGATAAACCGGTAGCTGTGGGCGGTTCAGTTGAGCACAGGCACGGTATTATCCTCACAGCCAACACAATAGCAAAGAAGGGCTACGGTTTAAAGGTAGGCGAAGCCATATGGCAGGCCAGGCAGAAATGCCCGGATTTGGTAGTTGTTCCTCCGAACTACAGCCTCTACATACGATTCAGTAAGGAAGCCAGGGAGATTTACAGGACATATACCGACCTCATAGAAAGCTTTGGCATTGATGAGGCGTGGCTTGATGTGACCGAATCCACAAAGCTGTTTGGCACAGGTGAGAAGATAGCGGATGAAATACGCTGCAGGGTCAGGGAGGAACTTGGCATAACCGCCAGTGTGGGTGTATCCTACAACAAAATATTTGCCAAGCTGGGCAGCGATATAAAAAAGCCGGATGCCACAACAGTTATAACCCGTGAAAACTGCAGGGATATTGTGTGGGGGCTGCCGGTATCCGACCTGTTGTATGTTGGCAGGTCAACGTTCAGAAAGCTTGCGAAAGTTGGAATCCTGACAATAGGCGATCTTGCCAACAGCCCACTGAGTTTCCTCAAAAGATTGCTTGGCAAATGGGGTGAATACCTCTGGACATTTGCAAATGGCTATGACACATCACCAGTGGTAAGGCTGGATGACACAGGTGTTATTAAAGGAATAGGCAACAGTACAACGACACCCCGGGATCTTGAGACCAACAAAGATGTAAAGCTTATGTTTTATGTCCTGGCGGAGTCTGTGGCAGAACGCTTACGGAGGCACAACTTCAAATGCAAAACCGTACAAATACATATCCGGGACAATGAGCTTAAAAGCATAGAAAGGCAGGCAAAATTAAAGGATTATAGCTTCGTGTCCCGCGAATTGACTGAAAAAGCTTTTAGTATTTTCAGGGATAACTGGACATGGGAGAGGCCAATACGCAGCATCGGTTTGAGAGCTACAGATCTTGTAACGGCAGATACTTATATGCAGCTTAGCCTGTTCGACGATGAAAAGAAAAAACTGAAGCTGGAGAAGCTTGAAAACAGCATTGATGATATAAGAAGGCGTTTTGGCCATTACTCAGTCCAGAGAGCCTTATTATTAACTGATAGCAAGTTGAACAGCAACCCGATTGAAGAAAATGTAATATTTCCCGTATCATATTTTAGGTAGCTGCAAACTTCAGATATTTTGCAGGTTTTGGACAGCCTGCATATTCCGGTTGGCTTGCAAACGTCAGGTAATTTATAGCTTCCAAGTAGTTTGGGGGCTTTGGATAAATTACAGAATTCGGGCAGGGTGCAAGCTCCGTATAATTTGAAGAGACAGATGGATTGTGAGCCTTAGCTGGTGTGGAAGCTTAAGCGATTTGCGGATTTTAAGCAGTTTGTGAAAACAGGGAAGGTGAAGTGGTGTGCGGAAAGTTTATGTTGATATGACCGCATATTTTACCAAAGAAGGAGAAATCTTTCCTATTAAATTTGTGTGGGAGGACGGAAGAAAATACACGGTTGACAAGATACTGGATAAACGGAAGGCAGCCAGCCTTAAGGTGGGCGGCCAAGGTATACGCTATACATGCAGGGTTTCCGGAAAGGAGATTTATATGTATCTGGAGGATGGAAACAGGTGGTTTATCGAGGGCAAATAGCTGTGGTGTTGAGAGTAAGTGATATGTATAAAATAAATGGTGGTATATTATTGAAAGCGGGTAATATTTAACATTATCGGGTAATACTTAGCACTGGGTAATATTCACCACCGGATAGTATTTAACATTATGAAGCGATATAACTTATGGGTGTGTTTAAGGTTGTAAGTACGGATGACATTTGATGTTCGAAGGATACGTGATATTCAAGGTTGCAAGAATAGATGCAATTTTATGTTGAAAGGAAGAATATATGCTATTTAAGGCGGAAGGGGCGGGTGATAGAAGGATATGTGCGGAAGATATCTGGTTTTAACAGATGATGACTATGAGGAAATGCAAAACATAATTGATATAGTTTCGAAAAATTATAAAGAATCCGGCGTGGCAAGGGGCGAGGTTTTTCCTGCAAACAATATACCCGTTATTTATTCCCACAACGGCAGAAACGTATTAAGCGCTGCAAAGTGGGGATTTCCCAGCTACAAGGGCAGCGGGGTTGTAATCAACGCCAGAGCGGAAACGGTTCACGAAAAGCCGATGTTCAGGAATGCATTTATGTCAAACCGGTGCATAGTTCCGGCGAATGGATATTATGAATGGCTGACTCATGAAGATAAGACTAAAACTAAATACCTTATCAGTGTAAAGGGAAAGCGGCTGTTCTTCATGGCGGGATTGTATAATATGTTTACTGATAAAAATAACAATCCCTATACGGCCATAACTATAATTACAACCGAAGCAAGTGAGGAAATTTCATTTATTCACGACCGGATGCCTGTAATATTGCCGGACGAAGCAGTAAACTCATGGCTGGACAAAAATAACACGGATATTAATTTGTTGAGAAGCATGCTTGTACCTTTTTCATCTACTTTTTCCGTTGCTGAGGTTTCCTAAGGCCTGTCAGGGTTTCCTGAAATATATCAAAGCTTTCGGATATCAATACTTTACGAGATATATCATGGATTCCGATATCAAGGCTTCCAGAGATATATTAATGCTTCCTGGGATATGTCAAGATTTCCTGATGCAATATCAAGGTTTCCTGATGCATTCCGGGGTTATCAGCAGCAGGAGAATTATAAATAAACAGGCTGCTGAAATAAACTCCATTTCAGAAATACTATAATTAAATAATTTCAGAAAGGCTGTAATTAAATAGTCTCACAGGAATAGTTATCAAAGAAATAGTCTCACAGGAATCTGCCGGATAACATGCGGGCGATTTCCTGAAGCCTGCTGCCGGCATATTCGAAAAAGTTCATAAATGAAGGACAAAAGTAATTCAGCACAGGTTTACCGTCTTCGAAAGGTTCCCTTGTCCTTCGGCATCCGCCTCTGCATAAACTAAACCATTTACATTGCATACATTTATTATCAATATGTTTTGAAGCCTTCACGAACTTTTTGGCGTTTGGGGACTCTCTCAAATCTGCAAATCCCATCTCAGCTATATTGCCGAGATACCATTCATCTATTACATAGAAGTCGCAGGGATATACCCCTCCCTTTGCCTCAATTACAAACTGACAGCTGCAGTGTCCCTTCATATCACAGGATTCAGGAGCATATCCCAGCAGCATGCCTACAAGGTTATCAAAATACCTGATGCTTATTCCATTTCCTGTCATAATATCCTGATGCCATAAATTAAAAAGATTCTTTAAAAAGGACCCGTATCTTTCGGGTGTAAGAGAGTACTTTTGATTCCCCGGTTTTTCGCCTAGAGGGTCCAAACAGGGTATGAACTGCAGGTAATTAAAATTGTTCTTCTTGTAAAAATTATATATTTTGCTGATGTGTCTTGCTGAATGGGCTGTCACGACGGATAGTATATTATACTCAACATTGTATTTGTTAAACAGTTCAATTGCTTTCATAACTTTGTTAAATGAACCGGAATTACCCGACCCAACCCTGTTTTCATCGTGTATATCCTTGGGTCCGTCAAGGGAAATACCTACAAGAAAGCGGTTGGATGAGAGGAACTGTGCCCATTCATCATTAATAACAAGGCCATTTGTTTGAATGACATTTTGTATGTTAACTTTTTTAAAATTATATTTTTTTTCATATTCTATCAGCTTTTTATAAAAGCCCAATCCGGCTAAGGTAGGCTCACCGCCCTGAAATGCAAATGTGCACTGCTTATCTGCAAACTCAAGAGACTTTTTTACAATAGTTTCCAACATGGGCAGATCCATAATGCCGTAAGATGCTACGGACCTGCTTTCAGCGATTGAATGATAAAAACAGTATTTGCATCTTAAATTACAATTACCTGAAGCGGGTTTGATTAACAAACTTAGGGGCGGCAAAGTTTTCATCCTTTCGAATTTCTTGCTTTTAGCATTACTTAAGCTTAATTACTCAAACTTAATTGTTCAAAATTAATTATCTAAACTTAATTACTCAAACTTAATTACATAAACTTAATTACTTAGTTTAGTTATTTAATTAGTGTCGTGCATTGAAAAGTAAATAATTGTATTACCAAATTAATGGTAAAACAAAAGCATAAGTCGACCGAATGTGGTAAAGTTTGAATTAACCAGAAACAAAACTATTTCCACGGG
>Ga0134104_1000894_pt1 | contig 30530 bp, 31 predicted proteins | sample 15_3_2metaG_FD_94455 | JGI IMG/M metagenome (GOLD analysis project Ga0134104, IMG submission 94455) | Switchgrass degrading microbial communities from high solid loading bioreactors in New Hampshire, USA - 15_59_3.3_214_A2 metaG | ecosystem: Engineered > Bioreactor > Semi-continuous > Anaerobic...
GGAAAGGTGATTTTTTTGTATAACTTCTGTCGCGCACCCGCATAGCGGGTGGTTTATTGTTTCGCATGGCTCATTTCTCTTTTGAGAAACTCGCTCATGCTCAACAGGCTAAAGCCCATAATATAAAATGCAACCTGCCGATGTGTTTCAAACCGGCAGGTTGCATTTTTTTGCGTTAAGATATAGTATTATATTCTATGCCTTTTACTGTTCTCCATATTCTGTTATTCCCTCAGTGTCTACCCTGAAGTACTCTCCGGACTTCAATAATATGTGCCCGGATTCATACAGCTTTCCATCCAGAGTAATAGCAACCTTGTCCTTTTGATAGTATTCTCCTATGGTATTGGTTATACTCTTTAAAATCATCAGTTCGAGGCCTGCTCCCGCATTCATTTCATTTACAAGATCTGACGTGAAGTCAACTGTCATAATGTTTTTCTCTTCATCAATTTGACAACCCTGAATTTTAACATTGGGTGTCAGTACTCTTGTGAGTTCACTGTTCTCAGGAACAGACTTCAGCTGTTCTTCAAGTAAAGGTAATATATCTTTGTTAGTTTCCAGTTGAAATTCTTTGTCAATATAGACTATCCTGTCCTTCAGAAAATCCGGGTAATAAAATCTGATTATCTGCTTAAACGGGACATCCTTCTCAATTTTTTCAAGCTCGCTTATAACAGTGTATTCCCCGTTTTTATCATTATACTCTGTCTTTACAAGCCCTATCCCTTTTACGTAATAATCCTTTATAACCGAATTCTCCATATCTGTAGTTATTTCCAAGGCTTCAAAATCCCCAGCCGGTGTTTTTATACCCTTGTTAACCCCGGTTATGCTTCTGGTAGACCCGTCTGCCAGTAGCCATGAAGTACCTTCCTTTATCGGTTCCTTAATAAGTATCTCATCTCTGTTAACGGAGGAAGTATAGTCATGCCGGTAATATATTTCACCATGTGCGAAAACTTCCTTCAGCTCTCCTTCTGACAGCTTATATACTTTAACTGATACCGTACCCGGATTAATATTTCTGACTTGCATAACGCCGTCTTTTACATAATCTACATATGTCTCATATTCAGCGTACTCATTTCCCTCTCCACGATATACCATATGAACATTGCCAGCCATTGGGAAATAATCCTCAAGCTTTTCTTCGCTTTCCTCTGAACGGCTGTTGTTATCCGGTTCTTGTGAATTATTTGTATCCTGCTCCTGCTGATTATTGATCTGCCCGTTATCCGAATCTGAACCGGGCAATGCATCTTTTGCGCCACATGCTGTAAAAAGCAGTAGACACATTATTGTTGCTAATATTATCTTTCTCATTCATCTAGTCTCCTTTCATGATGCCGCAACTAATTGCTGTAATAAAATCCAGGTATGTTTCAAACATACTACCTGTTAGACGAATTATATGCTGATTTGTTTCAATAAAACATAAAGATATGTTACTCTATTAATGTGTCTACCTGAATCTTAAAGCTGTCTGCCTCGGAATAATCCTCTGCAGCCATGGCTGTGAATGTTTTGGTCTCCCCGGGAGCAAGATCGTTAACTGCGCCTGCCGCTGTACCAAGAAGTTTTTTATCCTTGTCATAAAAGCCAACTACAACTGTAAATGAATGTTGTGAGTCACCATTATTTTTGGCTTCACCCTCAACGGTTGTGGTGCCAAAATCACTCTTGGTTATAATATTAGTAAATTCAATAGGGTTTTCCTTATTAGCATCGCTGGAAATCATGGTATCGACCTGAACTTTGTATTGAGCGGCATTTGTATAATCCTCAGATCCCATTGCAGTAAATATCTTGCTTTCTCCTCCGTTAAGATCATTCATTGCACCTATCGCCGTGCCAAGCAGCTTTCCAGCTTCATCATAAAAACTTACCTTGATTGTAAAGCTATGTGCCTGGTCATCATTATTTACTGCTTCACCGGCAACAACTGTTGTTCCATAACTGCTTTTAACTACGACATTTGAAAACTCGATGACAGGTTTTTTCTCAGCACTCTCTTTCTTGTTCCCAGTTTTATCCCCGTCTTCTGCTGTTTTCGGGTCTTTGTCATTTCCTCCTGATACGGCACCAATTATAATAATTATGAGAACAATGCCAGCCCAAAACCACCATCTTTTATAAATGGGTTTTCCCCTCAAACTCATCCCTCCAATTATTCTTCATACACATTATTCCTCATAAATCATTTTAACCGTCATGCCTCCATCAATCACAAGATTTGCTCCTGTAATAAATCCTGCTTCTTCCGATGCCAGGAACAAACATGCAGATGCAATGTCTTCAGCTTTTCCTACTCTTCCTGCAGGGTGCTGCTTATGATCCCTTTCTGTAAGAATAGCTATTTCCCTTACACTGCTTTTCTTATGTTGAGAAACTTCAATCCACCCAGGACAAATACAGTTTACCCGAATACCATATTTGCCAAGGCTTATAGCCAGCGAGTGGGTGAGAGCAAGCAATCCGCCTTTGGAAGCAGAGTATGGTTCCGTATCACATTCTGACATAAGCGCTCTGGTGGAAGAAATGTTTATTATTACTCCCCCGCCTTCGTCTTTCATACGTTCCGCTGCATACCGGGAACATATGTAAGGTCCTGTGAGGTTTATACCTATCACCCTGTTCCACTCCTCAATACTTCTTGTAAATAAATTTCCTTCTGACATAACACCTGCATTATTTATTAGTATGCTCACTTTCGAATAATTTTTTACCGTCTGCAAAAAAAGATTCCTGACACTTCTCTCATCAGCAACATCAGTTTTTACAAACAGTGCTTCTCCTCCTGTAGATAGGATTAATTCTTCACATTCCATACCTGCTTCCTCATCAATCTCAGCTATTACTACCTTTGCGCCTTCCTTCGCAAATTTTTGGCATATCATCCTTCCTATACCCTGGCCTCCTCCTGTTACAACAACAACCTTATCGTCAAATCTCATAACACAACCTCCATACGTTCCCATAATATTTTTATGTATTTTCCCACTAAAGTTGTTTTACTTAAGTCATTTTTAAATTTATTTTAAAATTTATTATTTTTATAAATTTAACTTTACTAAAATTATTTTCCCAAATTTATCTGATTATAATAGTTACAAAAGCTGTCTTGTATTAGTGGAACTTATTCTATCTCAATCTTTGCTCCAAGAGGTACTATTTGAATCCATGTCTGGCCGGGATTGAGTTTCACAACGCTTCCATCCTGGTAGGTATATTTTGTTTGAGAACTTCTGGAAGATTTGGACCATTTTATTTCTTCACACTTGCCGGATGTGATATAGTAGCCCTTTCCGCTTCCAACAGTCTCAAGCTCCTGACGTCCTGCATCGTCACCTTTTATTGTATAATTCTTTACATGCTGGATTATTATATTAGATGCTGCAAGCTGCTCCCCGCTTGTCCGCTCTGTTTGGGGCTTTCCTTCCTTAAATCTGAGGTATTTCTTTGTCTGACTGTTATATTCATAACCGCAAAAATACCCTGAGGAATATTTTATATTTATCTTTTCAGCTGTAATGCCGTTTTCCGGAACTGTTGCGGCTTGGTTATATTCAAACACAGGTGCCTGTTCTGAGTCCGTCTTGTAACCTTTATCCTTTGTAAACTTTTTTAAATTTTCCATAGAAGTATATGTATCCTGCCAATTTGATTTGTCTTTGGTCAGATCCCAAAATACGCTTCCTGCATTTGTATATCCGTCAATATTATTTATTTTAAACTTTTTAAGGTCGTTCAGAGCCAGAACACTCCAACCGAAATGCACATAAATAGCATCATGTTCCATTGCATAGTCCAGAAAATAGTGCCTTGAACTTCTTACCGGGCCAATCATTTCGGGATTTACTCCCCAGAATAAAGGCATTAACCTTGTGAGCCCACCTTCAACAATAATCTCATATATTATTTGTGCCTGGTTCAATCCTCCCTGGGGAAGGCACTTTTCTCCCTGATTGTCTATCATAACAGCATAAGGCCTTACACCTTTAGTTGGAAATACAAATTGTTCAGTTTCCTCCTGCTCCGTATCATCTTTTTTATCATCTTCGGATAACTCAGAGTTTGTATTGGCATCTTCATGTAAATTACTGCCAATATTATCTGCATTCGGAATATCATTGCTTACCGCAGGCTCTTCCTTTTTACCGCAAGAAACTAACATAAGTGCAAAAATCAAAGCTAATAAGATTATTCCTGCCCTCTTCATCATATTATAATCTTCCTTTCAGAAATATAAGTAAAAATTCAAAAATACTAAATAAGGTATTCGGTAGTTCCATGCAAAATCCTCTAATTTATATCCAATAATTTGTCCTTATAGATTACTTTAATTTCATAAATAAAAAAGCTGTCGTAATATTGACAGCCTTTTTCTTCAAATCACTTAAAAATCACTTTAATTTCCAAATTGCTTTATTTTCCATATGTTCTAATTTGTTCTATTCTTCATCTTCGAAAAAGTCATATTCCTCTTCCATTCTTGTTCTGAATTCCTCAAATACTGCATCAAGTTCATCATCATCCTCTACATTTACAAAAGAGCTTTCTCCGTTTTCTCCGTGTTCCATCTTCAGAATGACAACTTCCTCTTCTTCCATTTCCTGATCTTCATCATATGAATCAAGTGGCAAAAGAACCACATATTCATTTCCGTCCATCTCAATAGTGTCCAGAAGCTCAAATTCTGTCTCTTCCCCGTTTTCGTCAACCAATACGATAATATCGTCTCTTTCTTCAGACATATCAATTACCTCCTACTGACATTATAAATTTGATTTAAAAGTTTTCAGTGGAACAATTATCCACATAACTATTTAAGTTTATTGATTATATCATAAAACTAGCACATTTCCTATATTTAATTTTCTATAATTATTACTAAAATAACATAAATAATTTATGTATTTTTTAGTTTTTTATACTATCCAGGTATCCCTGAAGGATATAACATGCTGCTATCTGATCAACAATTGTTTTCTTTTTTGCAGTTCTGGTGCCTATTTCATGCATGGTACGGTTAGCAGCAACACTTGAAAGCCTCTCATCCCATCTGATAATATCTATATCAGTCCTTGCCGACAGAAGTTTTATGAATTCATCTGTTTTTTCAGCTCTTGGACCGATTGTTCCATTCATGTTGCGGGGATAACCAACAACAATCCTTTCAACATTATACTGCTGTATTAGATTAATTATTCTATCTATAACCTTTTCTTCACCGCCTCTGGAGTTTATTGTCTCAACTCCCTGAGCAGTCCATCCAAAAGGGTCGCTTACAGCTATTCCTATTCTACTGTCACCATAATCGATTCCCATTATACGCATTTTTTGCCTCCGGTTATATAATTATTGTAAACTTAATTCGTTGTGCCAGGCTGTGAGATAGCATTTTAATTTATTTTTATTGCAAATTGTGGGCAGGCACTTCCACAATAACCGCACAACACACACTTTTCCCGGTCTGGCACAGCCTTTCCGTCAACTATACTAAGTGCTCCCTGTCCACACCTCATGACACATTTGCCACAACCCTCACACCAGTAGTCTATGTGGAGTTTCCTGTGCTTTTTTCTAAGAGCAGCCTGTACTTCTTCAGGTACTTTCTCACCATTAAACACCTTGACATTCATTATTACCTCATCTATAGACTGCATTCCTACGGCTACAGAATGAATGTACGGAATGCCAAGCACAAAGTCCATACACTCCTTATAAGACGGCAGAAGGTTGCCTCCTCCCAGAGGTTTCATTGAAAATATGCCCTTGCCGTTTTCATATGCTTTTTTTATTGCTGCAAGCATTTCTTCTACAGTACCGTCACCTATACCTATTCCGGCCTTGTTTACCAGCGGATGTATAACATCAATTTCAGGCATTTCAGCACAAGCCTCCACCACTTCAATATTATGGGTTGATACTCCAACTGCTCTTATTATTCCCTTGGCCTTGGCATCAAGATAATATTCAAGAGCTGCCCTATGGCCTTTAAGAGTCAGCCTGCTTTCCTGCTCATGCATCATAAATATATCAATGACATCTATGTCCAATTCTCTCCTTGCCTTTTCAACGCTTTCCCGCGCACCTTCAGCAGTATATGCATAGCACTTTGTCGAAATTACAGGTTTTTGAGAGATTCCTTTTATTGCCTCCCTGATATGTGCGTAAGTACCATATAATTCAGCAGTATCAATAAAATTTACGCCAAGTTCCAGTGCTTTTTTTATAACTTCCGCTCCCTGCTTTACAGGTAAGTTTACCTGAAGAGGCCCTATTATCAGTCCTCCAAAACACAACCTGGATACTCTGATTCCAGTTTGCCCTAATTCTATATATTTCATGAGTAATGCTCCTTTATGTACCAAATCATATTGTAAAAAATCTTTCTGTCTCACTGAGACAATAATACATGAACAAATACAAGTATAGTCCATGTAAATAAAGGGAACAACCCCCATTTGAAAATTATGAGAGCTATCCCCTTCTATCTCCGTTTTTCTATTCAATTCAAGACTTTGAGATATCAATTCACATACTAACAGAATTTTAAGAGTTCTTGTTGTTTTCCATATGTTCCAAATAAAACCGGATAATTTCTTCAAGAACTTCGTCTCTTTCAAGTCTACGTATTATACTCCTCGCATTGTTATGGTTTGTTATATATGTAGGGTCACCAGAAAGAATATAACCTACAATCTGATTTATAGGATTATATCCTTTTTCCTTCAATGCCTGATACACAGGAGAAAGAATTTCACGAACTTCATTCGCCCTGTCCTTATCCATTCTGAACATCATAGTTTCATTATTTACCATACAATTATCACTCTCCTGTCCATAACCCGGACCATTACTACCTGGTAAACGTATACTATTACTACCTGGTAAATATAAAATTTTGTCTCTAATTATATATTAAAATCTGACACATAATAATTAATGCAATTAATCCATATGTTTTATATTTGTACTATTATATTAATATAACGTTTTAATTTATGCAATATATAGTTTTTCTGGATGCAGTATGAATTATAGCTCTTTTTCCCCAAACACACAATCCTCTACCGGCTCCTTTAACCTGACACCGATGATTTTCCCCTTCAAATTATTATCCCCCTTACACAATACTCTTATGTAATTTGCGGTGCGTCCCTCAATATAATTCTCATCTCTGAAACTGGTATGCTGTTCAAAAAGTACCGGCATTACTCTCCCTATAAATTTACTATTGAAAGCCAGAGTATTTTTGTCCGAGAGTTTTATCAACCTGCTGCTCCTCTCATCCTTTTTTTGGGCAGGAACCTGATCCTTAAATGAATAAGCAGGAGTGCCTTTTCTCGGAGAGTATTTGAATACGTGCATTTTTGAAAACGATATTTCTTCCAGAAATTTATACGTCTTTTCGAACTCCTCATCCGTTTCCCCGGGAAATCCTACCATAACATCAGTAGTGATGGCTACATCAGGTATGTTATCTCTTAAAAGTTGGATCGCCTCCCTGTATTCACCTGTAGTATACTTCCGGTTCATTCTTTTCAATGTTTCATCACAACCGCTCTGCAGTGAAACATGAAAATGCGGACATACCTTATGAAGTTTCGCTACTGTGTCAACAAACTCTTTTGTAATTATTCTTGGTTCAATAGATCCGAGCCGTATTCTTTCTATACCATCAACATCATGAACCTTTACGAGTAATTCCAACAGGGAAGTGTTTTTTAAGTCCTTTCCATATGAAGCAATATGAATGCCCGTTAGAACTATTTCCTTAAACTCCGCATCAGCAAGCCTTTTTATCTCTCTCAGTATATTGCTCTCGTTTCTGCTTCTTACCGGTCCCCTTGCATATGGAATTATGCAATAGGAACAAAACTGGTTGCATCCCTCCTGTATTTTTATAAATGCCCTGGTGCGCTCGTGGTATGTTTCAATTTCCAATTCCTCGAAATCTCTTACTTCCATTATATTTCCCACTACATTAAGTTTTTTACCCTTTTTTTCAACCTCTCTAACATAATCTACGATTTTATTGCGTTCTTTTGTACCAATTATCAGGTCAACCCCCGGTATGCTTTCAACTTCTCCGGGAGCAGTCTGCGAATAACAGCCTGCTACTACGACTATGGATTTCTCATTCCGTGCCTTTGCACGTCTTATTATCTGCCTCGACTTTCTGTCACTCAAGCCGGTTACGGTACAGGTATTTATGACATAAACATCAGCTTCGCTGTCAAAATCAACAACTTCATAACCTTCATCAACAAAAAGTTCAGAAATAGCCTCAGTTTCATATTGGTTTACCTTGCAGCCCAGTGTGTAAAATGCAACTCTCTTCATTTTTCCTCCTAATAAGTATTTTTTATTAATTAACCTTTTGTTATATTATTTCTCAAAATACGTTAAAAACATATATTATTGTGGTACTATATTAGTGAACAATTTTGTTTGCATCATCAAGAAATCTTTATGAAAGAACAGTCTGCCACGTATGTTTAATTATAATTTAATAACAATATTTTAACAATATTGCAATTGACTTGAATGTGCAAACAGTTTAAGATAAGAGAAAGAAAACACTAATAATTGTAAAAATATAAAGGAGGTTTTGATATATGAAATCATTTAATATTCTACTTAGATCTATCAATGACGTTAAGGATTTCGTTAATATTGTCAATAAATATGACTTTGATGTAGATCTTACATCTGGGCGTTATGTTGTTGATGCAAAGTCAATTATGGGTATTTTTAGCCTGGACTTGAGCAAACCCATAAAAGTTGATGTTCACACAGAGGATTGTGAAAAATTCTGCGAAGATATAAAGAATTTTATTGTATAAGTTCTAAATATGGTATTAGTACTAACATATGTGTAAATTAATAACGAAAAATATTGTCTGTGGTAAAAGTCCTGGAAGCTTAACTTCCAGGACTTTATATTGAGCTTGATTTATTCACATATTTTATTCCGTTTAAGTGATTGGGGTGCAATTGCAAATTCGATCTGCCTGCTGGCAACATCAGCTTTTGCCAGAATCACGTCGATGGTATCACCTATGCGGTATGTTTTTCTCGTTCTTTCACCAACCAGGCAATACTGTTTTTCATTATAAATGTAATAATCGTCGTCCATACTGCTCATCCTTACGAGGCCTTCAATGGTATTTTCAAGCTGGACGAACATTCCAAAAGATGTAACGCTGGAAATAACTCCGGTAAATATATCTCCTTCACGCTGCTTCATATATTCCACTTTCTTCAGATCTTCCGTTTCCCTCTCAGCCTCTTCTGCGGCACGCTCCCTTTCTGAGCACTGTTTGGATATCTCAGGCAATATTTCATTGAGGTAATTTTCACGTTCATCATTCATTTCACCTCTTAGATATTCCTTCATAATTCTGTGAATTATTAAATCTGGATATCTTCTGATAGGTGATGTAAAATGACAGTAAAACTTTGCGGCAAGCCCGAAATGCCCCAGATTCTGGTGGCTGTACCTTGCCTTCTGCAGTGAGCGTAGCATAACGGTGCTTACAATTAGTTCTTCTTTAGTTCCCTTAACTTTATCCAGTAAATCCTGAAGTGCTCCCGGATGGATCTTGTTCGCCCCTTTAAGGTGATAGCCCAGATTGTGTACAAATTCACTCAGGGTTTCTATTTTTTCCGGATCCGGATCCTCATGTACCCTGTATACAAAAGGTGAATTTGCCCAGTAAAAATATTCTGCCACTGTTTCATTGCAGATAAGCATAAATTCTTCTATTATCCTGTTTGCAATAGTATATTCATACTTTTTAATATCTACAGGTTTTCCCCTGTCATCCAGCATAATCTTTGCTTCAGCAAAATCAAAATCAATGGAACCTCTGGACATCCTTCTGTTTCTAAGTATAACAGCGAGTTCCTTCATTGTTTTGAAATCTTCAACAAGATGGCTATACCTTTTCTTCAGTTCTTCGTCATCTTCCTCCAGTATTTTATAAACATCCGTATATGTCATTCTCTCATTTACGTTAATTACACTTTCGAATATTTCATGATCAACCACTTTGCCAGAGGAGTCAATGTCCATCATTACAGAAAAGCTCAATCTGTCTACACCCGCATTAAGGCTGCAAATACCGTTGGAAAGTTTCTTTGGAAGCATGGGTATCACTCTGTCTACAAGATAAACGCTTGTACCCCTTTTTAGTGCCTCCTTGTCAAGAGGAGAGCCTTCAGAAACATAATGGCTTACGTCTGCAATGTGTACACCAAGTCTGTATTTCCCATCGGCTAACTTTTCTATTGAAACAGCATCATCAAGGTCCTTTGCATCTTCTCCGTCTATTGTCACCATTCTCAGGTTGCGCAAATCACGTCTGTTTTTTATAGAATCTTCAGTTATCTCATCAGGTATATCCCTAAGCTGCCTTTCCACATTCTCAGGGAAGTCCTCGCTCAGTCCATAAGCCTTTATAATTGACAGAATATCAGTGCCTGTTTCATCTTTGTCACCAAGTATTTCAATAATCCTGCCTTCAGCATTTCTTCTCTTTTCCGGCCACTTTACAATTTCCGCCACAACCTTCTGACCCGACTTAGCTCCATTAAACTCATCTTTAGGCACAAAAATATCTCCGGAAATTTTTACATTATCAGGTGTGACAAAGCCGAAATAGCGGCTCATTTCAAAAGTCCCTACAACTGTATTGTTAGCCCTTTTTACTACTCTTACTATTTCTCCTTCAGCTCTTCTGCCTTCAGTAATCTTTTTATTAATTCTTGCAATGACCTTGTCGTTGTGCATTGCCCCGTTGATGCTGTCAGCAGGTATGAAGATATCATTCATGCTTTCATCATCAGGTATGACAAAAGCATAACCTCTCTCACTGCCCTGAAGACATCCCACGACAAGGTTCATCCTTTCCGGTACCCCATATCTGTTTTTACGTGTCTTGAATATCCTTCCTTCTTCTTCCAACTCATCCAATATATTTCTAAATGCGTTGACATCCTCCGGTGGTACGTCAAGCACCACTACAAGTTCATCAAAAAGAAGCGGCTTATATGCATCTTCGTGCATGAATGCAAGAATGCGCTCTTTGCGCTCTAGCATTAATTTTTCAATTTCGTTCATAATACTCTTCAGTAACTCCTTTTATAAATAAATTTTCATAGTTTTAATCTTTGCTTTTATGTATTATACCTCAGTATCGTTCAAAATAATCAAATAATGATATATATTAAATTGAGAAAACATAAAACAACATTGGGACTCTACGGAATAATCTTTGCATAGGCTAAAAAGATAATAGCAGCGCATTAAAAGATACAAAAGATATAAAATATATAAAAGATTTAAAATATGTAGAAGATATAAAAAAGGACCATGCATTTTACACAGTCCGGTTTATTCTAAAAATTTAGTTATCAATATATTTTAGTAATCATTCTTTTATGAAAAACAATTTACAATTAAAATTTAAAATTTTCAATTAAACAAGTAAACAATTCATTTGTTCAATAGCTTATTTGTTCAAAGCAAACAGCAATATGGAAGTAATGAGAAAAGCAATTGCAGCAAAAGATGTATATTTGCTTAAAATTGCATCTATAGTTCTGCCCTTATTTTTCCCGAAAAATGTTTCAGCTCCACCTGCAACTGAACCTGAAAGCCCTGCTGTTTTACCTGACTGGAGTAAAACAATAACAATTATGGACAATGAGAATATTAAATGTAATATCGTTAAAATAATATTAAGCGCACTCAAAGATAACACCTCCTGTAAATTGACGAATTTTATTCTATCATAAAAAACAATAAAAAACAACTATAAGATAAATTCATACAACTATAAGATGAATCCGTAAAAATAAAGGGCACCTCTCAATAACATTTATCAAAAAGGTCTGAGAAATGCCCTTCTTTATCGCAGTTAATTATTGCAGATATATATTTATCTATTATTATTTATTCTTAAGATTAAACCAAGCATTAAGTCCAGGATACTGGGCAACATCACCGAGTTCCTCTTCGATTCTGAGCAGCTGGTTATATTTTGCCACGCGGTCAGTTCTTGAAGGAGCTCCTGTCTTAATTTGGCCTGCGTTAACAGCTACAACGATGTCTGCTATTGTTGTATCCTCTGTCTCACCTGACCTGTGGGAAACTACTGCAGTATAGCCTGCCCTGTTTGCCATCTCGATAGCATCAAGAGTCTCTGTCAGTGTGCCTATCTGATTTACTTTAATGAGTATTGAATTTGCAACTCCCAAATCAATACCCTTCTTCAATCTCTCGGTATTCGTTACAAAGAGGTCGTCACCAACGAGCTGAATCTTGCTTCCAAGCTTTTCAGTGAGCATTTTCCATGCTTCCCAGTCCTCTTCAGCAACGCCGTCTTCCAGTGAAATAATGGGATATTTATCAGCGAGCATTACCCAATAATCTACGATTTCTTCCTTGGTCATCATAATATCGGTCTTCCAGAAATAATACTTGCCTTCTTCTCCCTTTGCTTTAGCTTCTTCATACATTTCAGTAGCAGCTGCGTCAATTGCAATTCTGAAATCTTCGCCGGGCTTATAGCCTGCTTTTTCGATAGCTTCAATAATAACCTGTATTGCCTCTTCGTCAGTCTTCAGATTTGGTGCAAAACCACCTTCATCACCTACAGCAGTATTGTAACCTTTGCCTTTTAATACTTTTTTGAGGTTGTGGAATACTTCTGCGCACATCTGTAAAGCTGTCTTGAAGCAGCATGCTCCAACAGGCATTATCATGAATTCCTGAATATTAACGCTATTGTCAGCATGCTTTCCACCGTTTAATATATTCATCATAGGCACAGGAAGAACCTTTCCGTTTACCCCGCCTATGTACTGATAAAGGCTGATACCCAATGCCTCTGCAGCAGCTTTTGCTACAGCAAGTGAAACGCCTAAGATTGCATTGGCACCGAGCTTTCCTTTGTTAGGTGTCCCGTCAAGCTCTATCATAAGCTTGTCTATCGCAACCTGATCAAAAACATTCATACCTTCAACTTCAGGTGCAATTATATTATTAACATTGTCAACTGCCTTTTGGACTCCCTTGCCAAGGTATCTTTCCTTGTCTCCGTCTCTGAGTTCAACTGCTTCAAATGCGCCTGTGGAAGCTCCGGAAGGCACTGCAGCCCTTCCTATATAACCGCCTTCAACAATTACTTCTACCTCAACAGTTGGATTTCCTCTTGAATCGAGAATCTCTCTGGCGAATACGCTTTCAATTTCTAAATATTGTTTCATAAACATACTCCTTTCTTTTTATAACTTTATCTCTAATTAACTATGTTAAAAAATTATCCTGTGATGGCAAAATAAACCACAACACTATTAGAATATACTATATCAAATATGTTGTAAATATTCAAATTCAAAACAGACAATTTTTTTGTATTGCCATGTACTACAGTTTGTCATTACATGTTATATTTTAACCCTTTTGCATTTTTTTATTTAACAATCAACGAGTTTCCAGTCATCTCATCCGGCTTTTTGAGTCCCATTATATCGAGCATTGTGGGCGCCAGATCAGCCAGCCTTCCTTCTCTTAGTTTTACATCTTTAAGCCCTACACCTATCAGAGGAACTACATTGGTGGTATGGGCTGTAAATGCTCCTCCGGTCTCATAGTCAATCATTTGCTCTGCATTTCCGTGATCCGCAGTTATAAGGGCAATCCCATTTTGCTCTTCAATAGCCTCAACGACCTTTCCAACGCACTTATCAACAGCTTCAATTGCATCCCTGGCAGCCTCAAATACACCTGTATGGCCTACCATATCAGGATTTGCGAAATTCAGGATAATAACATCATATTCTCTTGATTTTATCCTCTTAACAGCTTCCTCAGCCACCTCATATGCGCTCATCTCAGGTTTCAAGTCATATGTGGCAACCTTTGGCGAAGGAATGAGTACTCTGTCCTCACCTTCATATACTTTTTCGACTCCCCCGTTGAAAAAGAAAGTTACGTGAGCATATTTTTCTGTCTCCGCTATACGCAGCTGCCTGTATCCAAGCTTGCTGATATATTGTCCAAAGGTATTTTCAAGGTTTTCAGGTTTAAAAGCAACAACTGCATTTTGAATAGTTTTATCATATTGTGTCATGCAGACATAATAAACAGGAAAATATCCTTTTTCTCTCTCAAATCCATCAAAATCAACATCAGTGAATGCTCTTGTAATCTCCCTTGCTCTGTCAGGTCTGAAATTAAAGAAAATTATTGAGTCATTTTCAGATATTGTAGCAACCGGTTTTCCATTCTCCATGATAACCGTAGGCTTTACAAACTCATCCAGCTCATTTCTTGCATATGACTCAGAAACAGCTTGCGCTGCAGACTCAGCAGTCAAACCTCTTCCAAGTGTCATTGCGTCATAAGCCAGTTTTACCCTATCCCATCTTTTATCCCTGTCCATGGAATAGTATCTGCCCATGACGGAAGCAATCTTTCCTACACCAATTTCCTTCAATTTTGCTTCCAACTCATCGACATATCCTGCGGCACTGTCAGGCGGCACATCCCTTCCGTCAAAGAAACAGTGTATATAGACATCCTTCAGTCCATGTCTTTTTGCAAGTTCAACAAGGGCATATAAATGAGTATTGTGACTGTGAACGCCACCGTCGGATAAAAGCCCGTACAGATGCAGTTTTGAGTTGTGCTTTTTGCAATTTTCAACTGCGTCAAGGAACTCCTTTTTATCAAAAAAATCACCATCTTTTATCGACTTTGTGATCCTTGTGAGTTCCTGATATACAATTCTGCCGGCACCAATGTTTGTATGTCCTACTTCCGAATTGCCCATCTGGCCCTCTGGAAGTCCTACATCCAAACCGCTGGTGTGAACAATTGTATTAGGATATTGGGCAAAAAGCCTGTCAAGATTGGGTGTCTTTGCAGCTTTAATTGCATTTCCCTCTTCACGGGGGTTTATTCCAAATCCATCAAGAATTATCAAAGCAGTTAGTCTATCTTTCATTTACAGCTACCTCCATTTTTACCATCTGTCAAAACATTAAATTGTTCTGTGTTTCTGTTCGTACTGTATTCAAAATATATATTTTAAGACATATCTTAATCATTAAAATATATAAATTTAGATACATTAATATCTTGGGTTTCAAGATATTTTTCGTTTCTCTTTATAATTACCCATATTTTATACTTTTTAAGCAGTTCAAGCTTCATTGGTTTTTATGTACAAATTTCATATTTTGGTAATGTTTAAAAGCCACTAAAAATACCATTAAATAAGGGCAGACACGATAGCCTGCCCTTATGAAAACACCTACTTTATTCAAACCGGATACAGTCTTCAAACACCATAAAGGCTCAACACAACAAGTATGCTTACTTATTGTATTTAACTATCTTCTCAAAGTCGTCAAGTTTCAGACTGGCTCCGCCTACAAGACCTCCATCGATATCAGACATTGTAAATAATTGAGCTGCATTACCGGCGTTAACACTTCCGCCGTACTGTATTCTGATAGCTTCAGAAACTTCTTCTCCATATAGATCCTTGACAGTTTCCCTAATTATAGCGCAGACTTCATTTGCCTGTTCGTTTGTAGCTGTCTTGCCAGTGCCTATAGCCCAAATCGGTTCATATGCTATTACTGCTTCTTTTACCTGTTCAGCAGTTAATCCCAACAAAGCGATCTTAACCTGATATCTAACGAGATCAGCTGTAACTCCCTGTTCTCTCTGTGTAAGGGATTCTCCGACACAGATAATAGGTTTGAGTCCATATTTAAATGCAGCATGTGCCTTCTTGTTTACAGTTTCATCAGTCTCTGCAAAGTATTCTCTCCTCTCGGAGTGACCTATAATTACATATTCAACCCCAAGGTCAGCAAGCATAGGACCGGAAACTTCGCCTGTGAAAGCACCTTTTTCTTCCCAATGCATATTCTGGGCAGCGACTTTTATATTTGAACCTTCTGCCGCTTTAACAACATCAGGTATGCAAACAAAAGGAACACCAACTGCAACCTCAGCGTCAGCATCAGCAACTCTTGACTTAAGAGCTTCAACAAATTCAACCGCTTCTTTTGCTGTTTTATTCATTTTCCAGTTGCCGGCTATGAATTTTTTTCTTACGTTTTTATCCATAAGTACTGCTATACCTGGCAGCTCTTTTCCTTCAAGGAATTCAAGTGATGCTCCGCCACCGGTTGAAATATGAGTAATCTTATCTGCGAATCCAAGCTGTTCGATTGCAGCTGCAGAGTCACCGCCGCCAACAATTGAAATAGCGCCTGATTCAGCAACAGCTTTTGCAATTTCCTTTGTTCCATATGCAAAATTCGGGAACTCAAATACTCCCATAGGTCCATTCCAAACTATTGTTTTTGCTTTTCTGATTTCTTTTGAGAACTGCTCAACAGTCAGAGAACCAATGTCCATTCCCATCCAGCCTTCAGGCATTGCATCGGAAGGAACATATTTATATTCTGTATCGTTTTTAAATTCCTTTCCAACTATACTTCCGATAGGAAGCATAAGGTTTACGCCTTTTTCTTCTGCTTTTTTCATAAGGCTTTTTGCCAGATCAAGCTTGTCATACTCACAAATGGAATCACCTATCTGATAACCCTTTGCTTTGAGGAAAGTATAAGCCATTCCTCCACCAATAATTAGAGTATCAACCTTGTCAAGGAGGTTTTCTATAACCCCGATCTTATCAGACACTTTGGCGCCACCAAGTATTGCAACAAAAGGTCTTGCCGGATTTGACAGGGCTTTTCCCATTACTTCGATTTCCTTCTTAATCAGGAAACCACATACTGCTGGCAGATAATCAGCCAGCCCTGCAGTTGAAGCATGAGCCCTATGAGCTGTACCGAAAGCATCATTTACGTATATTTCAGCCATGCTGGCTAATTCCTTCGCAAAAGCAGGGTCATTCTTCTTTTCTTCATTATGGAATCTGACATTCTCCAGCATTAGAATCTGACCTTCTTTAAGCTCTGCAGCCTTAGCTTTGGCATCTTCACCAATAACATCTTTGGCCAATATTACTTCTATGCCAAGGAGCTGGCTAAGTCTTTCAGCAGCAGGTTTCATGCTGTACTTGGGCTCAAATCCGTTTTTAGGCCTTCCCAGATGGGACACCAGTATTGTCTTTGCTTTATTTTCAACTAAATATTTAATAGTAGGAAGAGCACCCTTTATCCTTTTGTCATCTGTAATATTGCCGTTTTCGTCAAGGGGAACGTTAAAATCAACCCTCACAATGACTTTTTTACCCCTAACATCTATATCTTCTATTGTCTTTTTATTCATCATACCCACAGTTTCCACTCTCCTCAACTTCTAGTTTCAATCTTTATATGAAAGCGAAGCTTGAATATCATGCGCAACTGCCTGTTCACGAAGCAACATCCGGCAGGCGCAGCTGCAACATGTCAGTTAATGCGACAAATTTTAATAAACAAGGTTCGGTAAAATGTCCGAACCTTGTTCTGTCACACTAGTACTGAACTAATGCAGCTCTTTGATTATTTTTATGATTATTGAGCATCTACCTTTGCCATATGGAGTATTAAATCAACAACTTTGTTTGAATAACCCCATTCATTGTCATACCATGAAACAAGTTTTACAAAGTTATCATTCAAGGAAATACCAGCTTTTGCGTCGAATATTGAAGTACGGGGATCTCCGATAAAGTCTGATGATACAACATCGTCTTCAGTGTATCCGAGAATTCCCTTGAGCTCGTTTTCAGAAGCCTTCTTAACAGCAGCTTTAATATCTTCATATGTTGCAGGCTTCTCAAGACGGCATGTTAAATCAACTACGGAAACATCCAGTGTAGGTACTCTGAAAGCCATACCTGTAAGTTTACCATTCAGTTCAGGAATAACTTTTCCAACAGCTTTTGCAGCACCGGTTGATGAAGGAATAATATTTCCAGCAGCTGCACGTCCGCCTCTCCAGTCTTTCTTTGAAGGTCCGTCAACAGTCTTTTGAGTTGCTGTTGTTGCATGAACAGTAGTCATCAAACCTTCAATAATACCAAAGTTGTCATGAATAACTTTTGCGAGAGGTGCAAGACAGTTAGTAGTACATGAAGCGTTTGATACAACATCCATGTCCTTAGTGTACTTGTCATTGTTTACACCCATAACAAACATTGGAGCATCCTTTGAAGGAGCACTGATAACAACTTTCTTCGCTCCAGCTTTCAGGTGTCCGGAAGCCTTTTCTGTTACAGTGAATACTCCTGTAGATTCAACTACATATTCTGCTCCACATTCTTTCCACGGAATTTCTTCAGGACTCATGCTGGCATATACGCTGATTTTCTTTCCATTAACAACCAGCTTTCCATCTTCAATAGCAATAGTACCTTTGAACTGACCGTGAACTGTATCATATTTCAGCATGTAAGCCATGTAATCAAGGTCAATAAAAGGATCGTTAATTCCCATAACCTCAACTTCAGGATTGTTAATTGCAGCTCTGAAAACTAGGCGACCTATTCTTCCAAATCCATTAATACCTATTTTTACTGCCATTTACTCATACCTCCTATGTAATAAATTATTTTATTTACACTAACAATTGTGGTTGTTAAGCAGTAAACAACTTAAGCTATAATTAAAATTTTTTGCCAAAGTACATTTTATATTATTTTTTCCTTATTTTCAATAGTAAGACATAAAATTTATTAAATATTTAACAATGTCTCCATATTTGTCACTTAAATATATATTGTACATTTGTGTACAAAATATGCGTAATAAGGTTATATCTCCTACTGGTAACAGTTACCTAACTCATAAATATTGAATACTTATTAACCAGACTTAGGGGATTGTATGAGAGTTTTGCTTTTCTTAAGTTATCCACTCCAAGGTCTTCCTCCCTGTTTATATATTCCATGTGGCCCCATTCTCTTTCACAGAATTGCTGGTTAATAAAGGTATAAAGACCTTGTATTTCGCTGTTTGCCTTTTCAATATGTATTACAGCAGTATTGCCGTTAAGTTCTTCTCCAACGGTATATGCCTCAAACCGGCCATCGACCTTTATAAGTGCACCCCTACAGTCAAGCTTTTCGAAATTATTTAATAGCTCCTTGTTAGCAATTTTTTCACAATAGACACCTCTGCCGCAATCGCAGATTCTTCTTTCACACCATTCATCCATAATCCTGGCACACTCATCCAACAGTGTGCTGTCCAATTTAACATACTCATATTCATGCTCTCTTTTAAACCTGTTTATATGGTTGCGCTTCGCGTGGAGCTTTTTGCCTTTAAGACTTATGAGATCACTTGCAAGGTACAGGTAATCGCTACTGTCCCTGTCATAAACTATTTCTCCCTCAAAGTCAGGAATTTGTGTAAAGAATTTAAGGGAATCTTCTTCAACCATACGAAAAACAAGAGGCTTATCAAGCTTCTTATTAAAGTATTCTTTCAGAGCATACACAGCAGCACTAAAATTATCCTCATTGATGTCTCCAACCGGCATCAAAGCATATGGTGCTTTGTTACCCGCCATGGAAACAATACACAATAGTCCGTCGATCTCAGTAAATCTGAATCCGTAATACAATCTCCAAATAAATAAATTTGTAAAATTCATTTCAGAAGCTTTTGGGTTATATTTCCTTAAATATCCAGCAATTAGATTTTTATCGTTTATGTTTATTTCTTTAAATTCCATCGTACAATCTCTTCCAATCTCTATGTCAATCAGTCTCCGAATCCTACACCTACACTTTTTGCAATTCTGACAAGCTCCCCGTCAGGAGGTACCTGTTTACGTTTGCTCACTGCTTCCTCAAATGTCACATGAGTTATCCTGTTTTGTTGAATACTTACTACAGTGCCAAACTTGCCGCAGTCCGCCGATTCAACTGCAGCAACTCCGTATCTGGTAGACAGTATCCTGTCATAAGGAATAGGCCTTCCTCCTCTTTGAAGGTGTCCCAGTACCGTCACTCTTGATTCAATGCCGGTAAGATTCTCGAGATAATCCGCAAGCCTGGTTCCTATTCCATCATGCTTGATACGGTCTGAGTGCTCATCCTCAGGAGTTTCCACAGTTATCTTGCCATCAATGCATTTTGCTCCTTCTGAAGCAATCACTATACTGAAATGCTTTCCTGCATTCCTTCTTTCCAATATCTTTTGCGCCACTTTATTTATGTCATAAGGTATCTCCGGTATCAGTATGACATCCGCTCCTCCGGCAATACCGGCCTCCAATGCCGTCCATCCTGCATGCCTACCCGTAACTTCCAGTATCATTACCCTATGGTACGATTCAGCGGTAGAATGCAGTTTATCTACAGCATCGGTGGCAATATCCACTGCAGTCATAAACCCTACGGCAAAATCTGTTGATGAAATATCGTTATCTATGGTCTTTGGAATTCCGATAACCTTAACACCCTTTTGATAAAGCCTTTCCGCCCCTTTGAGAGTTCCGTCTCCACCAATCACAACAAGAGCGTCAACTCCGAATATACCCATGTTTTCAATTATCCTGTCGGACATATCCATATATTTTATATCCCCATTTTTCTCAACTTTAAACTTAAATGGATTGTCGCGATTGGATGTACCAAGTAATGTTCCTCCTTTGTCTAAAATACCTGAGACATCATCTGATGTGAATTTTACAAAATCATTCAATACTAAACCTCTGTAACCGTTTTTATATCCAAAAACTTCATATCCATACTTCAACATTGCGGTCCTGACAACTGCCCTTATAACAGCATTTAATCCGGGACAGTCCCCCCCACCCGTCAGAACACCTATACGTTTAACCATAAACAACCCTCCTTTTTATTTATCAGTCCTATTCAACAGCTTTAATTATTTCAATAAGAAATTCAACTGCACGCACCATGTCATCAATTTTTATCTGCTCATTAACACTGTGCACTTTATCCATGCCTATGCAGATATTCACAGCCTGTATTCCCATTCCGTTAACTATATTTGTATCACTGCCTCCTCCTGTTTCTTCGAGCCTGAACTCTAAATCTGCAACTGCAGCGGCTTTCTTAAGTATCTTTACAATATCATCATTTTCATCAATGACATAAGCAGGGTATTCAAGTTCTGATTTGAAATCAACGGTACCGCCAAATTTCTCAGCAGCCTTTTCCATACATTCCCTCATATGGGCAGTCTGCCTGTCTAATTTACTTTTATCACGGCTTCGCGCCTCAGCTTTTATTTCAACAACATCACATACAATATTTGTTGCCTGCCCACCTTTTATTATACCAATATTAGCGGTAGTCTCATGGTCAATTCTTCCCAGCTTCATATTAGAAATAGCTTCCGCAGCAATTTGTATAGCACTTACGCCTTTTTCAGGGGCAATTCCTGCATGAGAAGCCCTGCCTTTTACTGTTATATCAATAATATTTTGTGATGGTGCCTTAACCGCGGCACCTCCGATTTTTCCTCCGTCATCGAGGACAAACCCATATTTTGCGTTAATCTTTGTGTAATCAAGATTTTTAGCACCCATCAAGCCCACTTCTTCAGCTACGGTAAACACAACCTGGATGTCCCCGTGTTCAACAGCATTTTCTTTAATAACTCTCAGGGCTTCCAGTATACAAGCTATGCCTGCTATATCGTCACCACCCAGCACCGTAGTTCCATCGCTTTTTATGATATCATTTTCGATTACAGGAGTTTTGCCTTTTCCGGGTGTAACTGTATCCATATGGGCCATCAAAAGTATTGGAGGCACATTTTTACTGCCTTTCACGGTGCAGATAAGATTTCCTGCATTTCCTCCTATTTTTTCTCCTGCATTATCCTCATATACCGATAGACCCATATCCTCAAGAATGGATATTAATTCATCAGCCATCTGCCTTTCCTGCTTCGAAAGGCTGTCTATCTTTACAAGATTTACAAAATTATCAACCAATCTTTTTCTATTTACCATAGAAATCACTCCCAGCTATATTTTGTAAGTTTGCCACTGCTGACAAGCCCGTTGAAATTCTGCTGTCTCAATGCTTCATAAACTATTATTGCGACAGAGTTGGAAAGGTTCAGCGACCTTATACAATCTTTCATTGGAATTCTTATACAACGATCCTTGTTCTTTTTCAAAAGTTCTTCAGGTAATCCCGCCGTTTCCTTCCCGAATACGAGGAAACAGTTGTCGCGGTATTTAACATCTGTATATGCATTTAAAGCTTTTGTGGATGAGTAAAAAAATTCCGCATCCTGGTACCGGCTCTGCAACTCATCAAAGCTATCGTAATATTTGACATCCACCCAATTCCAGTAATCAAGCCCGGCACGCTTAAGGTATTTATCTTCAACCGAAAATCCCAGAGGCCTTACCAGATGCAAAATACTGCCAGTAGCTGCACAGGTTCTTGCAATGTTACCGGTATTCTGCGGTATCTCAGGTTCAACAAGTACAATATTTAATGGCAAATATATCCCCCCAGTAAGACATTTTCCATATGACTATATTATCACATAATTTAATACCTTATAAAATAAAAATGGCCATAAAGCCATTTAATATTCATATTATATCAAAATTAGATAATAAATTTTCCGTAATGACAAATATACGCATGTAAAGTATCCTATTTCTCAACTGCTATATCAATCTCTAAAACATTTCCCTCATTCAACATAAGGGGAATACATATTGTCTGAAGCTTGTTTGCCGAAACCTCCAAATTTTCACCCATCAAAAGCGACGGAGGTGTTATTTCAATCCCAATCCCTTTGTTATATAGAATTGTAGCAGCATTTCCTAAAATCATGTTTGTCAGTTCTGCTATGGCACTTTTCGACATTTCATCCAATTCAACAATAGGCATGCCACCCATCATGCTTGAAGCTATATTGACACCTGTCTTCTTACTCATAGCAAATATTGCCTGTCCTCTGATCATCCCTGTTAGGCCTACTATTACAACGACACTGTCACTTTTATATGGAGAGTTTTTCAAATACACTTTGCCAAGCTTTGCATCAATACCGGTAATTTGTTTTAATACTGTTTTACTTGCTTCAATAAATGGATTTATGTATTCTACATTCATTCATCAATTCCCACCTTCTATGCCATATTATTCTTTATATTTTGTGGTAATACCTTTATATAACCATTGATTTGAACATTAGCAAAATAATAAAAAATATGGTCTGTATTTCTATTTACTTTTCTCAAATGGTTGGCAAAGAGTATTTCATATCTTTTTGATATTCTGTATTATATTCTGTATTAAGAAAAAAAATCCTTCTTGTTTTAAAACTTTTTTCGACATTTTATCTGTAAATTTTTAATATACGTAAATACAGATTTTTTAGTCGTAACTGCTTTAACAGGGCATAATTCCTGACAACAGAAACACCGGATGCATTTTGACATATCTAAAACAGGTTTATTATCAACCATTTCTATTATTTTAGCCGGGCAGTTATTGGCACACTCACGGCAGCCGACACATTTGCTGTGTATGAAAACAGGACTTGGCCTCAAAGCTTTTGAAATTAAATTGAATGCTCTGTTGTCAAAAAAGCGTATAGTTCTAAGGGCTCCCAGATGCGGTACTTTAAAACCGTGTATTCTGACGTTGTCTAAATCTTCACCTTCAATATGAATGCTTTCAATGCTTGAAGGACACAGATTTCTCTCTACAGCCTCCCGGATAATAGGTACATCAAAAGGACTGACTCCTATTACATTCAATGCAGTATAGTCAAGTTCAAAGGCATTTTCTCCGGCAATAATAAGTCCTATTTGTTTTGGGTTTCCTGCTGTAGGTCCATGGCCGTCCATTCCCACAACTGCATCCATAATATTTAATGATGTTTTAGTACTTAAAAAAATGTCAATAAGGGCATTTGCGAAAGCTCTATGTTCTTGCATTCTGAAGTGATATTCCGCTTTCAGTACCCCAGGCACTGCGCCAAACATATTTTTTACCGCCCCGGTATAAACCATCTGGCCATGGGTTTTAAGCTTTGGTACATTTATAATGACATCAGCATCAGCAAAAGGCCTGCTCACAATAACCTTCTTTAAATAATTACCCTCTGGAAACTGCAATTCCGCTTCTTCAAGGTCGTAGTTCAATTGAGCACCTGACTTCTCCGCAGCAATTTTCATTCCGCAAACAGAATACAGTCCTTTAAGCGTCTTTTCAGTGATTATACCTCCAGGATTATCGGCTATAATCGCTTTACCTCCGGCTTCAGTAACAATTCTTGCAACGGCCTCAACAACAGAAGGATGTGTCGTAGCCGCTTCATCAGGAGCTTTCTTCATCACCAGGTTTGGTTTTATTAATACCCTTGCACCATGCTTTACAAACTTATTTATCCCACCAAGCCTGTCTACAGCCTTTTTTACCGCGATATAAACATTTTCACTATTGTAATCCGGGCATTTTTCCAATACTACCACAGCCTGATATCCTTTCGCAAAAATATTGTTGCATATTTGATAATAATAAATTTATTTTATTAGAATTTAAGCAAAAGGTAAAGAAGAAAAAGACAGGGGACGGGAAAAAGACAGGGGACGGTTCTGTGTCTGACATAGACACAGAACCGTCCCCTGTCTTGTGTTTCAGCGTGAATATCCGCTTCTTTTCAATATTTCCTTTAAGGCTTTGGTAGTTATTGGTGCGCCTTTCATTATTTCATCATTAAAATCCATTTTACCCGGGTCGCCCATTCCTACGATAACCGGTACTTTCATACCCCTTAACACACTCAATGTATCACCGCAGATTTTATCTTTTTTAAGCTTATTTCCGTATTTGTCCACAGCTCCATCTACCACTGTGCCATCTTTTGTTATTGAACAGTCTACTTTCAAACCATTGCAATCCTTACCGTTGGATGATACTGCCACAACTCCCAGTACGTCTATATTTTCATCCTCGGCTATTATCTTCATTGCCATTTCGCCGGGTCCGATACCTTTTTTCCCTCTGTCATCCACCATTACCACAACAGGGTCATGATCAGCTTGTTTTATCAATTCCACCAGTTCTTCCCCTGTAAGTAAAGTTGGGTTTCCAGCAGAGGCAGATATGCACCTGCCGCCAATATTGCGGGCTGCCACCTGTACTGCTTCCATTGCAACACTGTCCCCGTCAGTTACCAAAATAACTTTACGCTTTTCCATATAACACCCGCCATATCATCTTTTAGCTTTTGGTGTGAATGCCACCGAAGCAAGGTATCCAAAAAACACTGCTGCAGTAATACCTGCAGCCGCAGCCTTTACACCGCCTGTAAAGGCACCCAGAAGACCGTGCTGATTTATCTCTTTCATAGTACCTTTTACAAGGTTATAGCCGAAACCGGTCAACGGCACAGTTGCTCCGGCTCCACCAATCTGCACAATTTTTTCATATATACCCAGGCCACCCAACACGGCTCCTGTAGTTACAAAAAGAACAAGAATCCTTGCCGATGTCAGCTTGGTCTTATCAATAAGAATTTGTCCTATAGCACATATTATTCCGCCTACAATAAATGCTCCCAAATATGTCAAAAACGTATTCTGCATCAAAACACCCCAATCTTTATAAGTACTAAGGTCCCAAACGGGCTTATCAGTTCTTAAGTCCGGAACTTCTGTTATCGAAATACCTGCATAACATGTTAATTAAAGTACAATTTAATTCAAATAAATCAAAAAAACATCAGCTGCTTAAGACCCTCTCCACACTGACAGCATGTGCAATAGCCGGTATGCTTTCACCTTGCTGTGTACTTGTAGTGCTCATAAGTGCTCCGGTAGGGACAAACAGAACTCTGTTCAGATTGCCTTTCATAATCTCATGGTATATGAATCCCGTAAACACAGTTGCAGAGCAGGCGCATCCGCTGCCTCCCGAATGAACATCCTGCCGTTTGCAGTCAAATATCATAACTCCGCAGTCATTGTATCTGTCACTTATATCAAATCCATGCCTTTTCAACAAATCTGCACAAATTGTCTTTCCTACAAGCCCTAGATCGCCTGTAACAATTAAATCATAATAGTCAATGGGCAAGCCTGTATCTTTAAAGTGGGTTGCGATTGTATCAACAGCCGCAGGAGCCATAGCCGCTCCCATGTTATTTGAATCTTTTATTCCCATATCCACAATTTTTCCGGTTGTAAGATATGTGATGTAAGGGCCGCTTCCCTGGTTTGTCAATAACACCGCTCCTGAACCTGTTACAGTCCATTGCGAAGTAGGCGGTCTCTGTGTGCCCAATTCAAGCGGAAATCTGAACTGCTTTTCTGCAGAGCAAAAATGGCTGGAGGTTAAGGCCACAACATTATCGGCATATCCACCATCTATAAGCATGGTTCCCAACTGCATCGACTCAGCTATTGTCGAGCAAGCGCCAAACACACCGAAAAACGGTATCTCAGAATCTCTCAGACCAAAATTTGCAGCTATACATTGATTTAACAAATCTCCGGCGATGACATAATCAATATCTCCCGTTGTCTTGTCAGCCTTGCTTAACAGTCTGGAAAACGTCTCCTTCACTATCTTGCTTTCTGCCTTTTCCCAGCTTTTTTCGCCCCACAGTTCATCATCAATTATCATATCAAAATATAGCCTTAACGGGCCATCTCCTTCCTTAGGCCCGACAATAGCTGCAGTAGCTGCAATACTTACGGGACTTTCTATTTTAACAGTTTGTTTTCCGTTTTTTTTACTGGCCAAAGTCATCACCTCTAAAAGTTTAACAGATAATATATTATTCCTATAACAACTGATGCTGATATGCCATAAACAAGTACAGGGCCGGCAATAACAAACATTTTCGCCCCTACACCCATTATATAGCCTTCACTTTTAAACTCCATGGCTGGTGAAACAATAGAGTTTGCAAACCCGGTTATTGGAACAATTGATCCGGCACCAGCAAACTTGCCCAATTCATCATACACATTCAACCCTGTGAAGATTATTCCAATCAAAATCATAATAAGGGCTGTCAGGTTTGAGGTATCATCCATGTCATAACCTTTTGATTTGAGTAAATTGGTTATAACCTGTCCAACAACGCAAATTAGTCCACCGACCACAAACGCTCTGGCTGTATTTCGTACAACGTTCGATTTAGGAGCTATTTTTTCAGCATATTTTTCATACTCTTTTTTAGTCATGATATTATACATAAGTATATCTCCTACACTTTTCTCTTATAGTAAATTATTTTTATAGTAAATTTCCAATCAAAGTTATAAATGTTCCCCTTGAAGGGATTTTATCTATTTCCTGATTAGATACAATAAACCATATTATAAGAGCAAGAGCAATCAGACTGAGTATTATCATTACCAGCCTGTATCTGTAAAGGATACTAATCATGTCATTCACCCCTGTAAAATGATATGTCAATTTTTTATCTTTTCCTACAGATATTATTAGATAAACATAAAAACAATATTCTAAGAAATTTTAACAATGGAAAAGCTGTTATTCTCTCTTATAAAGTGATTTTATTCTCTCTTTTGAAATGATTTTCATTAAAATTAATTTAACTTGTTGTGCCAGATAATGAGACAGCATTTGTAGAGAGCTTTGGGATCCCCTCTGTACTCCCCGTGTTAGAGGAAGTTTCCTTTAACACAAGTTATTTATTTGCCCCGTAACAAGCTTATTAGCTCTTGAGCTCGGAACTCCTGCTATCGAAATGCTGGCACAACAAGTTAATTTAATATCTTTTATTGATTTAAATTCTTTTTTAGAATAGTTGATTTAAGCTCTTTTATAGAATGGTTTAATTTATTTTTGAGAATGATTCAATTTTTGGGATATAAAATTATTTTATGGGTTATATCAATTTTTATAATTCTTTATATTATATTGTATCAACCGTGTTTAATTCTTTCCCTTATATCAGACAAAATCTTTTTTTCAATTCTTGACACTTGTACCTGTGATATTCCAAGGAGTTTGGCAATCTGGACCTGAGTTTTCTCCTTGAAATACCTTAAAATAATAATTTGTCTTTCGCGAGGCTTTAAAGTATCAATGACCTGCTGCAAATCTATCCTGTCAATTAAATCCGATTCACTCAATCCTCTGTCCCCATCGACCTTGTCTATCAGCATTACCTGTGAGTTATCGCTTTCTCCCAGAGTATTATAAAGTGATTCTGGAGAGTACCCGGCTTCCATGGCCACAACAATATCCTCCGGCGTGACGTTAAGCCGTTCTGCCATTTCATTTATGGATGGTTCCCTTCCAAGTTCCTTACTCATAACTTCCTTTGTAATTCTCACTTTCACAGAAAGTTCCTTAAGTGAACGGCTGACCTTGATAATTCCGTCATCCCTGATAAACCTCTTTATCTCTCCGATTATCATGGGGACAGCATAAGTTGAAAATTTAACTTCAAAAGAAGGGTCAAATTTATTAATTGCCTTGATAAGCCCAATGGAGCCTATCTGGAAAAGATCATCAACCTCATATCCCCGGTTTTGAAATCTTCTCACTATGCTCCACACAAGGCCAAGGTTATTCTCTACCAGTATTGATTGCGCCTGCTTATCGCCTTCTTTGGCTTTTTTTATCAATTCAATTGTATTCTTATCGTTATCATTAATATCCTTCATGTCTTCCTCGTCCATCGTAATTTAATTTACTTATTATTGTATTTATTACACTATTTTACATGTTACGACAAAAAATTATCTGGAAATGGACTTAAACGTCTTAAACATTACTACTTTAGTACCTTTTCCAGGTTCAGAAAATACGTCTACTTTATCCATAAAACTCTCCATTACGGTAAAACCCATACCGGACCTTTCCAGTTCAGGTTTTGACGTATATAGAGGCTGTCTTGCAAGCTCAATATCTTCTATTCCCTTACCGTCATCTTCAATTTGAATTTCCACTGAATCCGCGTAGAGTTTGCATTGCATCCTGACATAACCGCTTCCGTTTTCATATCCATGAATTATTGCGTTGGTCACCGCTTCAGAAACGGCAGTTTTTACATCTGTAAGTTCTTCAACTGTAGGGTCAAGCTGGGAAACAAATGCCGCTGCGACAATCCTCGCAAAAGATTCATTACTTGATTTACTTATAAATTCAACTTTGACCTCATTAATCGGTTGCATCAATATATTCTCTCCCTTTCTATGCTTTTCGACCTCTTTATAATTATTCCTGCAGTGCTGAAACAGCATCATCCAGACTTTTATATACAGGAATAATTTTCAGTATTCCTGACATACTCAGGATACGCATTATCTGATCACTTATATTTACAACGGCAGCTTTCCCGTTCAATTTCAGGATATTCTTATACCTGCCAATGATCACACCAATTCCTGAACTATCCATAAAACTAAGTTCAGAAAAATCAAATACTATATTCCTGGTAGTGGACTTGAGAATTTCACTGTCTATCTTTTGTCTTACATATTCAGCAGTATGATGGTCAAGTTCTCCTTTGATTCCAATGATAAGTGTAGTTCCTCGATTTGTAAACTTTATGTGCAAAATAACCCTCCTCAAAGCTTTATGTGTTCATTTATCAACCTATATCTTATTCTGCACATAAACTGAATTCCCTTCATAGAAAAATGACTACTTTTGTTGAAAAAAATTTTTTTATCTACAAAAAATTGGATAACTCAATGAAATTCTTCATCATTCTTCAAAACCTGATTCAATTAGTTCTATAAGCCTCTTGACAGCTAATTGTTCATCTTCTCCATCTGCTTCCACAGAAATTTCAGATCCCATAGGAACCGTCAACGACATCAAGCCCATTATACTTTTTGCATCAACTATTTTATCGTCTTTTGCAATCCATATCTTTGAAGTGAATTTACCGGCAGTCTGAACAAGCAATGCTGCTGCTTTAGCATTAAGCCCCGTTGGATTGGTCATTTTTATCGTCTTTCTTATCATTTTTTCTCCCCCTTTAGTTCTCTATCTTGTTGTGCTAATCTATCCAATTTCCGTAACCTATGATTAACGCCTGATTTCCCCAAAGGCGGGTCTAACATTTCTCCAAGCTCTTTAAGACTTGCATCCTTGTACTTAAGCCTCAGCTCTGCTATTTCTCTCAATCCTTTAGGCAACTTACCAAATCCAATATGCTCGTTTATATACTTTATATTCTCTATATGTCTGACAGAAGCATTTACTGTTTTATCCAGATTTGCAGTTTCGCAATTCACCAGCCTGTTTACGTTGTTTCTCATCTCCTTTAAAATTCTCACGTTTTCCATTTCAAGAAGAGCTGTATGAGCACCAGTCACATTTAAAAAGTCAACCAAATCTTCTCCTTCTTTAAGGTATGTAATAAAGCTATTTTTTCTCTTTATTATTTTCGGATTCAGCCCGAAATCCTTCATAAGACTGCACACTTCAAGGGCTGACTCCATGCTGTGGTTTGTTATCTCGAGATGGTATGTCTTTTCAGGATCACTTATCGATCCACCCGCTAAGAAAGTTCCTCTCAGGTAAGCC
>Ga0134104_1000905_pt1 | contig 30284 bp, 20 predicted proteins | sample 15_3_2metaG_FD_94455 | JGI IMG/M metagenome (GOLD analysis project Ga0134104, IMG submission 94455) | Switchgrass degrading microbial communities from high solid loading bioreactors in New Hampshire, USA - 15_59_3.3_214_A2 metaG | ecosystem: Engineered > Bioreactor > Semi-continuous > Anaerobic...
CACTCTTGCCCTTGCTGTGATATGCTGACATCGGCGGCTCCCTCCTTCTTCCTACAGCTCCGTTTTACCATAACGGAGCCGGGAGCCGCTACCTCAAATTCCACGCTCTTTGGGACATCCTCCCTTAGATGAAACCGGTCTAGCTGCACGATCGCATTCGGTAGATACTCCTGCGCTCTCTTCTGTATCCACTCCGCACCGTCCCCGTTTACAACGATGATCGTCTCATCGTCTATCTCATACCGCCTCTCAACTTCCCCTGTCAGCGCCTCCCAGAACGCCTCCTCGCTCTCATATACCCCTGCAAACACCCACGGCCGGACCAGATGGCGTATCTCCCCATCAGCACCTGTCTCCTCCCATCCCTCATACCCAACGCCTACCTTGATCTCCAGCCGCCGTCTCTTCGACCGCTGCCTCCTTACCATTACCCCATCTACCTCAAGGAAGATGACCGGTACCTTGCGCCTCTTTACCTCACCCTCACAGGCCTGCCCCAGTGCTATCCTCTCCTGCAGCTTCGCAAGCTCCTCCCCATACCTGCGAACCTCCTGGTGAATCGCAGCATGGCTCAAAGACGACATCCCAGCCTCACAAAGCACCGCCTCCACTTCCCTGAAAGGCAGCCTCAGCGCAAGGCTTATCGCCAACCTCGCAAGCCCTTCCGTCATCCGCCTCCGAGGATGCAGGTTCAAACACTCGTCCAGCAAAAACCTCCCCTTCTCCCGCTTCCCCTTCGGCTTCGTCGCTTTCACGTATAACCTTCGCCGAATCCGTATGTCTCCTACTCGACTGCCCAACACCCTCGTCCGAAATCCAGCAACCTTGTAACCCTTCGGCTTATATGCAAGAAGCGCATCATCCAGCTCCTGCAAGGCCTTTTCCATGATCCCCCGCGCAAGTTCAATGCAAGCTTCCTCGAACCACTTGAATTCCACCGTCCGTTCTAGTACGCTTAAGGCGGCGGGGGCGACTCGTTCGCTTTCTGCCATAGAGACCTCACTCCTTTCGTGGAGGATTGGTTTGTGAGGTCTCTATTTCTTCATCCCCCTCGCAGACTCCTACCTTCGTCGCCTACTTCAACTTTACACGAACACGCGACGAAGGTAGACGTCGCGGCCGGTTGAGCAGTATTTGCCCGCGACTTCGTAAACCGCCAGTGTGGCCTCGTACACGGGCTCGAGCGGTGGCTGGTGCCAGTTCCAGCCGCGAAGCTCAGGGGCCACTTCGATAGATCGCGATTTCGGGAGGATACCCTTAAGAAGCCTCTGACGCTCCTCATCGGTCAGGAAATACACCATGAGCACCTCCTGTTCACGCGAGATCATTGCAGAATCGGCGGAACTCACAATCAACGCATTTCCCCTTCTGCCGAGTCGGCCGTGGCATGCTCTCACGCCGAATCATGTCGCGGATCGAAGCGAGGGTCGCGCGAACGAAGTCGCGCATGTTCTGCGTAAACTCCACGTGATAGGCAGTCCTGTCCCCCGTCACATACACAAAGCCCGCCCTCACGGGCTTACCTATAGTATCTTCAAGGAGCATGGCGTAGGCCATGAGTTGGTACTTATGGTTCAACTCGGGCGGGCGACGAGTGTACTTGAACTCCACGGGATAGTAGATATCTCTCTGCACAAGCAGCATATCGAGCACCCCAGAGAGTGCGAGCCTTTCCGAGCGTAGGTGAACGTGGAACCTCCGCTCAGTGTCATCCGTGAGCCCGTACGCGCGGAATGTACGCCGCTTCTCGAGTTGATCGAGTTGGACGTGCTCCTCTTTGCCGTACTCCATCTTCCGGGTGACCTTCTTCTCGATGGGCATCAGGTATGTGAAGTAAACGACCCGCGGGCAGTAAACAAACTGCTTTACATCAGTCACGCGCAGTTCAAGTAGTGCGGGTCTCTCTAGCTCGGCCAGCATTGAGCGAAGTCGCCTCCTCGCTGTTCTCCCCCTGGTGGCTCGCTCTCGCTTGAGTGGTGCCTGACCTTTCTGCCTTCCGAGTTGTCTGTGTAACCTCATCCCTTTGCCTCTTGTTTCCTCTTGCGCCTTTGCCGTTTCTTGGGTTCATCACCGTCGTCTTTCTTTTCGTCTTCCTTTCGGACTTCGATGATGATCCGCAGGCTCAGATCCTTCTCGCACACTGGGAACAGCTGTATGTTGCCCGCGCGCCTGCCGAGCACCTTCCTAAGCCTGGCTTCAAGTTCTTCACGGCGGTTATGGTTGATGTCCCCGAGAAACGCGCTCCACTGGATCCTGTCGAGGCCGTAGTCCATGCAGGCCTCGGCGATCTTACCTCGGATTTTGGTGCTCGGAATATCATAAATGACCAAAGTGTGCACGGCCGGTCCACCCTCCCCTGCGGGCCGCGCAGAATGTCGCCGCCTACCAACGCCCGATAAACGGCTTGTAGCTTGTCTCACCCCTCAGGAAACTCGCGATCTGCCGAGCCTGAAGCTGGATAATGGTCCTGAGCTTGTGCTGCTTGCCGTGATAGGTCTCGCGCGATTCGAGCCGCTCTTGAATGCTACCGATGAGTCTGCGTCTGGTTTGGTCGGTCAACATCCCGTCCTGAAGCTTGATCGCAGTTCCCTTGCTTACAAGGCTCACAACGGTGCGGTCGACAACGCGTTGACGGAACTCCTCGACCAGGTCGAGGCAGAGGCTCGGCTTACCAGGTCGGTCGGTGTGGATGAACCCGGCAAATGGTTCGAGGCCCGCAAGCACGACGGCACCCCATACAGTCGAATAGAGGATCCCATACCCGTAGTTGAGGAGCGAATTGAAGGGATCACTTGCACCACGGTGCTCGCGGGTCTCGAAGTCGATCTTGCCGGCCAGGAGCTTCCGTATGCCTTCCCAGTAGACAGCACCGGCTCTGCCCTCGATAGACAGGAGCTGTTCTCTAACGTCGTCCACACAGTTGCCTTCGATCGTTGCAAGCTCGCCCGCAATCTCGAGTATCTTACTTTCTATCTCGGCGATCGCCTCGAAGGTGGCAGGGTCTTCGCCCTTCCGATATCTCGCGAAGTAGTGAAGCAGCCCGTGCTGATTCCGCAGCTTGCCTTCGATGAAGGCGCAGGCCAGCTTCAGCCCGCGCTTCTCGTGGTAGGCGAGAAGCTGCTCGCGACGGGTGATCACGGTTCCGGACAGGTACGGCGAAGTAAGCTTAGCGTAAGGTTTCCCGGAGAACGTCAGGAAATCGATCTGGATGCCGTGCTCCATACATTCCTGGATGACGTCGGTGGAGATGGAGACTCCTGGGCCCGTGATTATGATCGATTGGACGTCGTGGAACGGGATCTGCTGAACGACGTCCTTGCCCTGTCTAATCACAAGCCTTTCGCTTTTCTTCCCAACGAAAGCGCCGAACTCCGAGACAATGATCTGCCCCTCTTCGGCTCCCCCCATGGAGTCTTCAACCCCTCTCGAAGAGCTCCGTCGCGAGGTACTCGGATTGCCTGCAGCGTTTAGGCCCTCACTCTCCCCATAGATCACGCGGGAGAGGCGTCGTAGTCAGGTAGAACTCTGGCACGACTAGGTCACCAAAAGCTGTACCGCCTGAGGAGAATGCCTGGAACGATGCGGCATCACGATAGTGCGATATCAGCCGCGACAGCGTGACATGCGAGGCCCCGCTATGCTGCACTCTCACCACCCGAACCACCTGCCGCACGGCTACTGCGAATCAAACCTCACTTTCAGCCACCCGAGCCCGAAGGTGCATCCTTTGCCAACATGGATGTGCTCACCGAGAATCAGCCATGGCAAGAAGAGGTCGGCGAGGCCCGCGTCGTTGAATTCGTACGTCGCGGTGCCCACGAGTCCACCCAGTTTCATCCTAGTATCCTGGCGGCTCGAGTACCTCTCCCAATCCACCCATCGTGTATCCTGCGCAGCGAGCCGAACACGCTCGGCCTGCGCGATGAAGCCGCGGAAGTCCATGTCAAGCCGCGTTCCGTGGTGGAAGTAAAGCAGAGACGAGGTTCGTCGGAGCAAGCTGCGGATGAGGATGTGGAACTCGGGGCGGTCCTCAAGGCCACCTTGGAACTTCAGGCGGGTCATAGTGCGAAACACCACGTTCACCCGAGGGAGACTATAGGGGCCGGCGAACACAGGAAGGCCCCAAGACTCGGCTGAGGCTGATGGACCAGAGGGTCCAGGGGAAACGGGAGATGCAGAGCCAAAACCAAAGGCAGAAACGGCCCCGGACTCGTAGGTAGCCGATGGTTGACCGCCCGCTACACCCTGATCGCCTGCCGGACGAAAGCACTGCAAGACGCCTTTTGCTCTCTCCATGATGTCGGTCCACGTAGGAACGGCGTCCCGCATGTACACCTTGTTCTCCTTGCCATCGAACACGAGCGCGCGAGCGTCGCTGCTGTCGACGCACCATGTACTAGAGCCACGGTTGCCCCCCGCAGCACAACCCGTATCACGGACAGCAATAGGCACAGAAGCTGCACCGTCTGGCTCCGCGTGACGCACATGCCTGCAGGATTGGCCTTGCTCATGGGAAATCCCTGTCAATGCGTAGACGCTCTTCAACCGGAACTTCCCACGGCCACGCCCGATCCCCATCCTCCCGAATTCTTGGAACGCAGCGATGAAGTACGGTAGGAACTCGGTCGCCCGGCCGATGAGGACCAGACCTACGGTAAGCTCGTCGCCCGGCACGAATTCACGCTTTTCGGTGAGGGGCGGTTCGAGCACGAAGGGATGGGGCACGTGCTCGAACTTGGCCAGCGCTTCCGACCCGTCCGGCGGCATGGTCTCAAAGACGTACGCGTATGGGCAAGGGCCTTTCAGTACGCAGTCGCGGCAGTCTGCTCTGCCTGCGGAGCAGGCAATCCTCCTGAAAGCCGTCCCGAAGCCGCCCCTAAGTGTGGACCCCTTGTAAGGCGGCAGGAAGAGGTTGTCCACGGCTTCCAGGATGAATTCATAGCGGGCAATACGAAATTCCTCGATGCCCTTCACCTGGGTGCCCCCTTTGCGTATTTGTGTAGATGATCAAGCTCGAAGCTGCACAAGCTCAACACGCCATCACGGACCGGACATGGCGTGCAGACACGCGCACTGACCGCACGCGCGGCGGTCGCCTCAACCTCGGAGTTGCTCGCGAATAACGCATTGAGAGCTTTGCGCTTTCGGACAGCGCTGGCGCGGCGACCTCGTTTCGCGGGCCCTGCCTGCGATTTGTCGTACGGCACTGGTGCGGATGCGAGAAGATCAAAGCGTTTACGTCAGCGCAGCATGCTCGTGGTTCATATTGCGGCGGTCATCGAGCGGGTATTGACACGTACGGGCGTACCAACGGCGATGAGCTGTTTCCTGCGGTGCCTGCGTGTGCCGGTTGCACACTTCGACACGATGCCCGTTCTTCCTGCCGAGTTCCCTAAGGGCGCACGTGCCGGGTTGCCTAAGGCCGGCAGTGAGGGGTGAGGGTCAGGGGAAGACAATGTCTACACTCAGGCTAAACCCAGGCAGGATAGGACTTGTCAGCGTCGACCCAGGACCGTACGCGCCCGCGGTTGACAGGTCCCCATCTGTGAGCGTCGCAACCTCAATGCTTCGGCTCTCGGGGTCTGCCAGCCATAGCTCGCGTATCCCGAAGCGCGCGTACGTCTGGCGTTTGATTTTGCGGTCCCATCCGACGGTTCCAGGCGAGAGAACCTCCACCACAAGGTCGGGAGGGCCCAAGATGTTTGCCTCTTTGACGATTTCGATGCGGTCGTTCGACACATAAAGGAGGTCTGGCTGCACCACGTCATATTCGCTGAGAACGACATCAAGGGGTGCAAAGTACACCTTGCCGAGCCCGCGGTCCTCAATCCACTCCACGAGGGCCCTGTAGAGACGCTTCGAGATCTCCTGATGAACCACGCTCGGCGATGGTACCACCCTGAGCGCACCCCCGATCAGCTCGTACCGCTGCTGCCCGGGTGGAATCTCGCAGTAGTCAGAGTATGTAAGGCGTAGAGAAGGCGCAACGGGCGAGACATAGTCCACCGCGACCTCCCGTACGTTATCCGGTTTCGCCACGCTTCCCCCTCCAGACGAACCTGATGGTATGGCGTCGGCCTGGTCCCGGCTTGATTGTATCATGCCGGGAGTTGCGCCGCCATCCCCCGTCTTGGTGATCTCAGCCCCAAGGTCCCAATCCGGACCCAATCCGGACCATCGAGTGAGATGAAGCAGGGGAAGCGACGCGAGATCGCGAATTCACTGGTTTATCAGGAGTCGCTATGAGGTTAACGGTGGATTCGGGCAGTGCGCCACTCACCCTGATGGACGGACGACCGCGCCACCAACGCCGACGACGCGCCCACACGGACCCCTGGTCAGCTTCGACCCGTAGCTAAGCTTCAGCAGGAGTTCAACCTTTGAGAAGGTCTTGGCCCCCTCTCCCCTGTTGCGTGCGTCCCGTGCGTCGCGTTCCGGCGCTCATCCGGCCGCCCGGCCGTAAGAAAAGGCCGCTCCCTAACTGAGCCAGGGGACTATAACTAATAACGGAGCCGGGGCAAAGCCCGGACCAAGGAGGTCCACGAGTGAATGATCGTGTCCATCAACGGCGGTCTCTGCAACGATGTGCGTTACGAGCTCCACACCAAGTCTCATGGCAAGCCCCATCGTAAACCCTACCTCCTTGGCATCGACGTCGGAACGACTCACATCAAGGCCGTGGTGTTCGATGAGATGGGCATGGAGGCGGCGAGGTGCGTCGCAGACTCTCCTTCCCTGCCCGGCGATGGGCCTGGCCAGGTCGTGTGGGATCCGGACGCGATTTGGGAGACGGTCGTCTCGGTCACGCGCGGTGCAGTGGAAATGCTTCATCGCGGACCCACGGGGTGCTCGGGGCATCCCTGCGCTTCCGCTTCGGCTCCGGCCTCGGCTTCGGCCTCAAGCGGAGTTCGTCCCGAGCTCCCCGAGATCGTAGGCATCGCGGTCGCGAGCGTCGGCGAGTCCGGCGTCCCGCTGGACCGCGAAGGCCGGCCGCTCTACCCGATAATCGCGTGGTTCGATCCGCGCACCGCGCCCCAGGCAGCCTGGTGGGCCAGGGAGATCGGCCAGGAGCGCACGCGCGCCATAACAGGGCTTTCCGTCAAGTCCATATACTCGGCTCTGAAAATCCTCTGGCTCTTCCAGAACGTGGGCGGCCTCAAGGAAGCCATAGACGCCTGGCTGCCGGTATCGAGCTTCGTGGCGTTCAGGCTGACCGGAGGAAGGCGAGGCTGCGCCACCACCATCGGCGGTGGCGGCGCCCGCGGCCGGCCCGCCGTCGCCGGTGCGGGTGATCTCGGCGGTGCTAGTGGTGTCGGTGGTGCCGGTGGTTCCGCCCGACCGTCGGACTACGTCGTGGACTTCTCGCAGGCCTCGCGGACCCTCCTCTTCGACCAGATGAGGCTCGACTGGTCGTACGACCTAGCCGCAGCAGCGGGGATCCCCGCGCGAATACTGCCGCGCGCCGTGCCTAGCGGCACCCTCGCAGGCTTCGTGACCCGCGAGACCGCCCTCGCTACGGGCCTCCCAGCCGGCGCGCCGGTGTTCATGGGGGGCCACGACCACGTGTGCGGGGCTCTCGCGGTCGGCGCCACCAGGCCCGGGGTTCTCCTGGACTCCTGCGGCACCGCTGAGAGCATTCTCTCATCGTGCCCGGACGCGTCCGCCCTCCGCCTTCGGGCCGTGTGCGAGAATGGGTTCTCGTTCGGCAGCCACGTGGTCCGGGACATGCATTACGCCATGGGCGGCCTGCTTGCATCCGGCGGGGCGGTCGAGTGGTTCATGCGCGAGTTTTGCGGCCCCTCCCCGTCGTATGAGCAAGTCATGGACCTGGCGCAGACCGCCAAGCCTGGCGCAGGCGGGGTCATATTCGTCCCGCGCCTCCTCGGAAGCGGCCCTCCGACCCGCGACGAGCGAGCGACCGGCTCCTTCGCACGGCTGCGCCCGAGCGCGACGCTGGCCGACTTCGCCCGGGCAATCTTTGAGGGTCTCGGTTTCGAGCTTAGGACCGCGGTCAAAGCCATGGAGACCGCGACCGGCATGCCGGTGTCGAGCGTCATCGCCACGGGCGGCGGAGCGCGAAACGCCCTCTGGCTCGACATCAAAGCGAGCATCCTCGGGCTCCCCATTGAGGTGCCCGAGGTCACGGAGGCGACGGCACTTGGAGCAGCGCTTCTCGCGGGCATCGGATGCGGGCTGTACCGGGACGCGGACAACGCCCTCGCGCGCACCCTGCGTATCGCCCGTCGGGTGGAGCCCAACGAAGCGCTCAGCCGGGTGTATGAGGACGCGTACCCGGCCTACTGCGCTGTCAGCGAGGCGCTTCGCCGCGCGGACGAGGAGCTCGACCGCCGCGGCCGTCCGCCTCACCCCCAAGGGCACGCTTGAGGCTCTTGGGCAGGAAGATGTCGCTCTCCGCGGCGCCGAGGGATTCGAGGAGGTCCAGGGCCCACGCCACGTCTCCGACCCGGTCAAGCGAATGCGCGTCACTGCCGATGGAGAACTTCACTCCGAGCCTAAGCCCGATCTTGACCGCGTCAGGGTCCGGGGTGCGAGTGGCGCAGTGCAGCTCCACGGCCTTGCCGCTCGCGGCGGCGCGGGAGAACACAGCCTCGTACCAGGACCGGTCGAAGAAGCGCGCGGCGATCTCCCGCTCTATGGCTCTGCGCTCGTCGAATGTGGACCCGGGGTGAAGAAGGGGCTCCATGGGGAGATACCCCGCAATGTGGCCAAGCACATCCACCTGGGGGTCTGCCGCCAGTTCGAGGACGTCCTCGCGGTACGCGGTCCAGAACTCCTCGTTGAAGAGATCCCCGCGCCGCGCCGAGGCCACGGCGTGCGTGAGGTAATGGACGCTCCCTATCACGATGTCGAGTTCCCTGGGTAGGCCAGGAACCGGGAATGGGCCGCGCTCCACGCCCACCAGGACGAGCGTGCCGCTCTCTGCGGCACCCCCTTCATCCGCCCTCGCGACCCATGCCGCGCCGGCTCCAGCCTGCTTCGCGTTCGCAGCAAAGACATGGCGTGTTTCATCCGGCCCGCCGGCGCCGTTCTCCAGCGCCCGCCTGGCGTCGAGTATCGCCCGCAGCCGCCCGGCGTAATCGTAGTCGCGTCTCGGGTCCATGGGATCGCAGTGGTCTGTCAAGGCCACTGCAAGGAGCCCCCGCTCACGGGCGTGCCGACGGATGTCTTCGAGGGAACCGTGGCCATCGGAGAGTGCGGAGTGAACGTGCAGGTCGACAAGGGGCAGGCGACTCATGGGACGCACCTCACATCACGGGACGCGCCCGGCGAACGGCTAATAACGGCGTCGCGTCGAAGTCGCGCGCCACGATGGTTGCAGGTGGAGCGGGTTCCACCCCTTGGATTATACCGGTTCTTTCAGGGCAAGGCAACGCGCCGCCTCGCTTAGCTCGCGGCGTGGTGTTCTTGAAGGCTCCTCGCCTGCAGGGGTCGGCCGCGCAAGGCCTTGATCCCCTCGACCGCCGCGGCGGCCGCGCGGATGGTGGTGATGACCGGCACGCCGCGCCTCAGCGCCTCCAGCCTCACATAGTAATCCTCGCACGAGGGCCCCCGCCCCGATGGGGTGTTGATGAGGAGGTTTACCTGTCCTCTCCTGATACATTCGACCGCGGCGGCCACGCCGCTGGGCTCCGTCGTGCCAGCCGTCAGACCACCTCCGCGTTCCGCTCTGCTCACGCTGTCAGTGGTCCCAGGCGCGCCCGCTTCCTCAACCCGGCAGCCCGCACCTTCGGTGCCGCCACCTCCTTGAGCGCCCCCTACAAGCTCCACCGCTACTCCCAAGCTGCGGAGGTACTCCGCGGTCGGCCCGTACGAGAGCAGCGTGAAGCCCAGTGACGCGAGCTCCCGGGCGACCGGCACCACGGATGCCCTCTCCTTCTCGGTGGCCACCACGAGCACGGTCCCCGCTTTGGGCAGCGGTGTCCCGGCAGCCAGCTCTGCCTTGGCGAAGGCCACGCCGAACGTCTCGTCTATCCCCATGACCTCGCCCGTGGACCGCATCTCGGGCCCCAGCACGATGTCGGTCCCAGGAAACTTGGCGAACGGGAACACTGCCTCTTTCACGGCCACGTGCTTTGGGGCCGGATCCGCGACGAGGCCGAGTTCGCCGAGGGTCCTCCCGACCATCACCCTGGTCGCCACCCTTGCAAGGGGCAAGCCCACGGCCTTGCTGACGAACGGGACGGTGCGCGACGCCCTGGGATTGGCCTCCAAGATGTAGACCGCCCCGTCTTTCACCGCGAACTGAACGTTCAGAAGCCCCACCACGCCCAGGGCACGCGCGAGAGACCTCGTTTGCTGCTTGATCTCCTCGACGCACGCAGGTGAGAGCCCGAGCGGCGGGATGGTGCATGCGCTGTCTCCGGAGTGGATGCCGGCGTACTCGATGTGCTCCATCACGCCTCCGATGACGACCGCCTCGCCGTCGCAGACCGCATCCACGTCGACCTCCGTGGCCCCGGCCAGGAAGCTGTCTATCAGGATCACCTGTCCGGGAGCGACCTCCATGGCGCGCGCGACGTAGCTCTTGAGGGACGCGTCATCGTGGACGATCTCCATCGCAGCACCACCAAGGACGTAGGAAGGGCGAACCAGAACGGGGTAGCCCAGCCCCCGCGCAACCGCCAGAGCTTCCTCGCAGGTCCTCGCGGTGCCGTGGAGGGGCTGCCGGAGGCCGAGCTCCGCCGCGAGCTCTGAGAACTTCTCCCGGTCCTCGGCGAGGTCGATGCTGTGCGGCGACGTCCCGAGGATCTTGAGGCCCGCGCTCTCCAGCGCCAGCGCCAGCTTGAGCGGGGTCTGTCCGCCGAATTGCACGATGACCCCCCAAGGATGCTCCTCGTCGGCGATGTTCAGGACGTCCTCCAGTGTGAGCGGCTCGAAGTAGAGCCTGTCGGAGATGTCGTAGTCGGTGCTCACGGTCTCAGGGTTGCAGTTGACCATGATCACCTCGTAGCCCTCCTCCTTGAGGGCGAACGCCGCCTGCACGCAGCAGTAGTCGAACTCTATGCCTTGGCCTATCCTGTTTGGCCCGCTGCCGAGGATCATGACCTTTGGCCTGCCGGACGGCCGTGCCTCGTCCTCCACTTCGTACGTGGAGTAGTAGTACGGGGTGTGTGCCTCGAACTCGGCCGCGCACGTGTCCACCAGCTTGAACACAGGCCGGATTCCGTGCTCGAGCCTGTAGCGCCTCACGTCGAGCTCCCCGGTTCCCGTGAAGCGCGCGAGCTGCTGGTCGGAGAACCCGCACCGTTTCGCCCGGCGAATCAACTCGGGGCCCAAGGTGTCTAGGACTCGAGCGGCGAACGCACCCGCGGGACAAGCGTCGGCACAAGCCTCGCCTGCCTGTGGGCCTTCCTTGCCCGCCTTGCCATCGCCCGCCTTGCCTTCCCACCGTTCGCGCGTCCCCCCCGCCCCGTCGTGTTCCGCGTCCGCGCACGGTCCAACCCGTATCCGTGCCTTGATTTCCGCCTCTACGTCCGCCACCTCTCTCAGATGCCAGAGGAACCACCTGTCTATGCGCGTCAGGCTGTGGATCTCCTCGATGTCCATTCCCGCTCGAAGAGCGCGGTACACTTGGAAGATACGGTCAGGACCCGACGTCGCGAGCCTTGAGCGAAGCTCGCTAAGAGCCGCCTCGCGGCCACGTCGGTCACGTGCCCCGGGCGCACCGAGGCATGGCGCGAGCGCGCCAGCGCACGGCGCAGGCGCCGTCCCCGTGACGAGGCCGCCGCCTTGCGCGCTCTCGTCGTGATCATCGGCCGCGTTGAGGCCGAGCCCGGCCGCGCCCTGGTCCAGCGAGCGGATGGCTTTCTGCAAGGCCTCCTTGAACGTCCGGCCGATGGCCATGACCTCCCCAACTGACTTCATCTGCGTCGTCAGCGTGCTGTCGCCTCCAGGGAACTTGGAGAAGTCCCAGCGGGGGATCTTCACGACGCAGTAGTCTATGGCCGGCTCGAAGGACGCGGGCGTTTCGCGCGTAATGTCATTCACGAGTTCGTCCAGGGTGTAGCCCACGGCGAGCTTGGCGGCGATCTTGGCTATGGGAAAGCCCGTGGCTTTCGAGGCGAGCGCGGACGACCTCGACACGCGCGGGTTCATCTCCACAACCACCATGCGCCCGTCCTCGGGACGCACGGCGAACTGAATGTTGGAGCCGCCCGTCTCGACCCCTATCTCTCGCATCACCGCGATGGCGGCGCTCCGCATTGCCTGGTATTCCACGTCGGTGAGCGTCTGGGCGGGCGCCACCGTGATACTGTCGCCCGTATGGACGCCCATCGGGTCGAGGTTCTCGATGGAGCAAATGATCACCACGTTGTCCGCGCTATCTCGCATGACCTCGAGCTCGTATTCCTTCCAGCCGATCGCAGACTCCTCGACCAGCACTTCGTGCACGGGGCTGAGGCTGATGCCCATGCTCACGATGTCGGCAAGCTCCTTGGCGTCGCGCGCCACCCCGCCGCCCGTCCCGCCGAGGGTGAACGACGGGCGGACCACGATGGGATAGCCGACCGCCATCGCGAACTCCAAGGCCGCCTCCACCGAGCGGACGTGGCGGCTGCGCAGCACGTCAAGGCCGATGCGGGACATGGCCGCCTTGAAAAGTTCCCTGTCCTCGGCCTTTTGAATCGCCTCGAACCCGGCCCCGATGAGCTCAACCCCGTGCTTCTCGAGGATGCCGCGGTTATGCAGCTCCACGGCGAGGTTCAGGCCTGTCTGGCCGCCCAGCGTGGGAAGGATCGCTGAGGGTCGCTCGCGCTCGATGATCCGCTCGAGCACTTCGGTGCAGAGGGGCTCCACGTAGGTCCTGTCGGCCATCTCGGGATCGGTCATGATCGTGGCAGGGTTGCTGTTCACGAGGATCACGCGATAGCCTTCCTCTTTGAGTGCCTTGCACGCTTGCGAACCGGAGTAGTCGAACTCGCACGCCTGCCCTATGATTATCGGGCCGGACCCGATGATGAGGATGCTCTCGAGGTCTTGTCGCTTCGGCATATGACCGCGCCCCCTTCCTTGTCACGCCGGCTGTCGATTCGCAGGCACGGTCGCCCTTACGCCACTCCCCGGCCCTCGCTCTGTGCCGGGTCGACCGCGCCGCCGCAACCACTACCGCTGCAACCGCTGCAACATCTGCCGCCATGAGTTCTGTCCATCATATCAACGAACCTTCTAAACAGGTAGCGCGAGTCATGAGGTCCCGGAGACGCTTCGGGGTGATACTGCACTGAGAAGCACGAGAGCCCGGGCGCTTCCATGCCTTCGATGGTGCCGTCGTTGAGGTTGATATGCGTAACGCGGATGGCTCCTGGTGAAGCGGGGGCGTGCACACAGAAACCGTGATTCTGGGATGTGATCTCCACCCTGCCCGTGAGAAGGTTCTTCACAGGATGATTGGCGCCCCTGTGACCGTACTTCAGCTTGAAGGTCGAAAGACCCAGGGCGAGGCCGAGGATCTGGTGTCCGAGACATATCCCGAATATCGGCTTCTGGCCCACGAGCTTTGCGATCTCGTCCGCAACCCCTGGAACGCCCGCGGGATCGCCGGGCCCGTTCGAGAGGAAGATGCCGTCCGGATTCCTCGCGAGGACATCCTCGGCCGGGGTGTAGGCTGGCACGACCGTCACCTGGCACCCCGCCTCCTCGAGCATCCGAAGAATGCTTCGCTTGATCCCGAAGTCGAAGGCGACCACGCGCCACCGCCCGGAGGTGTTCCACGTATACTCGCGGGCACAGGTCACCCGTCTTACCATGTCCTGTCCCACGAGGCCGGGATATGAGCGAACCTTGCGGAGCAAGCTCTCGCGGTCGAGATCCATGGTGGATACCACGCCGCGCATCGCCCCTGCCTCACGGACGTGCCTCGTGAGGGCCCGGGTATCCACGTCTTCTATCCCAAGCACCCCGTTGGCCTCGAGGTAATCGACGAGGGTGCGCGTGGCTCTCCAGTTGCTCGGAAAGCGGCTGTACTCGCGGATTATCACTGCCTCAACCTGGGGGCGCGCCGACTCGGAATCCGCTTCATTGGCACCGTAGTTCCCGATGAGAGGGTACGTGAAGGTGACTATCTGCCCTTTGTAGGAGGGATCGGTGATGATCTCCTGATACCCGGACATGCTCGTGTTGAATACTACTTCTCCGTAGGCCTCCCCGCTTCCCGCGAACGCCTTTCCCTCGAGCGAGAACCCGTCCTCTAGCACCAGCAGCGCCTTCATGTGCTCCTCCATCCCCACGGTGTGCCGCGACGCGAGCCCGCGGTGACCCGCGACAGCCGCCGCCCGGCAGCCGCCCGCCCGGCGTCGACCAGCGCCGGCCGTCAGCACCGGCCCACCCGCGCTAACCCGCGCCAGCGCATCCGATCTGCACCAGCTGGCACCGGCCTACGCTAACCCGTTGCGCGTCAGCCGCGGCGGACGTGTGTCTCCCCGGCTCCTTCGCGGGGTGGCCGCCTTGCTAACCCGTCTGCAGTCTACAGTCTACGCGCCAGTCTGCCGCCGCCTATGGCCTATGCAGCGTGGGCTACCTAGGTCTGCTCCGCAGGTAGATCGCCGCAAGTTCGCGATACCCTTCAGCGCGCCGGCACTGACCCTTTATGGCCTCTCTTGACTATGGCCTCTCTCGACGCTCTCAGGAGCGGTTTCGAAAGATGGTGCCGCGATGCCTGCGTCCTCTATCCTGCGGCACGAGAAAGAGTGGGAGTAAACTGCCATAAATAGCATGTGTGTGCATACTTATGCAGCCAATGCTTCTTATTGCTATTATAAGCAGCCCGACGTGAAAGTCAATGGCGTGCATAAACTTTTGCTGGGCCCGCAAGCGGGGGGCGCCTGCAGCTCGAGCAGCGCCTGATGTGGCGAATCGGGCCGGGCGCGGGGCCGCGGCGCCGGGCATTCTCAGCTGTTCCGGGCGGTCGCACGCACGCAGCGCAGCGCACAAACACGCGCCCCTTTCCCTCACTGCCCTCGGGGCGTTCCCGGTGGCGCCCAAGGGCCCGAGTGAGGCCGAGTGAGGCTTTCTCGCGCTAGGGCGGCGTGGATTGCCGGGCGAGATATACGGGATCACGCTGTGCCTGCTCAGCCGCGCGTGCTCAGCTCACCAGGCAACAGCCGCCCCGTCTTTGCGGGGCTCGGAACCACAGATGAATACGCCGGTATCGGGGTCGCGCCAGATAAGCTGGCCTCCGCCGAAGCCGGCTGGCTCCTCGTCCACACGGATCTCGTGGCCCAATCTCGCGAGCTCCTCTATCGCTCCGCGGCCTATCGCAGGTTCAACCGCCACTTGCTTGCCCTCTAGAACGCGCACGCGCGGGGCGTCGATAGCCGCCTGCGGGTTGAGGGCATGATCGATGAGGCCGAGGATGACCTGGGCATGTCCCTGGGGCTGCATGTCGCCACCCATGACGCCGAAAGCGGCCAGGGGCACGCCGTCACGCGTGATGAACGCCGGGATGATGGTGTGATACGGGCGCTTGCCCGGAGCGAGCCGGTTCGGGTGCCCCTCCTCAAGGGTGAAACCGCATCCGCGATTCTGCATAGAAATGCCGGTCCCCGGGATCACGATGCCGGACCCGAAGCCCATGTAGTTGGACTGGATGTACGAGACCATCATTCCAGAGGCATCGGCGGTGCATAGGTACACGGTGTCGCCGTCCAGAGGCTGCCGGCGGCGCTGCCTGGGGCGACGAAGAACGTGGTGCTCCGATGCTCGCCACCCACCGAGGAAGACTGAGGCGCCATCAGCCCGGGCGCCACTGCCTGCCTCGGGCGTCGCGCGCTCGCCGACAGGTGCGGCGATATGCCGGTCGGCGTCACGAGCCCGCCCTGTCGCCTGCGGGTCACCACCGGCGGGATGACAACCACCGCCCGGACACCCTGGGTCTGCTTCCGTCATGGCTTTGCCCATTTGAATTAACCTTCTGCGGCTAGCCAAATAGGCGGGGTTGAGCAATTGTTCAGGGGTAACCCGCATGAAAGAGGGGTCCGCGACGAACGAGTACGCATCGGCGAATGCCAGCCTCAGCCCCTCGATGACTACATGCAGTTCCTCCGCGGAGGCGCGCCCCATAGACGGCATGTCGAAGCCTTCCAGTATCCCAAGGGCGATAAGCGCCACGATGCCCTGGCCGTTCGGCGGGATCTCCCATATGTCGTAGCCTCGATAGGTGACGCTGATGGGATCCACCCACTGTGGTTCATGCGAAGCGAGGTCGTCATACGAGAGGTAGCCTCCGGTGGCCTCCGCATAGCGCGCTATGCTCTCCGCTATCTCACCGCGGTAGAAAGCCTCTCCGTTCGAATCCCCGATCAACCTGAGGGTCTTCGCCTGTTCCGGAAGGCGAAACACCTCGCCGGGCAGGGGCGCGCGCCCGTTCGGCAGAAACGCCCGGCGGAATTCCTCGAGCTTGCCTAGTCGCTGCTCGGCCGCTTTCCAGTAGCCTGCGATGACAGGCGGCACGGGGTGGCCCTCCTCCGCGTATTGGGCCGCCGGCGAGAGTAGCCTGGAGAGCGGCATCGTCCCGAAACGTCTCGTGAGCTCAACCCACGCCGACACAACTCCGGGGGTGGTCACGGGAAGCCAACCCGTCGGAGGCACACGGTCAAGACCAAGCCGCTCGAAAACCCCAACGTCCAAGGCCCTGGGGCAGCGTCCCGAGGCATTCAGGCCGTGTAGACGCTTTCCGTCCCAAACGATGGCGAACGCGTCGCCGCCGATGCCATTCGAGGTCGGCTCAAGCACCGTGAGGGCGGCGGCGGTCGCCACGGCCGCGTCCACCGCATTACCGCCCTCGATGAGGATGCGCAGCCCGACTTGAGCTGCGAGAGGGTGGCTTGTAGCTACCGCCCCCCGCCTTCCCATGACGGGGCTTCGGCGTGACGCGAACGGCTGGCGATAATCGAAATGCACTGCACGTAAAGAGCTCATACAAAACGCGCCTCCTGCCGCCCGGCGACGGTGGGACCGCAACAATCCCCCTCCACGCGCCGACCCACCTTCCCTTGCATTGCCTCCGAGCCCTGTCATCCGCGGGTGTCTTTAGTCTCGGTCATTGTTTGGTGATCCTTGGGTTTGCCTCTGCCCGCCCAGCCGTTCGAAAAGCCGCAGCACCTCCATGGGCAACGGGAAGATGACAGTGGAGTTCCGCTCGACAGCGATCTCGGAGAGGGTCTGCAGGTAACGCAGTTGGAGAGCCGATGGCTCAGTCGCGATGACTCGCGCCGCCGCAGCAAGCTTCTCCGAAGCCTGGTACTCGCCGTCCGCGGCGATGACCTTCGCACGCCGCTCGCGTTCCGCCTCGGCCTGTTTGGCCATGGCTCGCTTCATTGTCTCAGGGAGCTCGACGGCCTTGATCTCCACCGCTGTGACCTTCACGCCCCACGGGTCGGTCGCCTCGTCGAGAAGTCTCTGGAGCGTGGCATTGAGCTCGCTGCGTTTCGAGAGCATCTCGTCGAGCTCGTGTTGGCCGAGCACCGACCGGAGGATGGTCTGGCCAAGAAGCGTGGTGCTCTTGACGAAGTCCGCCACCTTCACGACGGCGAGCACCGGATCGAAGACGTTGAAGTATACGACGGCGTCCACCATAACCGGAACGTTGTCGCGCGTGATGATCTCCTGCTTAGGCACGTCTATGGTGAACGTGCGCAGGTCGATCTTCCTCACCTGGTCGATGCCGAACGGGAAGATCACATTGAGGCCAGGCTTCAGCACTCCAACCTGCCGCCCGAATCTGAACAGCACGCCCCGCTGGTACTCCGTGACTATCCGCACCATGCTCGGAAGGAATATGAGCGGGATCAGTATGTACACGACAAACGCGGGGCTCGCCACGAGCCGCAGGCCGAAGTAGGCCCACACGAGGCCGGTAAGGAGCAGGAAGACGAACACCGTCCTGGCCCTGGTGAACAGCGCAAGACCTGCCCACAGCGCCCACCATGCTATCACCGCCCACAGGATCACCCGAAACACGCTCACCACTGCATCGGGCATCATCGTAACCGCCTCCATCGCAACCACCTTCTTTCCTGCGTTATATTCTCCCTGACTACGCTGTTTCCCTCTGACAGACGCGCTACTTCACACAAATAGGACGTTACTCGTAGGCTCGTCCCCTGAGAACTGGCCGCATCCCATGCGGCGAGCCTCCGCCCGCCTTTGTGCCTCTGCCCGTCTTCATCGCTCGGGGAGCGGCAGGAAGGTGGCCGCGAGGCGACAAGAGCGCAGGCACACTAGCGTAGAAATCCTCTGCAGCGAGACCCCTTGTAGCGCGCCGCGGCGGGAGTCGGAACCGGCCACCATCCGCACTGGCCGAGGAGGATCCAGAAAGGAGGATCCAGATAACAAACCTCGAAGTCGTGAACAGTCGGGCCGGCAGCAGATGACGGCGAGCGGCGGACGGCGCGCCAGCGCTGGACCTCGTCGCTCGTCGAGACAGCGAGCGCATGCGAGATGGCCAAGAGCCGAGTCTGCCGCGTCCTGTCATCCTGTCATGCGAGCACCGGCAATCCTAGCGCCGCCAGGTCTGGAGGGATGGGCCGATGGCTAATACAAGCACGGAAACAGTGACGCGAACCACCGTGTACTTTGGGTGCTGCGGTGAAGTGAACACGGAGAGCGTGGTGCGCCAAGTGCGGGAAGAGTGCCTAGAGCTCGGCATCCGGACTGTCGTGGTCGCCTCGGAAACCGGCAGGAGCGCTCTCGCGGCGCTGGAGGGACTCCGCGACACCGGCGCGCAGCTCGTCGTTGTCACCCACTATCCCGCGACCACGTGGGGGCCAAGGGGCGACATACCGATAGGGCTAATGCGCCACGAATATTCGGGGATCCGCGAGACCCTAGTGAAGAACGGGGCAAGGATCGTTCAGGGTTCGAGGCCCTTGGCTCCGCCGTCGCGCTCGATAAGGTGGGACTATCCCACACCCGAGGCGATCATGGACAAAACCCTTGAGGTTTTCGGCGCGGGAACCAAGATCGCTATCGAGGCCGCGATGATAGCCACCGATGCCGGTGCGGTGGCCGAAGGCGACGAGATCATCTCCTGTGCTGGCACCTACAAGGGCCTCGACACAGCCCTCGTGGTCAAAACGGCATACAGCATGCATTTCTTTACCTCCTTCGAGGTTAGGGAGGTGCTGGCCAAACCCAGGTGCCGCATAGGGAGGTTGCCGGAGTACGAGCACGAGAGCTGGAAAGGCGACCTCGAGAAGTACTACAGCCCCTGAGGCTACTGAGGTCGGCGAGGAAGCCCGTGAGAGCGAAAGCTTTCGCCTCGTCACGCGGCGCCCGCGATTCGCTGCCTCCCTGTGCAGCGTTCACGTTTCCGCGAGCCTTACCATGTCTAGGACCAGCCCGGACCATGAGAGGTCCTTGGCGCCAAGGCCGCGACCGGTGTGTGGGTCATAGTACTCCCAAAGACCGTTCCGGAGGACGAGGTCCGCGGTGCGGCAGGCGAGATCCTCCGCCACGTCGCGGAAGCCGTACCGAAGCAGTCCCTGCATCACGAACCAGTTTATATTCACCCACGTGGTGCCGCGCCAGTAGCGATCCGGGGCGAACCGCGGGTCTTCCATGGACACCGTCGGTATGGGGTACTGCGGCCAGAAAGACCGGGGCGAAGCCAACTTGGAGACAAGCGCTGACGCCTCTTCCGGCCAGGGAATGCCAGCGAACAGCGGAAAGAACATGGCCGGAGTCTCCACGCGAATGGGCCGTTCAATGGGCCGTTCCTCGCCCTCCACCATGGCGATGTCGAAGTAGAGGCCGGTGGCCGGGTCTCTCATCTTGTCGCGGATGGCCTCGCGAACATGGGTGGCTTTCTGGTCAAGGACCTCCGCGGACTCGTCGAACCCAAGCTCGCGCGCGCACCAAGCAAGCGCGGCGAGGTTCTCAGCATAGATGCAGTTGAAATCCACGGGCTCCACGTCAAACCAGCCGGACACGAGAGCCGCGGCGCTGTCGAAACCCACCCCTTTCAGGCGCGCACACATCTCGCTGCGGATGGCCTTGTTCCGCTCCTCGTCATCTCCGAATCCGGCCAGCTCGTCCCAGCGCTGAGAGTTGTCCCATCCCGACTCCCAAGGGTGGATGATGGACACGAGCCCGTCGCCGTCTGGATCGCGCCGCGCTGCGAGCCACGAATAGTAGCGGCGGAGCGGCTCGAAGACCTCGCGCACGAACCCCACGTCACCCGTGCGGCGAGCGATCTCGCGAACAGCGAACGCAAGCATAGGAGGCTGGGTTATGCCGCTTCGGTCGGGGGTCCCCCACAGCTCTTCGCCACCGCCGGCGAAGTAATTCATGTGGGGCACCATCCCAGCGTCGGGACCCACCGCGACCTGGTGCGACAGCACCGCTGCCACCTCGCGCCGCGCCTGCTGCGGGTCGCCGAGGTCAAGGTGGATTATGGCGTGAAAACACGAATCCCACAGCCACTGCTGCTCGTATACTCTGGGGGACGGCTTTGTGTACGCATATGGCCCCGCGGTGACGCGGTGCTTCGCCATCACCTCGGCAACCCGCTCACGCAGCAACTCTCTCGTGCCCGAATCGAATCGCACCTCGTCGCTCCTCCCATCAGCCCCGGCCGACATCCTGCCGCCCGGTATACCTCGTGCGGTTATTCCCGGGGCAATTCGTCATTCCTTCACCACCCCGAAGGTAATGCCCGCGGTCATAAACTTCTCCAACAGTAAGAAAAGCACGACGACTGGCACGGCCGTGAGCAGCGACGCATCTCACCTCAGCACTATGTCAACGTCAAAGTCGCCCCCGAACGCAGGCCTGAGGCTGATATCGGGCTCTTTCGGGTAGAGGTCGAGCCTCCCGATGGGAAGGCGGTGCCGGTTGGCCTCGGCCCACCGGGCAGCCTGCAGGTTCAGTGCGCTGCGCGTATTGTAGTCCCGGTACTGGATCATATTCCCTATCTTTACGATGACATCAACCAGGGTCTCCCCGGCGGCCCAGTGGTCGCCGATGCAGATCCAGGAGCCGAAATTCGGGTGAAATATGGGCGTTAGCATCTTGCACACCGGCTTCCCGCGAGGATACTCCGCCCCGAGGTAGATCTCCACCCTGTGGAGGTTTGCGGGAACCGGTCGGCGCAAAAGCCCATCGAGCTTGAGACCAGGAACGCGGTAGGTCACCACGTATCGTTCGGGCGGATTGCCGGACACCGGCTTCACCTCGATGTACGGGTGGCCGGTGAAGCTGTCGCGGATTCTCTCGTAGTCTGCAGCCAGCCTCCGCAAACGTACGCTCATAGGACCATGGCGGCCGGGTCCGCCCGCCGTTGCCGCACGTACGAGCACAAAGGCGCAAACTCAGATTGCCCGCACCGCTTGCCCGCACCGCACGGAAACGGCGGCGGCCGCCCCTCCCTTCTGGAAAGAGTCTCTGGTTGAGCCATTCGGAACCGTCGCCGAGGTCAGCCCTGAAGCTGGGCCCGGCGCCGCCCGCAGATGCGCAGATGACCCTGCAACCGAAGAATACACCACAGTTGCGACACGACACCGCAGGAACGACACCGCAGTTACGAATCCTCAACAGGATCCCATGGCCGGCCGCGACCGTCATAGAGGGAAAGCAGGGCCTCTGCTGTCTGCCGCATGGCGCTCCGCAGCTCGAGCGGCTCCAGAGCCTCTGCGGAGCTGCCGAACGACCGCAGCCATCGCCTGAACTCGTCGAGGCCCGCGATGACGTCAGTGTAAAGATAAGTGCTCTCAGTCTCCCTCTCCAACCGCGCCTCGGGACGCGAGGCCATGCGGTTCTCGACTTTCTCGATCACGTTGAATTCGTCGTAGAACCTTACCTTGACCGGAACAGGCTCGTCATCTGCACGCACTCCCCAAGCAGGCAAGAAGTGCTCCGTCATCTTGAACGCCGGGCGCCTGAACGTGGTCCGGAGCGTCTCCAGTGCAGAGACGCGCTCGCTCGCCAGCGTCACCACCTGCCCGTCCACACATGTCCCGAGGGGCTCGGAGCGCCCTGCAAGGTAACGCCCGACCAGGTACCAGTTGCCCTTGTAGTTCTCGAACACCACGCAAAGCGGTTCGACCACCACGGTCACGGGGGGCCGCGCAGACGCAAGTGCAGGCGGAGGCGCAGGTGTAGGGGTTCCGGCCTCCGTGCCTGTGCCGCTCACGTTCGCGGCAGCACGTCTTGTGCTAGTACGCCTCGGGCGGTAGACTACTTTCACGTGACGGCAAGCCTTCGCCGCGTCCTCGAAGGCCCTTGTGAACCTTTCGATCTCGGGGGTCGGGTAGAACGACCGCAGTCCCTTGACGAGGCGATACCGTCCCGGGTCCATCCTCTCGCCCTGTGCTTGCCCCTCCTCTTTGCCGGCCTCGAAGCCCACAGGAAAGAAGGCGTGCCGTACCCGCTCCAGTGCGGCCTTCACCACGGAGTCCCTGGTCCCCTCACACGCCTCCAGAAAGGCTCGAGCCTCCTCGGGCGTGAACCTGAGCGGCGGCACAAGGGGTACCTCGCCGTCCGGAGTCACAGCCCATCGTGCGTCGGGAGACCACATATGCGGCGAGGGTGTGGTGCCAGCTGAGGCAACGGCGTCGTCGTCCTCACCATCGGGACGGTAGAGGGGGACCAGCCATTCCTCGAGCTTTGCAAGATCGTGGCAGATGACCTCTTCCGAGGTCTCGCACTGCCTGGCAAGCTCAGCGATGGTAAGCCCGTCCCGGTGTTTGCTCAGGAGAAAGAGAACCCGGCCGAGCCGTTCGATGACTCGTAGCTCAGGCGCTTCTGTCCTCACCCGTGACACCCTGGCTCTCTCCTTTTGCTCAGTCAGCCCCTAGCTTCGGTTTCGTCTGCCGCAGATCGCCCGACGCCGGCAGCGCCAGGTGCACCATACCGCTCAAGCATCTTCAGCGCGCTCTCGCGCATGGCGGCCCGCAGACTCTCCGGCTCGAGCACGTCGGCCGAGGCCCCAAAGCTCCGCAGCCACATCCGAAGGTCGTCGAACCCAACGACGTCATCCTCGTAGATCCAGGTTCCATCGCGCTCCTCGTGCAGGACCCTGTTTCGGCGGTGCGCTGTCTCAGCGCGCACCCGGTTCACCACGTTGAAGTCGTTGTAGAAGCGGATGCGCACGTGCATCCTGTCGCCGCCCTGGAGCCCCCACCTGTCGGCAAACAACGCGTGGAGGTCAAAGCCCTGCGGGTAAGTGAACGGGATGTCAGTGACCGAGAGGGATTTTATGCGGTCGAGCCTCCATAGCTGCAGGTTCCTGTGGGGCTCCTCGCCGCAGGACGGGGGCGGGATGGCGCGCCGCATCCACCTGCTCTCGGGGTCCGCCTCGGACACGAGGTACCAGGCATCGAGCACCCAGTAATAGATGGTGCCGAGCGGGGACACGATCTCGGGTTTTCCAGCATCGGCCTCGGCGTCGGCGCTGGCGTTGGCGTTGCCGTTGGCGGGGGCGTCTGCGCTAACGTTGGCGTTCGTGTTGGCGTTGGCGTCGGCGTCGGGCCCCGCCTCCGGCCCGCCAGGCGTGTCCGGCGGCGCCCACCTCACCACGCCCCGCCTCCTCCGAGGCTCGTATACAAGGGACAACTTGCGTCTCTCCCGGATGGCGGTCTCCACGTCTCGCAGGAGCTTCGCCTCCTGAACGTCCATTTGGGGCAGCCGTCCCTGAATGATGCAGTACTCGGATTGGGCCTCCACCATGGACACCAGCTTGTCGTACATGCTCCGGTCGCGGCGAAGCGCCGAGTTCCAATCGATCCTGGCATATGCCGATCGCAGGAACGTGCGGTGCGGGCTCGTTTGCATCCTGACTTCGAGGTACCCCAGAAGACGCGCCAGTTCCTCGCATGACAGGCCGGAATCAGACGCGACGCGCGGGCCCAGTCTGTAGTAAGTCTGGTCCGAGTCATCCCCGGACTCCTCGAGAATACCCTCCCGCACAAGCCAGTTCAGGTCGCGTTCGATGGTGCGCCGGGAGAGCGTGCCACCCCGGTCTCTCCTCGTTCTGAGACCCAGACTAATGAGCTCTTCTCTGCTCACGACGCCGCGGACCCAGACACGACACATGTAGGTTACGGCCCGCCAGACCTTGTCTGTGGCGCGGTCGGCCTGGTCGCCAGCGTAGGAGCGGTAGTAGCCCGCCGGCCTTTCGGCTCCTGCAGCGCGACACCCCGAAGAAGGCGCCGGGCGCAGGTCCCGGCCTGAGGCAGCTGGTCCGATGCTGACTGCGTTTCCAATGCGCTTTCTGGCAGCCTTCAGGCGGCGCTGGGCCGTCCGCTGGCTCACCCCGTACTTTGCGGCGAGAGCAGCCGTATCCGGCCGCCTTCCGCTCCGGAGAAGCCACTCACACTCTTCGTCCAGCGACGAAGGGGCCGATCCCTCGGGCCGAGGCACGGCACTCTGGAATGAGTCGTGTACGGGATCACGGGGTAGACCATGGGCCTGTGAGTCGTTCGGGCTACGACCCACGCCTCCCGCATTGGGGGCTCTGCCCCTGCTGGCTCCCGCCTGGTATGAGCCGGTGCCGGCGCGTTCGACACTATCGGCCATTGCCTATTCACCGCCGCTTCGCGCTCGTTCTATTAGGCATGAGGCAGTCATCGGATGATGCAACCTGCGGCTGCTCCGTACGGAGATTCGACATATGACGAGGGATACCTTCACGCTCCGTGGCCGGAGTTATGAGAGGGCGGCGATGGGGGCGGGAGGAGACCTAGCCTGCGATGTCACTCCTTCACCGCCCCGAAGGTAAGGCCCGGCAGCCGGGAAACAAGGCGCTGACGAGGTGACGACGGGTCCACGCGAGCGCCCGGTCGAGGTCGTCCGCAAGAACGAGGGCGAACACGTCATGCGCAATCCGGAAGCACCACAGCGCGTTGCCCAGGAGCCAGATGTTGTCGTCCACGAGCGTTCCGTCAAGGAGCGAGCCGATCACCGGGAAGATGACGGCCCTGGGCTGGAAGACATCTATGACCAGGTGGATCCCAACGCCGATCGCGGCCGCACCCAGGAGGCCTCCCGCAACCTTCATGAGCACCCGACGGGCGTGGCTACGATAGGCGGCCATGGACGAGCCGCTGGAGGCATCAAGCTCCATCTGCCGGTAGTATCTGAGGTACAGCTGCTCTAGGCCCCACACCACGAGGCCGCTGTGAAAGAGAAAGAACCTATGGGCGCCGATCCCGACAAGGCTGATGTCCAGGTCGGGCATGGCGATGCCCTGGGCAAGGCCGACGAGGCCGGCTGGCACGATGAGCGTTGCCTGTCCCGCGTCGCGGAAGCGTTGCTGCCAGGCGGCCCACTCCGACTGCATCCGGGAAAGGCTGGGTGGGTCCGACACGAGGGACGTGAGATCCCAGCACGGCTCGCCATGGCGGCTGCGGCGGCCGGAGCCTAGCTCAGCCCGTCCCCGTCCCTGCCCCTGTCCCTGTCCCGGTGCCAGTCGCAGTCCCTGTCGCCAGCTTGCGACATATGGACCTGCGCCCGTCAACGCCGCCTGCACTTGCCGCGCTCCGGCAGCAATCTGCCTCAGCGCAACGTCTCGAAAGCTTCTGTCGACGAATAGCTGCGCGGGTAGACGGGCCCGCGCCGCCTCCACTTCGATGATGAGCCTTCTCTCCCGGCTATCCATTGACCTCCCCTCCTCCAGCTCCTGTTTCGTGTGACTCTTCCAACCCGGTTGGCTCGACCGGCTCGCCCTGGCGCGGGACCTCCCGGCTCAGGGTCCTTGAGGGGGCCGCGCACCTTCCTCAACGAGGATGACGATAAGCCACGCCAGCACCCGCTGGTCAAGGGAGCGCCTGAGCCGCCAGTATCCCAGGGCGCCCAGCCCGCCGACAACCGTGAGCGCGCCCAAAGGGGACAGCAGAAAGGCGAGTCCCCCGGTCAGGGTCGTGTATGCAACGAACGGCAACGTTACTCCCAGGACCGTCGTGAAGAGGGCGTGCGCAACAGTGGTGGCCGCCAGGTACACTCCGAATCCAGCGGCCGTGGCGCCGCCCAGGAGCAAGGTGGCGAGGCCTCCACGGGCGACAAAGGTACGCAGGGTGCGTCCGGTGAGTTCCTGCAGGCCGAGATCTTCCTGAATAGAGCGCCGTTCGGCCTTCGAGAGCGCAAGAAGCCGCCGCTCTATGGCGTCCTCGAGCCCGGCTGCGTAGTTCGGGTGCTGGTTTGCGAGGCTGGCGGTGAGACGGTCGACCATCTCGCGGACGAAGCCCTCGTATACGAGACGCTCCAGGGTCTCGACGGGGAGGCGGTCTGCATGGCGCACACCATAGAGCGGCGCGGCCTTCATAAGGGCCGCCCGGGCAAGAAGGGCATCCCCGCGCCCAGTCGCGAACGCGCGCCCAGGGCCGCTGCGAACGGCGATCTCCTCGCGAATGAGGGTACGTAGCTCACGATCCCCGACTGCACGCAGGCGCAGGCTTTCTTCCACGTCCGCTATCTCGCGCGCGAGCGCGGCATTGAAGCTTGCAGCTGCACCGCCGCCACCGCCGCGCGAAAGCGCCGCCTCAGCGCTCAGGCGAACGAGTTGCGCCGGCTTCAGTACCCTGAGGGTGGCAGCAACCGGGCGCAACCCGCGTGCGTCCATATGGTTCAGATTGGCGATGAACACAGTTCTACCCCCCCCCGCGTCCTCACATCATGGTATCGCGCAACGGTTTCCCGCCGTAACGGTGGTGGTGCCGGCCGTCTCACCTCTACCTCCTGCACCCCGCCGTGTTACGTTACCATGTTACCATGTCGCCGCGATCAGTCCGCGACAACCACACGAGCCCCTGCAGCAAATGGGTCAAAGGTGTTGCCCACTCGCTTGACCTTCTCACGGCACCGTTCGCAGAGCGGATAGTAGATGAGACTGTCCTCGGCGGCCAGTTCGCCGGCAAGCTCGAACTGTAGCCGAACGAGGTCCGACCGACGCAGCTGTGCTTCAAAGACGCTGAACTGCACCGGATAGCCATAGGCTTCGAGGGTCTTGTGGACGCGCCTTCGCCGCTTGTCGTCGCGGACATCGTAGCTGATGATGTACAATGCCGGTCCTTCCATGAACCCCAGCTCCCTCTCAACCCAACCTTGGGAATGGCGTGGTTACGCCCTCATCCGATGATACATCGTGTGTCGGCGATGGCGGCCCGCCGCTATGCGCCATGATGCCGCCGTAAGCGAGCTATCGGACAAGGAAAGGGTAGTACCGGTCAAGTTCGCCGGATACGTACTTCGCCAGTAGTCTTGCCTGAAGCTCGATTATGCGACGGTACGAGACGCGATAGTTGAAGATCGGGTGCGTAATCTCCTGCTGCATCCGTGCCTGGTATGCAGCGACGAAGATTGCACGGCCACGTCGAGCAAGATAGCACCCTCCTGGGTCGACGTCGAAATCCTCGCCCGTCACCATCCCCTTGTTGACAAGGGTTAGAACGAGTGTATCCACGAGGCATGCACGGAACTCCTCCATCAGGTCGAGGGCGAGGCTGGGCCGCGCATACTTCGCGGTGTGATAAAACCCGATGTACGGGTCGAGCCCAACCGCGTCGATAGAATACAGGACCGTGTTACAGAGCATTGCGTAGCCGAAGCTGAGCATGGCATTGACCGGATCCCGCGGTGGGCGGCGGTTCCGGCAGGTGAACGTGAAAGCCCTGACCGCGTCCGACACGGGAAGTCTGCGGTCGTCTTGCTGATTGGGCTGACGAGGCGGCCGGAGAAACGCCGCCAGGCCGTGAAAGTAAACACGGGCAGCGTTGCCTTCGACGCCGCGAAGGCTGTCCAGGGACGCTGCCGCCTCGGCATCGGAAATGGCGTTGCGCAGCCTGTCTATGCATTGATCAACGTCTGCAAGTAGCGCGGCCACAGGTATTGATGCCTGCGTGAATGCTGATGCTGCGGACACGGCCTTATCGGCACCTGCCGTGAACGACTCAGCTCGGGCTAAGGCGTGGGACCCGTCCTTGGTCTCTGCATCGGTCTTCAGGGATACACGAGGCACCCCCAGGACCGTCCGCGCAGTGGCTTCCCCTTCATACGGTGCGTCTGGAGCAATAGGTGACCTGCCGACCATCGACCGCCTGTAGCGCATCAGGACGGTTCTCATGTTGGCAATCTTCGCCGCAACGATCTGGCGCGCAAGGGCAAGTTGAACGCGGTCATTGCTGAGGTGCTGGTATTGCGCATACCGCAGAGCACCGTTCTTCGAGAGAGGCGGAACCGTTCGGCCCAGAAGGCGCCCGGTTCTGGTCATGATGGTAATAGGCACACCCCGGCTCAGCGCGAGGTGCATAGCGGGCGCAGTCCAGTTTACACGGCCACACATAAGGATCTCGTCTACGTTGATCGCTGGGACTTCTCTCAGGACCTTGTCTCCTGCGCAAACCGCAAACCGCTGACCGTCGCAGCGAAGGTAGGCGCCTGGGACATCTATGTAGAGGATTCGACCGAGATTCCCTGAGGGGACGGGATGAGCCAGGGTCGCCAAGCGGGCGACGTCATCCAGGCGATCCGCTAGGTGATCCGCGTGGTCCGGCGATGGGGTATCCGGTAGCCTGGACCGCCGACTCAGATGTGACGTTTCAAAAGGCATGCACCGATCTCTCAGGCTGCATCCGTCGCAGCGGGCGCCCGGTGCCGGAAGCGGTATCTCTCTGCTCTCAAGGATGCGGCGTGCGTCTTCGACAGCACGGATGGCCAGGGCACGAAGGTCGTCATCGATGATCACCTCGCGGCGCGTGCGCGACCCGGCATAGTAGACGTAGCCGATCGGCACCACGATATCGTGCATTTCCTCCAGTGCCATGGCTTGAAGGCACACCTGAATGTCATGCGAAAGGTGGTAACCCATGTTTCCCTTCTTGAACTCCACAGGAGCGATGCGATCGCCCTCGTCAACAGCATCCGCTATCCCCACAAGGCCGAGGCTCCTTGACACCAGGCGGACCGAGCGCACCTGCCTCCGGCCTTCGGCGAGCACCTGGCGACGCTCAGCGCGCTTCTCCTCCTGTAACCTGCCTTCGATGAGAGCAGCATTCTCATCCACAGCGCCCTCAACCATGCGATAGTAGAAGCTGCGCGGACAGTAGACCAGCTCCGCAACGGCCGAGATCGGCAGGTAGTCAGAACTATCTTCCTCGTTGTCGTGAGCGTTCTGCGGTTTCACAGCCTTGTCTCTTGTCACTCTGTCCCTTGTCACTCTGTCACATCGTGACTCGCTTGACACTGCATGTGCCTCTGTAGGACGATCGCCTGAGTCTTCCGAGTCCGGTTCCACGACAAGGCGTTGCTTGCCGTGAGATGCCGAAGGAGCACCCGGATAGCAGCCACGGGGTCGCCCTCCGCCGTTAGGCCCCGTGGCATACAAGGGTTGGCCTCCTGACGGATCGGGTTCACACGAATGGCTAGTACAGAATGCAAGGCCGGGTAGCGTCTTGCCTCGTCCATCCCCTTCGGTCTCCCCCTCGTGCACCCCCTCCCCCTGCCCTTCACCATCCCCTTCCCCGCCAGGTTCGCATTCGCGCTCTATGTCGCCCAGAATGTCGGCGATTTCGGAGGGATCGACGATGGGCGAGGTACCGGAGACGGACGACGAGGTAGAGGTAGTGTGGGAAGCGGGCGACCGCCCCCCGGACGAAGCCCGACGCGAAAGCTTGCTACCTGTCGCACCCGTGATCGCGGTTGACTCAGCCTGAAGCTCACCGGGGCGCTGGGCTGCTGGGACATTGTTCGCCTGAGTTACACCTCCGGCCAAACCGAGTCGGTCAAGGACCGCGTTTACTGCGGCGGAGACCAGCGCGTAGCCGATCGACCCTGGTACGAACGCACCCGCACGGCTAGCCTCTGTCTCTGGCGTGACGAAGGGCGACTTCCGGCTTGCGGACGTAGCCGCGGCTCGCCCGCCTGTGCGCCTTCCTGCCTTCAATTGTGCCGACTCAAGTGTGCGTCTCCGTCGCATCACAATCGCCCCCTCAACTCCACGCCAGATCAGCCACGGTCGGTGCGCAGCGATGCTGCCGGGCACTTTGCAGCCCGAGTCGATGCTAGCATACGGAAGCGACATGGCGGAGGGAAGGAGAGGCGACATCGATGCGAATGCGCAGCCGTAACCCTGGCCGGGGCCGGGGCCGGGGCGGGACAGTAGCCAAGCAACGTGTTGCGTTCGCGGGGTGTAGTCGATAACCCGAAGAACCCACCACGTGGAGCGACAGCCGTCTTTTGCGGAGCCGTTGTCGGAGACAGGCACAGACTCCCTATGGGAATTGCACGGGGTTGGTACCAGCTCGGCAGCAGGAAGGACCTGGTCGCAGGCAGAC
>Ga0134104_1000912_pt1 | contig 29967 bp, 29 predicted proteins | sample 15_3_2metaG_FD_94455 | JGI IMG/M metagenome (GOLD analysis project Ga0134104, IMG submission 94455) | Switchgrass degrading microbial communities from high solid loading bioreactors in New Hampshire, USA - 15_59_3.3_214_A2 metaG | ecosystem: Engineered > Bioreactor > Semi-continuous > Anaerobic...
AATATGCTTTCCGGCTTTATACTTGCCGTCATAACCGTTAAGCTTCGAAAGGAACCTGAACAGCCACGGATATTCAACAAATCCTTCTCTCTCAAGCAGTGCGGCAATCTCAGCAGTACCATACCCTTCCGGTATCTCTATTTCTATCTGTTGTTCTTTCGGTATCTGGATTCTACCTGTTGAAACATACTCTATTCCATACTTCGTCAGGTAGGTATATGAAACATACGCCGATGAAAAAAACAATGCCATGCATACTACAACGAGTATCAGAAATCTCAGAAATATTCTTTTTTTCTTTTTAACCTTTCCAGACATAGGATCACCTTCCCATGCTTCAGATATTCTCTTTCTCCTTTTTCTTTTCCTTGGCCCTTAATACCGCACTGAGAATCTTTTTTCTCAGCCTTATATGCTCAGGAGTTACTTCGATCAATTCGTCATCGGCAATAAATTCGAGGCATGCTTCAAGGCTCATAATTTTCGGCGGCACCAGCCTGAGCGCTTCGTCCGAACCTGCAGCCCTCATGTTTGTAACATGCTTTTTCTTGCATACATTTACAACCAAATCATCCACCCTGGAGCTTTCGCCAACAACCATACCCTCGTATACCTTATCCCCGGGCCCGATAAACAAAATTCCACGCTCCTGGGCATTATACAATCCGTAAGGTACGGCTTCACCTGTTTCGGATGCAACCAGGGAACCGCGATCCCTGTCCCTGATTTCACCCTTGAACGGCTCATATCCATTGAAAACATGATTCATTATACCATTTCCCCGGGTTGTAGTCAAAAACCTGGAACGGAAGCCAATCAATCCGCGTGCGGGCACTTTGAATTCAAGCCTGATAAAACCCTGTGAAGGAGGATGAATATTGACAACTTCTCCCTTTCTCCCTCCCAGCTCTTCCATTATTGGGCCCATGTATTCTTCAGGTATATCCACCACCAGGTATTCCATCGGTTCATGCAATACCCCGTCAATATATTTCGTAATTACTTCAGGTTTTGATACCTGAAATTCATAGCCTTCCCTCCGCATGGTTTCAATAAGGATTGACAGGTGCAGTTCACCTCTTCCCGACACCTTGAAATTGTCAGGTGAATCGGTTTCTTCAACTCTTAGACTCAAGTTTGTTTCCATTTCTTTAAAAAGCCTTTGCCTTAAATGCCTGGATGTCACATATGAGCCCTCGGTACCGGCAAATGGGCTGTTGTTGACAAGAAACTGCATGGATATTGTGGGTTCATCTATATCGACAAACGGCAGCGGCTCAGGATGTTCGGCATCACAAACCGTATCTCCTATAGTTATATCATCACATCCTGTAATACAAACTATTTCCCCAACCTGGGCCTTATCAACATCAACCCTGTTCAGTCCGCTGAAAATTTGGATCGAGCCGATTTTAACAGGATCAATCCGGCCGTCCTTCCTGCATACAACAACCTTGTCGCCTTTGCTTATCGTTCCTCGTTCAATTTTCCCTATGGCAATTCTTCCAACATAGTCATCATAGTCAATGCTGGATATTAACAACTGGAAAGGAGCATTCACATCCCCTGCGGGTGAGGGAACATGCTTCAGAATTGTATCAAACAGCGGTCTTAAATCCGATGAATCTTCACCAATCTCATGAAACGCAATTCCATCCCTTCCCGAAGCATATACCACAGGAAAATCGAGCTGATCATCGCTTGCCTCCAGTTCGATAAAGAGGTCGAAAATCTCGTCTATTACCTCTTCAGGACGCGCTTCCTTACGGTCGATCTTATTTATTACAACTATCGGTTTTAATTTCATGCTCAACGCTTTTCTTAAAACAAAGCGGGTTTGAGGCATCGGACCTTCATAAGCATCAACAAGAAGGAGAACACCGTCAACCATTTTCAGGATTCGTTCCACTTCCCCGCCAAAATCAGCATGTCCCGGGGTATCCACTATATTTATCCGGACTCCTTTATATGAAATGGCGGTATTCTTTGACATAATGGTAATTCCCTTTTCTCTTTCCAGCTCATTGGAATCCAGTACGCGTTCGGCAACCTTCTCATTTGCCCTGAAAATACCGCTTTGCTTAAGCATTGCGTCAACCAGTGTTGTTTTGCCATGATCAACATGGGCAATAATGGCAATATTCCTTATATCATCACGTATCTGTGTCATCATTTCACTCCCTGCGCATTACTTTACCCATTCTAAGTCAATGTATGAGCAAATGTCAATAAAAATATGGTCGAATTTTGCCATGCTCAGTTTACCCGTTACTCTTCAAAGGTATCAGTTTGCAATACCCGTCTGCGGGTCCTGCTTCAGGTGTTTTGCCTTCTTGAGCAAGAAAGCACGTACTATGGTACAAGCCATTAGTCCTAACATAATCCTGGCGAGAGGGGTGCAGAATTCGGAGCGTGTTACTCTTCGCCGGCAATATCACCCGAATCACCCGCAGCTATACGAACCTCTGAACAGTAACCTCATCCTTTAAATATTAAGTTCCTGAATAAAAATCTTATGGGAAAATACATGTTATGACCTGTTTTTGCTTTTACTTCCGAGACAAATGCAAGAACACGCTTCAAGGTTTTCTTGTCCACATCATGGGAACCGAATCTTACACTGTAATATAAATCCACCATTTCAGACATGTTCATGCATTTGAATTGATAGCGTTCATCAACAATTTCCGCATAATCCTTTGGTGTCTGACCGGTTTTCAGAATACACCCTGCCTGTGAGAGGTAAGATATGGCACGGCGGTATAGAATAAGTATGCTTTTTTTGGCCGGAATAATATGGAGCACGATCCATCTTGCAAGTATAAACAACCTGTTCAGTATTATTACAGCAAGCACAAAAGCAATTATCAAAAGGAGAATTGTCTTGTCTGTTATTGTATAGGCTGCCGGTACATTTTCATCATAACCGGGCAGAAAAATATTCGATGGGGATTCTTCCTCTACATATTCGTCAAATATATCGGGAATTAAACTTTCATCACCCGTTCCCATATCGCGAAGGCTTACATAATAGTTCTGTGCGTTTGCCATAGGCGGAGTGGGCTCGAATGTAACCCATCCGACACCTTCAAGATAAGCTTCAACCCATGCATGAGCATTCTGGTTTGTTACCAGGTAACTATCATCCCTGTCGGATTTTTCAGGTAGTAAAAACCCTTCCACATACCTTGCCGGTATCCCAACTGCCCTTGTCATTATGCAAAGGGCGCTGGCAAAATATGAGCAATACCCTTCCTTCCCGTCAAACAGGAAATAATCTACAAAATCCTGATCAGATGGCGGATATGAAGGGCTGAGAGTGTAATGATAGTTTTGCCGTAAATAACTTTCAAGGCTTTTAACCTTGGCATATGTTGTATTGCTTGAAGCAGTAATCTTCTTTGCCAGTTCAACAACCCTTTCGGGAATTCCTTCGGGTATGCCGGTATATAAGCTATGTACTTCTTCACTGTATCTTTCAAGCAATTTATAAACATCAATGGTATAACCAAGCTGCTGCCTTGCATCACTTTTTTCGTCCTGTTCTTCCTGTTCCCTGATGAAACTTTCCAAGTAATCAATAAGTTCCGAGTACAAACCGGGTTTGCTCAGATTGAAATAATTCTCCATCTCTCTCATGCCATAAGCCGGTTGAAGATAATTGACATTATATGAAGTACCGCCGCGCAATCTCCTGTCCGACCGGAATACACCTTCAATGCTCTCATTAAGTGTATATACATTTGTAGGAATGCCCGTTATAGGCACATACAGTTTCAATGGTGTAAACAATGACTTTGTTCTTACCTGCAGATGCTGCACCGAAAGCTTCTCTTCCGGAAAAAGCTTGTCCAAAATCTGTGGCATTGTCCGTTTTCTGAAAAAATCCATGTATTCTTCGTAGGAAAAAAATCTGCCTGAAGTCGGCAGCTCCCTGTTCAACAGGTATTGGTCATACTCCCCGGCTGTTAAAAAACCGAATTTCATCGAGGTTGCTTTCCACCCGTATGCAAGCTCCCTGTGATCATAAATCCTGTCCTCAAGGTAAAGTTCCCTGCTCTTTTCGGTCACTTCCCATCCAGTTCCCGTGTAACTGTCGTAAACAGCTCCCCTCAAGTACACGCGGGTGGGAGCTTTCACAAGCAGAATCGGGGTATCATCCGCATATACCGGGCCACCCAGGCGTGAAGGGTCTCCAAAACCCGTTTCGGCAAGTGAAAACGTGTCGTACCTGTCAATTGTATATTTCTTTTTCATGTCCCACCAGAAATCATATATTTTTTCATCCAGCCATGGCCATTCTATCGGCTTTTCACTCACCGGAACCGAAACCGCAAGCAGAATAACAACCACGGCTATCGGTACATAATAAACAAACATACTTCCGTCATATGTTGATTCGCCGGTTCCCCTGCCTGTTTTCAAATTTGTCATGTAGACATGCCTAATGTAACATATAATTGCAACAGAAATAAAAATAAAGAATGAAAGCTTATCCACATGCCTTATCAGTCCCCATACGATCATAAAAACAACCAGTCCCGGCGTAAACACCAGATAGAATCTGAAATATTTTACCAATAAATAGTAAACAGGCAGTGCAATAATAAGTGTATAAACTCCCAAAGCCTTCAATAGCATTGAAAAGGGTATTGTGCCGTCATAATAGCCCGTTCCAACCTGGATCATAATATTTACAAGTCTTATTACAGGTGCAAATGTTAAAGAAATATTCGAAATTCCGTTGCTGAAAGCAAGATATGCTGCATAGGCCAGTCCCGCGCCCGCCGCAGTCAAAAAGACTATACGACCCACTTTTGTATTAACAAGACAATAGAAAAGGAAAGCCCCTACCGTAAACAAAAGCATATGCCATGATTTTACAGGAACATGCATCGGAACAATTGTTACTCTTAAAACCGAAAAAACGTATAATATTCCGGCAAACACCAGCGATATATAATCAAAATACCGTTTTTTCATATATTCGTCACTTCCTGCTCACCTGATAGTTTCTTTCCTGCACACCTTTTTGTCAATAAGGCTTAAAGATTACGGCCAAAGCCTGCTCATTCATGAAATTTTCTGCCAATAACCATTTTCTGCCACAGCAATGTTTTTCAGCAAATCAATCGTTCTGATTCCAAGCTCAGGCAGTTCCTTTTCCAGGGCAACTTCAACTTCATTCTTTATTTCACTGTCTTCAACATCACAGTAAAACAGGGAAACATCGTGACCATTTGCAGCCATTTTACTGAGACAATCAAGCTGTTTTTCGTCCACAATCGGTGAAAAGACCATAACGCTTTGTCTTTCGGGCATGCTGTCAACAAAAAAGTTCATAATGTCATTAAAATCCACATTCTGGTCGAAAGGGATAAATGACAGCAGGTCATAAAGCTGCATAAAGCCATTGTTTCCTGAATATGCAAGACACATCTGCTCGGATCTGTAAAAACAAAGTTTAATGTTAAACCCTGAGTTCAGAAGCACCCTGGCCAGTGAAACAAGGAACTCAACCGTCCTGTCCTCTCTTAGCAAAACGTCCCAGGCACTTCCATACATTTTTGACAAGTTCAGCAGAACCCAGAATTCCTTCTCGGATGATGAATTGGTTTCCTTAATGAGCCATTTGTTATATTTTGCCGACAGCTTCCAGTGGATTTTTTTGAAACCGTCACCGTACCTGTAATCCCGTATATCCCTGATTTCGGTGTGTCCAACGTCTTTGTTCTGAGACAAATATTCATTTTCCGACATTCTTACATACGGAATATCCAGTTCTTCAACAGGCAGGATACGGGGGAAAACCCGTATCTGCTTTGTTTCTCCGGGTAAATATCTAAAAGAAAACAGATTAAGGAAATCCTTTATCTCTATGTGTGAAATTCCAACTTTGTACTTTCCCCTGTATTGGATCGGTACATTAAACCTGAACTCCTGCACACTGAACGGTTTAAGCGTAAGGTGCTCATTTTTCATGCCTTTTATCAGCATCTGGCCTTCCATATGCATGTATACTGTAAAATACGCTATATAAAACGGTGTAATGTTGTGAATCTGCAAGGTATAATCCAGGATTTCCCCCTTCTGGTATTCCCTTTTAACGAGTTTTTCGGTGTATTTAAAGGTATTGAAGACAATAAGCAGGTAAACCAATGAAACTACAGGAAGCGACAACATTATGTAAAAAAGCGTATATGGCAGAAATCCTCCGTCAAAATAAATATACACAAATGATAGGAAAAGCAATATCAGATAACTTATTCTACTTCTTTTCATAAAGTTTTGTTCCTTTTACATTTAATAATATAACAGGACGATTAAATACCCGTTTATGAATAAAAACCGGTTAACCACTGATATAGCCTGTCTAAGCAGGAACCCTGATATTTTTCAGTAAATCTGAAAGTATGCTTTCGGATGTTATTTTTCTGATTCTGGCTTCCTGCCGTAATATCATGCGATGAGCAAGGACAGGTACAGCCAGGCTTTTAACATCATCAGGAATGACATAGTCCCTTCCCATGTAAAGGGCAAGTGCCTGAGCCGCCCGCATCAGGTAAATGGATGCTCTCGGGCTGCACCCTAAAAGAACGTGTTCCTGCCGCCTGGTGCTTTGAACAATTTCAACTATGTATTCGCCTATTGCCTTTTCAACATGAACTTCCCTTACCTGTCTGCGCAATTCCGATATTTGATTTCCATCTGCAACGGGTGTAAGACTATGCAGAGGATTTGATTTCTTGAATCTGAAAAGAATATTAACTTCGTCTTCATTATCGGGATAACCCATTGTAATTTTCATTAAAAACCTGTCAAGCTGAGCCTCGGGCAGCGGATATGTCCCCATGTATTCCACCGGGTTCTGGGTTGCTATAACCATGAAAGGTTCGGGAACATCATAAGTAACACCATCCACGGTGACATGCCGCTCTTCCATTACTTCCAGCATGCTGGCCTGCGTTTTTGGTGAAGTACGGTTAATTTCATCAGCCAGAATGATATTACTCATAATACTGCCCTGTTTGTATTCAAACTCGCCTGTTTTGGGGTTATACATGGAGAAACCGGTTATATCGGATGGCAGTATATCCGGTGTAAACTGGATCCTGTTAAACGACACCCCGATGGATTTTGCCAGTGCATTGGCCATCGTAGTTTTACCTATACCAGGAACGTCCTCTATAAGTACATGGCCTCCCGCTGCAAGGCACACCACCATTAACTTTGCGGCACCGCTCTGGCCTACCATGACCTTGCCGACATTTTCTGCAATACTTTGCATAATGGATTTACTCTCCATAATAGAACCCCCTTATCCGGTTCCGCCGGGAACCGGTTTTTTGTATGGCATCAGGCTGTCCGGCCTGTCTACAGCTTTCGTACTATTTCCTTGAAATGATTACCTCTTTCCATGAAGTTTGCATACAAGTCAAAACTTGCGCTCGCAGGGGACAAAACCACAATATCACCGCTTGCAGCAAGTTTATAGGCTTCGTTTACAGCTTCCTCCATATTTGTAACCCTGACTACGGGAATCGGATCCAGCTTTGCATTTTTAACATAATCAAAATAGGCTTTTTCAATTTTATCGGCAGTATTTCCCATTAACACCATGGATTTGACATTATTGTGGATTGTTTCCCCCAGCTCATCATAACTCAGCTTCTTGTCATATCCCCCGGCGATTAAAATTACCTTCCTTTTGAAGGATTTAATTGTGGCAGTGGTGCGTGTAGGACTTGAACCAATGGAATCATTATAAAATGATACCCCGTTCACCGTCCTTACAAATTCGTTTCTGTGTTCAACACCCGAAAAATTCCTTGCCACATTTATGATTGATTCTGTACTGACTTCGGGTATTACGGCAGATATTGCAGCCATATAATTCTCCACATTATGCATACCCGGAAGTTTAATATCGTCAATGTACATGATCTCTCTTTCCATATCGCCTTCACGGTAGATAATGGTATTCCCTCTCAAAAACGTTCCTGTTGAGCACTCTCCCTTTATGCTGAATAATACCAGCCTTCCGTTAACCTCGGGTATACAGCTTCTTGTAATAAGATTATCGTAATTAAGAACAATCCTGTCATTACCTGACTGATACCTGAAAATATTCTTTTTTGCATCAATGTATTCTTCCATTGATTTATGTATATCAAGATGGTTTGGTGAAATGTTGGTTATAATTGCTACATTTGGACTGTTTTTCATGGTAAGGAGCTGAAAGCTTGAAAGTTCCAGTACAACCTTATCGTCAGCACCTATCTCTTCAACCTTGTCAATCAAAGGAGTACCGATATTCCCTCCCAGGTAACAGTTATAACCTTCCTGCTTTAATATCTCATATACCAGGGTAGTGGTCGTTGTTTTGCCGTCGCTGCCAGTGACGGCATAAATCTTTGCGGGACATGTTTCCATAAACACTTCCATTTCGGATGCAAGCTCTGCTCCGTTATCCAATTCCCTTAAGATTTCCGGAATATCAAAGCGCATTCCCGGAGTCCGGAAAATTACGTCAAAACCTTTCAGATTATCCAAATATCCCTGGCCCAAAGAAAACTTGATACCAATATCTTTATACTCTGAAATTGACTGAAACTCTTCTTCATTTTTCCTGTCAAAAACCGTTACATCTGCTCCCCATTTCGCCAATGTTTTTGCCAAAGGCCTGTTGCTTATACCAAAACCCAAAACAGCAGCCTTCTTCCCTGCAATTTTCTCTTTATATAATTCCAATGCTTTGTTCAAACTTGTCCACCTTCCATAAAGAATCGGTCAATTATTACATTTTATAATAAATCATGTAGTAATTCCCTTTTCATTATATAATAATTTAATAAAAGTAAACATATCACTATAGGGAAATTGTGAAAGAAAATTCAGATATGAAATTGTGCTACTTAACCAAATCTTTTATTACTTCCCCGGCAATAATAAGACCTGCAACCGACGGAACGAATGAAATGCTCCCGGGTACCTGCCTTCGCGCGGTACACTTGCGTTCGGTCCCTTTAGGACATACACAGCCTGTTTTACAGCTGTTCTCTTCGGATTCAACCGGCATTATGGGCTCCTCTTTCGAATACACCACCTTAAGTGAATCAATACCGCGTTTTCTGAGCTCTCTCCGCATCACTTTCGCAAGGGGGCATATTGATGTTTCATATATATCTGCAACTTCAAACCTGGTGGGATCAAGTTTATTCCCCGCTCCCATTGCACTTATTACCGGGATGCCAAGTTTTTTCGCATTAACAATCAAATCTATCTTTGCGGTGACGGTATCAATGGCATCAACTATATAATCCTCATCACCCTGGATCATTTCTGCGGCACAGCCAGGCATGTAAAACTTTTTAAATGTCGTAACTTCGGCCCTTGGATTTATTTCCAGGATCCTGTCGCGCATTACTTCTACCTTGGGTTTGCCGATTGTTTTTCTTGTTGCATGAATCTGCCGGTTGATATTCGTAAGACAAATCAAATCATCATCCACAAGAACGAACTTGCCAACCCCCGCCCTTACAAGCCCTTCGGCGACAAAGGAGCCGACACCGCCTATACCGAATATGGCAACCTTGCTGTTTTTAAGTTTGTTTAAAGCATCCTTTCCTATTAACAATTCAGTCCTCGAAAATTCGTGAAGCATATGTCAAACCTTTCTAACAATCTATTTTTCCACCTTTATCGTATATACCCTTTTTGAGTCCCTGTTCAATAAAAAAAATGCAACAATAACGGCTGTTACCGGGACAATAATCAACAAAGATATTACAACGATTTTCCACCACTTCGACTTATCATTGCCATTCATAAAACCCCTCCAGACAGCACTTGTACCTGAGCCCATCATTTTCATAAATACAGGATAAAATACTGTTTATGTATTATAATAAACAGTTGAGTGCTTAATATTAATTATACAATAAGTAAAATGGTTAGAAAAGAAACAAAAAGAATCAACTGCTGCAGCATGCTTTCGGCTGGAAGCAGCTGGTGAAACAGATGCCCCGAAAACCCTTGAAAAAGCTGAAGAAATACTGCTTAAGTTGCCAATAACGATCCCTGCGGTAACAAAAAACACGATACATTCGGAATATCGAGCACCGGCTTGAATGTTGTATATGGTGAAGAAGCGAATGACTGGTAAAAAACACATATAAAAAGAGCAATTTAACCTTTATTTACTATTGACAAACCAATTTCTCCACTTTATAATAAACATTGTTTCCGCTAACAACATGCGAAAGTGGTGGAATTGGCAGACTCGCTAGATTCAGGTTCTAGTGTGCGCAAGCACGTGCGGGTTCAAGTCCCGCCTTTCGCACCAAACTACCAAGTTTAAAGAGACAACTTAAAAGTTGTCTCTTTTTTATGTGTTTATGAACCCTTCTTCTTTTTCAGAATATTGATTAATCCTTCTTTCAAGTTCACAAAGCAAAGCGATATTATAAAGGAAATACGGTTTTGTTAATTTATTGAACCAATATGAAGTTTGCCCCGTCATGACACCTTTACATAACGGTTGAAATCCATGCTGTAATGCTATAAGTTTATATGTTCTGCCCGGTTAAATCTGCCTGTCGGAAAGCAAAACACGATATTATTGCTTGTCCAAGTAAAAAACTCCCTGGAATTAACACAGGGAGTTTATATATTCAAATATATTGAAATGCATTATACAGGCTGAACTTCAAGTACTTTCTCTTTGGATTCAACCCGCTTTTTGATAATCATAAAGGTTATAAAGTGTATCGTAAAAGTTGCAAACCATGATACCGGGTAGGAAGCATAAAGTGTTGCCAGGTCACGGCTTTGGGCAAAAATCAGTAATATCCATGAAATTCTTATTCCACAGACACCCACCACCGACACAACCATCGGCATAAATGATTTACCCATTCCTCTCAGCATTCCAACCATGACATCCATCATACCGCATAAAAAGTAGGTCTTTGCTATGATATTCAGCCTTGTGACGCCATATTCGATTACTTCGGTATTGTTGGGGGCGTATATGCTTAACAGCTGCCAGTCCAAAAGCAGTACAGTCACTCCCATTACAACTCCTATGGATACGACGGTTAAAATGCAAATTCCAAGGATCCGGTTTATCCGATCGTATTTTTTAGCACCTACATTCTGGCCTGTAAAGGTTAACGCGGTATTATATATGGAATTCATTGCCACGTAGATAAAACCCTCAATGTTCGATGCCGCGGAATTTCCTGCCATAACCGCCGATCCGAATGAGTTGACCGATGACTGAATCATCACATTGGACACTGCAAAAATTGATCCCTGCAAGCCGGCCGGCAAGCCAATTTTCACAATTTTCCAAAGCTTATCGCTGTAAACTTTTATACCCTTTAAATTAAGCCTGCAAGGTCCGTTAAACTGTACCAGGCATATAATAATCAACACAGCCGAAATAACCTGGGATATTACCGTTGCCCAAGCAACTCCTGCAACTCCCATTCTGAAGAATACTACAAAGATAAGATTCAATACAACATTCACCAGTCCTGATATCGACAGGAAAACAAACGGTCTTCTTGTATCGCCGGCTGCTCTCAATATGGCGCTTCCGAAGTTATATATCATGGAAGCAGGTATCCCTGCAAAATATATGCGCATATAAAGAGTTGCCTGATCCAGAACATCACCCGGAGTATCCATTAAAATCAGAAACTTCTCAGCCATGCATATTCCGAGTATTCCTACAATAATACCGCAGATAACGCTTGTCGCAATGGAAGTATGTACCGCCTGGTTGACATTTTTCCAGTCACCTGCACCATAATACTGTGCGACGGTAACACTTGTACCAACCGACAACCCCATAAACAAACTGATTATTAAATTTGTAAGTGAACCTGTGGAACCTACCGCGGCCAAAGCCGTACTACCGGTGAAACGTCCTACGACAACTACATCAGCTGCATTGTACAGAAGCTGCAAGATCCCCGATAAAATCATAGGAACGGAAAAAACTATAATCTTCCCGAACAACGGGCCGTTGCACATATCTATTTCATAATTCTTTTTACGCAATTTAGTTTCTCCTTCTGAAGCAACTCTTCAATAAATCATGATTAAATGCACATTTCAACGCTTAAAGAAGTATAATATATTCTTTTTCGTAAAATATCAAGTACTTTGTAATAATTTCATTTTCTATCCGCAGGTCCCGCTCCTGGTGTTTTGTCTCCCTGGGCAACAAAGCACCTGCTGAAACACACGCTCCACAGTACTCAATAGTCTTGACATAGTGGTCTCCATATCCATGATCACCCGGTTCTATGCTCTCAATTTGCTGGTATGCGGCTGGAGTGTGCTGCCCTGCGCCGGCAAAATCACCCGGATCACCCGCTGTTATACTAACTTCTAAACATTAATGTTCAGTAATCTCATAATTGTATTCATAGTAAGCGCAAGATCTTTTTCACTCCTTAGCCTTGCAATTTCAAAGGGTACGGCAACCCTGTTGATACTCATTATTGCAGATACCCCGCAGGAGTATATTTCATCGGTTTCATCACCTATATCCCCAACAACGGCAATAACAGGAACTCCATATCTTTTCGCCCGTACGGCAACTCCATGAACAACTTTTCCTCTAAGGCTTTGCCCGTCAATTTTTCCTTCACCGGTAAAAACCAAATCAGCCTGTCTCAGAAGCTCGTTAAAATTAACTGTGTCAAGCACGACATCAATACCCTGTTTAAGCTCCGCACCAAGAAATACCGCGGCTCCTGCGCCCAATCCTCCAGCAGCACCTGCACCGGGCATGTCAATTATATCTTTGTTGAGTTGTAACTTAATTACAGCGGCAAAATGTCTCAGGTTCCTGTCAAGAAATTCCACCATTTCGTTATCGGCGCCTTTTTGCGGGCCAAAAATCCGGGATGCTCCATTTTCACCACACAGAGGATTGTTAACATCGCACATCGCTGTAATAGTCAAACCCGACAAATCCAGCATATCGGAAGTATCAATTTTTTCGATTTGCGACAGGGTTCCCCCTACGGGTATGAACTCCTTCCCGTCCTTGTCCAGGAATTTAACGCCAAGTGCGGCTGCCATGCCTGCTCCGCCGTCATTAGTGCAGCTTCCGCCAAGACCTATGATTATTTTTTTGCACCCGTTTGAAACCGCATGCCTGATAAGCTCACCAACGCCATATGTAGTTGTAGCCGAAGGATTTTTCCTGATTTCCACAAGCGGAAGCCCTGCTGCAGCCGCCATCTCTATAACGGCTGTTTCCCCGTCTGACAGTACTCCGTAGAAAGAATCCATTTCTTCGAAATACGGGCCTTTTACCTTCACATATACTTTATTGCCCCCGGCAGCCCGAACAAGGGAATCAACCGTTCCCTCACCTCCGTCTGCAACGGGAACTTTCAATATTTCAATATCAGGATAAAATTTTGTGATCTCTTTCTCCATTATTTCACATATTCTTATGGAACTCATTGTACCCTTGAAAGAATCAGGTGCCAGGATTACCCTTTTCATAAATAATACCCCCCAAAATTATAAATGATTAAATTCTGATCTTAATTAACATAAAAACCCTTTATACTACCAGCAACCAATATTCTATCATACCAGGCATTATTATGCCATCGGTCTTTGTAACCATTTTTCGCAAGCCTAATATGATGTTATAGCAGGTATTTTCTTTGTGTGGTGATTCTATGGAAACATTAAGGCTTGGCTCCAGGGGCCCTTATGTAAAACTGGTTCAAAGCCTGCTGGCGAGAATCGGTTATAACCCGGGTCCTGTAGATGGTGTTTTCGGTTCGCAAACCCAGCGCGCTGTAATAGAATTTCAAAGGAATAACGGACTGACACCCGACGGAGTAGTCGGTCCTGTTACATGGAACTATTTTCAAAGTTTTCTACGGGGATATGATACATATACTATTCGTCCGGGTGATACGCTGTACAGGATTGCTCAAAGATATTACACCACGGTTAACGCGATACTTACTGCAAATCCGGGCGTAAATCCGTTATACCTGAGGGTTGGACAGATTATTACCGTTCCCTATGGAATTGATGTGGTCTTTACCGACATTGACTATACTTATGACATCATGGAAATGGATATTGAAGGACTTGAGGCAAGGTACCCGTTTATTGAAACCGGAATTGCAGGCAGAAGCGTGCTTGGCAGAAACCTGTATTATATCAGGCTTGGTACAGGACCTGTTGAAGTTCACTATAATGGTGCCCATCATGCTCTGGAATGGATAACAACCCCGCTGTTGATGAAATTTATAGAGAATTTTTGCCGTGCATATGCTTTCGGATATTCCATCAGGGGGTATAATGTCCGTGAAATCTGGAACAGAAGCAGTATATACATTATACCGATGGTTAATCCTGATGGCGTAAATCTCGTACTTGAGGGCCTTAAGCCGGATAATCCGTATTACAGTCAGCTTCTTCAGTGGAACAGAACCGGTCTTCCTTTTTCACAGGTATGGCAGGCAAACATAAGAGGTACAGATTTGAACAGGAACTATCCTGCAAGCTGGGAGGAGGCCAAGGCACAGGAAGAATCCCTTGGTATTTTCGGCCCGGGGCCCACCCGTTATGGTGGACCATATCCTTTATCCGAACCTGAAACCCAAACCATGGTGAACTTTACAAGACAGCATAATTTTAAGCTTGTAATTGCTTACCACTCCCAGGGAGAGGTTATATACTGGCTATATAAAAACATGCAAATTCCGAGGGCACGGGAAATAGGTGAAATATTCGCCCGCGCCAGTGGTTATCAACTGTCTGAAACGCCTTATGAAGCTGCTTATGCAGGATATAAAGACTGGTTCATTGAAGAATTCAGAAGACCGGGTTATACTATCGAAGTTGGTTTGGGGAGAAACCCATTACCTATTTCACAGTTTGATACGATCTATAACAATAACGAAGAAATCATGCTCCTGGCTCCCATCGTATAAGCACTCAAGAAGAATATGAAAAATATTGCTGATTTTATATCGAAACTATGTTCCGATATTTTCTTTATTTTCCCGGAGCTCTTTTATGAGCTCCGTATAAACCTCTATTTCTTTTTTCAGGTCTGCTATTATTTTATCCTTCATTTCAATCACTGCCAGCAGTTCTTCCCTGCTCATATCTTCCAACCTGACCATGGATTAATTACCTCTTACACGCTCTGAATTTTCTGATAGAAAAATGTATATATCGGTTTCAGGCCATATTTGGCCGCTCCGATAATTTGTTCGGTGCTTCCCAGAAACAATATCCCGTTTTCGGTTAGGGAACGGTTGAAATTCTTATATATCTGGGTTTTGGCTTCCTCTGTAAAATATATAAGTACATTGCGGCACACAATCAAATCCACTTCCTGCGGGTATGGATCGCGAAGAAGGTTCAGCTGCCTGTACTCAACACATCTTTTTATATCGTCGGATATTTTATAAGTTTCATCGCTGATACGCACGAAATATTGGCTCAAATATTCCTTTGGCAAATCCTTGATGCTTCTTGAAGGGTACAGCCCCTGCTTTGCTTTTTCAATCGCAGCCAAATCAATATCAGTAGCAATAATTCTTATTTTTGACAAAGGGAAAAAATTGCTCAATATCATTACCAGGGTGTATGGCTCATCTCCCGTCGAGCATGCCGAACTCCATATTTTTATCCTTTCAATTGAGCCTTTTCTGTCAATTATCATCGGAAATATGACGTCCTTCAGGATTTCCCACTGATTCGGGTTCCTGTAAAACTCAGAAACATTAATGGTAAGATAATTTATGAATGTTTGGTATAAATAGCGATCCTTAAGTGTTGCCCGAAAAAAATCCATGAAACTGGAAAACCCGTTTCTCTCCACCAGTGAAGTCAGACGGCGTTTCATCTGTTTTTCTTTGTAAAGGTTCAAGTCTATGCTTGAGTATTCATAAAAAGCCTTTTTAAATTCTTCATAGTCAAACAATGGTATCACCTGTCCGTTGATATTGCAAACCTGTAAATCTAAGCAGTATAAATCTAATTGCATATTTGCCTGCATAGGAAATAAGACCGGAAAATCCGGTCTTATATATTATATCGGCCATTTTTATTATTCTTTAATAATATCTGCTATGGTGGTTTTCATTTCTTCAACGTGAGTTGTAGGAACATCATCTTCCTTGGCTTCTTCAGAAGACTCATTATTATTGCGGACCGGATCAATCGGCTCTACTTCGCGGATACTGAGGCTGATTTTCTTTAACTCCGGGTTAACCTCCAGAACCTTCATTTTTACAACCTGGCCTACAGAAAGAACTTCATCGGGTTTAGCCAGGTGAACATTGGAAATCTGTGAAATATGAACGAGTCCTTCCACACCTTCTTCCAATTCAACGAAAGCTCCGAACGGAACCAGGCGTATTATTTTACCTTCAACTATATCTCCAACCGAATACTTCTTGTCAATATTGTACCATGGGTTTTCTTCAGCCTTTTTATAACCGAGCGATACCTTTTGCTTCTCCCTGTCAAACCCCAGAATCCTGACGGTAACTTTCTGTCCAACCTTTAATACATCTGAAGGCTTGCTTATCTTCTTCCATGACAATTCAGAAAGATGAATCAAACCGTCAACTGCGCCCAGATCAACGAATGCACCGAAATTAGTAAGGCTTTTTACTGTACCGGTATACTCTTTTCCTACTTCAACATTATTCCAGAATTCTTCCAGCTTCTCGGCTTTTTCCTTTTCCAATACATTCTTGCGTGATCCTACTACCCTGCGTTTATTCTTGGACATTTCAAGAATTTCAAACTTAACTTTTTTATTCAAAAACTCATTTAAATCTTTTACGAAATGTTCATCCATCTGTGAAGCAGGAATAAATACACGGACACCTTTATAGTTTGCTACCACCCCGCCATTTACTACTTCTTTAACAACAGCCTCAAGCGGCTTTTTTTCATTGAAAGCTTCTTCAATCTCTTCCATTCCAAGCATTAAATCCACTCTCTTTTTGGAAAGAGAAACATTACCTTCTCCGTCGTTTACTTTAGTTATATAAACGAGGATTTCATCCCCTTCCTTTAAATCCTTTTCAGGGTCAAAATCAGGATCATCCAGGAATTCTTCCATGGAAATAGTTCCATCTGCCTTATAACCAAGGTCAACAAAGACTTCGCTGGTATTGTACCCAATGATACGACCCTTTACAATTTCACCGGCCCGCAGGCTGTTTACCTCGGATTCTTCGAATGCCTCTTTGAAAGACATTTCATTCTCATGTTTGTTCATCATTTCTTCCATTGTTTTAATAACCTCCTTGATTACCCAGTCGGGTGTAGAAGCCCCTGCAGTAATCCCAATAGTGTTGATATTCTTTATATCCAATGGTGGTAGCTCCGCCACGGTTTCAATTTTATATGTCAACGGGCAGTTTTCAGAACATATTTCATATAATTTTTGTGTATTAGAGCTGTTTTTGCCGCCAATAACAATCATTATATCAACAGTTCCGGATATTTCGCGTGCTTCCCGTTGTCGTTTTTCAGTCGCATTACATATTGTATCAAATTTCAGGGTATTTGCAAACTTTTTCTTAATAATTTCATAAATCTCATCATATTTTTCAGGTTTTAAAGTCGTCTGTGCAAAAACACATACACAATTGGAAATATCGGGCAAGTCTTCCACTTCTTCTGCGCTCGAAACCACATAAGCTTTGTTTTCACACCATCCGTTAACTCCTATTATCTCCGGATGATTTCTGTCACCCACAATGATTATGGTACATCCCTCGGAATGCTGTTGCCTTACCAGGTTATGTATTCTCTTAACATAAGGGCAGGTTGCATCATGAATTATGACATTCCTGCTTTTCAGTTCGTCATATATAGCTTCACCGATTCCGTGCGCTCTTATAACAACATGGTCACCGCTTTCCAGCCGGCTTGCGTCATGAACTGTTTTTACACCCTGTTCCTCAAGTATTTCCAATACCTGCCTGTTATGAATTATTTCCCCTAAAATACGTGTACTGCCAGGATTCTTCTCCAAAGTCTGAAATGCAAGCTTTACCGCATTGTCAACACCGAAGCAGAAACCTGCTGTTTTTGCCAGTATGATTTTTCCCATCAATCCTTCCCTCCGGTATAAATTCCTTTATTCCTGATCAAGAGAGTAAATATTGTCCATCAGGCCATCAACCAGGTTCTGCAAATCTGATTTTACAGCTTTTTCACCATTGTTCCATTCTATTTTGAACGGTTTGCCGTAAACTACCTTCATTTTTGAGAATATCCTGTAATCTCCGAAAATTCCGACGGGTAGAATTGGTGCGCCTGACTCAATGGCAAACAATACCGCACCGCTTTTTGGCCTGACTCTTCCTTTTACTTTCTTGCTCCTAGTCCCTTCGGGAAATATACCAACTGCCTTGCCTTCATTCAATAACTGTAAAGTGGTCTTTGCCGCATTAAGATCACCATGGCCCCTGTTCACCGGATATGCCCCAAGGGCTTTAATGGCAACGTTCACAAGCGGTATACCGAACAATTCCTTCTTGGCCATAAAATGCACCTTTCTTGGTATGCGGTGGCCAAATAAAAACATATCCAACAGGCTTATATGATTGCAGCATATAATTAAAGGTCCTTCTTCAGGTACATTTTCAAGACCTTTGTATTCAACTCTGAAAAAAACCGAAAAGAAAATTTTGCATAAACCAACCACAAACCAATAAAACATATTCAAATCCTCGACTTTATGATATCAAGAATGGTTTTTGCAGATTCTTCAACCGAAAAGCCGGTTGTATCCAATAAAATGGCATCGTCTGCTTTTTTCAGAGGTGCATACGCCCTGCTGCTGTCGTTCTTGTCCCTGTATTCCATTTCCTGTCTCAATTCCTCAAAGGTTTGCTTCAGCGTACCTTTTTCCTTGAGTTCCTCATATCTCCTTTTTGTCCTGTCTTCTATGGAAGCTGTAAGGAATATTTTTACATCGGCATTCGGCAGTACATTGGTTCCTATATCACGGCCATCCATAATAACACTGTTCTTTTTTGCAATCTCCCGCTGCAATTCCACCATCATGTCCCTGACCGCAGGGTTTACCGCCACGTCGGATGAACCTACGGTAACAGCCGGTGTACGTATTTCTTCTGTGACATCATCTCCGTCAAGGATAACTTTTTGAACTCCGTTTTCATATTTAACCTGCAAATCTATATCCTTTACCATTTCAGCGAGAGCCCTGCTGTCTTTTGTATCAACGCCTGAACGAATTGCTTTCAACGCTACGGCACGATACATTGCTCCTGTATCAAGGTACAGAATTCCCAGTTCCCTGGCAACAATTTTCGCCATTGTACTTTTTCCGGCCCCTGAAGGTCCGTCTATGGCTATCTGTATATTCTTCACAGAAAACTCCTCCATAACGTTTATTTTAAGTGGTTAAACCACCCTGTGCCCTACTCCTATTGATATTTCATTCAGATGTAACAGACCTATGCCAAAAAATACGCAAACAGCAACGTGATCACGATACCGTGCAACACCTATTTTACCGCCTATATTCAGGCCGATTGCCTTATTGGCGATCTGGTTCAATGCCTCCCTTGTGGCACCTGCAACAGCTCCTTCTTCGGCATGGCTTTCAATAATAACTCCTTCACGTTTTGCAGAAACCACGGCTCTTTCAATAATTTTAACAATTGATGTTATAAAATCGCCGCCGTAATCAACCGCACAGCATTTTATACCCTTTTCGCCGTATTGGCTTTTCAGGTGTTTTTCTTCATCCCTGCTCCCACTCAAGGCCATATATATAGCAGCTTTGACAATATCCTTACTGCCGTATTCGTAATTATAATCACTCATAACACTCCTCCGCTACCGAACAACAGAGTTAGATATTTATACCAACATTTATCATTATATAAAACCGGACCGGGGAATACAAGGATAACCCTTTTGATTATATAATTTTAATCTTTGACAAACACCTTAGCTATACGGTGCAATCCTTTTTCCAGCGGTATTGACGTCCTGGAATACTTGAGTTTTACATTATCGGATGTTTTTCTTGTTATAAGCGCAGCACCGGGAAGTTCTTCCAGGACCCAAACTTCAAGCACGTCACCGTCCATTAGTTCAACAGTGACAGGAAACTGTTCAACCAGAAGGAATCGATCACCGTTCTTGAAAAGCATTACAGCGTGCGGCTTATATTGACCTATAACATCAAGCGTTATGCTGCCATACTTTATTAAAGACTGGTAAGGCAACAACGGACTGCCCAGGTATGGATCTCCAGGAATTTCCACACCTAGAGGGTAACTTCTGAAAACCTGCACACTAATAAGTACAATGCACATGATAATTGAAACTACAATAAGAACCCAGTTAAATTTCATGCTTTCACACGGCTTTTTATTATAAACTCTTAAATATTCTATCCATCCCCATATGTTTTAAACCTTAACCGGTGAAAGCATTGTTTTATATGTGATTAAACACTGTTTCCGGCAGTATATCCGGTTGAAAAGGCAATAGTAAGGTTGAACCCTCCGGTATATGCATCAACATCCATTATTTCGCCTGCAAAGTACAAACCCCTTATTAATTTTGATTCCATGGTTTTAGGGTCAATTTCCTTAACACTGACTCCGCCAGCTGTTACTATGGCCTCATCAAACGAACGGGAGCCAGTTATTTCACATGTCAGATTTTTTAAAAGGTAAACCAGTTTCTGCCTTTCGGCCCTGGTAACCTGGTTAACGGGTTTTTCGGACGGAATCCCGCTTAATCGTACAATAACAGGAATCAAAAGATTTGGCAGTAATTCATCAAGAGAATTCTTAAACATTTTCCTGGAGAATTTCCCAAAATCCCTTTGAATCCTGTTATCAAGTTTTTCCTCGGATAAAGCCGGCTTCAGATCAATTGAAAGAAACACGTCCTTATATCCGTATTTTAAAATATGCCGGCTTGCACTGAGAATTACCGGACCTGACACACCAAAATGGGTAAACATCATTTCACCGAAATCGCTGTATATGATATTTCCTTTCCTGTCGACGAGTTTGATGGCCGTATTTTTAAGCGATAACCCCTGCAGGTCCCTAACCCATTCCTCCTTAACCGTCAACGGAACCAGGGAAGGTTTCAGCGGAGTTATTGTATGTCCAAGCTTTTGCACCATCCTGTGCCCGTCCCCGGTGGAACCGGTTCCCGGGTATGATAATCCACCCGTGGCGAGTATCACCGCGTCAAGATTTCTGTCGGTTCCGTCTGAAAGTACAACACCTGTCACACGCCCGTCCTTAACGAGTATTTCGTCAACTTTGGTTTGATAATGGAAATGAACATTTTGTGCGGAAGCATATTTCAAAAGGGCGTCAACAACATCCCTTGCATTGTCGGATTCGGGAAAAACGCGGTTGCCCCGTTCGACTTTCAGCCTGAGGCCCATCTTCTCAAAAAAATCGATAATGTCTTTATTTGAAAACAGGTTGAATGACGAATACAGGAATTTCCCGTTTCCGGGTATATTGGAAATAAGGGTGTTAATATCGCAATCATTGGTCAGATTGCACCTACCCTTGCCGGTTATCCGGATTTTCCTGCCCGCCATCTTATTTTTCTCAAATATAAAAACACGGTGCCCCCGTTCTGCTGCTCTGCCAGCGGCAATCAAACCGGCTGCACCTGCTCCGATAACGCCTACATTTTTCATCTGATTCAGCACCATTTTGCGATATATTTACAGTTTAGTTTTTCCGTAAAACTGTTAAATTAAAACATGAACAGTTATTCGTCCTTTTCGTAAACCTGGTATTCATCCCATATCCTTTCAAGCTTTTCAAAGGTGTCCTGGATTTGCTGCTTCCTTCTCAATCCTATCGCCACAATTAACGCATTTATAATGCTAAGCGGAGCAACCAGCGAATCCACGAAAGAGTTCATATCACTTCTTGCAAATATGGAATAATCTGCACATTTCGCCAGCGGAGAACTCGGGTTGTCGGTAACAGCAACAGTCGTGGCCCCCTGCTTTCTTACAAACTGCAGGGCTTTCGTTGTTCTCCGGGAATACCTGGGAAAACTTATTCCGATAACAATGTCCCCTTCCTTCGCATTCAGAATCTGTTCGAACATTTCACTGACGCTGGTGGTATGTACCAATCTGACATTTTCGAAAATCAGGTTGAAATAAAAACCCAGAAAGCTTGCCAACGATGCGGAACTTCTTACACCGAGAATGTAAATATGCTTGGCGTTAAGAATTTCTTCCACTATTTTGCTGAAATTCTCTTCATCTATTTCTTCCAGCGTCATTTTAATTTTATTCATATCCGAATGGAGAACGCTTTTTAACACATTATCCTTGTCTATTCTGCCGGCAGAAACCTCAAGCCTTTGAACAGACGTCAGTTTGCTTTTGATGAGTTCTTTCAGCTTTTTCTGCAGTTCAGGGTAACCTTCAAACCCCAGCTCGGCAGGAAAGCGCACGACGGTTGACTCACTTACACCAACTTCTTTTCCCAACTGGGCTGCAGTCATAAACGCCGCTTTATCATAGTGATTGATAATATATGTCGCTATTGCTTTATGGCCTTTGCTAAAGTCAGGATATTTTTCTTTCATTAAGTTTATCAAGTTATCCATAATCATTCATCCCTGTAAATTCATTAAGTAACTCTGTATACAATGATGCATAAGCTCATGAATTAGTATATACCACATAAATAATATATTATTTTGCATGAATTAAATCAAGATCCTGCAAAATAAGGGCTAAACACTTCATATTATTTATCGTTTAATATAAACTTTTCTATTACATAAGCCACACCATCATTATCATTGGACAGGGTTACAAAGTCAGCCGCCTGCTTTATTTCTTCCGGAGCATTTTCCATGGCGACACCAAGACCTGCATATTCTATCATGGACAAATCATTAAAGCCGTCACCTATAGCAATCATTTCTTCTCTTTTTATTCCGTAAAACTCACCCAGTTTTTCAAGGGCTATTGCCTTTGAAGCGTTTACATCAACAAATTCAAGAAAAAAAGGCTGAGATGTATGAAAATTGACCGTAGGGTTTACTATACCCTTAAGCTCTTTTTGAAACTCATTAATGCGCTCGACTTCATCGTACCATAGAATTTTATTTATCCCTTTTGCTATAAGCTCTTCAACATCTTCATACAACTTTGGTTCGGTTCCGCTTAGCTGGCTGTATTTTGCCGCGCGTTCATCGGTACGGTTGACAAAAAGCTTATTCTCAGCCCAGATGGCAATGGTTGTGTTCCGCTCTCTTCCAAGCCTTTCAACCTGTAAAGCATCATCCCTTTTCATTGTACATGAATAGATGATTTTTCTGCTTTCACCGGTAATAACCATGGCACCGTTGTATGTTATAACAGGAACATCTGCCTCCAGCTGCCTGGTTATCAGCTCCACACCCTGTATAGGCCTTCCGCTGCTGATTGTGAAGATTACTCCCCTGTCAATTGCCTCATGTATTTTCTCTTTTGCTCGTGGTGTTACTTCCCTTTTATTGTTTACAAGCGTACCGTCAATATCAACGGCTATTAATTTATATCTCATCAGTACCTTCCTTCCGGTTTTTACTTGCAGAATGCTATAGCTGCCTGATTTGGCCCATATGTAATTATAACAGAAAACATCCCAACTTCAACTTAATTATTCTGTAAGCCCATTCATTTGTTATTATCCATTTCACCGGCTTCTTCTTTATTTACAACACCGGACATAACAAGTATAATAGATTTTGCTTTGATATTTTTGGGTGTAATACATCATCAAGTGTTAATGAAAAAAACAACCCTTTCTGTGAAGGGTAAAATGCATTAAAGGAGGCCATTGATTTTGAGGATCAGAAATGCTCCAAAATCCCTGGATTTTGTTTACAACCATCCGAATTTCATCGAACAACCAGACAAATTGGCCGGAAAATGGGCCGAGGAATACTTCCATAATACCAACCCAATACATATGGAAATCGGGTCAGGCAAGGGCAAATTTATTACCACCCTTGCAGAGCGGAATAAAAATATCAATTATATTGCCATGGAAAAATTCCTGCCCGTACTTGGCAAATTGGTGCAGAAATTACCCGAAGAAGGAATACCAAACCTTGCCGTCCTGAATGCTGATGCAGAAAACCTGCTTGAGTATTTTACCGCAGGAGAACTGGAGCGCATATATTTGAATTTCTCTGATCCATGGCCCAAGAAAAGGCATATTAAACGCAGGTTGACAAATCTGAAATTTCTTGAACTTTATAAAAAGGTATTGAAAGACGACGGCATTATAATATTCAAAACCGATAATAGGGATTTCTTTGAATTTTCCCTTGAACAGTTTGAATCAGCAGGTTTAACTCTCAGGGATGTTACGTATGATCTGCACAACAGTCCTTTTGCCGATGGAAATGTAACAACAGAGTATGAGGATAAATTCTCAAGCCTGGGCTTTCCAATTTACAGGTTAACAGCTTGTAAAGGCAGCACAGACCGTACTTTACAAATTCCTTATGTTTCATATTGACATTTCATGCATAATTATTGTATACTTTAATTCGTCACACAGAGGGGAGTAGCTCAGCTGGTAGAGTACCGGTCTCCAAAACCGTGGGCCGCGGGTTCGAATCCTGTCTCCCCTGCCAAACAAAAGCCTGTAATATTAACTATTACAGGCTTTTGCTATATTTTTACAGGTGTTTTATAATATCGTTTTGGGGACCAAATGGGGACTATTTAGTAAAAAAGCTATGAAAAGATACAGAATTTATGAACGTTATTTAAAGTTATTGTGCAGTTCTCATTTTGTCCTTTTCTTTTTGTTTAAATAAATTATCAAGTTTTTCTGCCGCTTCTTTGTCTGGCCGCCTGAGGAAATGGGAATATACAGATGCCGTAGTCGTAGGTTTTGTGTGTCCCAGACGCTTGGCAACCGTCTGAATATCTATACCCATACTGATAAGCAGACTAGCATTTGTGTGCCTTAATCCGTGGAAATTCATTTCCGGAAGTCCATATTTCTCTCTGAACTTCTTAAACCACTTAGTAGGAGTTGACGGATGAATTGGCTTTCCATTCCACTGGACAAATAATCGGTTGCTTTCCTTATCCCATAAATCACCATGGGACAGCTTCTGTTCGTTCCACCATATTCTATATTTTGTTAAAACATTGACCAGGATTTCCGGCATTGAAACAACCCTAATACTGGATTCATTTTTTGGGGTTTTTGTAAACGTTCCCATATCCGAAATATACTGTGAAGCCTGCTTTATCCTTATCAGTTTGTTCTCAAAATCAACATCGGACCATTCTAAACCACATAATTCGCCTAAACGGCATCCGATAAACAGTGTAATATATACCATGGCTTTGTATTTTATAGGTTCATTTTCAAGCAATTCAAGCATCCTCTTAACTGTTTCATCATCATAATGAGCCGCTTCCCGTTTCTCCACCCGTGGGGGCTTTACTCTTGCGGCAGGATTACTTAATATAAACTGCCAATAAACAGCAGTCTGAAGAATTGAAGAAATTAGCCTGTGATGATGTCTTATGGTTTGATCCGACAATGCAGCCGGTTCCCCATTCAAACCGAATATTCTGTTTACATTTACCCCTAAAGCATCACTTACAGCATTTGCCGTTGTATGTTTCACCGATTTACCGCTTAAAACCTTGCGGACTGTTCGGATTTCAAGCTTGGCTTTTTCAGCTAATTCTTTATCGGAGATCCCCTTTTCTTCCATTAAATGCTTCAGTTCTTCAATTTGTGCAATATATGTTTTGTCAGCACGAATACCCTTTTCCTGCAGGTTTGAATAAAACTCCAATAAATGTGTTGGTTGTAGCTTTGAAAGTGGAATATGACCAAGAGCAGGTTTAATCCTCTTAATTAAGTCCAGGTAACGATTAAGCGTCTTAGGTGCAAGTTCTTTTTTGGCATAATCCTCTACCCATTTGTCGATGAATTCACTGAAAGTTATCTTCCCGGCATCAAGATAAAGGCCGTCTTTCACTTCTTTTTCAAACAGTATTGCCTGCCTTGTCAGTTCAGCCTCAATTTGTTTAGGTGTCAGGCCGGGTTTTAGTTCAATTGTTTTCCGTTTTCTTATTTTCCTGCCTTCTGAATCATAGCCAGCAGAAACAGTGATCCTGTAGGTGTTTTCACCGCGTTTTTCAATACTTGCCATATTATTCAACCTCCTTAATTTTCATAAATATAGGTGAAAAAGCATTGCCATCTAACTCATCTTCTAACATCCTAAACCTTTTCCTAAGCTCATATTCTTTGTTGTAATACTCTTCTTTTGTTTTATATTCTTCTTTACCAGCTGCATAAAACTCGTTAACAAGTTTTATAATCTTATATAACAATTTTACATTTTCGTATGGCATCCATCCTTCTTCAATTCTGATGCGGTGTTCTGGATTCGGATACGGCTGTAATCCATTAAATAGCCTATTGAAATCAGAAACGAAATTCTCAATCTCGGCAAGATTCTTATCTGTATCTGGATAGTCAGCGATATTCTGATTTTCTCTTAGAAATTCAGTAAATTCTTTAATTAAATCAAATACTAAATTTTTAGCATATAATGCATTACGTCCTTGTTGTTTCTGAACCTTGTCTATAATTTCCCACAACTCATTAAGTATCTGCTGCTTTTGATTTGTTTCAGGCTTTTTAATAGCTGAAATACCAAGTAATTCCTCTACTGAAGCATCTAATAATTCAGCCATTCTGATTAAAACGGTAAGACTTGGTTCTGCTAACCCAAGCTCATAATTTGCATATCCGCTTTGGGATATCCCAAGTGCTTTTGCAATACCCCTTATTGAGTACCCCTTTTTTATTCTCGCCTCTTTTATGCGTTCAGCTAAACCAGGCACAAACTGAAATTCCGAATTTCTACGTGGCATTAAAATCACCCCTATTAATGATAAAATAACATGTAACTTATGTCAATATAATAAGTACAAAAAATTATAATTTTTAACTAACATTTTAAAATGTCGCTAAAATACATATATAAAAAATGATATACTTATAGTAGAAAACAAAAATGAAAGGAGTGTACTTATGATAAGTAGAGTTATTGCTGAACCAAAACCTGAAAAAATTGTAATGCAACGTGCTTTAATAGGCCTGACTATCGTAGAATTTGCTAAAAAATGCGGTGTACATTTCACGACTATTAGCGGGATAGAAACAGGCCGAATCAAAAGGGTTACTCCTAAAACTGCATATAAAATATCTTCGGTATTTAATATGCCCGTTGATGAGCTTTTTGAGCTTAAGTATTTGGGGAGGGATAAATAATGCCGGAAATAGCTCGAATCAGAACAATTTCAGGTTGTGTCGAGGAACTGAAAAAGCTGGATCCACATACACAAGTAAGCCGTAATTTTGTCCGTAACCTTGTATTATCAGGCAAAGTGAAATTTGTAAGAGCAGGATCAAAGTACTTGGTACAATTCGATGATCTCTTGCGGTACCTTAACAGCCCAGATGTAGAGAGAAATGAATTTGCTGAATACGGCAAAATAAGACCAATCAAAGTATCCCGATAGGAAGAAGGTTTTACTATGAACGGACCTTTGATTCCAGGCGGCTATATTTTATTAAGCAGAAAATTAATTGAAAGCGAAATAATGAAAAAACCACCTTTGTACTTAAAGGTCTGGATTTGGCTTCTATTGAAAGCCAGCCACGGGCCATATAAAAACCTTGATCGTGGAGAGTACATAACGAGCATTCCAGAAATTCAAGAGGCTATGTCGTGGATGGTTGGGTACCGAAAGGTAAGACCATCATACAAACAAATAAGGGATATTTTGGATTGGCTACGAAATCCCTGCGAAGGAAATACGATGGGCAACACGAACGGCAACATGATAGATACAACGAAGGTCACACACGGAATTAAGCTGAAGATAGCAAATTACGACTTTTACCAGAATCCACAAAATTATGAAGGGCACAATGAAGGGCAGAATGAAAGAAATGTGGAGGAAACACGAAAGGAAAAGCAGGGGCAAAATAGAAACAAGAATAATGACAATAAAGATAACGAGAATATATATTCATTACTTTTTGAACACTGGAATTCCAAAAAGATTATCGTACATCAAAAACTTACTGACGAATTCAAAAAAGACATCGACAAGGCTCTCAAACAGTCAAGTCTCGAAGAGATAATTAAAGCTATCGACCATTACGCAGAAGCGTACCACGATCCCAAATATGAATATTGCAAATACAAATGGGGAATCCATGAGTTCTTAACCCGAAAAGAGGGTTATAAACGCTTCCTGGATGATGGTTCAAAGTGGTTGAACTATCTCAGGCATAAAAATAATCAGCAAACGGACAAGCCTAAATCACGGTACAGGGAGGAATAATCGGTTAATGGCAAGAAGGAGGAAAACAACAATGGTTAATGATATATTCAACGTTTACGACATTTGGTTACATCCTCATCTTCCTACACCTAAAGAAAAGAACTTTGATTTTTTATATTTACCGTTAGAATACAGGAAGGACAAACGACTTTCATATTTGGATAAACGGGTATATATTGCTCTTGTAATGCATGCACAGCTAAAGCGTGAAAAAAAGTATAGTATCAAAAAAATTATAGCTGATATTGGGAACCACCCAGATAAACATAGGGCTAATTTGGATAAATACCTTAAGAAAACTGGCAAAAGGTATGACGAATTGACATGGGATGATTACAAAGCTATTCCCAAAGTGCCGTTAACTCCAAAAGACGTAGAAAACAGCCTAAAACGTTTGGAGAGGTTCGGTTACATAAGAAAAAAAGTACCCAGTTAGAAGGTACTTACTGAAAGAGGAATAACCATATCCACACAATTCCCCAATCCTCATCCATCTAATTCTATTTTACCAGATAAAGGGGTTTTGAGGAATGGGTTACATAGGGGCTGATAAGTTGTCAATACTTCTTTAGCACCATAAGCACATGCAAGCGTTGGTTGTGGTCTTGAAGATTCAGATAAATCAAATATTAAACGAAAAGGAGGATGATGTAATCTATGACTTAGCGACAAAGCGAAACATTGATGGGTTGCCGGGTTCCGGGAAGATACAAGATAGAACCGCTAATATAGCATTGGGCGGTAAAATGTCAAATGAAACAAGAGAAGCGGTTCATGAACTAATTAATGAGTTAAACCTTGTGACTATCATAACTGAAAAAATAGATATAAGTCTCAGAATTTTGAAGCCAATAGAAAGGCAGCTTATTCAGGCCAAATATTTTAACCAAGCTACATGGCGTGAAATAATAAAGCTGACGGGATTACCACAACATACAGCACGGGAAAAGCTGAAAGAAACAATGAACAAACTGGCAAATATTTGCAATATAAAAATTGATGAGTACCGAAAATTAATAATTCTAATAGAAAGGATGGTTTAAATGGAAAGAATGTCAGACGGGATTTTATCCGAGAGGCTATTTACTCTATATATCCTTGCAAAAGAAATGGAAGACGAACTTCAGCTCGCAGACGGTGATATAGATTTAAACCGAAGACTTAAGACAATTCGAGAGTATCCCTCTATGATATGGGATTATACGACAAAGTATAACGAAATCTCCGAACAACTGGCTGAATATGCTGATGTAAAAAAGTTACTGGATTTCATTTTCGATGCAGCAATACGTGATCCACTGTTAATTATTGGTCTTGCTGAAAGATTAGGATTATCACAAGCATTTCGTCCAATGCCCGGGAGAATGAAAAAAAGAATTTAACGGTAGTGTCAAAAAAGTTATGAAAACAACGAGTTGATATTACAGAAATGTAAGTAATTTGAAAATCGGACATTGACAGCAGAATAGAGTGGAGAAAAAGGGCAAATAATTTAGTGCTTAGAA